>Ga0180853_1210_pt1 | contig 7468 bp, 7 predicted proteins | sample Deesub1362B_J571_FD_124307 | JGI IMG/M metagenome (GOLD analysis project Ga0180853, IMG submission 124307) | Deferribacteres bacterium JdFR-76 | reverse complement strand
GCCCTTCATGGTCCACATCAAATCGGGTGGCATCCCCATCCTGAAGGCTTCCAACAAAATCAAAATTCACACCCGCATTGGTCAACAGGCTATCAAGGTCATCGCGGTATCCTCCCACAGGCACGGACCCCCGCACACCTCTGGTAATCGAGTCTCCCAGCGGCATAATTTTTACAGGTGTCTGCGCCATCAGATCAGAAGAATACAATCCCACAGCCATCACCATAAACACTGCAAAAATGCGCCTGATCATTGTACCCCTCCTATATCTTCTTTCAACTGGTAAACAATGGTCTTGCTGGCAGAATCAATCACAACCGGCCAAAAAAAGATGCGCACTGAGTCGGGTGTCATGAAGTCCCGTAACTCTTTCCGAAAACTGGCCTCCACATCACCATAGAGCAGAAACCGGATGTTTTCTCTCCGCATAAACCGAACAACCGACTCAACGTCCTTCAACGGCGGAAAATATCTGTAGCGCAGGCCGGCCAAAAAGGCAAGATGAGGTTTTCTGGAAAGCAGGATATCGTCTTTCCCTGCCTTTTCCTTCAGTTCCTGGGCAATATGAACCAGGTGAAGCGGTTCAGCACGAATTGTTTCGCGGGCTTTCACAAAATTGATTCTGAAGACATTGGCAAATGTCAGGACAAACAAACCAAAGACCATCCACCTTGACAGGCGGTTTGTATTCCACAATGGTTTCAGACGATCATGAAAGAAAAAGATCCCCACACCAAGTGCCAAAAAGGGTACTGTAATCAGAAAATACCGGGAGTAAAAGTGCACAAGAGCGGCACCCAGATATCCAACCAATGGAAACGCCAATGGGAAGATCGCCCATTTGCTCCCCGCTAGCAAGAGGACAAACAGCCCGACAAAGGACAAATGAGCTGCGGGAAAAGGCAAAAAAGCATCGTACAGATCGCTGATGTATGTCAGAACATTCTTGCCATAATGCAAGATAAAATGGAAAGGCTCATGCCGCAGATACTCGCCGAAACTCGAATACCGCAAATCGACGCGGTTTTCTACGACCGCCATCCGCTGATCCCCGTCGAAACGCCCCCCCGGCCCATAATATTCCCACGCCAGAGCCTGGCTGAGCCCCGGCGACGACACATTTTTTTCTACCGTAGCCAGCCATACTTCCCACGGTAAAATTGGCAGAAAAAAGAAAATCGCATAAACAACGGCATGCCGAATCCGGTTCCATAATTGCTTTTCCCCGTTGAGGATCAATATTCCAAACAGGCCCCCGATGAGGAGCAACAAGCCGTTGTAACGTATGAGCGTCGTAAAACCGGAAAGGACACCCGCAATCGCCAGAAACAAAAAGCGTCTTTTTTGGTCGGTAAAATACTTGAGTAAAACCCATATGGAAAGAATACAAAACGCCGTGAAAACTATGTCAATCGTAGCAATAAATGAATAGGGCAAAAGAATGCTTCCGGTAAAAAGGACTGCCGCCAGGGCTGTCTCACGTCCCAACAGCAACCGGAAGAGAAGAAAAGAGAAGATAAGCGTTATTAGATAAGAAAGGTAACTGAGAAGCTTTGCAGCGGAGAAAACATCGCCAAGCATGGCTGTAACCGGCAAAGCCAACAATGTATATCCCGGACCATGATCCCGTTCCTGCACCGCTTCTCCATTCAGCAAGCGAAGAACGTCGGGCGCGTAAAGGCCATAAAAATCCGTTTCCACTCCGTAGGTGCCGATCTGATGCAATATGGCAAACCGGCCGGCCAAAACGGCATAAAACAGCAGAAGAACGATTACCGTCCGTGTTCCTCTGCTTTTAAGAATATTTTGGCTTTCCGTCATCATCATTCAATACAAATTCCCGAAAAGGCAAAAATCGGAACTTTTTTAATAGCGTAACCAGTTTCGCCTCGCAGCGATCAATTCTTGAATATTGAATGAACCGATCATTCCATGGCAATTTCAATCTTGGAATCCCGTCATCTATTTCCCACGGATGCAAATATAATACCACAGGACAAGCATACCTTTTGGAAAAAAGCCTAATCAAAGCTTCAATTACATTCAATGGCAATATTCGCAAAAAGAAGCCTCCGGAAAACGGAATCCTGAATTTTTTATACAATCCATATACAGAAGGGGGCCATTCAAGAAGCTTTATTTCCTCATATTCCACAATATATGGATAGATCGGATATTCATTCGAGCCGTAGAGATATGTTCGAAAAGGATACAGACTGGAATCGTATGTTATTCCATTCTGATATAAAACCGAAAAATAACTTTCCAGATTTTCCGGAACCGACCAAGAAGCCGCCCGGTACCCATGAATCTGTTTGCCAAGAAGATCCTGAAGGTATTTCACAGATCTCTCTGTTTCTTTTGCAAAATCAGCCGGCGTCATCTCATAAATCAGACGATGGGAGTGGCCATGCGTGCCAACTTCATGACCCGCCCGGTCGATGTCCCGGATCAGGCCAGGATGTTTTTCGGCCACATCGCCAAGAACAAAAAAGGTGGCGGAGTTCCCCGTTTGCGCCAGCAGCTCCAGAAGCCGGTACGTCGCACGCTCAACACGGCTCTCTAGCGCACCGGGAGGAATCTGACCATTGATCGAAGAAAGATTGGAATGGTACCATTCTTCAATATCAAAGGTGAGAATATGGGCGCCAGAAAAAGGAGAACAAAACTGATCAGCTCTGTTTTTTATATTTTTCAAGCTCATGCTTCAGAAGCGCAATTTCCTGTCCCAGTCGCTTGTTCTGTGTCGTTAATCTGGAAATTACCATCGTAAAGTGCAAAAACATTAAGATGCCCAGAAAAATAAAAACAAGAAAGAGGGCAGAAGGAGCATATTCGATTCCCAGAACCCAGGCCAGTTTCTCCAGCAGGCTCCGCCAGATGGCGAGGACGAACAGTACAATCCCTGAGAATATCCACAGGATGGAGTATTTTTCAAGGAATTTCCTTTTTCTGATCAGTTCAAATATAAAAAATATCAGCCCTAAAGAGGCAATCACAGAAATAATTTGAACTCTAATTTCCATGTTCTTCCCTTATCTCCTTTTTTCGAAAAATATCTACAAATATCGCCAGCAAAACTTTGATCATATAATAAATGGACCGGACCGGCGTAATGGACGAACTCCCCGTTACCCTCTTCCGCATGGAAACTGCCACCTCTCCGATTCGGAAACCGTTCCTGGCCAGTAGAACAATCGCTTCCGGCTCGGGATAGTCGTCCGGGTAATTTTCCGCCAGAAAGTGAATGGCTTTTCTGTTGTAAGCACGAAATCCGGAGGTCGTATCCGTCACTTTTTTTCCCAAAATCAGCGAGTTTACCGCGCTCAAAATGATCATTCCCAGCCTGCGGAAAAAAGGCGTGTCGTAATTGGTTGTTGTCACGTATCGGGAGCCAATCACCACGTCCAGTTCATCTTTGCGAATCGGTTCAATCAGTTTTCCAATTTCCTCCGGAAGATGCTGCCCGTCTGCATCCACCTGAACGGCAATATCGTATCCATGTTCTTTTGCAAAAAGAAATCCCGTTTGTACGGCAGCGCCGATCCCAAGATTAAACGGCAAACTTACAACATCACATCCGAGGCGTTCCGCAACCGCTTTGGTATTGTCTGTGGACCCGTCGTCAATTACCACAATATGAAAATCCGGGCAGCTTTCTCTGATCGAATTTACCACAATAGGAAGATTCTTCTCCTCATTTAGAGCCGGAATAATGATCAGGTTTCTGGTATTCTGATTCATTCTGTCCCATCTCTTAATTTAAAGTTCGGGCAAATATTTCACCAATAACGGGCCCGCGTACCTTGCAAGTCCAATGGGAAGTCTTTTCCATAAACTTATGGCAACCTCATATTTATTGTCCACAGCATCCACCTGCGGAATCTCGCGGCCCCTAACCAGCAAATAATAATAATAGAGCGGACGTGGCTTGGCCCCCCACCTGATCTTGTAGGTATACGTTCCCGTATTGATGGTTGACCGGCCAAAATCGAACCAGCGAAATCCCTTCTGACAGGCGTATTCGATGGCCTTCCAGTACAGGAAATTGTTGGCATAGATTTTACTTACCGACCGCAATGTAGAGACCCACGGTTCAGAAATAACTTCTTTAAATTTGAACAAAAACATCCCTGCCACAGGCCGGCCATCAAGCTTTAGAACAAGGATGTCCGTTTCTTCTGGAAAAACCTCCAGCAAATTTTGAAAAAACCGCAGAGGAAAAATCGGTGTTCCCAATCGGGTGATATTCTCCGAATAGACCGCAAAAAAATCTTTTACATACTTTTTCCCAACATGAACGGTCAGCCCAGCTTTTATTGCTTTGCGGATCTTTCCGCGATTCCGCGAAGATAAATCTTTCCATGCTGCCTCTGCATCTCCGGGCAACTCAAGATATAGCGTTACAAACCGATCCCGGACGGGAAGGTCGAACTTTACGTGCTGATCGAGCTGGCGCAACTCCACATACTGCACACCCAGTTTTTCTCCCAGTGCTTTTGCCTCTCTGAGCAAATTTTTCACAGCGCTGGCATTTGTTGCACACACCCCAGCAAAGTTAGCAAAAGGATTAGAGACCAGATACCGTCTTCCCAGAATGTCCGTCATCAGAAAAAGAGGCAAGATCCCATCCATTTTGCCGCCGGAATAGTGTGCAAGATAATATGGCTTGAACCCGAACGTACGTTGCAGCACATGGCGCCAGCCAAATAGATGATAAAAGGTTGCTTCAGGACAACGCTCGACAAAACGGTCCCATTCTTCCTTGAAATCTTCCGAATGGTGAAACTGGCAATCTATTTTAACCATGCTGTCCATGGTTCTGCCATTAAAAATTTGAAAACTTTTTTTTCAGCGCGTTTACATGCTCCCGGAGGTCCTGCAAATCATCGGACCTGACAAACACAGCGTCCATAAGATTTATATCGGACGTTTTAATGAAAAGGACCAGCGCTATCAATGCCATGCCCAAAAATGCCAGGCTGGACGCAGCAGCCGCCCCAGCAATGCCGAAACGCGGGATAAACAGCAGATTCATCAGAACCGCCGAAGCCAACCCAAACCCGGAAATATAGGCCCCATAAATCGGCTTTCCTCGACTCAAAAAATTCCGCGTGAGCTGCTTATACATGCTGATCGCCAGCACACCTGGAAGGAGCCATAACAGCGGCCTGGTGGCAGGCAAATAGGCCTTCCCGTACATAATCTGAATAATCCATTTCGAGAGAAAAGCAACGGCAACGAGTCCAATGCTGATGACGAAGATCACATTTCGCATTACCCGCGCCGTGAAAAAATCGGCCTCCTCGACCCGCAAACTGGAAAGGCGCGGATAAAGAACAATTCCGATGGACGTGGGTAAGATTAAAATCATCCGCGAAATACTGAAAGCGATGGAATAGTATCCTACCTGCTCCGGGGCCGTGTACACGGAAACCATAATCATGTCAATCTGGTAATTGAGGTAGAGGAAAAACAGTTCCGCATACGAACGGATACCAAAGGAAAGCATCTCTTTCAGGCATTTTGTAGAAAGCTTCAGGGCCGGCCCAATGAGGCGGAAGATCACAACCGCCGACGTAACGCCCACAACCGCCTCGGCAACCGCCCAACCTGAGGCAGCCCCCAGCACCCCCCAACCCAAAATTCCCACGGCGCTGCCAATAAACACCAGTCGCAGGATCGCACGGAGCACCTCAATAGAATTAAACGGCAAAAACCGGTCTATCCCCTGAAAAACATTCCCAATATAAAGAGATAAAAGGGAAAAGGGAAAAGCAGCAACAATTACTCCAAAGACCGGCGCCGAAACTTTTTGAAAAAGCGAAAGATTGAATGNCCTCAAGAAAAGAAAAGCAACCGTTACCAGCCCACCAAAAAGGAAAGCCAGTAAAATGCTTCCAGCAACCACCTCGGCCGGCGAGTGCTTTTTCTTTCCCAGTAAATAGACATTGGCGTTGCCGATTCCAAAATTTCCCGCAAGTGATCCAATGGTATGAATCAACACAGCAATGGAATAAAGCCCCCTGTCATGCGGTCCGAGAACTCTTGCGGTGATAATACCCGTTGCCAGACGGCTAACGAAAATGCTCACCTGCGAAAGAAATGTGGCAACACTTTTCCGGACAAAAGGCATTACACCTTCAGGTAGGTCTGCAAAATCTCCTGGATGGTTCGGGCCCGCTCATGCCAGCTATTCCTCTGCGCCAGCTCCATTCGTCGCTTGGCCAGACCGGGCTTCCCTCCATACTCCAGAGCCCATTCGATTTTCTGCAAGAACTCCTGTGCGGAGGCCGCCCGGAGCACCAGTTCGTCAGGAAACTGCCGAAAATGCTTCAGATCGGTTGTAACCACAGGTTTCCCGAGAGCAAGATATTCATAAATCTTGAGCGTCTGAATATCATCCGTCACCCGTGTTTTTAAATAAGGGATTATACAAACATCAAATCCCTTCAGGTAATGCGGAATCTCCTGATACGGCCTTTCACCCAGGAAATGCACATTGGATAGCGATTTCAGTCTTTCGGGCAAAACAGTGTTTCTGTAAATCCGCCCAACCATAACAAATGACCATCCTGGCCTCTCGCGAGCAAGAAATTCCATCAGGGAAAAATCGAATTTATCCCGGTTAACCGTCCCGGAAAACCCGATGATGGGCTGTGGGATGGCTTTCAAATCATCGGGGAGATAATCGCTTCGAAGGGCCTCCTGAAACGACGAGAAATCCACCCCGTGAGAGATCACAAACACCCGTTCATGCAAAGATTTCTTGCGTTCTGCCCGGGAAGGTGTTTCACAAAACACAAGATCTGCCTTTTTAAGTATTTCCCGCTCAATTTTGAGATTGTAACGGTTCAATCCGTCTGGGCCACGGTCGAATCCGAGCTCTGGACGCAAACGGTTGGGCTGGAGGCCGTATTCGTGCAGGCAATTGTAAACAACGAACCTTTCGCCGAACTGGCCGATCCAATCTCCCTGAAAAGGATCGTCCAGCCAGAGAATTGCATTGCGGAAATGTAAATGCTTCAAAGCTCTCCGAAGAATAAAGACATTCAGTTTACGGTTAACGATTTCTGAGGCCCGCACCCGGTGACCGAAGGGAAAAAAATACACCGGAGTATACAGCCAGAGGTTCTCCTTGAAGAAACGCAAGGGCCAGTTGCTCACGGAGATCCTCTTCCTCCCGCTGAGGATATTGAAAAACGTAACCGGCCGCTGAACAAAAAGAACCCTTCCAATAGACGAAAGGGCCAGCGCAAACCGCTGAGTTCCAAACCAGGATGGATCGTCAAAGCTACCCAGGCCGATGTAAAGGAAATCGAACACCTTTTCTCTGCGAGGCTCCGTATTATTTTTTCCGAACCCGGACTCCTCTGGGCGGCATGGGCGCTTCTCGGTCGGCATTGGGATCGGTCCCCGCAAATACAAATTTTACAGCATCCGCCAGTACAATTCCGTCGGCCTGATT
>Ga0180853_1050_pt1 | contig 7557 bp, 8 predicted proteins | sample Deesub1362B_J571_FD_124307 | JGI IMG/M metagenome (GOLD analysis project Ga0180853, IMG submission 124307) | Deferribacteres bacterium JdFR-76 | reverse complement strand
CTGGTGCTTTATGCTTTCTTGCCGGCCTGGTCGCTTCCGGTGCTGGCGGTTGCGATTCCGGCGGTGGAATATTTTCTGGGTGCGTAGAAATCAAATTTGCGGACATGTTCTCTTTTCGTTGATAGCTAAGAATATTTCGAGGATAGGCCCTTCATTTAAGCAATGCAAGGAGGATGATTTTCATCTCCCGGAGATATGCGGAAAAATATCCTGTATTGCCATGTAATTGGCCATCAGCTTTTTTGCTCGTACGTTGTATGGGTTGCTATGGATTGCTGGTGGGGGGGAAGAGCCCTGGTTAATATCAAAAAAGAGAACATGAAAATAGTGAGAAGAGGCGTTTTTCCATCACCGGTGCAGCTTGGCGTGATGATTCGCTGGTTTGCCGTTGCCTGCGCAATGGCGGGATGTCCCGTGATCGCTCAGGAAACACAGCAGACCGTCCAGATAAGGGAGCTCTGGCCGGATAAGGTTTTTGGGGATGAAACTTCAGAAATCGCCTTATATTTTCCGACCGGCATTGCTGTGGACGCGAAAGATTTTGTCTATGTCGTAGATTCGGGAAATTGCAGGGTAGTGAAGTTCAGTCCGGATGGAAAGTTTGTTTTGTGCTTTGGGAGGAAAGGGAAAGGACCGGGGGAATTTCAGATGCCATGGGGAATTGTTTGGGATCCTGCGGGTGATCTCATCTTTGTATCGGACGTGTTCAGCAAGCGAATTGAAATATTCTGTACGGANGGGGTATGGAAGAAAAGCATTTCGGTACCGGTCCTCCATCCTGCAGCACCCATGTTTTGTCTGGTTGATGCGGATCAGCTACTGATGAGCACCTATGATTCAGACGGATTTATGATGCTCTTGGACCGGAACGGGAGGGGGGCAAAAATAGTGGGGCGCCGGAGCCGTAGCGGAAGTGAACCCAAGGGGATGTGGCACTATGCTTTCAACGCGCGGGTTGCTACCGATCGAACCATCTGGGTAGTGTTTCGCTATCAGCCGGTCGTGCAAAAATATAAGCCAGATTTCGAGCTGCTCTTCGAAAAGCGGTTCCACGACCCCGACTTTGAGGAAACCGTGCAGCGACAACACCGGAGCAAAGAGATTTTCAAAATGAAAGGCAAAGCAAATCACCAGTGGGGAGGAATTTTGTTTTGTACAGATATTCAGGTGGACGGGCAGGGAGGCTTGTGGATGGCTGTTTCTGGCAAAATTTATCATCTTGACAGGGAGGGGAATATCCTTGAGTGCCTTATTCCTTATCCAAGCAGGGATTCAAAGAAGCGGATGGCCATCGCCGCATTTTGCCTGGACCGTTTGGGAAGGCTGTATACGGTGAGCAGCGGACGGATGAAAATCTACAGGTATAACCTGAACGATAGGAGCTATTAAGTGACCCTGTGCACCGGTGTACCGTGGTTGTGGGAGTAAGGAGGAGATGGAGCTATGAAGGCATACAAAAAGTTGTCCCTTTTTCTGCTTATGTCGCTTTTTGCTGTCATCGTTCTTTGGAGGGTTGCCTCATCGCATGTGTACTGTTGGGCCAAAGATTTCAAGTGTAATCAATATTGCGGGTTGGAAGTCAATTGTGAAAAAGGATCTTGTTTTTGTTCCGCGAGCTATGGAGAGGGGTGCTATTGCTTTGGCGAGTGTCAGGGGCAATATGTTATCGGAGGCAAGGATTGAGACGGAAGCCCGTGGGGGGATTGGTTAAAAAAGGAGTAAGGATAGAATGCCATGCGGCAATCTTTTTACCGCTGGCCTTTGGGCGGAAGTCCGTTTCTATGTGAAAACTCCCGGCATCGATTCTGTGGTGTAAGTTTGCTTTTGGTGTATCAATTGCGATGAAACAGATTTTCTCGGCCGTTGGATGTTTGCACTTAGCCATCGCGTTCATTTCTACGAATTCTGTACAAAACTGAAGAATCGAATACAAAATATCTGCTTAAGAAGAAACAATTCATATTCCTATTCATGGCCAACGGCTGGGATTGTGGCTGAGGGATATGATGTGGATCGGTGAAAAAAGAATTTCGGATTTTTTGAAGAATTTATGACCTGTCCTCGTCTGCTGCAGCAGAAGGAGATCGAACCATTTCGCGAGGGGGTGATTATTAAAAAGAATCCGCTGTTGATTCTGGGCTTTGAGGAAGGTAAATTGACGCTTGAACACGGCATCTCTTCCATATGGGGTTTGTTATAAGGGTTCTTTTACAAGAGAGGGGAGTCCTGATCAGGAAAGCATTTAACCTGCCTCAATAGCGCGTAAAAAGTTGCCAATTTTCTCCATCATGCTAATTGATTTTCGATGAAACCGTATGGGGGCATGAAGATCGGTGGAGATCCCCTCCGGAGTTTTGTGATTTTTGATAGACGGTAGCAGTTGAAAAAGAGACAGGTAATTATCAATGNCCCAAAATCACGTTAGGCGATATCTATATGATCGGATGTCATAGCCTAAAAGGATTTCTATTGCGAATATTCCGGCAAATTCGGAGACTTTTCTCTATTCTGGATCAAAAAAGGGTTGATAACATACAGGCAACATTTTTGTTCTGGCAAGTAAATGGGTATGGACCAGATTTATGATGCTTTACTAAAGAAAATTGAAGGAGGCGTTATGAGAAGCGTACTTACATCCGTCTTGCTTTTGGGATATATGGCCTGTTTTGCCTTCATAAATTGCTCAGAAAAAAAGGATACCTACCGACACACAAAGGGCACGAATACGGACAGAATGACAAGTAGTGAAATAAAATTGCAAACGACCAAAAAGAGAATCTTTATCGATGCCTCATTTGATTCGGTATTTTCAATCAACTTTGAAGCTCTGGATAGTATTTTATACAGACCATTGTACTGTAAATTGGATGAAGACACTAACATCTATATAATCGATCAGGGAACAAGTCTGATTCACAAATTTTCATTGAGCGGCGACTACTCCAGCTTTTCCCACATTGTCTTCGGCAAAGGCGAAGGGAAAGGTCCGGGGGAATTTATAAATCCCACAGATTTCAAAATATATCAGCAAAAGATTTATATCGCAGACCCAGGAACCGGGTCCATTGAGGTGTATTCTACGGAAGGAAAACATGAAAAAAGAATACGGCTAAAGGAAGATTTGGTTCCTGAAAGAATTACATTTTTGGATGATAAAATCATCATAGAACCTCTTGGGTATTCTCCGGGTGAACTTTTTCATGTGTACTCTCTAACTGGCTCATTTATCAAGAAATATGGACATTATGTGGATAATACGAACATCCGCCTGGGAGTGTATCATGATAATCAGTTGACTGAACCGATCGATAACCGATATTTTTATTATTTGCCCTATTACCTGGGATTTATTGGTGTTTTCAGTGAAGATTCTCTGCTTTTTGCAAAAGCGACCATTGACGGAATTCAGAAACCAGAATTTGTTACAAAAGAGATCATGAAAGGGGTTCGCGCCACCAAATTGGAGGAGAGAATTGAGACGGCTCTTCGATACGCCATCAATGAGAACTACATTTTACTGCAAGCATATGTGTATGAAAATAAACAATTTTTCCATGATTTTTATGATCTCGAAAACTTGAGTTATATTTGCAGCACAAAAGAATTCCCAAAACATATCGCTTTTGCTATGAAAGGTGATTTACTTGTTTGTGTCTATGATTTAGGCTTGACGGTATATGATATTAGTGGCTTGAATGAATCAATAGCAAGGTTCACCCTCGTTCAAAAATAAGTGGGAATTATTTTTGCCATTTGGAATTTCTTCAAATCGATCCACTGAAAGTATTGAGGAATTGGAAGAGTCAGCTGGACCTTTTATGAGCGATTTTTGCAGGATCAATGAGCCTCCCATCCTTCTTATTTTTGCAACCTCANCATCATATGGGGGCTCAGCAAGAGGGGGAANTGCGACCTATTAGTGNACACNGNGTTAAGAATAGATCAGAGTAGAGCCAGGATTGGTATCTTAACGAAAAGAGGAGGNNGGAGAGTCGGAGAAGTGAACGAGCAAATCGCTCCGGAATTAAGCAATTTATGGTTCTCCTTTTTTTCTGCATTTTTCCTAAATATACCGGATCACATTCTTGTGTTCGATCGGCATCGTAGAATGAACAGAATAGTATATCTCCAATCGAAAAAACTCAGATATTATTACGAATATAACCTGGATATTGAAAGAGTTCGTAAAGGAAATTTCCCTGAATTCGGGCCCTGAATTTCGGGGGCTCCTCATGGCTTCGCGGTGGAGAACAATCGAATCTATATCTGCAATCCTTGGTTGGGGGGCGTCGCGATTTTTGATCATGCGGGCCGAGAGCAGGAAGTCCTTCCTTTCGCGGATCCAGTGGAATTCTCCCGGTTCCAATTATTTTTTGCCATCCACCGCCAAATGTTCCTCTTCCTTTCGCCGGAAGAGGGTGATATTCAGCTATTCAGATTCTCGACTTAAAAGCATTTGCCAATCGAGAATGAAAGAAAAGTTTTGTTTCAAACCGGAACATTCAGCCAAGAATAGATGGCTGCTGCTGTCAAGAAACATTGATAACGGCCAAATATGCCAGGATTTGCAATATGTTTCTCCCAACACAAAATAAAAAATCCGCAGTCTTGATTACGCCAAACATTATCCTCGTGGAGGCGTCAATTCGCTCTGACATCGGGTGTTTGTCTAAAAACATTAAACTAGTCCAGTTGAAATCCTAGAAGGATTTTAAAGGGAGGTTACATCCGACAATTTTCGGACAATTGTGTGTACTTTTTGTTTGAGATTCCATGAAAGTTTTCACTGCTGGATTTAAGGTTCTCTGAAAAATCTATAGAAGAAAAAGTAGGTTTCAATATCCGGTGCTTTTGTTGCTCCTACCCTTTGGGGGATATTTTGGGGAGCTGATTTTTGAAGCGGTGGTCTCAAAGGTTATTGGCAGAGGCCCGGATTCGCTGATGGGTTGACGGAAAGTGATTTACATGGCATTCTTGTCATAATAAGATCGTGAGGGCCCTGAGGCTTGGGGACCGCTGGAGGGAGCGGTTCTCCTCTTGGAGGAAGCGGCTGTCTGTTTTGCTGCGGGTGCTTTTGGGGCTGTTGTTTGTAGTTTCCGGCCTTGGTAAGGTTTCTAACCTGGCGGCTTTTCACCGTGAGCTGGTGCTTTATGCTTTCTTGCTGGCCTGGTCGCTTCCGGTGCTGGCGGTTGCGATTCCGGCGGTGGAATATTTTCTGGGTGCGTGTTTGGTTCTGGATAGGTGGCTGCAAAATGGGAAGTAAATGCAAAAGTCCAGTGGGCATTATGTGTGACGATTTGATAAAGGAACAAAGATTTTCTCAATTTTGGGCTATCGAATTGTTTTACTTAGTTAAGCGAATTTTTTGGAAGTTCAATTCACCGTTGTTTTTTCATTTTTGATAAAAACTGGCAATATTCCAGGGAAATGCGATGAAGATCGAATTCATTGTTGCCCGGCTGTTAAAAAAATCCAGGTGGATCCTGATTTTTTTCCTTCCTGCTGTATCTTTAGCTCAATCGCCAGAATTTGCACCGGCGAAAATAAAGAAATTTTTGGTACGGAACAGCACACTTCTCATGAGCACAAAAGGGGCATTTCTCGACACGATCCGATTCTCCCATACTGAGGAGTATCCGTTAAATATTGGCGATCCTTTTTGCATTCTCAGAGGGGGAAAGATTGTTGTTTTTTACAGGTCCGAAAAATCTTGCCTTCTTCTGTACGATGCCCGCGGTAATCTTTTGAGAAAATTTTCCGGATACGGCACAGGACCGGGCGAAATCATGAAAACGGTAAAAATGGACAGAAAAGGCGATACGCTTATCGTAGCTGATGAGATACAGCTGAAGATCATTCTCTTCGATAGCGACGGCAAATTTATCAGAGAAGTCAAACCTTCAAGGTTCCGTGGTGCTGCGGGTTTCCGGGTTTCTCCCGTATCAGACCGCTATTTCTTTTACCACATTTTCCCGTATGGAGAACCCGCTCCGAAGTTTACACTGGGAACTCTGAGCAGAGGGTTCGTCAGAGAATTCGGAAAGTTCGAGGATTTTCGGAACATTGTCGCACGTTTTTCGGGGGTATCTCCCATTGTCTTCGATGAGAAAGGACGGCTCTATGCAATTGAACCACAGACTTACGGCTTTTCTGCCTATGACGATCGCGGAAATTTTTTGTACCGGTCGGACGCACCGCTCCCGGAATACTTCAGACCCATTGAAATGACACATTCGGAATTCAGAAAAATGTCCCGCGATTTTCAGGCGATATGGAATTTGTGGGCCAATCATATGACGCTGGATCAAATTTTTTATCTGGGGAACGGAATTTTGCTGATCGCCGTACGGAGATTCGTTGCTTTAAACACTCAAAAGCAGTTGCATATGGCAGGCTATTTCTCCGATTTAGGCGATACAACCCAGTATGGGGTTGAGAGCTATCTGGAATTCTGGACCACCGATGGAAAAAAGATAGGCGTTGTGTTCAAACCGCCTGCGGAAAGGTGGTCCGTGCATTCGGCTGAAAAGGGATACATTTACTACTGGCAACAAATCGATCCGTATCTGTATGAGAATCCTGTTCTGGTAAGGTATGATTTCTGGAAGGAAATAGGACTGCAGTAGAAACGTGACGAATCTGGCTATCTCTGAATCGTGATTTGCACCTGCGATGGAAAGGGAGGCTCGGAATGGCGAATGTAGGTTGAAATGAAAAAATTTTGAAGTGGAACTGCAAAGAATGCGGAAAACTGCCGCAAACGGGATTTTGGAGAAGATACCCGATTCGTTTTTATTTGAAGAAAGATGACCATTCTGGTTGGGGGTTTTAGGGAATCCGCTGTGGATCCAGGGAGATGGCTGAGCAATGAAAACCGAAATGGCTGGAGGGATGCTCCTTCGNCTCTGTTGCCGGGATGGTATTTACTTGTTTCGTTCTTAACTGCGACCATTCAGGAAGACAAGGTTATCCTGTCTGTCGACAGAGTAGAAGCTGCGGTGCTGAATGTCTCACCGCGTTGAAAGACAATCAACAGAAAAATTGCGGATTTGGCCTTCGGGCAAAAAGTTTTTCCCGATACAATGCACTCAAACGCTAGGGCCTCCGTCTTTTCGAACGGTTTTCCAGTTTTCATAGTCTTGACATAAGAAATTCTGTCATTTACAACGGACTCCTGTAGACCCGCGCTTTTATATGTGCGATTTCAGCGGGCGGTTTTTGGGCAAATTTTCCCGGAAAGGTGAAGGTTTCGTCAGCATCCTATCAAATGCGGCTGTGTGAAACTGTGGAAAAGTAAAACCGTGGTTACGGATAGGCCGTATTTTCCGGCTTTTGTTTTTGATGTCAGCGGAAAATTTTGGCGGGAGGCAAGTGTCTGCTCAGGAGAGGCGGGAAACAGATCCGGTGTTCTCCGGTTTTCATACGGTGTTTTTACCACATTTCCGGGTCGGGCGTCTTTTATTTCATGTTTACCTTAGGAATATTAGGGACGGGTTTGGGGAAGGAGTTTGGGGATTTTGGGCTGGAGTCCAGGTGGGGATGGACCATACTTCGTTG
>Ga0180853_1521_pt1 | contig 7649 bp, 8 predicted proteins | sample Deesub1362B_J571_FD_124307 | JGI IMG/M metagenome (GOLD analysis project Ga0180853, IMG submission 124307) | Deferribacteres bacterium JdFR-76 | reverse complement strand
CGATATCCTTGCGGAAGCCGATGGTGGTATGTTTGTATGTGTGCTTGTCGAATGCCGTGTTCAGCAGGGTTTCGCTTAATACCATCCACGGGCTGGCCAGGCTTTTCAGATATTCGCCCAGCACGGCTCCCGTTTCCGTTTTAAAAGCCTGTTCATCGTACTTGAGATTCTGAAACCGGTCGGCTTCCATCTCAATCACCTTCGGGAGATTGCTGGCTCCCACCACCATGTAATAGCAGGTGTAATCATCGGTGGTATAGGCGTTGGCATTTGCCCCCATAGCCGTCATCAGGCTATCGTAGACAGGCCCCGGAAACTTTTCCGTTCCACGGAACATCATGTGCTCAAACAGATGGGCAAATCCGGAATGTCCCGGTTCCCACTCGTCCCGGCTTCCAGTACGGACAATGGAATAGTAGGCTACCAGCCCCGGACTTTCCATCGGAATCAGAATCACCGTCAGTCCGTTGTCCAGTTTCTTCACTTCATACGTGTACGGGAAAACCTTTCCTGCTGGAATGGCGGAACCAGCAGTGGCCAGAATCAGCATTCCGACCAGAACGGTCAACAAAATCCCTCTCATGTGAAGATTCCCTCCTGATTGGTTAAATGTGCGGTTTTGAACTGTCATTGCAGATTCGTTCATATCATCTCTCATTTTACCAAATATTTTGCAGAAATGCAACAAAGGAACACCTATTTTCAGAACCTCCCAAGATTTGGTTACAGTACAACTCTTCTTCGCCGGTGCATGTCTCGAACAGAGCAGATTTCAGCTTTCCAACCATTCACCCAATGGGCGGCTGCCTCCGCGGAATGCCCGGATGGAGACGACGCCAAAGGATAGCCGCCCTTCCCGACAACTGAGGAACAGCCTCCCGCACCGGTGGACCCGGTCCAGTACCAAATGGCGTCAGACAGGCATTGCAGACGGATTTTATTTTTGTTGGTTTGGCGATACATTTTTGTTACATTGTTTTTACAACTTCATCAAATAATGTAGAAACATGAATTGTCTAACCAGCAAGGAGGACACACTATGAAATGCAATGTGGGCGGAGCAGACCGGGCCTTCCGGATTATCCTGGGCCTGGCTATTTTAATCGTTGTAGGGTTCGTTTTCAAATCCTGGTGGGCACTGATTGGTCTGGTGCCGCTATTGACGGGAATTGTCCGCTGGTGCCCGATTTACGCACCGTTTGGCGTATCCACCTGCAAAGCGGAAGAAGGTAGCGCCTCGTCGGGCCAGTAATCCGGTCCTCGGACGTTAGGCTGCCATGCGGCTTTCCGGCGCAGCCAGAAGCCATGGATCGTCCGTTCTTATGGATTTTTTGGGGATCGGGGGTTATTTTTTACCAGAAAGGTCCGGAATAGAACGAAAAAACTTGGAAGAAGCTCTACCGGTTTTGTGACCATCTTTCACATATTTGATTCACGTTCACCGGATCTTTCTAACAGTGTGCCGAGCCTGGAGCCGGAAACGCAGATGGATCCCTCTGAGATGCCATCCAACTTAATCGGGAGAAACAGGCCAGAAAATCCCTTTTCACTATTCAAACAGTGGTTGGAAGAGGCTGCTCAAAAGCCAGTTCCCCAGCTCGATGCCATGGTACTCGCAACTGTGGGTCCTGGCGGAAAGCCCTCCGCCCGGGTTGTCCTTTTCAAAGGGATTCTGGAGGAGAAGATCCTGTTTTTCACCAACTACAGAAGCAGAAAAGCTCAGGAACTGGCGGCCAACCCGTTTGCCGCCGTAGTTTTTTACTGGGAACCGCTCCAGCGACAAATTCGCATCGAGGGAAAGGTGGAGAAAGTCCCACCGCAGAAATCGGACGTCTATTTCGCCAGCCGTCCACGCGGTAGCCAGATTGCGGCCTGGGCCTCCAAGCAGAGTGCCCCAATTGCCAGCCGGACAATTCTGGAAAAGCGCTTTCATGCATTCCAACAAAAATTCTCCGGGCAACCCGTTCCACGTCCTCCCTGCTGGGGCGGTTACTGGCTAATTCCGGACTACTTCGAATTCTGGGTGGCCAGAGAACACAGACTGCACGAACGCCTTGCCTACAGAAAAAATGAGAATGGCTGGGACATTTGCTGGCTCCAGCCCTGAAATCAGGATCCCTGGATTCCGATGATCCTCTATCAGGCTCTAAATATCTTCTTTTTCGTTTTTCACACCAGCCTCATCCTATTCAATCTCTTTGGCTGGATCTGGCAAAAAACCCGGTTCTGGAATCTGGTTACCCTTGGGCTCACGGCATTTTCTTGGTTCTTTCTGGGAATCTGGTACGGTTTCGGATTCTGTCCCTGCACGGAATGGCACTGGCAAGTCCGCATCAAACTGGGCCTGTATGATATGCCTCCCAGTTACATTCAGTTTCTCATCCGCGAATTAACCGGACTTCAGCCCAACCCCCAGCTGGTGGACAGCGCTACGCTAGCCCTGCTTTTGTTAGCCATCATNTTCTCGGTCACGTTTAACATCCGGGATTTCCGCCGGAAAAAACACCAAACCGATGCTTTCCAAAAGACCGAAAAATGCTGATGCCGCAGGCGTTCCGCCGTTCCCCACAATTTAGATTGACACAGGACCCCATGTCCATGTTGAATTTTCTGGCCGCCTCCGCTTTGGAATGCAATATACTTCAATTATCCACAGGGGAGGGCCCGACGCTTTTCGAACCTAGCAAAATAAAATGGACAGGAACCAAAAATGATCCGGCGCCAGGGTTGCCGATCCACAAGTTCAATGGGCCGTAACAACGGGCAGCTTTTTACTTCACGGCCATACACTCCCCCAAAAATAAAGAAATCCCAGCAGAAGCTCTTGCGAAAAACAACAAATTTTTTGTATTCTAAAGAACAGTTCATACAGGATGAATGGGAGGAAGTTTTCGATGGAGCTAAAAGGCAAAGTTGCCNTCNATNANCNNCNGGGGAGGGCCCGACGCTTTTCGAACCGAGCAAAATAAAATGGACAGGAACCAAAAATGATCCGGCGCCAGGGTTGCCGATCCACAAGTTCAATGGGCCGTAACAACGGGCAGCTTTTNACTTCACGGCCATACACTCCCCCAAAAATAAAGAAATCCCAGCAGAAGCTCTTGCGAAAAACAACAAATTTTTTGTATTCTAAAGAACAGTTCATACAGGATGAATGGGAGGAAGTTTTCGATGGAGCTAAAAGGCAAAGTTGCCATCGTAACCGGCGGCAGCAAAGGAATTGGCAGGGCCATTGCCCTGGCACTGGCCAGGGAAGGTTGTTCTCTGGCCATTTGTGCCCGAGGAAAAGAATCCCTGGAAAAAACAAAAACGGAAATTGAACAAACGGGCGCCCGGGTGCTGGCCATGCGAGGGGATTTACGGGAAGAATCCTTTATTCCCATGTTCGTCCAGCAGACGGTAACGAAATTTGGCCGCCTGGACATTCTTGTGAACAACGCCGGTGTGGGCTATTTCCATCCCGTGGCAGAATTCCCCACAGAGATCTGGGATGCCATGTTCGATCTGAACGTACGTTCGGTCTTTCTGATGACCCGGGAATGCTTGCCCCATCTGCGGAAAACCGGCGATTCAGTTATTGTAAACGTGGTTTCTCTGGCAGGGAAAAACTTCTTCGCGGGTGGAAGCGGCTACGTTGCAACCAAACATGCGGTGCTGGGGTTCAGCCGTTGTTTAATGCTGGAAGAACGCAACAATGGTGTCCGGGTTCTGGCAATCTGTCCCGGTTCGGTAGACACCGACTTCCATGCGGGTGAAAAAAGCGTAGCGGCTACCCGGCGGGAGCGGATGCTTCAGCCCGAGGATGTGGCGGAAAGCATCCTACACATGATCAAACTTCCCCAGCGTGCAATGGTTAGCGAAATTGACATCCGGCCGACGTTCCCCAAATAGAAAGGAAAAAACGGGCACCCGGCCACAGTGGAGAAAAACAGCATGTTACAACTTACAGCGTGTCGCGCGATATTCCGGTGCATCCGCAGGAAGCCGGTAGAAACAAACCCCCAAACTTGAAGGACGGGTGAGCACCTACTTTATTATGAAGTTTTTTGAACGGACGCCCATCTGGTACGACCGGGCGATCCGGTGGATCACTTTCGGGAAAATGGCGGACATACGCAGATCGGCCCGCAGCTATTTTCACCCCGGCCAGCTCGTACTGGATCTTGGATGCGGCACTGGCGAATGGAGTCTGTTGGCCGCCTCCCAGGGTGCCCATGTCAAAGCCAGCGACACTTCTCCGCTCATGTTGCAGAGGGCATATTCCAAAGCCTGTGCGGCCAGTTACGGCAAACACATTCACTTTGCTGAACAGAGCCTGATGGAATTGGATAATGAGCCGGACAAGCAATATGATGTGGTTATTACATCGCTTGTGCTATCAGAATGCCGGAAAGACGAACAGGCTTATGCGCTTCCTCACATTGCAAGAGTTTTAAAACCGGGAGGTCTGTGGATTCTGGTGGACGAAATAACACCTCAGGACGGTGTTCTGGCACTCTGTATCCGCTGTTTCCGAAACACAGTTCTTTTTTTCCTCCGGTGGATGGGAGTAGCCGTTACCCATCCCTTACGAATCTGCCCCGCTGATCTGGAGAAACTGGGATTTCGCATCAAACACTGGCAGCGGCTGAATGCCGGAACTTTCCTTTTTTGCGTGGCACAGAAGGAGGCCCAGTGAACTGGATTTCGTGGTTGGTGGCAGAGATTTTCGGGCTTTTCTTCCGCCTGGCTCCTTTGCGGATTAAGCCAGGCCTTTACCGCATCGGAACTCCCGATGAAAACGCGCCCGTGCTGGTCACAGGAAATTACCGGCTCACGGTAGCCCGCCTGTGGAAGAGGCTGCGTAGTAGAAATCTCTATCTGCTGGTAGCGGACAGCGGCGGCATCAATGTCTGGTGTGCTTCGGCCGGAGGCCGGCTGACCCATCACCAAGTGCTTTCCGTTCTAAAGACCAGCCGAATTGAGGAACGGGTCAACCACAGGCGGCTTGTGTTGCCTCAGCTATCCGCCACAGGGATTGACGGCCGCCAATTACACCAGCGATCCGGATGGCACATTTGCTGGGGCCCCGTCTATGCCAGGGACATTCCCGCATTCCTGGACCGAAACTTTCAGGCCATTCCGCCAATGCGGCGGGTGGAATATCCGCTCGGTGCCCGTATCGAAATGGCTCTTTGTTGGGCCTTCTCCCTTTCCTTTCTGGCCCTCTTTCTCCTTTCTTTCCTGTGGCCACAGGCCATCCCGGCCACAATTGCAATCATTTTCGCCGCATCCATTCTGTTTCACCTCTCTCTTCCGCTTTTCCGGAACCTGTTTCGACCATATAGGCGTCCATCAAAAATCTGGCCGGTAGAGTTCGAATCCGGAGGGCTCCAAACCCTTATTTTGCTGGCGATCTGGGTAGCCGCTTTTATCCTGAATACAGCCGGATCCATTCCCCTCGCCGAAAGTTGGAAGTGGGCACTGCTGATGAGCATCGTGCTGCTTACCCTCACCATCGATTTGCCCGGAAGCACTCCCATTCTCAAAAGCGGCACGCACGAAGATCGTCACTGGAACCTGGTCCTGGACGGCAATCGCTGCCAGGGCACGGGAATTTGCCGGGAGGTTTGTCCGATGCAGTGCTTCGACTGGGCCCCCAGCGGAAAAAGCATGATCCATGCACGGCCGGATGACTGCATCCGCTGTGGCGCTTGTGTTGTACAGTGTCCTGTGGACGCCCTGTTTTTCCTGGACCCGGAAGGCAACCGTTTGGACGTCGATCTGATCCGATACCGCAAAGTGGACATCTGGGGCAGACGGAACGTACACGTGAAATAAAAAAAGGAGGTTCTATTGAAACGCCTTTCCCTCACCCGCCTGATTTTTCTTGGACTATTTCTGGGACTCATCGCCGGTCTGATTTTTGGAGAATCGATTCTACCGGTGGCCGAACCGCTGGCGGAGATTTTCCTCCGGCTTCTGCGCATGGCCATCATGCCGCTGATCATCACTTCCATCATTTCCGGCGTGGTCAGTGTGGGAAGTGCAGCGGGACTTGGCAGACTGGGCGTAAAAACGTTCGGATACTACATTCTCAGTAGCCTCCTGGCCATCTTAACAGGCCAGATTCTGGTCAACATCTTCAAACCAGGAGCAGGAGCCAACATCGACCTCGGCGAAGCCCCCGCCGAACTGGCTGCCGCCAAACAGAGCGTGGGTGACCTGCTCATCCGCATGATCCCGGAAAACCCCTTCGAATCCATGGCCCGAGGCGATGTCCTTCCCGTCATCTTTTTTTCCGTGCTCTTTGGCTATTTCATAACGCGCCTGGACCGCCAGCCGCGAATGCAGCTTTCCAATTTTTTCCAGGCCGCATTCGATACCATGATGCGGCTGACCCTTTTCGTGGTCTGGAGCGCCCCTCTGGGCGTATTCGGCATCATTGCCCGGATTACCGCTAAAACCGGGCTGGAAGCCTTCAAACCGCTCGGCTTTTATTTTGTAATTGTCTTGCTGGGACTGGCCATTCACGGGCTGGTCAACCTCCCCTTGCTTTTGACACTCATTGCCCGGGTAAACCCTTTTAAACACTACAAAGGCATGCCTTCGGCCTTGCTTACTGCCTTTTCCACCTGTTCCACCATGGTGACCCTCCCGCTTACCCTGCAGGCGGTCACCGGAAACTCCAGAGTTTCCAACCGGGTCGCCAATTTTGTGCTTCCCATTGGCGCCACCGTCAACATGGATGGCACAGCCCTGTATGAATGTGTAGCCACCATTTTCATCGCTCAGGTGTACGGTTTTCATCTCAGCTTGGGAGCACAGATGATCATCGTCCTCACTGCCCTGCTGGCCTCCATCGGCGCGGCAAGCGTCCCCATGAGCGGTCTGGTGATGATGTCCATTATTCTCAAGGCAGTGGGACTTCCCCTGGAAGGCGTGGCCATTATCCTTGCCGTAGACCGCGTGCTGGACATGTTCCGTACCACCATTAACGTTCTGAGCGATAGCTGCGGTGCTGTAATCGTGGCTCGGCTTGAGGGAGAAACACTACAGGGGATGGGTGATCCAAAAACCGCGGAATAAAACCCCCATTCCCGCTAAACGGAATAGACACACACAAAACTCTCGCCGGTCAGTGGTCCGCCCCCTGAGGAAGGAGGGCAAATCCTGATCACGATCGTAGGGCCAGCACGCAGGGAAAGCGGGCGGGGATCGCGTATCCGTGGTGCAACGTGCATCTCCACCGGACCATCGCGATCAGCTTTCTTTCCCGGAAAATCGGCCCGCCCGCAGACGGTTATTTCGCACCTGCCGAAGCGAACGTGCCCTCCAGAGGAAGCCGCACAGTACCTCTAAACAAGGGTTGTACCACGTGACAGAAGCCTTCTACGGTTCCCCATTTATCCCTTCAAACCGCAAAAGCCGGACGATTTTTTCCTTTTCCGCTTCCGGAAACTTCTGCCGATTTCTGCAGAAAAGCTGGATCCACAGAAAAGACGTGGTAGTTTCCCCCGATAATGTTGAACCCATAGCTCCCCATCCGGCAGCGGTCCCCTCCATCCCATCCACCTACGCAAACATTCCGATCCATTCCCGTCTTTTTTCGGCGGAACAACCCGGTTCGGCCGCGGGCAAATTCAGGGCGTTTTTCAACCNCCTGCACC
>Ga0180853_1125_pt1 | contig 7671 bp, 3 predicted proteins | sample Deesub1362B_J571_FD_124307 | JGI IMG/M metagenome (GOLD analysis project Ga0180853, IMG submission 124307) | Deferribacteres bacterium JdFR-76 | reverse complement strand
CTCTCCACTTCTTTGCGCAAATTTTTGTTGGTGGCGGCAATAATGCGCGCATTAACGCGAATGGAGCGGTTGCCGCCCACCCTTTCAATGACACCATCTTCGATGACGCGCAGCACCTTTGCCTGCATCATCAGGCTCATATCGCCGATTTCATCCAGAAACAGCGTGCCCCCGTTGGCTCTTTCGAACCGGCCGACCCGGGTAGAGCTGGCTCCGGTAAATGCCCCTTTTTCGTGGCCGAACATTTCGCTCTCAATCAGCGTTTCCGGAATAGCGGAGCAGTTGAGGGCGACAAATGGGCCGGTGGCCCGGTCACTGTTCCAGTGGATGGCCCGGGCTACGAGCTCTTTCCCCGTGCCCGGTTCGCCGGTAATAAGAACCTTGCTGTCAACCTGGGAAGCTCGTTCGATCAGGTTGTACACCTCTTGCATTTTGGGGTGGGTGCCGATCATTTTGTACCGTTCTCGCGCGGCGTGCAGCAGTTTGTTCCGTTCCTGAAGAAGCCGGCGGCTGGAAAGGGCATTCCGGGCAGCGATCAGGATCCTCTGCGCATCGAGCGGTTTTTCAATAAAGTCAAATGCTCCTTTTTTGGTGGCGGCTACAGCCTCCCGGATCCCCGATTGGCCGCTGATCATAATGACGGGAATCTCCGGGTGATCGGCTATGCTTTTCTCCAGAACCTCAAGTCCGTTCATGCGGGGAATGAAAACATCCAAAAAGATCAGGTCGATCTTGATTGCTGGAAATCCGTTCGAGGGCTTCGATGCCGTCCCGGGCCTCGATGCAATGATATCCTTCATGGGCCAGAATATCAACCAGCTCTCTGCGGATATGGGCATCATTGTCCACAACCAGAATGCTGGATTTCGAAGATCCAACAAGTGGCCGGTGTTTCATCATACCATTTCCCTTTTTTAAATACCAGGTTTATGCCACACGGGATTGCCTGGTGACACGATCTGGTCTGTCCTCTTGTGTATGATCGGCTACCGGGAGAAAAACACGGAATACGGTGCCTTTGTTTACTTCGGTTTCAAATTCGATGTATCCGTCGTGGTCGGAGACGATCTTTTTTACTATGACCAGACCGAGACCTGTGCCAGATCGCGAGCCGGTTGCATAGGGCGTAAAGAGCCGGGATTTCAGGTGATCAGGAATTCCGTGCCCGGTATCTCGGACTTCAAGCACCACATATTCCCGTGAAGGTTTGCCATCGTTTTTACTGATTTCTCTAGCAGGAGAGTAGACCCGGATGGTTAATTTTCCCCCCTCTTTCATGGCATTTACGGCATTGCTGACCAGATTTTCGATAACAATCTGAAGCTGTTCGCGGTCCGCCCAGGCAGGGGGAACGTTGTCATCTGCTTCAATTTCCAGCTGGATGTCAGAGGGAAGATCAAAATAGGACTGTTCCTGCAGTTCGCGCAAGAATTGGTGCAGATCCAGCGGTTCAAAAGTCAGTTCTTCGGTATTGATCAGTTTCATAAATCCGCGACTTAACCGGCGGAGGCTCTGGATGCGTTCGATGATGCGATCAACGTATGGATCAAGACGTTCGGCGAGCTGAGGGGCATAGTCCTGATATTCCATCTGGAGCCGCTGTAAAGCCAGCTGGATAGAGGTCAATGGGTTTTTGATGTCGTGGGCAATGCGCTGTGCCATGGCCGCCCAGGCAGAGTGGTTCTGGGTGGTTAACGGTTCGTTTTTGGGATGAAGGGAAATGACCCAGAATGGTCGGCTGTGTTTCGGGTGATGAACCGGTTCGGCAACCATGTGATAGAAGCCGTTGTCCAGGTTAGGTATAACAAGATCGCGCTCGGTGCGCATGGGGTCATTAAAACGAAGTTCAAGAAAAACGTCCGTGAGGTGTGGAAAATGGTTCAGGGTGGTCTTCATATCCGCAGGCAAATGCTGATTTTCCAGGCCCAATAGCTCCCTCGCGGAAGCATTTGCAAAGAGGATCTGTTGCCGGTCGTCCATGATCAACAGGGGATATGGCGAAAGCAACCCCATTTTTTGGCTGAGATTCTTCAAAAACTGGAACCGGTGCCGTGTTGTGACGGTGAGATAGCCCAAACCAACGATAAGCGAAAGTGCCACAAACCAGATAAAAACGTTTCCGTATTTTTGCCAGAAATACATACGATTCGGCAGAAAATCCAGAAGGAACGTATGATTTTGACCTGTATCGGATGTAACCAGAAGAGGAGAACGGTTGGCCATCCGGAAGAACATGACATATTTATAGTTCAACTTGTCCCCCGTCGGAACGAACGGAATGGGAGCAATGGGATTGAGGTTTTTGCCCAGCAGAAACCATTTGTCACCGATAATGCAGGCAATCTCGTATTTGCCATCCTGATTCCAATCTCTAACAATCCACAGGCTTTTTGCATCCATGCCATAGGATTTTTCCGCAACGGTTTGCAAGTTATCGTCAAGAATAGTAATCTTGCGTTTTCCAATGAGAAAGATGAATTCCCATTGCGGATCATTATCCCATTGCAGTGCATGAGATTCAACGGTCTTTGCCGGGAAAATAAAAGGTGCGGCCAAACGTTTTCCCGTTAATGGATCAAATTGCTCCAGATAGGCAGCCGGAGAAATATTGCCCGCTTCCCGCGAAAGACAGATGAGTACAAAATTACCGGGGATTTTAGGTTCTTGTATAAGAATCTGCGCCGTTGTGAAACGGCCTCCCACAATCCGCTGCCATTTCAAGTCTAAATTATGGTCCAGCACGAAAACATAACTGTGAAAATCGTCTGTCCCATTTATTCGGGCCCCGTTACATGGCGAGGCCGTACCGATGTATATCTCTTTTTTACCATCGCCGTCAACATCAGCCAAAATGGGTCTGTTCAGTACAGATGGACCGAATAAGAAACGTTTTTTTTCATGCAGAGTAGCGGCGTCATAGACGAAAAGCCCCCTGGGATACCGCGCGTATGTCTCGGAAAAAGTGATAATCAGTTCGTCCCTTCCATCATCATCCAGATCTGTCATCTGGATGTCTTTTACTATTCCCATCCACTCATAATATCCAGTGCTGTCAGTTCTTGGTTGCCCTTTGTAAAGGAATTTGGCCGGTACAAGCACGTTCCCTTCGTGATCGATAATACGCAGAAAGGCCGAGTCATCTCGGGTAAATGTATGGAGGATCTCTTCCTGACCATCAGAATTCCAATCAAGTGCGGTTACATACGTTATCCTTCCATTGCAGTGAATCTCATCTACCAGCGATGTTGCATTTTTGAAAATGTAAATTGTAGATCGCTTGTCTTGGGGGGCATACTGATATTGAATGTAGTCATCGATGCCATCCCGGTTTAGATCTGAAAAGATCCCGTGACCCTTAAGCTCCAAAACGACTCTTGCCGTATAAGGGAAGGGACCTTTGAGGATGGAACTGGAATTGCATCCTGATAAGAAGATCCACACAGGCAGGAGAAAAAATGACAATAATTGTGTGTCTGGACGGAGCTTCACTGGTTTCATAACTTTCAATTTTTGCCTATTCAGGCGTTCTACTTAAATCATATTAGGCGGAATTTTGCTCAAGTCAAGTTGAAATTTGAAAAAAGGCCAGATTTTTCGTTAAAATGGTCATTCGGGCTATCGAGGTATGCGTCTGGAACCCAAAAGGTCTCTCTTGAGGATAAAAACCTGTGCTTTTTTGAAGTGAACATCTGAAAACATTTTCAGCTGTGGAGTTTGAGGGGGATGTAGACCGAGAATACCAATCCTGTTTTTTTCTCCAGATTTTCTTCGATGTGAATGTCTATGATCTCTGCCAGCGAACGGATGAATTCTCCGAAAGGTTCCTGCGATAAATCGCTTCCCGTTTTTTCCGTTTCTACATCTCCCGATGCCATAAATTCGATTAGGATAAAATCTTCCGGATCCTTAGAACCGGTGAGCGTGGCTTTTTTCAGTTGTCCCATCTCAATATGCAGTTTTCGTACAGCACCGTATGCCGCGGTGCGTAGAAAGACGGAAAAAAGCAAAATCTCCAATACTTCGCGGTCAGAGTTTAGCTGAATGCAGCTTTCATCGAACCGGGGGAGTATGTCTGTGTCCGGGTAAATTTGTTCAAAAACAGCGATGAGGTTTTTCAAAATAGCCGCTGGATCTGTCGTCTCCGGGGTCAACGGACCGTTCCCCAGCAATTTGTTTAGAGATTGAAGGATGCTGTTTTCCAGCTTTTCAAAATAGAGAAGAACGCGGATGGTTGCTCTTCGGGAAAGAGCCCTTCTGTCCATCCGCTTTCTGATCCGGGCAATTTCATCTGCCAGTACCCGGAGTCCGTGAAAAAGTACTCCGGATTGTTTTTCCGCAGGACTCTGCCCCGACCGGATCCAGATGGCCCAGGAGGATTCTTTTGGATCGATGGGTTCAGCAAAAGCAAGTACAGGGTCCGTTCCAAGAGAGTCGATCTGGATCCAGGCCTTTCTTTCGGTAGGGATGCTGTACAGGGTGTTAATGAAGTCCACCAGCTGAGGGGAAAATTGGCGCAGGGCAGTTGATTTGATCCCCGATTGGGTGTCCGGCAGCTGGAATATCCTTCTGGCCGGTCCGTTGGAGTAAGCGATCCGTTTTTTGGAATCAAGGAGCAGAACCGGGTGGGGGAGGATGGAAATAGCCCGTTGAATGGCATATTTGCGCCACCCCATCTGATTGCGGACGCGGCGAATCTGAAATGCGCCACCTGCAAGCAATAGCACCGTCAGGAATATGCCTGTGAGCGGGCCATATTTTTCCAGCAAGTAAACGGAGTTTTTTTCCAGATATGCCAAGTGGCCGATCTTATCTTTATCAAAAAAATAGACGTAGCGCAGGCCATCCGTTCCATGGTGGAGCTGGGCCACCTTTTTCCGAAGGTAACCCTTTACAAATAGATTGCTTTGGGCCAGAATCCGCAGTTGAGGATCAATTAAGTAGGTACCATTTGTCGTACGGACGAAAAGTTCCACAAGTCCGTCATTGGTCAGGTCAGGGGATTCCAGAATCATCCCCGGTGTACTTTCCAGCTCAATACTTTTCGTGATAGTAAAAGTGTGATCCAGAAGATACAGATTTCCGTTTGGTGAAGCGATAACCACCTCCAGCATTGCGTCCCGATCCAGCTGGCCCACATAGAAATCGTTCATCGGATAGGGGAACTTTCGNGCCACGGTCTTATCTTTTCCGGTGAGCGGATCGACCAGCCACATGGATGGAATGCTTCGCGCTGGCATATTCCTTGTGGAGATGGCCAAGATTTCATCTGTTCCATCGGCGTCGATATCACCATAATAGGCATACACATTGCAAAATTTATCCCCAAGTACTCTGACCCATGCAATGGTGCCGTTGTCCTCAACCATCAGCAGATAGGCATGCCAGTCGTTCAGGTTACTGGCCACACTTCCGTTGTTTGGCGAACTTGTAGGCAAAATGAATTCGTCGCGTCCGTCTTTATCCAGATCTGCAATGGTAATCATCCGGCTAAGGGCGGGGCCTATTTCCAGCTTCCAGATGCGCTGCAATGTTTTTCCGTGGAAAAGAAAAATGCCTCTGGGCGAACGTGCATAACCTTCTGAGGGAAAAACAACCAGTTCCGGAGGAGGTTTCCGGTCCACATCCTGATACATTGTGGCGTAAATGTTCCCCTGCCAATCATAAATGACATTTTCTTCCACCCGCGGTTTGCCGGAATAAAGAACCGTATCTTTGAGGACATCCCCGTGTATAGAGATAATCCGGATGCGCATCTGATTGTTCTTGGGATAAAAGGCAGCGATTTCCAAGTCGCCATCGCCATTCCAGTCAAAGAAGTCAACGTAAGTGGGGGCAGCCGGAAGATTTGCCTGATCAATCAATTCGAGCTCCTGATTGTAGAGAATAAGCCGGTTAATCTTATAATGTGGAAACAGAGGGATGCTTACGGCTTCGTCAAAACCATCATTGTTCAGGTCTATAAACTGTAGGGTTGATGGAATTTCGCGCTTTTGAACACGAAAGCGATAGGGGAAAGGGCCTCGATAGGGAGGATTTGTCAAAGGAATCAAAGAACATCCAGTCAAAATCGACAGAAGAATCAATTGGACAACGAAACGGTACACTTGCTACCTCGGGAAAGTCTCTGCCGCCCGATGAATTTCGGCTAAAATTATTCAATAGGGAACTGCAAATCAAGTGAAAAATATTTGTTTGGATATTTTTTCAGCAAACTTTGCTGAAATCCGGTTCAAGGTGCGTTTTCTTACCCGATAAAACCAAGATGGTCATTTGAAGAGGGCCATATTTGAAGCGGCAATAAACGCAAAACTGGGCGGTTATTTTCTTAACCGTTGCCAGTTGAGCGTAAAAATTACGTGGCGGATGGGGGCCAGATCCCGTTCCATTTCCACGTAGTGATAATTGAACAGATTGTTGATGCGCATAAGGAAGCTGCACCGGGAGGTGATTTGGAATTCCACAAAGGCATCCCACACTTTCTGGGATACCCGGAAATCGGATGGGTACACCAGTACCTCTTCAAAGCGGCTCATGTAGCGAAAATCCATCCCGATGGTCCACTTTGCCTGCCGGTACGAAACATGCAGCTGCAGGAGATGCCTTGGTCTGTACGGCAATGTTCGGCTGGGCATGTAGAAGAGGTTGTCCAGGGTAAAAATGGGCTGGATTTCACCAAGGCGGCTGGCATCCAAGTAGGTATAGGCTCCTTGGATACGCACACGCTGGCGGTAAAAGGCCGTCTCGAAAGAAAGCTCCAGGCCACTGATTCGGGCGCGGGCAAGATTGTCCAGCTGGAAGGTCGGCGGAATCAGGGAGGCCATTTTGGGCTCGATCAGGTTCCAGTAGAGGTTGTGGAACAGGGCGGCGTCCACCACGGTCATGGACGAAAGCTGCTGGCGGATGCCAATTTCGTACGACCANGAGGATTCAGCACGCAGATTGAGGTTAGGCGCCACGCGGAATCCTGAAACCACCGTGTTGGTGAAAATTTCGGCGATTGACGCTGCCCGGAACCCTCGTCCCACCGAAAGACGTACTGCGGTGAACGGGGCAGGTTGAACCACCAGGCCCAGTTTAGGGCTCCACTGGTCCTCGGTGAAGAGATCCCATACCCGGTGACGGTCGTAACGCAGGCCGGCAGTTACTTTCAGGATAGGAGCTACTTTCATTTCATCCTGGAAATAAATGGCAAAGTCGCGCATCCACGGGTTGCCGCGTTTGTTCCCGTCCGGACGAAAGATGGATGAGCGGTTTGTATGATACATCCATTCCGCTCCGCCGGTCAGCCAGTGACCTTTTCCTGCCTGATACTGTATCTGAATTTCCTGCTGAAACTTTCCGGTTTTCGAATAATCACTGTTATCGTGAAAATAATTGCGCCAATTGTTGTAATAAAAGGAGGTCCGGGCGATCAGGGCTAGCCGGCTGGTAAGAAGATGTTTGTATGAAAGATGGGCCACAAATTTGCCAGAATGAATGCTGTCACCCAGGTTTTCCGGCGGTACTTCCAGCGGGTGGTTCAGCGCAGGACCTTTCCACTTCACATAATAACCGTGGTCGTCGTAGCTCCAGTTCAGTAGCAGTGCTAGATTGGATTGCGGAGAGGGCCGGGTGTTCATTTTGTAGAAGATATTCCAGCGGGAATATTCGCCGTTCTGGCGGTAACCCGTG
>Ga0180853_1053_pt1 | contig 7780 bp, 5 predicted proteins | sample Deesub1362B_J571_FD_124307 | JGI IMG/M metagenome (GOLD analysis project Ga0180853, IMG submission 124307) | Deferribacteres bacterium JdFR-76 | reverse complement strand
AAGTGCTGAAAGGGACAGACACATCCGGACGGTTCCGCATTTACTTCGGCGGGATGCCGTTCATGGTGTTTAACATGACCCTCCTCATTACCAGCAATCTAACGTATCTGCTGCCGCTTTTGCTTCTGGTACTGATTTCGGTTCTCTATTTTTCGTTTCGGCATTGGGCCGGCGTGGTCTTTCCGCTGCTGGTGGTGGTGGTAACCGATATCTGGATTGCCGGAATCATGTCTTTGCTGGGGCTCAAGTTTGACCTGCTTACCGGAATCGTTCCGGTGATTCTTCTGGCACTGGGCAGTGCAGATGGGATTCACCTGCTGAAGCGCTATTTCGAACGCCGCCAGCTTGGCAACAGTGCGGACGAGGCATCGCGCAAAATTTTCAAGGAGATGGGAACGCCTATTGTGCTGACTACCATCACCACGATGGTGGGGTTCGCTTCCCTGGTTATTTCCGACTTTTCGGTTATCCAGCAGTTTGGCCTGATGACGGCGTTAGGTGTTTTTCTGGCTCTGGTGGTCACACTCACGCTGCTGCCGGCCCTGCTGTCGCTGGGGGTTACGCCCGCCCGAAAACGGGGGAGGGAGGTGGATAGCGGCGGCATTCTGGATGTGCTGGCCGGCTGGGTTTACACTCACCGCCGGACGGTTCTGGTAACAGCTGCCGCGGTTATCGCTCTGGCCTTTACCGGAGCTCCCAGGCTTTTCAAAGATGTGGATTGGACACTTTGCCTGCAAAAAGGCAGTTCTCCTTACCATGCCGAAATGCTGCTCCGCCAGAAATTCGGTGGTTCGCTGCCGGTACAGGTACTCGTTCAGGGGGATGTGAAAGATCCGGCCGTGCTTCACCTGGTGCGCAAGGTGGAGAGGAAGCTCAACACGGTGCCTCTGGTAAACCATGCGGAATCAGTTGCCGGGGTAATTGCCGAGATGAACGGCGTGCTGAACGGCTGGAAAACGGTTCCGGAGGGCCGCCAGGCCGTGGAGAACCTCTGGTTCCTGATCGAGAATGAAGAGTTCCTGAGCCGGATTGTGGGCGAAAACGGTCGAGAGGCGCTGATACAGGCGCGGCTGGCCACCTGGCACACATCTTCACTGGTTCGGGCTGTGGACAGCCTCCAGGCATACCTCCGAAAGCTGCCCAAGCGGATCGCCGTGATAGCCCTTGATTCGCTAAACTGGCGCGAAAAAACCGTGCTGTGGAAACGGCGGGCAGCAGATCTGCGGATCCAGCTTCAGTGGGTGTTAAAAGGGTTCGGGGTTCGGCTTCCCGGAGCGGCCGCGAATCGGGCGGTGGCGGCACTGGAAAATTTCCGTGTTTCGTCAGCCGTTAAAACGGCGGTGCAGAAGAAGGTGCAGGAATATCTGATAAGCCCTGAAGCGGAGGTGGAATTGGACGCCTGGCAGGCCAGAAAAATCGCAACGACTCTGACCCAGGAGGTTAATACGGAACAGAAGAACCTGGTGCACCGCGTTGGCCGGGTGCTGCGCCGGCTTTTGAGCCGTGTTCCTTCGGAGGATCGGGAGGATCTGGCAATTTCGCTGGCCGAAATTGTGCGGAATACCGTGGACAGTGCGCGGGTGGAATTTGCTCTTCAGCGGGTTCTGGCCGAACTTCCGGATACTTTCCGGAATGGCGCCGAGCAGATCGAGGAACTGAAGGGCGTTTTATGGCTGGCGAACCAGCGCTATGTGTTTCTGCCGGCTGAAGAAGCCCAGCGGCTGCTGGGAGATGACCATCCAGCCGTGGTCCGGCAGGTAGAGTGGCGGGCCACACAGGCCGGCATGGCACCGCTGCTGAAGCGGATGGAAGAAGAACTTACCCCCACCCAGATCGAGAGTTTGCTGTTAACCATGGTGTTTATTCTGATTCTGCTAACGCTGATTTTCCGTTCGCCGCTGGGAAGCCTTATTGCCGTGGTTCCGATTTCCATTACTATCCTGGTTAATTTTGCGGTGATGGGCTACCTGCGTATCGGGCTGGATTCGTTTACCGCTATGATCGCTTCCATTGCCATCGGACTGGGCATCGATACAGACATTCATTTCATTTCGCGTCTGCGGGACGAGCTCCGGCAGGATGGCGTTCCTTTGGCTGCGCTGCAGCGCACATTCCGTTCTACCGGAATGTCCATTCTGGTAAACGCTCTGGCCGTGGGATTGGGTTTTCTCGTCCTGCTGGCGGCAGGTGGGCAGCACATCCGCCGGTTTGGAGGCCTGACCGCAATGACCATTCTGCTCAGCGCCCTGTTCACGCTGACGATTTTACCGTCGCTGTTCTTACTGCTGAAACCACGGTTTCTAAGGAACGCGATGGAAGAGGGAAGCAAGAGGAGAGCATCATGACGTTTTTGCTGGAACCGATCGACGAACCGGGGAACAGATCCCGTGCGGTTTTGCTCTTGATCCGGACGAACAGAAGGACCGCCTCGGGTGCATCCAGAAATCCGGCTTTGGGGACGGAAAGGTCCCTTCCTGGTGCGGAGAAATGGCCCGGCCTGCTGAAAGAAATGAATCGGTGGAAAAGGCGGTGGCTTGCAGTGGTCCTGGTGGGTTTGCTGGTTGTGCCGGCAGCTCTAGCGCAAGATGGTGAGGCAGTTCTGGCAAAGATCGATTCCGTGCTGGAAGCGCCCCACGATATGGTAGCCCTGCAAAAAATGACCCTCATCGATGCCAAAGGCAGCGAAAAGGTCCGTACGGTGAAAATTTTTGCCAAAGGTTCCCGCCTGCGGCTGATCCGTTTTCTTGAGCCGGCTGAGGTTCGCGGGGTGGGATTCCTTCGCCTGCCCTCCGACCGGCTGTACCTGTACCTGCCGGCCTTCCGGCGGGTGCGCCGGATTGCTTCCTCCGTGAAGAATGAAAATTTTATGGGAACCGATTTCAGCTACGAAGACATGTCCCAGACCAGCTACCGAAAGGATTATTCCGTTTCCGCTTTCTGGAAGGAAAAAGGGCTTTTGGTGCTGGAGCTGATGCCCAGAAAAGGCCGGGACGTAAGCTATGGAAAACTCGTTCTTTACGCGGATCCTGCGACCTATGTTCTACGGAAAGTGGATTTTTATGACCGGCGGGGAAATGCGGTGAAAATTCTGACCATTGACCGGATTGAGAAAATCGGCCGATACTGGACGCCAAGAAGAATGGAAATGCGTACACTGAAAACAGGACACCGCACATTGCTGGAGCTGGTAGAGGTGAAGTATGATCAGGGGTTAAAAGACCGTTTTTTTACCCAGAGGAATTTAAAAAGGATACGGTAAAATGAGTGGATCCAACGGGTTTGTTTGGACAAAAGCTGCGGTGATTATTTGGGCGGTATTGGCGCTGTGTGCTTCCGACGCTGTGGCTCAGAAACCACAGTTCGGGGGCTATTTGCTGCTGGACAAACGGTTCGTGCGGTCCGGAGAAAAGGTTCGGATCGCAGATTTTTACAACCGCTTGCGGTTGGAGATGTCTGTTGATCCGGGCAGTCAGCTGTCCCTTTTTGCCAGCCTTGAGGCGCGGTTTTATGACTTTTCCCCAACCGGAGAAATCCGTCAGCTCAGCGAACTTTCATTCCAGTATCCCACCGATCTTTCCATCTGGGAAGCTTTTGTGGATGTTCGCGGGTTTCTGTTCAGCAATGTGGACCTGCGGATTGGCAAGCAGCGTATTCCCTGGGGAACGGCGGACGGACTGAACCCAACGGACAATCTGAATCCCGATGATTTTTCCGACCTAGTGGATTTTACCCGGAAGGTCCCGTCCTGGGCCGTCCGGGCGGATATCTACCTTGGAGAGGCGACTCTGACTGGAATTTGGCTGCCCGGAGTACGGCCGGTTTTGCTTCCCCAAGGTCTTCAGGAACTCTTTCAGGTTCCTCTGCAGGAAAAGGGATGGAAGATGCGGCTGAAACTCCCAGAACGCACACCCCAAAATAGCATGATGGGCCTGAAACTCAGCGCCAGACTGGACAGGGTGGACCTGTCGGTCAGTTATTTTCGGGGATACGATGACATACCTGCACCCAGAGGGGTGTACTTTGCTCCAGGGCGGACCGAATATCTTTTCATTCTGCCAAAAATTCAGGTGCTGGGGATCGATTTTGCTACAGAAGCGGGAGGTGCCGGCATTTGGGGAGAAGCCGGTATCTTCTTTCCGGAAGAACTCCGGTTTTTTTACAAAAGCATTGGTGGGTTAAATCAGTCCTATGAAACGATCTACCTTCCGGACGATCCTTACATGAAGTTTACTCTGGGTGGAGATTACACATTTCCACGGGGCTGGTATGTAAATGCTCAGTGGATGCACGGCTTTTTTGTGGAACGCGGCAAAAACGATTTGCACGATTATCTGGTTCTGGCCTTGGAGAAAAATGTGCTCGGTGAAAAGCTGCGCTTAAAATTGGGTGGTGCTGTGGAGAAAGCCGGCGGAGTAAACGGCGAGGCAGTCTACGGCTATGGTTTTTTCCCAGAACTGGTCTACCGCGAAGTGGACAATCTGGAAATAAGTCTGGGCGGTTTTTGGACGGATGGCGATCCGGGTACGCTGTTCAGCGCGTTCCTGGATGTGGACCAAGTGTACGTCCGGGTAAAAGGGACGTTTTAGAAAATAGATTGGGTGAAGTTCTCTGGTGAAACGAACCAAAAACGGGAGAGAGGTTGACCATGAAGGAACATGAAAAACAGCACGAGCATCATCACCAGGGGCATGGGGACGAACACGGCGAGCACAAGCATGCCGGGGATTCTTCTCATGCTTCTCACGGTGGACATGATCATTCCGACCGCGGAGAACNTGGGCAGCACAGTGGGCATGAGCNTCATGCAGAACACGAAAAGGTGACTCATGAGCATGCGGGGCACGCTGACCATGCAGAACATACCGGGCATGACCACGGTGAGCATAAAGGACATCATGACCATCATGCACACATGGTGGCTGATTTCCGGCGGCGGTTCTGGGTATCGCTGATTCTCACCATACCGGTGCTTCTGCTTTCGCCGATGATCCAGAAGGTTCTGGGACTGGGGACGGTTCTGCAGTTTTCCGGATACACCTATTTGCTGTGGGCGTTTTCGTCTGTCGTGTTCTTCTACGGCGGATACCCATTTCTTAAAGGGCTATTAGATGAACTGGGAAAACGCACACCCGGCATGATGACCCTAATTGCCCTGGCGATTTCGGTAGCGTACGTGTACAGCAGCGTGGTGGTCTTTGGTCTGGCCGGTAAGTTTTTCTTCTGGGAACTGGCCACACTGATCGACATTATGCTGCTGGGGCACTGGATTGAGATGAAATCGGTGATGGGCGCATCCCGGGCGCTGGAGGAGCTGGCCAAATTGATGCCGTCGGATGCCCACAAAATTCTGCCGGATGGGAAGGTTGTGGATGTTCCACTGGATCAGCTGCGTTCGGGAGATCGGGTACTGGTTAAACCCGGGGAGAAAGTCCCTGCCGATGGCATGGTGGTAGAGGGTGAAACCTCGGTGGATGAATCGATGCTAACAGGGGAATCCAAACCGGTACACAAAAAGGCAGGTGATCCGGTAATCGGTGGCGCCATCAATGGGGAAGGCTCCATTACCGTAGAAGTACAGAAAACCGGCAAAGATTCGTTTCTGTCCCAGGTGATCGATCTGGTCCGCGAAGCGCAGGAAAGCAAATCCAAAACGCAAGACCTGGCCAACCGTGCAGCGTTTTGGCTAACCATGATTGCCATTGCGGGCGGAGGGCTGACGCTTTTCGTCTGGCTCGCCATTATGAACAAGGATTTTGCTTTTGCCCTGGAGCGGACGGTAACGGTGATGGTCATTACCTGTCCCCATGCCCTGGGACTGGCTGTACCGCTGGTGGTGGCGGTGTCCACGGCAATTTCTGCACGCAATGGTTTGCTTATCCGCAACCGAGCGGCCTTTGAAGCAGCACGGAAAATTCAAGCCATCATTTTTGACAAGACCGGTACCCTCACCGAAGGAAAGTTTGGCGTAACCGATACGATTCTTTTCGATAACAGCCTGGACGAGAAGGAGCTGCTGCGCTATGCAGCTTCGGTGGAGGCCCATTCCGAACATCCCATTGCCCGGGGTATTGTGAATTCCTCAGATGAAACCTGGGAAGTGAAGGAATTCAAAGCAATCCCCGGAAAGGGAGCACAAGGTGTGGTGAATGGCAAACAGGTGATGGTAGTAAGTCCGGGATATCTTCGGGAAAACAACATTTCGGTAGAGGACCGGCGGATTGATGAACTGAATTCCCAGGGCAAAACGGTGGTGTATGTGCTCCTGGATGGCAAGCTGGTTGGCAAGCTGGTTGGGGCCATCGCGTTGGCGGACATTATTCGTCCCGAATCCAAAGAAGCCGTGCAACGTTTGAAGGAGATGGGCATCAAAACTATGATGCTAACGGGAGACAACAGACAGGTAGCCAAGTGGGTAGCTGATGAGCTGGGCCTGGATGATTATTTCGCTGAGGTGTTGCCGCACGAAAAGGCGGCAAAGTTGAAGGAAGTACAGGCCCGCGGACTGACGGTGGCCATGACGGGAGACGGTGTAAACGACGCACCGGCTTTGGCCCAGGCAGATGTGGGGATTGCCATTGGGGCCGGAACGGACGTGGCGGTTGAAACGGCCGACATCATCCTCGTCCGGAGCAATCCGCTGGATGTGTTCGCGATTATTGGGCTGGCGAAGGCCACGTACCGGAAGATGATTCAGAACCTGGCATGGGCCACCGGATACAACGCATTTGCCATTCCGCTGGCAGCCGGCGTGCTTTACAAGTATGGCATTTTGCTGAGTCCCGCAGCCGGCGCCGTGCTGATGTCTCTCAGTACAGTAATCGTAGCCATCAATGCCAGGTTTTTGAAACTGGAGAAATAGGAACAAACAGAGGAGATGGGTATCATGGAACAAACGAAATACGCATTTAGCAAAACCGTAGATCTGGGCTACGAAGAGGCCCTTGAAAAAGTTACCGAGGAGTTGAAAAAAGAGGGTTTCGGCATTCTAACGGAAATTGACGTAAAAGAAACGCTGAAGAAAAAACTGGATGTGGATTTTAAACCGTACAAGATCTTGGGTGCTTGCAATCCGCCGTTTGCCTATAAAGCCCTGCAAGCAGAGGAGCAAATTGGTCTTATGCTTCCCTGCAATGTAATTGTATACGTCAACGATGAGGGTAAAACAGTGGTTGCCGCCATCGATCCCATTGCGTCCATGCAGGCAGTGGACAATCCGGCTCTTGGTGAAGTGGCCGAGACCATCCGCGGAAAGCTGAAGTCGGTTATTGAGAGGTTGTAACGGAAGCGTCTGCTGCAGGTGAAAAACATGGGGGGCCGGAGCGGAGGAGTCCCGGTCCGGCCCAATTTGCATAAAACAGGATAAATCCGGGTTCTTCCGGGCAGGCTTCCGCTGCACCGGGGTTTGAACCGGGATTGTACAACAGGAAAGGACAGATCATGGATCGTCGGAAATTTATGGGCTATGCGCTGGCGGGTGCGGGCATTGGACTCGGCGGCGTAGCGCTGTGGAACCCGCTGAAGTTGGGGCGGTCATTTTCAGCCCGACCCGAAATCAGCCCGGATTTTGAGCCGGATGTTGACATTGACCTTCGCGCTCGCCCGGCAGAAATTCAGATATTTCCGGGGCGCCCGACACGGGTACAGCGCTATTTCGCAAAGGTTCTCCAAGGAAGTCCAGAGGCGGTGCAGGAAATAGAAGGATCGTATCTGGGCCCCATTTTTCGCTTCAAAAAAGGACAAAAAGTACGCATACGATTTACGAGTGAGATCCGCCAGGTTA
>Ga0180853_1519_pt1 | contig 8353 bp, 7 predicted proteins | sample Deesub1362B_J571_FD_124307 | JGI IMG/M metagenome (GOLD analysis project Ga0180853, IMG submission 124307) | Deferribacteres bacterium JdFR-76 | reverse complement strand
AATTCAGCACGTCACAGCCGGCCGCTACCGGGAAGTGCGCGTGGACCCAGCCGATATGACGCTGAATGTGCTAATCCCGGAAATTGATCATCCGGATTCGGCAGATCTGCTCAGTCTGGGAACCCAGGAGCAAATTTACCTGCTGCTGCGNGTTGCTTTGGCCCGGATCCTGAGCGAAAACCGGGAACCTCTGCCGCTTATTCTGGATGATCCCTTTGTCCATTTTGACCACGAACGGATGTCCCGGATGCTGAATTTCCTGAAAGCCCTCAGTGAAAAAAATCAGATCTTGCTTTTTACCAAAGAACCTTTTATCCGGGAGTGGTGGGTGGACCACCTGGAAGACGGCATGTATCTTGTTCACGAACTTTCCACATAGGTTATTGGCCCGGGGCCTTTTGATTCTTTGGGTGCAAGATCGTGAAGAAGAGGGACCGGAACACGGCGGTTTTCGTGCGGGATTCTTTACTGGTGGAAGCGATCTACGCCTATCTGAAGGAGCAGAATGCACCGGTAGCCGCCTCGGAGCTGGGCAAGAAAATTCTGAAGATCGCCAATCTCCCGGACGATGTGGCCGACAAAATGGTGGATGTTCTGCTTGGGGAAGACCGTCGGTTTCGCAAACTGGAAGATAATCAATGGACCCTGCGTCTGGAACCACCGCCCGAAGGGGAACTGAAAAGGCTGCATTACTGCATACTGGATGTGGAAATCACCGGACATGCCCGGTCACCGCGCATTATCGAAATTGCAGCTGTGCGGCTGGAAAATATGGCACCCTCCGGAGAATTCCACCGCTTTGTCAATCCTGGGCGCGCCATTTATCCCAAAGTGCTAAACCATACCATCGTCGATACCGAAATGCTGCGAACCGCTCCGAAAATAGAGGAGATCTTCCCGGAATTTTTTCAATTTATCGGGAACCGGATTCTCGTGGCCCATAATGCCCATTTTGATCTGCGGATGCTGAACCGGGAGCTGCGGCGGATATCACACATGAAACTTGCCAACCCGGTGATCGATACGCTGAAGGTGAGCCGCCGCTGTTTGCCCGGAGTGGATACGCAGCGTCTTCCGGAGCTGGCACGCTATTTTGGCGTGGCGCTGGAGGAGCATCACCTGGCCCGGGACGATGCCCGCGCTCTGGCACATATTTTTCCAAAATTGGTCGATTTGCTGGCCGAGGAGGGAATTACACACCTTAGCCAGATGAAGGAATTTATGATTGGAGCTCCGCCCGCAACGGCAGGACATTGCTGAGAGGGCAATCTGGACCAGGTTCCTCTGTGGAAGCCCGAGGCTCAAAATTGCGGGTCAGTTTTTTGGACCGCTCCTCTGCCGGATCTCTGCGGTATGGAAGCGGTCATTTTCGGGTCGGAGGGGGGAAATAAAATCATAACTTCAATTATCTAAATAGGTTACCTCTTCTTCCTCCTTTTGTGATTTTTGGGTTTTTCCTATTGCATTTTGCCTGCTTCCGTTCCGGCTGTAAAAAAAATGCAACAAACTATTTTTTTCTTGACAACTTAGGGTAAAATTGGTATTATTAGGCAGCATTAGGAATAAATAGGAATAAATAGGGAAAAACGGGTCCCGTGAATACGTTTAATGGGAGCGCCAGGGCGACGGTAGAAGAGAATGGGCGCCTGAGCCTTCCCAAAAAGTTTTATTATGCCATTGACGCCAACGAGCGCGATGAGCTGTATTTGACCATCGAGAGGGACCCATGCATTCTGGTTTATCCGAAATCCCGCTGGGAGGAGCGGATGCGGAAGCTTTCCGCTCAGGATATGGAAGAGGATCCGGAGATCATGCGGAAGGTGCGGTTGCTCCAGCGGAAGATGCGTCCGGTTAAGGTGGATAAGCAGGGGAGGTTTTACCTGCCCACCGATTTGAAGGAAAAGGTTGGAATTGGCCGGAATGTGGAGATTCTTGGGGCCATCACGCGGATGGAAATATGGGCACCCGAAAAACTGGATGAGTATGAAGAATCGGGTCCGGGGGTGTTCTGAAGCGGCGGCCCTGACTGCTTTTGAATAGAATCGGATTTTCTTACGTCTCAGGGAAGAGACGTTACCGGTTGCCAGGGATGGCGCTTTTGATCTGGAGCCGATCCGTCGAAACTGGGGCAATTTGGGAGGGAAGGAGGACATGGCCATTGCCTTATCCCGGTATCTTCAGCCGGAGCCAGCGGAGCGCATTTCCATCCCTGACGCGGAACTTGATCTCACCGATCAGGCTATAACATTTGATCGGCGCCAGGAGATCGGGATCGGGATCACCTTCCCGATTGCCGAGGATGGCATTTTACTGGGCAGAGGGTATTATCAGTTGACGCAGATGGAAAAAAATCCGACACCGTTTTTTCATATTCCGGTTCTGGTGGATGCGGTGTTGAGCTATTTGCTGGTGAATCCGGATGGGACATATGTGGACTGCACGGTGGGGGGCGGGTCCCACAGCCGGGCCATTCTTCAGCGCCTTTCTGACAGGGGGCGGCTTATAGCCCTGGATGTGGATGAAGAAGCGCTGGAGGTTGCGGAGAAAAATCTTGCACCGTGGCGGGAGCGCGTCCGCTTTGTGAAAGGGAATTTCAGCGCCCTGGCGGAGCATCTGGATGGCCTGGGTGTGGATTACGTGGATGGCATTCTGATGGACCTTGGGGTTTCTTCTCACCAGATCGATGCCGACTACCGGGGGTTCAGTTTTCAGCGTCCCGGGCCGCTGGACATGCGTATGGACCGCCGACAAAAGACCGGGGCATATCATGTGGTCAACACGTATCCGGAAGCGGAGCTGCGGCGTATTTTCCGGGAGTATGGCGAAGAACGGCATGCCTCTCGCATTGCCCGCAAGATTGTCGAAGCCCGCAAAGAGCGGGAAATCGATTCCACCGAAGCGTTGGCACAGATTGTACGTTCGGCCGTGCCGGGAGAATATCAGGTGAAATCGCTGGCCCGGGTTTTTCAGGCCATCCGCATCGAGGTGAACCGCGAGCTGGTTCACCTGCGTCTGGGTCTGGAAGCGGCTGCCGATCGCCTCAAAAGTGGAGGGCGGCTGGTTGTCATCTCTTACCATTCTCTTGAGGATCGCATTGTTAAGAACTTCATCCGAGAAAAGGAAGGCCGCTGTATCTGCCCGCCTGAATTCCCTCAGTGTGTCTGTAACCGCATCGGTATTTTGCGAAATCTGACCCGGAAGCCGATCGTTCCGGATGAGCAGGAAATCCGCAATAATCCGCGGTCCCGCAGTGCCAAACTGCGGGCGGCAGAAAGGGTGTAACTGGCCGAAAAAACAGGAGGTACCTTGAGGCGCCGTTCTTCCAGAAAACACGGGCGGGTCCGGATTAATCGCCGGAAACCGCGAGCGTTAAACTGGAACTTTCTGGGCGTTGTGCTCATGCTGACGCTGTTCGGCATCGCTCATCTTTTGCAGCGCACAGAAATGAAGCGGATGATCCGCCAGATGAACGACCTGCAGCGTCAGGTGGAAGATCTGGTGCAGGAAAACCGCCGGTTACAGATCCGCATGATTGAGCTTTCCAGTGCCAGCCGCATCGAAAAAATCGCCCGGGAGAAGCTGGGGATGGTTCCGCTCCGCCAGCCGCCGACGGTTCTGAAGTTGCCATCGGTAGACAGGGAGAGACGTGAGCCGCCGGAATGGGCCGCTGCAAACAAACCGGCCCGGGATCTTGCTCTGCTTAATCCGCAGGTGCTCATCGGGCAGCTGGAGAAATAGGATGCGCAGGTCGATTGTACGGCTATGGATCGGTTTTGCTCTTCTGGCTTATTTGGGCCTGATTACCCGGCTCTTTTTTATTCAGGTCCTGGAAAAGGACCGCTTTCAGCGTCTGGCTGTGGGACACTCCGAGCGAAAGGTCAAACTTCTGGCCGAACGCGGCGCCATCTATGACCGCAATTTTGTCACGCTGGCGTTTGACCTGAAGCAGTATTCATTTGGGGTCAATCCGGGCCGGGTGGAAAACCGCAACGAACTGGCGCGGACTTTTGCACGGTTGACGGGAAATCCGGTTGGCCATTATTCGAGGCTACTGCGGGGCAACCGGTTTGTCTGGCTGGCGCGGGGGGTCGATGAAAAAATCGCAGAGAAAATTCCTCTGAAACGGTTCGATTCCCTGGTCCGGGAAAAGGAACTGGGCCGCTACTATCCATACCAGCAGCTGGCTGCCCATGTGTTGGGGTTTACAAGCATCGATCATGTTGGTCTGGGTGGGGTGGAGAAGTATTACGAGAACTATTTGCAGGGGCAGCCCGGGTACAAACTGGTCCGGCTGGATGTTTGGCGGCGCTGGGTGCCGGTCGCCAACGCTCCCGTCCAGCAACCCGTGAACGGAAACAGCATCGTTCTGACGCTGAACATCGATTACCAGCGGGCTGTGGAGGAGGAGCTGCGGCGCGGTGCGGAGGCGGTTGGGGCCCGTTCTGCCATGGCCGTTCTCATGGACCCGAATACCGGTGAGATTCTGGCCCTGGCGTGCTATCCGGGGTTCAACCCGAACCGCTTTGCCAGCTATTCCGCCGCGGCGCGCCGCAATCGCGTGCTGGTGGATCCGTACGAACCCGGGTCTACGTTTAAGCTGGTTACAGCAGCCGCTGCCCTGGAAAGCGGCACGATCCGGCCCGGGGACCGGATTTTCTGCGAGAATGGCCGCTGGTCAGTTCCGGGAGGAGCCATCCGGGATCACAAACCCTACGGATGGCTTACTTTTGCCGAGGTTTTTGCCAATTCGTCCAATATCGGGTTTGCAAAGGTTGCTCAGCGGGTGGGCAAACACCGTATTTTCAGTTATGCCCGGGCTTTTGGTTTTGGGGAAGCAACGGGGATCGATTTGCCCGGGGAGTCGAAGGGTAAATTGCCCAACCCGATCCGCTGGAGTCGGAGCGATCTGTACCGCATTCCGATCGGTTACGGTGTACTGGTTACAGCTATCCAGCTGGTGAATGCCTACGCTGCAGTGGCCAACGGGGGGTACCTGTTGCGCCCGCATGTGCTCAAAGCGGTAGTGTCGCCCAACCTCATGGAGGTGATCCGGGAGGTCCGGCCCGATACCATCCGCCGTGTTCTCAAACCGGAGACAGCGCGCACACTAAAGGCGCTCCTGCGGCAGGTGGTGGAGAAGGGAACCGGTCGAAAAGCAGCNATCGATGGAGTGGCGGTGGCTGGAAAAACCGGAACTGCCAAAAAGCTGGACCCCAAAACCAAGAAATATTCCGCGGGAAAATATGTCGCATCGTTTGTGGGGTTTGCCCCATACGACCGGCCGCGTTTTGTTTGCCTGGTGGTGGTGGATGAGCCAAAGTATCCCAATTATTACGGCGGACAAGCGGCCGCCCCCATTTTCCGGAATATTTTGAAGCGGATTCTCGGTGAAGTTGTTCGTCCGGCGCCCAGCAGGACGCGCCCCGTTGCAGTGGCTGGCAATCGCTGGCGGGTTCCGGACGTCAGGGAACTTTCGCCGGGCGAAGCCAAATCCATTCTTACCGGTTACGGCTTCCGGGTGGAGGTACAGGGGAAAGGAACGGTGGTTCTGGAGCAGGAGCCAGTGCCGGGAACGTTGCTGCCCAGGGGGGAACGGATTCGCCTTTCCGTTGGGAACCGGCGATCGGATCATTCTCTTCCCTCGCGGGTACCCGATGTGCGCGGCAAAAGCCTGCGCGAGGCCATTGCGGTGCTTACCGAAGCAGGGTTCGAACCGGTGGCAGAGGGCAGCGGTTACGTGGTCCGTCAGGATCCACCACCGGGCCGCAAACCGGTTTCGCGCAGAATTCGGATTGTGTGTAAACCGGCATCCGGGTGAGGCATGGTTGCGCTGGAGTGGACATCGTTCCGGCAACTGCTTCCGGATGGAGCTCTGGTGGAAGGAAGCACACCGCAGAAAGTGGTCGGTGTTTCGCAGGACACCCGATCGCTCCGCACCGGCGAAGTGTACGTGGCTTTACGCGGTGAGCGCTTTGATGGACATCAGTTTGTGCCGCAGGCATTTCAGAAAGGTGCGGTGGCTGCCATTGTGGAGAAAGGCTGGAAGCCTGAGACGCCCCTACCACCGGATGCACTTCTTATCCGAGTTGAAGACCCGCTGTACGCCTTGCAAACCATAGCCCACCGGTACCGGATGCGTTTCCGTGTGCCAGTGCTGGCTATTACCGGGACCAACGGGAAAACCACCACCAAAGAGATGGTGGCAGCTGTGCTGGCCAAGAAATTCCGGGTGGTTAAAACCCGGGGAAATCTCAACAATCATATTGGCCTGCCATTGTCTCTGCTGGCTATCGATGTGCAGACCGAAATTGCAATCATGGAAATGGGAACCAATCATTTTGGAGAAATCCGCCGGCTGTGTGAAATTGCCCGACCGACCCACGGCCTGATTACCAATATTGGCGCAGGACACTTGGAATTTTTTGGCAGCGTGGATGAAGTGGCGAAAGCCAAGGCTGAGCTGTTTGAGTCCCTTCCGGAAGATGGTGTTGCATTCGTTAATCTGGATGATCCGCGGGTTGTGAAGATCGGTGAGGGCGTTTCACGGAAATTTACGTTCGGTTTCACCGGAAGTCCGGATGTGAAAGGGGAATTTCTTGGATTGGATACTTTTGGCCGTGCGCGGTTGCGTTTCCGGCAGAGCAGACCTATTCAACTGAAGGTGCCGGGAAAGCACCAGGCTGCCAATGCCCTCGCGGCGGCGGCCGTAGGGGTGTTCTGGGAAGTGCCGCCCGAGGAGATTTGCCGTGCACTGGAAGAGTTCTCCGGTTATGCACGACGGATGGAAGTGTTCGAATGGAATGGGATTCATGTACTGTTTGATGTTTACAATTCCAATCCTGATTCGTTGCGGGCCGCCCTGGAAACCCTGGCTCATGTGAGGGCAAATNCAGGGAGCCGGGCCCTTGCGGTTCTGGGCGATATGCTGGAACTGGGGGAAGCAGCGGAGCAGGCTCATTTTGAAGGAGGCAGGCTTGCGGCCCGTTTGGGCGTGGATGTTCTTTTAACGTATGGGGAATTTGGGGAAGTCTTTTGCAAAGGGTACCGTTCAGAAGGCGGTAGGGAATGCGCCGCATTTGCGGAGAAACCCGCCTTGGCCAAAAAACTGGCCGGTCTGCTCCGGCCCGGGGATGTGCTGCTATTGAAAGGCTCGCGGGGTGTAGCGATGGAGACGGTGTGGGAGGAAGTTAAGCAGTGCTGGAAGTCATCTTAGAAGCCAGGAGGTCGAATGCTCTATCACCTGCTGTATCCGTTGAGGGACATTTTCTTCGGCTTTAACCTGTTCCGGTACATTACGTTCCGGTCTGCAGCAGCGGCCATTCTGGCCCTGCTTATTAGTTTCTGGGTGGGGCCGAAGATCATCCGCTACATGCGTGCTCGGCAGATTGGCGAGGAAATTGATCCGGATGTTCCGGAGCGGCACCGGAGCAAGGCCGGTACCCCCACGTTTGGCGGACTCATCATTCTGGTTTCTGTTCTGGTTCCAACGCTCCTTTTTGCGCGGCTGGATGTGATTTTTACCCAGGTGATGCTCTTTGTTACCCTGTTTATGGGCGGAATTGGTTTTCTGGATGATTATCTGAAAGTGGTCAAAAAGTATCCCAAGGGGTTGATTGGGCGGTACAAACTGGCCGGTCAGATTACCGCCGGACTGGTGCTCGGGCTGGTGGTATGGCTTTCTCCGGTGTATGAAGGAATCCATTCGCAAACGTTTTTGCCTTTTTTTAAGGACTACGTAATTGATCTGGGGATTTTTATCATCCCGGTGGCGGTTCTGGTTCTTACGGCGACGTCCAATGCGGTAAATCTTACCGATGGGCTGGATGGTCTCGCTGTGGGGCTGGTGGGCATTGCGGCACTGGCCTGGGCGGCGATCAGTTACGTGAGCGGCCGTGTGGACTTCAGCGCATATCTGAACATTATGTACCTCCGCGGGGCGGGCGAATTGACTGTTTACTGTGCAGCAATGCTTGGCGCCTGTTTGGGATTCCTCTGGTTCAATGCCCATCCGGCGGAGATCTTTATGGGAGATGTAGGGAGTCTGAGCCTGGGAGGAGCGCTGGGAGCTCTGGCCATTTTAACGAAAAAGGAAGTGCTTTTGCTGGTCATTGGAGGCGTGTTTGTAGCCGAGGCTCTGTCCGTTATTTTGCAGGTTGCTTCATACCGGTACCGGGGCGGAAAGCGCATATTCCGGATGGCGCCGCTTCACCACCATTTTGAACTGGGCGGGATGCCGGAAGAAAAGATTGTGGTGCGGTTCTGGATTGTGGGAATTCTGCTGCTGTTGCTGAGTTTGAGTCTGTTCAAGGTGCGGTAATGCGGAGGCTGGACACATACCGTTACGATTACTTTT
>Ga0180853_1540_pt1 | contig 9555 bp, 4 predicted proteins | sample Deesub1362B_J571_FD_124307 | JGI IMG/M metagenome (GOLD analysis project Ga0180853, IMG submission 124307) | Deferribacteres bacterium JdFR-76 | reverse complement strand
GTCCTATTATGATGCTCTGTCGCTGGACAGTGTGCGGGAATGGCTCCACAGCCTGAAGAAAGCCGCCCGGCCTGTGGGGATCATGTATACATCATGGCAGCGAAAATACGGACTGCTGGAGAAATTTGGGGCACTTGTTGAGCACGAATGGTAAGCCCGATCCTGGAAGGGTGGATCTTTTTCAAGCTCGCTGGCCAGGTAAGAATTTTCTTGTTTTTCGGGATCTTCATGAGGGCGAAGTGCCTAATTTTTCCCTTGTTTTTTTTCCGCAAATTTGCGAAAATTGGAAACAAAATTTACCGGATTTTGCTGAGAAGAAAAAGAAGCGCACGCCTAAACGGTCGGGTTCCATATTCTTTTTGTTTTTGCAGTGAACTGAAAAGGGAGGAGGGTTACCGTATGCGCAGGGCAAAACTGGTTATCGGCGCGTTTCTGGTTCTGCTGCTTTTTACGGCAGCCTGGAGCCAGGGACTGACGTCATATGATTTGTTTAAGATCAAGCAGGTGAGAGAAGTGGTGCTTTCGCCGGATGGCCGGTATGTGGCTTACACCTTGAGTGTACCGCGGCCGTTTTCGGATCCGCCGGGCTCTTATTACCGGGAACTGTGGATCTACGATCTGAAGACAGGGAAAAACCGCGGATATATCACCGGTAAGAAGTCGGTCTATTCCATCGCCTGGACGCCCGATTCCCGTCAGGTCACCTTCCGGGGCAACCTGGGCGATGTGAAGGGAACACAGGTCTACGCCATTTACGTGGACGGCGGCGCGCCCATCCTCCTGACCGAGTGCAAAACGGGAATATTGCAGTATGCCATCAGCCCGGATGGAAAAAAGCTGGCCTTTGTGACGGCGAAAAGCAAGCGGGCGGATCGCCAGAAGTGGATCAAAAAAGGGTTCAATGCCGAGATTTATCAGGAAGAAGCAGGGGATCGTCTCCTTTACGTGAAAAACTTGGAATCGGGAAAAGTGGAACAAATCACCAGCAAAGGATCGGTGTTCGATTTTGTCTGGGCTCCCGATAGCCGCCGGATTGCAGCTGCTATTGCGCCGCGGAACACCACAGATGACTCTTACATGTTCAAGCGCATTCACCTAGTGGATGTGGTTGAGAAGAAAGTTAGCAAGCTGGTGGAAAATCCCGGAAAGCTTGGACAGATGGCATGGAGCCCGGACGGCCGTTACCTGGCATTCATTGCCGGAGTAGACATCAACGATCCCGTGGCGGGGAGCCTGTTTCTGGTAGACACACAAAATCCATTGCCGTTTGATCAGCTGCAAAATGTGACGGCCAAATTTATTGGGTCCGTCACGTCGGTGGTGTGGAAAGATGCGAAGACCCTGTTATTCTCTTCGGACGAAGGGGTCTATACGACCATCCTCCGGTACCGGCTGGGCGATAAGACTCATAAGCTGGTACTTGAACCGGGCAAAGTGGTTTTTTCCCACCTTTCACTGGCTGGTAACCGCATTGCTTTTGCGGGGGATACCAAAAAGCATCCTGGGGAAGTGTACCTATTCGATCTGAAAAAGAAGCGGCTGGAACGAAAGACACACTGGAATCCATGGCTGGCCGATAAAAAGCTGGGCCGGCAGGAACGGATTGCCTACAAAGCCCGCGATGGGCTGGAGATTGAAGGGGTGCTCATTTACCCGCTGGATTATCAGGAGGGCAAGCGTTACCCGCTGATCACCTACGTGCACGGCGGACCGGAATCCTGCGTAAAAGATGGCTGGCAGACCAGCTACAGCCGCTGGGGCCAGGTAGCAGCGGCGAGAGGGTATTTTGTGTTTATGCCCAACTACCGCGCCAGCTCCGGCCGCGGCGTGGAATTCGCCAAAATGGACCATAAAGACCTGATGGGCGCCGAATTCAACGACATTCTGGATGGAATCGATTATCTCATTGAAAAAGGACTGGTGGCCCGGGACCGTGTGGGTATCGGTGGCGGGTCCTATGGCGGCTATTCTTCGGCTTGGGGGGCCACCAAGCATTCCAGCTATTTTGCCGCAGCCGTGGTTTTTGTGGGCATTGCCGACCAGGTACCCAAAGTGTACGAATCGGACATTCCGTTTGAGCTTTATTACGTTCACTGGACCCTCTGGCCACAGGATGATCCCATGCTGTTCTACGACCGTAGCCCGGTAAAGTATGCCAGCAACTGCAAAACGCCCACGCTGATTCTCCACGGCAAAGCCGATCCGCGGGTGAATCCGTCCCAGAGTCTGGAGCTGTACAATGCGCTGAAGATTCACGGCCACGCGCCTGTGCGTCTGGTGTATTATCCGGGAGAGGGACACGGCAACCGCCGGGTGGCTGCTCAGCTGGATTTCAACCTTCGCACGCTCCGGTGGTTTGATCATTATCTGAAAGGCATGGGACCGAAAGATCAGCTGCCGCCGCTCTACATTGAGTATGAAATTGAAGAATAGAGCAGCCCGGTTGTTTCCGGAGGATGCAACGGTCCGGGNAGCTCCTGCCCTGGTCCATTTTGGGCCAGGGCTTTAAAATAAGCGCCGTTGTTTATTTGGGATAGAAGCACGGCTGCCCTTTCAGTAATTTCAGTTTGCGGTGTTCAAAAGAGATGAGAGAGGAGGGAGCATGTACCGTTTTGCAATCAGAAAGAACGGTTTTTTCATTCTTGTTCTGCTGCTGATGCCCGCGCTTGCTGGAGCACTTCCCACGGAGAAGCCAGTTCTGCACGGCCGCCACTGGGTGGCCATTACAGGGAAGCCGCTGGCTGCCACCGCAGGGGCACGCATTTTCATGCAGGGCGGCAATGCGGTGGATGCAGCCTGTGCGATGCTGGCTGCTACCTGCACCATGTTTGATGTCCTCAGCTGGGGCGGCGAAACCCAGGCTCTGATTTACAACCCGAAAACCAGAAAAGTGATCGGCATCAATGCCCTTGGAGTGGCACCCACTGGTGCAACAGCCGAATTCTTCAAGAAAAAAGGGATGAAATATCCGCCGGAATACGGGCCTCTTGCGGCTGTTACGCCCGGCACTCCGGGCGGCCTGTTTGTGATGCTGGCGGAATACGGAACCATGAGCCTCAAACAGGTGTTGCAGCCGGCCATGGAGATGGCAGAGGGGTATCCCATCGAGGAGCAGCTCTCACGGACCATTGAACGCCACAAGGAGCGCATCAAGAAATGGCCCTATTCCAAAAAGCTTTTTCTGCCACACCTGGGTGAGGAGTATGAGGCGCCAAAGCCCGGCGAAATTTTCCGCCAGCCGGATCTTCTCAATACGCTAAAAAAACTTGTGGAAGCGGAAGAAGAAGCTCTGAAGGCAGGGAAAAGTCGGAAGGAGGCCATTTACGCCGCATACGACCGCTTTTACAGGGGGGATATCGCCCAGGAATTTGTCCGCAGCTGCCAGGAGCAGGGCGGGCTCATCACCATGGATGATCTGGCTAACTGGAAGGTTTATATCGAGGAACCCGTAATGACCACCTACCGGGGCATTGAGGTGTACAAACTCACGTCCTGGGTACAGGGCCCGGTGATGCTGCAGATGCTTAACATGCTGGAGAACTTTGATCTGAAGTCGATGGGACTGAATAGCGCCCGCTATATCCATCTGCTGTATCAGGTAATGAATCTGGCGTATGCGGACCGGGATTTCTACTACGGGGATCCGTATTTTCCGCCGGAGGAACCGCTGGAGGGGCTGCTTTCCAAAGAATACGCGCGAGAACGGATTAAATTAATCAACTGGGAGAAAAACGATCCCGATATCGGGCCGGGCGATCCCTATCCATTTATGGGAAAAACCAACCCATATCTGGATTTCCTGAAGGACTGGACAGCCGTGTGGAAGGAACGGGAGCTGGAATGGGCCCGGATGTCTCTGGAAGAACTGGAGGAGGAATTCTGGCGCGGCACCACGTCCATCCAGGCAGCGGACAAGGAAGGTTGGGTGGTGTCCGTCACTCCCAGCGGGGGCTGGGTTCCCTGTGTGATTGCTGGACGTACAGGAATTGGCATGAGTCAGCGAATGCAGAGTTTTGTGTTAGACCCGAAGGAAAACCCGTTTAACGTAGTGGAACCGGGCAAACGGCCGCGCGCTACCCTGACGCCCACCATTGCCCTGAAAGACGGCAAACCGTATCTTTCCTTCTCCATTCAGGGGGGCGACACGCAGGATCAAAACTCTCTGCAGTTTTTTCTGGATATCGTAGAATTTGGCATGAATGTCCAGGAAGCCTGTGAGGCGCCCAATATCATCAGCTATCAGATGCACAGCTCGTTTGGTNAGCATAAGAAATCGCCGGGCAAATTAACTCTCCGTTCGGATGTGCCTCCCTGGGTTGTGGACGAACTTCGCGAGATGGGGTACAAGATTGATTTCCGCAGGAAAACATCCGGGCCCATGAACGCCATTTTCTTCGACTGGGAGCACGGGACGTTCTGGGGCGGTTCGAGCAACTATGGGGAAGACTACGGAATCGCCTGGTAAGGTAACTCCTCCTGGAGGGAATCAGCCGGTGGGGCCTCTGCGCGAGCAGAGGCCTTGCTTCATGTTCTGCATTCTGCCTTGCTCAGGTTTTGATCCGGAATTCCGGGGAAGGTGTCTTTATGATTCCCTTTTGCCTATGGATGGGAAAAGATCGGGCCAGAAGAAAATGCGGACTCCAGAAAGGAGTTTTTAGGAAAGTTCAATTCCGAAAAATTTTTTTGAACTTGAGAAGTGACAGAACTGTAACATTTTGATAAATTGCTATTCCGTTAAATTCGGAGCTGGCCCTTCCAGGTTTTTCGGGCGTTGCTGAGGATTGAGAATTTGATGTTCTTCATCAACCGCAAAAGCAGTCCGGTCCGCGCAGGTTCCCTGCGAGGTATGTTGATTCCGTTTCCAGTTTTTCGGGAAAATTCCTAAACCAATGCAGGAGGTTGTGATGCGAAAAACTCCTTTGCTGCAGCGCAGTCTTTTTTACCTGGGGATCTTTCTTCTTTTGATGGGGGTCATGGACCGGAGTACGGCCCAAATTCGTACCACCCGTCCCATGGTAGGCATCCGGGAGCGGACGCCCACTGTGCACGCGTTTGTGAATGCGCGTATTGTTCAGGCGCCCGGAAAAGTCATTCCAAAAGGGACGTTGGTAATCCGCGATGGCGTGGTTGAAGCGGTGGGCAAAAATGTCCGCATTCCGCCCGACGCGAGGGTGTGGGATGTCCAGGGGATGACCATTTACCCGGGGATTGTAGATCCCTACACCCACGTAGGCATTCCGAAACCGAAACGTGAAGCCCGCCGGCAGCCTTCCTCCATGATGGCCATGTTTGCTCAGCAGCAGAGAGAAACAAAGCCAGAAGGAGCGGTTCACCGTAACGAAAAGGTACGGCCGGAGACGGATGCGGCCCGCATGTTTCAGCCGGCGGAGAAGGATTTCAAAGAATATCGCAAACAGGGGATTACCGCAGCGCTGGTGGTTCCGGACCGGGGGATTTTCCGCGGGTACAGCGCCGTTGTGCTNCTGGGTTCGGGGGCGCCCAATGATCTGGTAATCCAGCGGAAAGTTGCTCAACACCTTGCTTTTGAAAGAGGCAGTTTTTTTGGCGGAGGCTATCCTTCTTCCCTCATGGGCTGCATTGCGCTGATCCGCCAGACCTTTCTGGACGCCGACTGGTACCAGAAAGCCTGGGAGGCCTATCGGATCCGTCCCGATCAACCAGCGCCGGAGGAGAACGTCTCTCTTGCCGCTCTGGCTGCAGCTATGCAGCAGGCGAAACCCGTTGTGTTTGAAGTCGAAGATGACCTGAATTTTCTGCGTGCCGCAAAGATCTACCAGGAATTTGGCCTGAAAGGCTGGATCCGCGGCAGTGGCTATGAATACCGGCGCGTCGAACTTATTAAACAGACCGGAATTCCCGTGGTCCTGCCGGTACGTTACCCTGAGACGCCAAAAATTCAGTCCGCAGAAGATGCGCTAAACCTGAGCCTGAAACAGCTGGTTCACTGGGAAGCCGCTCCGGAGAATGCCCTACATGTTTACAGAGCGGGTATCCCTTTTGCGTTTACCAGCGACGGGCTCAAAAAAGTGGGGGATTTTCTCAAGAATGTGCGGGAGGCGGTCAGACGCGGTCTCCCGGCCGATGCGGCTCTGGCAGCCCTTACGATCCAGCCGGCGCGGCTCTTGGGACTGTCGGCCCAGCTGGGAACACTGGAAAAGGGCAAAATGGCCAACTTCATCCTCACAGACGGAGATCTTTTCGGCAAGAAAACGAAAATCTACGAAACATGGGTGAAAGGAGAACGATTTGTTGTCCGAAAGCGTCCGGATGTAGATCCACGTGGGAAATGGGAGCTCACCCTGCAGTTTCCCGACGGAAAGTCTCGTACTGTCAGCCTCACCCTTTCGGGTGATCTGGAGAAGTTACGCGGAAGAGTTACATTCGATAAAAAGCGCATCCGGCTATCAAACATTTCATTGGAGGATCACTGGTTGAGGTTTTCTCTTCCCGGTGATAGCCTGGATATCAGAGGAATTTTGCTTTTTAGCGGCCGGGTGGAAAAAGAGAAAGCTAGTGGCTATGCGGTTCTGCCTGACGGGACGCGGGCCCACTGGTGGGCACAATGGAAGGAAGCAGCACCCCCGGAAAAGAAACGTCCTGAGAAGGAGGAGAAAGTTGAACCAGCTTCGCTGCGGTTTGCCCGCGGGGCCTACACTCGCAATGGACTTCCTCCTCAGCCAGAATACGTACTGGTAAAGAATGCCACCATCTGGACCATGGGGCCGCAAGGTGTACTGGAAAATGCCGACCTGCTGGTCCGCAGGGGTAAGATTGAGAAGGTTGGCCGCGATATTCCGGCACCCAAAGGAGCGGTGGTAATTGATGCCACGGGCAAGCATGTTACACCTGGCCTGATTGATGAACATTCCCACACGGCCATCTCTGGCGGTGTGAATGAAGGCACCCGGGCCATCACCTGCGAGGTACGCATTCTGGATGTGCTTAATCCCGATGATATTGCCATTTACCGTGAACTGGCCGGCGGACTAACCATGTGCCATCCGCTGCACGGCTCGGCCAATCCCATCGGTGGCCAAAATGCAGTCATCAAACTTCGATGGGGTGCGGTGGATCCCGACGCTCTGGTTTTTAAGGGATTTCATCCGGACGTCAAGTTTGCACTGGGCGAAAACCCGAAGCGCAGCAATTTCCAGATGGCCCGTCCGCGCTACCCGCAAACCCGAATGGGCGTGGAGCAGATAATCCGCGACCGCTTTAAAGCGGCATTGGATTACAAGAAGGCATGGGAGGCCTACCGGAAACTGAAGAACAAAAAGGGTGTCATTCCGCCGCGGCGAGATTTGCAGCTGGAAGCCCTGCTGGAAATTGTCGAAGGCAAGCGCTGGATCCGCTGTCATTCCTACCGCCAGGACGAAATCCTTATGATTGTCCGCCTGGCCCGCGAGTTTGGAGCCAATTTACGCACTCTGGAACATGGGCTCGAGGCCTACAAAGTGGCTGATGTGTTGGCAGAAAACAATGTGGGCGTTTCCTGTTTCAGCGACTGGTGGGCCTATAAGTTCGAAGTGTACGATGCCATCCCATTCAATGGTCCCATATTGAACAGCGTGGGGGTGGTGGTTTCCTACAATTCAGACAGCAATGAGCTGGCCCGCCGACTGAATACGGAGGCGGCCAAAGCGGTGAAATATGGCGGCCTGAGCAAAGAAGAGGCCCTCAAACTTGTTACCATCAATCCGGCCAAACAGCTTGGTATTGATGACCGCGTGGGTTCGCTGGAACCCGGAAAGGATGCGGATTTTGTGATCTGGAGCGGAGATCCGCTCTCCTATTTCTCCGTTTGTGAGCAGACCTGGATCGATGGCCGGAAGTATTTCGACCGCGAGGAAGATCTGAAGCTGCGGGAAGAAGTCCAGAAAGAAAGGAACCGGCTCATTCAGAAAATACTGCGCAGCAAAAAGGCTGGCGGTCCATCCGGAAAGCCGGGTATGATGCGCTCCCGCATGTTTCGTCCACAAGCAAAGGAGGAGAAATGATGAAAAGAATCGCTCTTTTCTCCGCGATTTTTCTGTTTATCGCCAGTTTAGGCCGGGCTTCCGACCAGATTCCAGCCCCGCCACAGGATCATCCCATTGCGCTGGTGGGGGGAACTGTGCACACCGTATCGGGGCAAACCATTGAAAACGGCACGGTTCTGTTTGACAAGGGAGTTATTGTGGCTGTGGGGCGGGATGTACCGCTGCCTGAAGGGACCGAAGTGATCCGGGTCGACGGTCTGCATGTTTTTCCCGGACTTGTGGCCATGAACACCATCCTGGGGCTTACGGAAATCGGTTCTGTGCGGGCTACTCAGGATTATTCAGAAATGGGTGAAATCAATCCCAATGTGCGCGCAGAGGCGGCCCTGAATCCAGACAGCGAACTGCTGCCGGTTGCCCGCTGGAACGGCATTACCATTGCCCAGGTGGTCCCACGGGGCGGACTTATCTCCGGAAGGTCAGCGGCCATTGTGCTGGATGGGTGGACATGGGAGGACATGACGCTGGAGGCTCCCGTCGGTTTGCATATCCAGTGGCCTTCTGCAGGCGGTCGGAGGTACTACTTTATGCAGCGAAGCCGGGAGTCCCGGGAGCGGATCCAGGAGCGCATCGAGAAAATCAAACGGGCTTTTGCAGAAGCAAAAGCCTACCTGAAAGCCAAACAGGCCGAAACCCGAAAGGTAGTTCCGTTTCATGAGTCGGATGTCCGCTGGGAGGCCATGATCCCATTCCTCAAAGGGGAAAAACCGGTATTTATTCATGCCAATGATCTGAAGGCCATCGAACAGGCCATCACCTGGGGGCAAAAGGAAGGACTGAAGATGGTGCTAGTAGGGGGCAGGGATGCATGGCGGGTTCCCGATCTGCTGAAAGAGAACGATGTACCGGTTGTTGTGACCGGGACGCACCGTTTGCCTTCGCGCCAATGGGAGCCCTACGATGAACCGTTCACCCTCCCGGTGAAACTGTATAAAGCTGGAATCCGCTTCTGTATTGCCGGTACAGGGAATGCCAGTGCGGAGGGGAATCTGCCCTATCATGCAGCAACTGCCGTGGCTTTTGGCCTGCCGGAGGAGGAGGCAATCCGGGCAATAACCCTCTATCCGGCACAAATTCTGGGAATTGCGGACCGGGTTGGTTCCATTGAAAAGGGGAAAGATGCGACGCTGATTGTAACAACCGGCAGTCCGCTGGATGTGACCACCCGCGTAAAGATGGAATTCATTCAGGGACGGAAGATCGATCTGACCAGCAAGCATACGCAGCTCTACGTTAAATACAAAACCAAATACGAGCGGATGAAGAAGTAGAAAGAGGTGTTGTGGATGCCGGGTGGAAAAGGGCTGAAGGAATTCTGGTACCGGAAGCGGGTGCTCATCACGGGTGCCTCCTCCGGACTCGGGTGGGCTGTTGCCGAGGCACTGGCGCCTTTTGAAGTGCAGTTTGGTCTGTTAAGCCGTCGGGAAGAACGCCTGCAGGAGCTGACTGCATTGCTGGCCGATTCGGGCAGCCGCTTCTGGTACCGCGCCTGTGA
>Ga0180853_1276_pt1 | contig 9576 bp, 9 predicted proteins | sample Deesub1362B_J571_FD_124307 | JGI IMG/M metagenome (GOLD analysis project Ga0180853, IMG submission 124307) | Deferribacteres bacterium JdFR-76 | reverse complement strand
GTAGGCAGCACATATGCGCTGGAGGACCGCGATGCTCTCTTTCCGATCCACCGCGATACCGGGGCNCACTTCGTAAAAGGCCAGAGTGTAAAGACTTTTCTGGCGAACTATCTGGGGAGGGCCAATACACCCTCCCGGGGGCGGGATGGAAACCTGCATCTCGGCTACCCGGAAAAGCGCATTTATGGAACCATCAGCCACCTGGCGGCGATGATCCCAGTTGCTGCAGGATTTGCCCTGGGTGCCCGGATGCGCGGCAAAGATGATGTGGCTCTTACTTTCATTGGCGAAGGTGGGACCTCTCTGGGGGATTTTCATGAGGCCCTGAACTTCGCTGCCGTTCATAAACTGGCGCTGATTGTGGTTATAGAGAATAATCAGTTTGCCTATAGCACGCCAACACGGCTGCAATATGCTTGCGAATATCTCGCAGACCGGGCGATCGGTTATGGCATTCACGGCGAGGTCGTGTATGGCAACAACGTTCTTGCCGTTTATGAAACTGTAAAAAAAGCAGTGGACCGCGCACGCAAGGGAGAAGGACCCACCCTTATCGAGGCGATCACTATGCGGATGCGTGGACATTCCGAGCATGATGATTACTATTCTTATGTACCAAAGTCGATGCTGGAGGAATGGGCAAAGCGGGATCCAATCAAAAGTTACGAAAAATACCTTCTGGAAAAGGGGGTTCTAACGCCTGAAAAAATCGAGCAGATCTCCCAGAAGATCGAGAAAGAAGTGGAAGAAGCCACGGAATATGCTCTCAGCCTACCATTTCCGGAACCGGAAGACTGTGAAAAAGATCTATTTGCAGAATAAAAACAGGAGTAATGTTTTATGGCTGTGAAAACCTATCTCGACGCCATTCATGATGCCATTGAGGAGGAAATGCGCCGAGACGAGAATGTTTTTTTGATGGGGGAGGATGTTGGCCTGTATGGCGGCGCATTTAAAGTAACCAAAGGGCTTTTTCAGGAATTTGGCCCGGTCAGGGTGCTGGATACTCCCATCGCGGAATCGGCCATTATTGGTGTGGGCATCGGTACCGCGCTTCAGGGCTTCCGACCCATTTGTGAAATGCAATTTGCGGATTTTATTTCAAATGCCTTTACCCAGATTGTAAACAATGCAGCCACGTTCTACTGGCGGCAAGGAGTGAAGATCCCAATGGTGATCCGGGCTCCTTCCGGAGGAAATGTCCACGGCGGACCGTTTCATTCGCAGAATCCGGAAGCGTGGTTCGTTCATTCGCCCGGATTGAAAGTCGTAGCACCCGCTACGGCATATGATGCGAAAGGGCTCCTGAAAGCAGCAATCCGGGATGACAATGTAGTCCTCTATTTTGAAAACAAATATCTGTACCGACGCATTAAAGAAGATCTTCCGGAAGAAGATTTTATTGTGGAGATCGGAAGGGCACGTCTGGCCAGGGATGGAGAGGCTGCAACCATCATTACCTATAGCGCTCAGGTACATGATGCTATAAAGGTAGCGGATGAGATCGCCGAGGAAGAGGGAAAAGAGGTAGCGGTACTGGATCTGCGGAGTTTGATGCCATTTGACAAAACAATGATTTTGGAGCAGGTACGGAAAACGAACCGCATCCTGATTGTGCACGAAGATCATCTAACCGGCGGTATCGGAGGGGAAATTTCTGCTTTTATCACAGAACATGCTTTTGAATATTTGGATGCTCCCATCATGCGTGTTGCAGGATTGGACATTCCGGTGCCGTTCAGCCCGCCATTGGAGAAGCATTATCTACCGACAAAAGAGAAAATAAAAGACAAGCTCAAGAAGTTGCTTGCGTATTAACGGGTTTCTTTTTAGTTTAGGAATAGATTCTGGCTCAAATGAAATGGCGATGAATTTGGGGTGGATGTATGGAAGAAAAGTATTCATTTGATGAACTTACCACCATCAAGGACATTCTCCTGATGGCCATCGAGAGGGAGAAGAATTCCTACAATTTTTACATGGAGGCGCTTTACCACGCCACAACGGATGCAGAGCGCGAAATGTTTGAACGACTGGCCATTCAGGAGAAGAATCATCAGGCGGAGCTGGAACGCCAGCTGGAAGAGGTGGAAGCCCGCCTGCTAACCGACAGAGCCATTTCTGGGAGCGATATTTACTGATTCCGGAGAAAAAAACCAGAACAAGAGGGTTGAATTTTAAGTAGTTGTTGAGATAAGGATTCAGTTCGGATTCGAGGTGGTGAACCATGAGAGTTGAAGTTACAATGCCACAGCTTGGTGAAAGTATTGCCGAAGGGACCATCATCAAATGGCACAAAAAAGTCGGGGACTTTGTCCGGAAAGACGAAACCATTCTGGAAATTAGTACCGATAAAGTCGATTCTGAAATCCCCTCACCGGCGGAGGGTCGGCTAACGGAAATCCTAGCAGAAGAGGGGCAAACGGTTCCGGTTGGAGCCGTTCTGGCTTATATTGAGACGGCTGCCGAAACGCAAACTGCGGTAGAAAAAACACCAGAGGCACCAGCGAAAGCGGCGGCGGTCAGTCAGGCTGAGCCCGGAGATGGTCGTCCGGTTGTGAAAGAAAAAGTGGTGCAAACCGGTAGGGAAGGGCGGCAGTTTTTATCTCCTCTTGTACGGAAGATGGCAGCAGAATATGGTATTTCTATGGATGAACTTTTGCAAATTCCCGGTTCCGGACACCTGGGACGCATTACAAAAGAGGATCTTTTGCGTTATGTTGAACAGAAAAAGCAGCAGGTACCTGGGGTTGCACCGCCACCGGTTTCGCCGGAACGACCTTCTGTGGAAACGGGGCCGGCCGAGATAAAGGTGCCTCCAGGGCCGGAGCCGGTGCGGGCGGATGACCGGGTAGAAATCATTCAAATGGACCACATCCGTAAGGCGATTGCTGAGCACATGGTGCGGAGTGTCCATACAGCCCCTCATGTGGCTACCTTTGCCGAAGTGGATATGACCCGCATCGTCAATATCCGTGAGCGGATCAAGAATGAGTTTGAACGAAAAGAGGGGTTTAAGCTCACCTACACCGCATTTTTTGTAGATGCGGCGGCTCGCGCTCTCAAAGAATTTCCATACCTCAACGCTTCTGTAGATGGAGATAAAATCATTCTGAAAAAATACATTAACATTGGCGTTGCCGTGGCAGTAGGGCAGAATCTTATTGTTCCTGTGATCAAAAATGCCGACCAGAAAAATCTGCTTGGAATTGCCAGGGCGATCCATGAACTCACCGAAAAGGCCCGAAGCAAACGCCTTCTTCCTGATGACGTGCAGGATGGAACCTTTACCATCACCAATCCTGGAATTTTTGGCAACACCGTTGGAATCGCCATCATTAACCAGCCGCAGGTGGCCATCCTGGATACGGGTGCAATCAAAAAGCGCCCGGTTGTGGTGAATGACGCGATTGCCATACGGCCCATTATGTGGATGTCTTTAAGTTACGATCACCGTATTATTGACGGGGCCATGGCCGCACAGTTTGTGCAGCGGATTGTGCAAATTCTTGAAAATTATGAGGACATTCAGCTATAGGGGAGAAATCCATCCCCAGTGTTGATCCTTTCCGCGTCTCTTCCGCTGTTTGTGAAGATATCTTCACCGCAATTTGTAAAAAAATTGCAACAATCTTCCGGAATTCATTTTCATCTTGCATGATTTTCTGCTGCGTTCTAAAATTTTTTAAAGGTATGATCTTGTGGCAAGAGGCAGAAAGGGGATCAACATGGTAATCAAGATTTACGGCATTGGATGCGAAAAGCAAAAGACACTGGTTCGCAATGTGCAGCAGGCTGTTGAAGAGCTTGGCCTGGAAGCCGAAATCGTGGTAATCAAAGAGATTGAAAAACTTGCCGCCGCGGGATTTTCCAACCCGTTGGGGCTCACCATCGATGATGAACCGGTCGCGGACGGCCGTTTGTTGAGCACAGAAGAACTGAAAATCGTTCTAGAACATTTCTGCGAAAGCGTGGCCTGAAAATAAAAGCAACCGTGTAGGGGAAGCATTTCACTGGAAAACCGGAATTTCAGGTCAAAACCATAAAAGACCGCAAGCGGTTTCCCTGAAAAGCATAGCTTTCGCAACAGNGGTCCATGAACATATAAGAGATCCGGGGGACANTCGATGAAGGACGATCGACCTTCAGCTTTCTGAATTCTCTCCAAATATTCTGGTTCTCCGTCTGAAGCGGCAGAAAACAGGATAACCTGTATTTTCTTCCACTTGTTCTTTTTTAGCGGGAAATTTTTTGCATGTTCCGCTTTTCCGGGCCGGCGAGGTTTTGGATGTTTCATACCGCCCGAAAATGTAAACTTCTGTTTCTTTATGCTGTTCAAGAAAAAAACTTGCAAAAAAATGGCCCTTTCTTTAGAATAGAAATTACTTTGAAATGAAAACAATCTGGAGGCGTTGCATGCTGTCCCGATCTGCACCTGTTATATCGGAAGATCTTCAAAAAGAGGCCATCAGACAGATTGTAAATGAGAAGGGAGAGGATGCCAGGTTAAGGGCGGAAAAAGGGGTGCGACAGGTGGCTGCCCGCTGGTTCGAGGAGGATGGGGAGGCCGATGCATTTTTGCGGTTCTGCCGGGAATATTTTGTGACGGACCCTGCCCGATTGTCTGGACTGCTAAAAAAATTTGACCGCCATCTGGAAACCTACTTTGGCCATTCTTTCCATATCTATCTGGCCTACCAGTGGAAAATCCAGGTTGAAGATGGGGAAATTTCTCCTGTTGATCTGCAGTTTGCCAGCGTGGACCCATTCGCTCATTATGTGGAAGATTTTTACCGGGCCAAACTCGCTTTTACGGTTTTGCTGAACTTTCCGCTTCATTCGCTTTTTGAAAAAGAGCGCTTGGGGGAAAGCTGGCCGCGGGAGAAATGGGCTGAGGTACGGTTGGCCGAGCTTTTTCAGGACCGAATTCCGGGATCGCTGCAGCAAAAACGTGCACAGGCCTATTCGCGTGCGGACCATTATGTCAACAATTACAACATCTTTTTGGACCGTGTACTGGGACCGGACCGGAATCGGCTGTACGCGGCAGAGAAAAGGCTGATCAGTCACTGGGGACTTCGCGATGAAATCAGAGCCCTGTATGCGCAGAAAAACGCGCTGACCCGGCAAAAAACCATTTACCGGATAATGGACCGGATTGTGCGTCAGGAGATCCCAGAAGCCGTTATCAATTCAACCAGTTATTTGTGGGATCCCTGGGAAAACAAGTTATTTGACGGGGATGGCAAACGGACTCTGCGGCCCGTATCAGAAGGTGGAAAGCGCTATCGTCCGCTGAAGGAAATTTTTCTGGCAGAAAAAGAGGTAGACGCCTTTACTCCCGAAAGCCGGACATTTATTGACCGGCGATTTCAGAAAGGACGGGAGATTTCCGAAGAGGAAATGCAGCGGCTGCTGGTGTCGGTCCTGGAGAGCCCGCTGTTGCACCGGGTGGCCCGCGCAATTGAACGCCGCCTCGGCCGGAAACTGGAACCCTTCGATATCTGGTACAACCGGTTTGGACTGGATCATCTTCCAGAAGAGGCAGAGCTGGATGCCATTGTTTCCCGGCAGTTTCCGGATCTGGAGGCATTTCGGGCAAACATTCCAGAGATACTCAAAAGACTGGGATTTCCAGATCGTGAGGCCCGTCGCATCGCCTGCCATATTCAGGTGGATCCTGCCCGGGGAGCGGGCCACGCACTGGGTTCTCTGATGCGCGGGGACCCATCGCGGCTGCGAACACGGGTTCCACCCGGTGGAATGAACTACAAGGGATTTAACGTGGCCATGCACGAGCTGGGTCACAACGTTGAGCAGGTCATTTCCCTTTACGATATGGATTTTTATCTCCTTCATGGCGTTCCCAATACGGCCTTCACGGAAGCGTTTGCATTTGCATTTCAGAAAAGAGACCTCGAGGTGCTGGGCATCGGCTCCCGGCACCGTTTTTCGGATGAGTACGATGTTTTGAACCGCTTCTGGTCCGCCTTCGAGATTGCGGGGGTGGCGCTGGTGGATATGGCCATCTGGCACTGGCTGTATGATCATCCGGAAGCCAGTGAGGCAGAAATCAGCGGTGCTGTACAGGAAATCGCGGTGGATGTGTGGAACCGCTATTTTGCTCCCGTTATCGGTGTAGATCATCAGCCGGTTCTGGCTATTTATTCCCATATCATTGATAGCGGACTCTACATTCCGGATTATCCATTGGGAATGATTATTTCTTTTCAGATTGAGCATTACCTGAAGGGAAGGAACTTGGGAGAGGAAATGCTGCGCATGTGTGCGCAGGGAAATCTTTCTCCCAATCTCTGGATGAAAAAGGCCGTGGGCATGCCGATTTCTGCAGATCCGCTGCTGGAGGCGGCGGACCGGGCTCTGACTGTGCTGGAAAGGGAGGGAGAAATCTGATGGAACGGCACAATATCGCATTCCTCGGAACGGGCTTGATGGGCCGTCCCATGGCCCACCGCCTGCTGCAGTCCGGATTTTCCGTGTGGGTTTACAACCGGACGCCCGAAAAAGCACAATGGCTTGCTGAAAAGGGGGCCGTGGTCTGCCGTACGCCGGCGGACGCCGTGAAAGAGGCACCGGTGGTCCTTACCATGCTGTCCGATGCTGAGGCCATCCGCAGCATTTTGGCCCAGATACCCGGTGAGATCATGAAAGGGCGAACCCTGGTACAGATGAGCACTATCCTGCCCCAGGAAAGTATCGAGTTCAGCAAAAAAATGCACACGCTGGGAGCAAACTATGTGGAGGCACCGGTTCTGGGCAGCATTCCGGAAGCTCAGGCGGGCAACCTCTTTGTGTTCGTCTCAGGCGACGTGGAGCAATACCGACGGCTGCTCTCCATCTTTGAGAGTTTCGCAAAACAGGTCCTTTACGTTGGCGAGATGGGCAAGGCAGCCACCCTAAAGCTGGCGTTCAATCAGTTGATTGCAAGCCATATGGTGGCGTTTTCGGTGAGTTTTGGGATGCTGAGGCGTGCGGGCGTAGATACGGATCTGTTCATGCGTATCTTGCGTGAGAGTGCACTGTATGCTCCAACATTTGACAAAAAACTTCCCCGGGTTCTGGAGCGCAATTTTGGCAACCCGAACTTTCCCGTACGGTTAATGTTAAAAGACGTTCGCCTGATTCTGAAGGAGGTGAAGGCCAGGGGGATGGCTTCTGCATCGGTAGAGGCGCTGGAAAAGCTATTTGCAGATGCCGCCTCACGCAGTTATGCTGATGGCGATTATTCTGCCGTGTATCAGACCATTGACCCCGAATGAGAGGAAACCGTGGTCCGCATACACGTGCCCGGCTGGAAAACCCTGACGCTTAAACATTTGGTTCTGGATTTTAACGGGACACTTGCTGTTGATGGCCATCTGGTTTCCGGTGTGAGTACACGCATCCGCGAACTCGCAGAACGGCTTGACGTTCACGTAATAACGGCCGACACCTTTGGTAAGGCTGATAAAGAACTGACGGATTTACCCGTGAGGTTGCGTATTCTGGAGCCGGTACGGCAGGATCGGGCCAAGCTGGATTTTGTGGAAAGTTTAGGCTGGAAAGGAGTAGTAGCCATCGGAAACGGCCGGAACGATAGCCTGATGCTTAAACGTGCTGTGCTGGGGATTGCTGTGCTCCAGAAGGAAGGCACGGCAGCTGAAACATTGCTGTCGGCCGATCTTGTGGTTCCGGATGTCAATGATGCGCTGGATCTGTTGCGTTTCCCGTTGCGTCTGGTGGCAACTTTGCGGAGATAAATAAGGGCCATTCCGCCGCGCACATGCGCGTGCCGGCACGATGCCGGTGCGCTTTGAATGGAAGCCGGGGGAAGAATTTGGGGATCCTTCAAAAAAATCTTGCAATTGAGGCGGCTGTCCCATATATTTGCATCCAAAATTTTTGGGAGATACGGAAAGTGAACATTATGAAGCAGCATCACCACCATCATCATCATCATTCAGCTACAGGGAGTTCTCACCTGTAGCCTGGTGGGATGCGCTTCAAAATAAACTTTCCCCGGGTCCTGCAGGTGAGAGCTCAAGAGGGCCCGGGGATTTTTTTTATTCCCTGCCTTCTGTGAGCTCTTCGGTATTCTTTCCGCTGCCCGGGCGAAATGTTGGGAAAAATCGGTGTGCAAATGATTACGGAGCGAAAGGTCTCTTGGATCCAAAGGGCGCGCCAAATCGGGTGGCAAATTTCTGCCGAAATAAGGGAGGTTTGGGATGAAATTGAAGCTGGGATTGCCGAAAGGAAGTCTGCAGGAAAGTACTCTGGAACTGATGCGGATGGCCGGGTACCGGTTTTATGTAAACGGCCGGAGTTATTTTCTGACATGCGATGATCCTACCATCGACGCCGTGCTGCTCCGGGCTCAGGAAATGGCCCGCTATGTGGAACAGGGCATTCTGGATGCTGGACTTACCGGAAAAGATTGGATTGAGGAAAATGATGCAGAGGTCCTGGAAATCTGTGAACTGGTTTACGCCAAAAGCAGCCTATCCCCGGTGCGCTGGGTGCTGGCTGTTCCTGAAGATTCTCCAATCCAATCTGTGTATGATCTGGAAGGAAAGCGCATTGCTACAGAAGCGGTGAATCTAACGCGGAAATATCTACAAAAACACGGTGTAAATGCAGTGGTAGAATTTTCCTGGGGAGCCACCGAAGTAAAAGCACCTGCGCTGGCAGACGCTATTGTGGAACTGACGGAGACCGGATCATCGTTGCGGGCCAATCATCTTCGTGTTGTGGATGTGGTGTTGGAATCAACCACCCGGTTCATAGCCAACCGGAAAAGTTATGAGGATCCGGAGAAAAGAAAAAAAATCAACAATATGGCTTTGCTGCTTCAGGGTGCGATGAATGCCCGGGAAAAGGTGGGACTGAAATTCAACATTCCTTCCCAAAAGGTAGAAGAGCTGCGGAATTTTTTGCCTGCGATGAAGCAACCCACAGTCTCACCTTTGCTTAATTCGGATTGGGTGGCGCTTGAAGTGATTGTGAATGAAAATGTGGTGCGGGAGATCATCCCGCTGCTCAAAAAACACGGAGCGACGGACATTATTGAATACCCGTTGAAAAAGGTGATTTACTGAAGGGAAAGAAGATGATCCGCCTGTTTCAGTCTGTAGCCGATTATCAGTCCTGTTTACAATCGCAAAGACAGGAAGACGAGCAGCTTCGCCAGGTTGTGGCCAGTATTCTGCAAAAAGTGCGGCGGGACGGAGACGCGGCTCTTTCCCTGTTTTCTCGGGAATTTGACGGTGTTTCGCGCCCGCAATTGCAGATAACCTCGAAAGAACGCAGGGAGGCCCTCGGCGTGCTGGAAGAGATCCGTTCGCTTCTGGAAGAGGCGGCCCAGAATATCCGGCAGTTTCATGAAATGGAGAAAAAGCAGCTGAGCTCCTGGCGTTCTGGCGATCATCGGAATTTTGTGGGCCAGTACTGGACGCCGCTCCGCCGGGTGGGGGTGTATGTGCCGGGGGGAAAAGCGGCCTACCCTTCCTCCGTACTGATGAATGTGATTCCGGCCCAGGTGGCCGGCGTCCGTGAGATCTGCCTTGTGACGCCACCACA
>Ga0180853_1495_pt1 | contig 9762 bp, 7 predicted proteins | sample Deesub1362B_J571_FD_124307 | JGI IMG/M metagenome (GOLD analysis project Ga0180853, IMG submission 124307) | Deferribacteres bacterium JdFR-76 | reverse complement strand
GGGCTGGCTGCCGGGTGCCCCGCCCCCAAAAACGGATGCAAAGGACTTGACGGGAATAAACGGTGCAATGTCCAGGCGCGTGTAGCTGGCTGTGCCTTCCAGTTTAGGGAAAAAGTTTGTCCGGGCCTGCCCGAGCCGTGCGCTGGCCATTTCAAGGCGTGCCCGGGCGGCTTTCATCTGCGGGCTGCGAGCCAGCGCCATGCGGATGCTCTCCTGGAGCGTGAGCCGTAAAACACGCCGGTTCTCCCGTTTCTCCGGCGAAAAGGCTTCCTGGTTTTGTGCCATTCCCGAAGAAAAAGCAGGAAGCAGCATGAACCCCGCAAGCGCAATCCCTGCCATGTATCTTCTGACCCTCATAACTCCCTCATCTATTTGTTTTTTAAGGGATTCCTGCGCCAGAACCACCACTGCAATCCGCTCTGCCAGAGGAGAATTCCCTGCTCGGTAAACTTTTCCCCGAACAGAAACTTGTCTTTCGCGAAAATGTGGTGCCCTTTCGCTTCCACGAACAGTTCAAAGGGCCCCCAGACATTCCAGGCGAGCCTCACACCTGCATGGATCCCAAAACTCATCTTTTGCAGCTTTTCGCCCTCAAAAAGAAATGGATCGCTCCCCCAGCTGTTTTCCGAAAATCGCCAGAAATAGATACCGGCCCCAAAAGGGATCCCGATCTGGAGCCTTGAGAACACAAACCGCACTTCATTGGTAAACAGCCAGGCAGGCAATTCAAACGCCGGCTTCCACAGCCGGTTGGGCCTGTACTCCTCTTTGAAGGGCAGCGCCATCCATAAAAATGAGGAACGGATTGCATAATGGCGGCTTACTTCCACCGAGATACCCATTTCGGCCCCGGCACCAGGCAGCAGCATTTCAGGCATACTGGTACCCGTGTAGTAGGTGCCACTCACAGAACGTCCAACAGCCGGCCCTACAAACACACCAAACCGTTCGCCGGGCACCTGTGCCAACAAAACAGCGGGAAANAAAACGAAAACCGCAACCGTCAAAATGCGTTTCATGGGCCAGTTACTCCTTCTTCCAGACCGGGTTCTGCTTCCAGCCCCTTGAGAACAATGGTCAGAAAATTGTCGATGAGCCGTTTGNGCGACAGACTGGGGTCCAGGACAAAAGGCGGGGTAAAAAGACTGCGCAACAGCGAGAGCAAGAGCACCGCCACCGAATGCGGGTCCATCTTCTTAAAACAGCGGGTTTCAATTCCCTCCTGGAGAATCTCGCGCAGCATATTCAGCTGCACGTTGTAAAATTCCCGGATTCCCTTGTCCACCAGTGGCTGCAGCGTGTAAATATTTTCGATGGTGAGATTCTGATTCTTGATCCGGCGGAAGATCTCTTCAAAATGAATCTTCAGAAAAATTGCCAGTTTTTCCGAAGGTGAGTTCACCCTGGCCAGAGCCCTCCTTGTCTTCTCGGCGATCCGGTCTGCCTCCAGCTGCAAAACCTGCAAAAAAATTTCCTCTTTACTACGAAAATAATGGTAAATGGTTGCCTTCCCGATCCCGAGAAACCGGGCGATGTCATCCACGGAGGTCTTCAGATAGCCGAACTGCCGGAACAGTCGGGACGCCGCCTCAATAATTTGATCTTTTCTAGAAATTTCGCTCGCCATAATAGACGTTTCGACCAAATCCGTTTTTTGGTCGAATATATAATACCCCCCGACAGAATGCAACTTTTTGTGGAGTGCTTTCAAAATTTTAACAATTGCGCCAATCCTTTTCCCAGGAGACGCACACAGAAACGGGAAGCTCAGCCCGCAGATACGGTCAGGACATGGACGGGTTTTGTTGTGCAGTCAGTTAGAGCGTTGGAGCCCGGAGGTTAGTTTTATTTTGTTTCGTAGGTGGTAATGGGCCGCCAATCTGGCGCCGGCGGCGATTCAAGATAATCCATGCAGCGTTTGATGTAGAGTTTTGCAGGACCATCGTCGGGAAAGTGATTCAGAATCTGGCTCATTTCTCGCAGGCAGGTGTACCAGCGCTGTTCGTAATAGGCCATCAATCCGCGCTGATAGGCTTCTACCAGCCATTTTCGCACTTCCGGGTCCACATCATCNACTCCAAGCAGTTCATAAATACGGATGGGCTGTTCTTTGCCTTTCACGCGGACCACATCCAGCTCCCGCACAATGGCGCATTTTCCGGTCGCTTGCAGCGTGTCCTCCGAAATGATAATATTTGTCCCGTAGAACTTGTTCAGCCCTTCCAGCCTTGCTCCCAGGTTCACCGCATCACCGATCACTGTGTAATCAAAAAGCTGGCGGGAACCCAGATTGCCCACAACCATTTCACCGGTGTGAACCCCAATGCCAATGTTAAAATATTCGCCATCGCTTTTTTCGTAACGTTTCCGCAACTCGTGCAATTTTTTCATCATCGCCACGGCTGCCCGGCAGGCTTTCTCGGCGTGATTTTCAAAGTAGAATGGTGCTCCGAATACGGCCATGATCTCATCGCCAACGTATTTGTCCAGGGTACCGTCGTGCTGCAGAATAACATCTGTCATTTCCGTCAAATATTCGGAAAGGCGATGGACCACCTCTTCCGCACTGTATTTCTCCGAAAAATTGGTAAACTGACGGATATCTGAAAAGAGGACGGTGAGCACCTTCCGTTCGCCGCCAAACCGCGGGTACTGTTCCGTTTCCAGCATCTTTTCAACCACATTTTCCGACACGTATTTGGCGAAAATTTTCCGGTAGCGGACCTTTTCCCGCTGTTCCGTAAGATACAGGTAGGCGGTATTGCCAAGATAGCTGAACAGCAGCACCAGCGGCGGCTCCAGGTAGGAAAAGATGAATCCGTAACGGGCAAAGGTGAACAGGCTGACGGCGAAAAACAGCAGAAACAGAAAAAACACCATTAGGGCCGCTTTAAGCGGCTTGAAGCGCAAAACGAGAAATCCAACGAGTCCGGCAAGAAATACGACCAGCAGCAGGTCCATCCAGATGGGTGTGTAACGCAAGAATGTGCCATACACCAGGGTACGGAGTGCATTTAGGTGGGCCTCCACGCCCGGCATTTTCTGGCGCAGTCCGCGGTAATGGAAGAAAGGCGTAAATTTGGTATCCTGCAGCTCCTCTGCAGAGGCTCCGATAAAGACAATTTTTCCACGAAAAGTCCCCCATAGTTTGTGCATCTCGAAGATGTCGGTATCCTCTTCCCCAAGGTCAAACTCAAAATCGTCCAGAATATTGGCAAAGGAATAGGTTGGGAACGTACGGGCTGGTCCGGCATAGTTAATGAAAAAAGTCTCCGGGCCCGCCTTTGGAACCCGCAGATCCCCCACGGCAAAATAATCCCCTTCATCGCGGATTTCTGAGTCATCCAGCCCGGCGATTCGGCGCAAAACCTCTCCCGCCAGCGAGTAGTAACGCTGTCCATTTAGCTCCTTGTACAGATAATAGCGGCGAAGAAACCCGTCCGTATCTTCCACAATATTGACCAGGGCCCACGGCAAATCTTTCTGAAACTGCTTGCGGGCCAACAAAACCGGAATGGGCGGAATCACGTACTGATTCAGGGTGCGGTTTGCCCCAAATTCGGTAACCAGCTTTCCGGCGAAGATGACATTGCCTGCCTCCAGAGCCGCCCGCGTCAGTTCCTCATCCTGGCTCGGGTCCTGCAGATAAGGTTCTGTAAACTCCAGATCGAAGACGATAAGGCCGGCGCCCGCCTCTGCCAGGTTGCGAATGCATTTGGCATAATAGGACCGCGGGTAGGGCCACCGCTGGGGCAGGGTGTTAAATGTCTGATCATCTATGGTGACCAGCACCAGAGAACTGTCCATTTCACTAACCGGACCGCGAACCCGGAAGTGGAGATCCAGTATTTTCAGTTCCAGGTTCTGCAGAAAGGACAGGTGCGAAAAAAAACTGGCCAGCAGAATGGCTGCCAGGCTAACTCCCACCACCAGCGCTGATTTCAGTGTTTTAGCACGCAAGGTCAAGGTCCGCTCGTTTTCCAGTTTCTTTGATCCTCTCACCTTTTGCCGGGAACAACACCGCCGCCAGACCGGCTGCCTAACAACAGGCTGGTTCCCTATTTAGCCAGCAAACCGCGAAGAAAAACTGCTTCCCCACCGTTCTGAGCCTTCCCGGGAAGGGAGGGTTTTGCCGGCTCCTCCCCATCGGCTGTTTCCCGGACAAAAATGTCTCCCTGTTCAGCTATCTCAACCAGGTTCATCGTTGAATGGGCACTGCACAAATCCGGGATTTATTTTCTCCATTGCGAGTGCTACTTCAAATATAAGCAAAAGATTAACAAGATCCAAAGCAACTTTTTCCAACAGGGCTCCTTCAACACACAGATAGCACGCATTAGGTCTATTTTCTCTCCTGTCGCCATACGGCCAGCTGCGGCATCCCATTCGGTTGTTCTGCGGCGCGTACCGGGGATCTTCCAAAATAAAAAAGCCGTCCCGCAATCCGGGACGGCCTCGCTTTGCACCTGCAAAAAGGTCAAAGCCGCACTTCGTAGCGCAACCGGATCATATAGTCCTTGTAAGAGGGATTGGCGACGAAATTGCCGGATGTGGAATCATAATAACCGCCGTTTTCGCGGTAGTCGATCCAGCTAAAATCGAACACCAGCTGATGAGAACGCCAGAAGCGGTAGCGGATTCCCATATCCAGTTCATTTTTTTTGTAGTCGATGACCACCCGGCCGATAAAGTTGGCTGCACTGCTGGAGGTCCCGCCGGCTGCGTCGAACTGCCGGAAGCCGGCGTAGGCTTCGAGGCGCTGGTCAGGCCGCATGTAGGAACCCCGTAATTCCAGCACGCTGAAGCGGAACGTATTCCAGCCACCCAGGTAAGAGTTGCGGTTTCCTGCGTAGCGGAGTAAGGTCGTCCATTTTTGGCCGAATCGGGAGCGCAGTGTGAGGGTCCGGATCCGGTTATCGATGCCGATGGGAATAAACCCGGACGGCCGCGTAGAGCCATACGCATCTTCTTTGTTCATGGCGGTTATTCCCAGCGTCAGGGTATGCCGGGCCCCCGCCAGCCAGAAATCGTAACTGGCACTGGAAGTCCATTCGGTGGTGGTGTTTCTTTCACGCGGATCACCCGGAACAGGAGATGAACCGGCCGGCGGCAGTTCCGTTATCCCATTGTTCCGCGTGTAGGAACGGAAATGTACATTGAACGTAGGCAGCCCCTGTCCCGGATAGACGCTGAAACCCAGACGAAGGGTAGTCAGATCCACACTTGGGTTGTTGTCTTTTTCCGAATAGTGATCTTTGTAGGCTTCGTATCCCAGGTTAAGATACAGCCGGTTGTTCCAGAGCCGTACCCGGTCGTTAATAAGCAGGCCGCGGATGTCGGTTTTGAGATAGGTATTCCCCAGCGAGGTGTAGGCCGGACCAATATTTTTGTAACGGATGTACAGTTCGTTACGCAGAAAACGGAGTCGCAGCGACGACGCGTAAGCTACCGAGGCCCCTGTTGTAGGATCCAGTGGAATGGTACTGGTGTTAATAATCAGGTACTTTTCATAACTGGCTGGATCGATGGGAATGTCCGTTTCCATCAATGAATCGATCTCCGCTTTACTCAGCGGCCCGCCGGAGATATCATCGGTCAAAAAACTGATGGCGGTAGACGTTTTCCACTCAAATCGATTGGCGAACAGGGAGATGAAGACATCGGCTCCCAGAACCAGATTGTCTTTCGGGTTGATACCATACCGGATGGAGGAGACATCATCTTTGGCTTTGAGCACATTGAAGGCGAGATGGAAGCCGTGTTCGGTCCCCAGGCGGGCCCGGAGTCCCAGCAGGTTCCGCGTGTACGTTCCCGGACGGTCAATCCGGTAGGCCGCAGGATCGGGATTATTGGGATCGGGCACCGCACTCCCTTCTACTGCCCGGTTTACCTGGCCGCTAACCACGTTCAGGGCAAAATATTTAAGATCCAGCATGGCTTCAATTCCGCGCACACGTTTGCCCCAGAGGATGAGATCCGAAAAACGCGGCGATGTATCGCCGGCATAGAGCCGGAAGATGGGCGTAGCCACCCAGAACAGATAACGGTTGCGCGGTTGGTACCGTCTGTCTTCCAGACTGGTAAAGTAAAACTTTGTGCCGTAGCGCAGAAAACGAACCTGGCCTCTGTACTGCCCCCCAAACTGATGATTTTCCAGTTTGTTGCCACTGTAACGCTCAATTTTTGATTCCACATAAAGCAGGCCCTCCCCTGTGCGGGAGACCTTCAGGCCAGCAAAGCCACCCGCAGCCACCTCGCGAACATAAAAACTCCACTGGATTGGTGGATAGGGTGTCCCGTCCGGTGCGTAGAACTGCAGGCGGATGTGGTGCTGCCCGGAACTTACCCTGGGCGGAACATACGAAATCAGATTGGGTGAGATTTCCGGATCCACCCGGTAGCTGTCCAGATAGAGCTCGGTTCTGGAAAGATCCACACGGGAGGAATCGAAAAAGAGCGATACAGCAATGACCACTTCGTCCGGTGCCAGGGTTTCGCCCTGTTCTGGGCTCAGGATTAGGTAGTCTTCAGCCGTCAGGTTGCCAGAGACACCCACGGGCGTTGCCTGTTCATCGGCAGGAATTCTTTCTGCTGGCGCCTTTGCCTCCTCTGCTGGCCGCAGGTGAATTTCCAGCGGTTCATAATAGGCATTCCTCTCCGGAAGGGTCCAGATCATCTCATCGCGGATAAAAGTCAGGAAATAATAGATGCGCTGCACATGGGCTGGAAAGGCCGGTATCTGNCCCTCAAAACGGTTCCCAGAGGCCTGCAGAATCTGATATGAATAGGAANTTTCCGATTCCGGGCGGTAATAGACCCGCATTTCATCGCCCGGCAAAATACTTCCCTCAATTTCAGCCTCAATCAGGATGGGCTCTCCGGCCGTAGCGAACGACACCGGTGTGTGAATAATCCGGACCTGTGCTCGAACGCCTGGTAAATACAGCCAGAATGCTAGACCGATCACGACGATAGAGCAAAAAATTCCAGTACGTCTCCGCATTTTATTCTTCCTTCTTCTTGGTACGGATTTTCAGGCGCTTGCTTGTTCCTTCCGGTGTGCGGAATTCAATCTCCAGATCGCCAAATTCTTCGCCTTCTTCCTCTTCGCCCCAGGTAGGCCGTTTACTGGGATCAGTTTTCTCTTTCGTGGGCGCCGATTTTCCATCGGAGCGGCCGGTCTCTCCGGCACTCACCAGAACGGACCCGTATTTGTTGATGAGCTCCACCACTCCTTCAATGGCCACAATAAACGTGGTGCCCTGTTCATCCACAATGCCGTAAAACTGGGTACCTTTTACCGCCGCGACCCCAGTGGGTGTTTCCAGTCGGAAAATGCCCCGCTGTTTTTTGATTTTGACAAACACCTCGCCGATCTGCAGGAAAACCCGCTTGGTGATGGATTTTTTCTCGCGTTCTCCCCGGATGGTTACATCTGACCGGGAGCGGATGCGCATCAAGCTTTTATCATCGGTAAAGACGACGGCGGCCAGCGACTCATCCCCTGTGCGAACCTTGTCGCCCGAATTCAGCCGGAGGCCCCGTTTCCCCGAAAACCACTTTTTCTGGCTCAGCCGGAAAATTTCTACTTTCCCTTTGGTTTTAAACAGAAGAGCCACATCCCGAGTATCAGCACCGTAGGCGGCGATGGCCGCGAGAACTGCGACCGCCAGTGCCAGTGATAATTTTTGCTTCATAGCAACCCCGCTCTATTCAATGAAAAAGTCAACGGCTTCAATTTCACCGCGCTGCACCATGGCCTGGAGCTCTTGCAAAGAAATGCTTCGGCCATTGAAGCGGATCACACCAGTGTAAGTGGCACCAAAAAGTTCTCCGCCTTCAGAGAACATCTGATTGACGGCATCTTCGCCAATTAGAGAACGGAGGATGTTCTGCAACATGGTCATTTGTGCTTGAAGTGCCGACTGTCCCACCGAGCCAATCTGAAAGCCCCATATTTCGCTCTTCAGTTCCACGGGCCCGCTGGATGTCTGCACGACCGCCTTCACCTGCCAGTAGTACGTATGGCCTTCTTCCAGCGGGTATGCTCCGGAAGACGGGTAAATCAGGCTTCTTTCTGTGACGCGTGCCTGATAGCGCGGTTCGTTTTCCATTACATCTTCGGGCGAATTATTGGACGGCAGCTTTTCGCAAACAGTAAAAATAAACTCCGAAGCGTTGCTTTCCCACACAAATTGGGGCAAAGTAGTGTAAATTACCGGAAGTTCGCCTTCGCCAACGCGTGCACCGGGCGAAACCAACTCAAGCGTGGTGGGATTTGTGATGGTTAGTTTTTCCTCATCACTGCTTGATTCCTGTGGATTCTCCACATCTTCGACTGTGACAAGGAAACGGTAGGTATCATTTGGAAGCCGCCCGGAAGCGAGAATGGCACTGGTGAGCTCACTGGCAGCATCCGTGATCGTAAAGGTCTCCAGTTCGAACCTCGAACCGGCCTCGCTCAGATTCCGATTATCAATGTAGATGACTTCGTTCGCACGGATCCAGAACGGTTTGGTTCTCCCCTCTGCCAAGATGCCATATTGACCGCTTTCAACCATAATGGAAAGGGCAATATAGCGGTCCTCACTGTACCCATTGGTAATTTTGACCCAGAATAAGATGCGGCCCTGTCCGGGATTGGTGAGATCCAGATCATTCAGGTACAAAACCTCCGCGTTTTGTTCTGCCAGTTGAATATCCACTGTTACCTGCGCAAAAACATCCTGCGTAGATCCAATAAAAAACAGCCCCAAAAAGAGCAGAACTTTTTTCATTACGCATCCTTTCTATTTTGGTCGACTGATTTCCTCCCATCGATTCCATAGTTCTCCGGCAAAAACGGGCCATTCATAAAACCCATCCACCAAAAACTTAATCCCTAAACTTGACAAAGAGTCTCACCATGTTTCCGGGGCAAAAGATCTTTTATTCCGAAACCTTTCTCAGCGCTTTTAAATACATTACTGTCTTCGAAACGCTGATACGTATTCCCAAATTCTTCTGTAAAGCTTTTCTTCAGATGTTTTTAAGTTATACGGAACATCTTAGCTGGTGCAATTCTTATGCCAGGAGCACAGGCGCAATTGCTCCCGGGAACCCCGCTGAATAGCACTGAGTCATCTCCCAAAGGAGGCAACATCCGGCAACTGGTAGCCGGTGTCGGGTTTTCATCCTATTTCATTTAATATTTATAGTCTGAAATAACAAATAGTTACGGCGCACACAGCCGTTGAAGTATTTCCCAGGAGGCGTCTCAGAACTGCATAGGCAAATTACTAAATAGCAGACGGGATGTCAAAAGATTTCTTGACAGGAGCAACAAAATAGAACGGCACAGACGGATCTATTCTGTCTCACAGGGATACAGTGGATTGCGACGGGGTTCTCCCGTTACAAATACGGCCCATAATTCCCCTGTATCCTTCCGAATGGCGGAATTAATCGCAGCTGCTGCTTTCCAGAGCGGCCCGGGCAAAATGAATTTCGCACCAAAAAGCGCGTGGAAACTTCTGCAGGCCAATTCCGATTCCGGCCGTTTCCTGCCACACTGGGCCTACAAAGTAATGTTCGCCCGCTCCAAAAGATCGCGGTATGACCCTTGCGTGCGAAAAAGGTCTTGGCTGCAGTTTTCCGGCCCCTCTGAGCGAAATGAATTACTCAAACCAAACGAAGTTTGCCAGCTGACTGCCTCAAAGCAACGAAGTATGGTCCATCCCCACCTGGACTCCAGCCCAAAATCCCCAAACTCCTTCCCCAAAC
>Ga0180853_1278_pt1 | contig 10126 bp, 5 predicted proteins | sample Deesub1362B_J571_FD_124307 | JGI IMG/M metagenome (GOLD analysis project Ga0180853, IMG submission 124307) | Deferribacteres bacterium JdFR-76 | reverse complement strand
AAATACACTAGGAATAAATTACTGCGGTTATTTGCCAATTTGAATTCATTTTCGGCCTTAAGAAGATCCACAATCGCCGCTTTGTATTGGCCATTTTTCTCCTTCTTTTTGGCAGATTCCAGGTATGCAAGACCCGCATTTATATGCTGATATGATTTCCCACCCCTTTCGGCCGTGAGGTGCCCACATACTCCGTCTGATATTTTCATACGGAAAATTGCCACAAGCAATAAAACACAAAAAGCAATGTGGAATCTAAGCGAATTCATAGCCACACCGATCTCAATTATACGGTTTCCAAAACAGATGAAACAGAATCATTTCACGATCAGTAATTTTCTAACCCAGTTTCTCCCATCCTCCGTTTCCATCAAGACCAAATACAGACCGGAATTAAGAAATTTTCCGGCCGTGTCTCTTCCGTCCCATTCCACAGCCACCTCAGCCTTTTCAACCACCCCATCATATACATCACACACTTTCTCACCGGAAACATTGTAAACACCAACCTTTACTCTTTGATCTTTTTTCTGACGGATTTTCAGGATCACAGATTCACCCCGCGAAAGATTAATCATATTGCGGTTAAGAAGTAAACCTTCTACCGCAATGACCTGAAAAATAACCTCGGCTTCCGACACCCCCCCTGCCAAATCCACACCTGAAAAGATGACTCTATGATCTCCCTCTTGGTTAGGTGTATACATGAACGTCGTATCCCTTTTTGAAAGACCAGGAATAAACACAAACCTATCCCCCTCTGGAAATATTGAAACTGTACCCTCGGTTAACGATCGGTTCCAAAAACATTCAATTCTTAATGTTTCCCCCAAATACATAATTCTTGGATCCACATTTACACCCACCTCCAAAGGGACCCCCCTTACAACTGTTTCATCCTCATCATAGTCCATAAAACCCTCTTGACAAACAATTTTTACACGATGGCGAAGGATTACTGTTTCTCCGGGGAAATGATCTTCGTCCCAAATCTGTACCTTTACAGATTCTTCTCTTACTTCCCCGGGATTCAATCTATCAACCGTCCAAGAAAGAACATTTTCCGATAGCCTTTTATAATCAGAAGCCGAAACAGAAATCAAATCAACAAAGTCAGGAATTGTATCAAAAATTACACATTTTGATAGATATTGATCACTCTGATTCGCAAAAGCAACCTTATACTGAACCAAAGTGCCCGGCGCAGCTTCTTCCATTTCATCATCCACCCTCACAAAGATCGGAGCAAGTTGAACCCGTACGCGAATGGGGCGGCTATATAATGTGAGCTTGGGCGCAAGCGAATTCGTGATTTCACACCAGTAAGTCCCGGAATCCGGAAAATCTATGTCATTCAAAACAAGAACGCTATCTTCGCCAAATGGTAACGTTTTTCCATCTTTTTTCCACCGATAGATATTATGCCTCCCACCAATGCGGATTTGGAGGACTAATTTATCCCCAACGTTCACTGTTGTGTCGATTCTTGTTCCGACACTATCTTGGGGCCAATAAATAAATGCTTTCTTGGCAACCCCAATGTTGGGCTCAATATCTTCAAACGTGAATTTATTGTTTTGGATAAGCAAATACTCCAAATTGGACAAATTTTTCAAGCTGGGCAGATCATCGAATGCATTGCCCTCTATAGAAATCGCCATCAAACGATATAAACCATTTATCGAAGATGGTATCGCTCCGTAAAGGTTATTCCCCCCTATGGAAAAATCCTGCAAATAGGGCAAATCAAAAATTTCTTTGGAAAGCTGTCCCTCAAATTCATTATTCGATAAATCAAGTCTTCTCAGTTGAGAGAATTTCCCAATCCACTTCGGAATTTCTCCAGACAATTTATTACCATGCAAGTATAGCACCCGGAGATTTGTAAGATTACTCAACTCCTGCGGCAGTGTTCCACTTAATCGGTTTAAACTTAAATCGAGGGTCCGCAAATTCTTCAATTTTCCGAGCTCAGGCGGGATGCTCCCTTCCAGCAAATTGGATCGCAAAAAAAGATCTCGCAAACTTGTTAGATTCTGAATTTTCGGTGAAATTGTCCCTCGAATCGAATTAAGGCTAAGATCAAGGATACGCAGTCCTGAAAGGTTCCAAAACTCATCGGGTATTGTGCCTTTCAATCCGTTCCCACTCAAATCCAATGCCCACACCCTATCCCTTGAAATCGACACCCCAAACCAGGTACCGACAGGCCCTACTAACCAATTATTTTTTCGAAACCAATTCGGCCCATCCATGCTGTTATATAATGCAACCAATGCAAGGGAATCTTCAGCAATTACTTGTCCAAAAGTCGCATTCGATGCCATACAGAGAATTATGATGCTTTTTATGAGCAACATTCGCTTTCTTCTGCACATACCAGCAACATTAGCAAACATGTCCAACATTTTGACCACTATTGGCAATATGATGATTTACTCTGTCACCTCAACTTCCGTATTATAATTTTTCCATTTTCCGATACAAAGGAGGCGGAGTATAACCCCGGATTTTAATCGGATTCCCATGCTGTCATTCCCATTCCATTTGATCGTCCCGACACCTTCCGAAATTGTGTGCTTCAAGATCTTGCAAGTGAATTTACCGGCAACACTCATAAATTTGGCGATTTGACCCGCTGTTCAGATTTAGTTTGATGGTTACTTTTTTGCCATCTCTGCACCCAGATATTTTGCGATTTGGAATTACTCATAATGGTTCTGAATGCGAAACCCAAACAGCAACAAAGCCACAAACTCCTGGATACCGCCCACAGCCATGTCCATCTCAAGCTCGTACATACCATTACCGGCCATTACCGGCCCCTCGAAAGTAACCCGCGAACGACATAGCCAACGGTATCTGCGTTTCCCCAAAAATGGGGTGGTGGTCAAAAACCGGAAAAATCTATTCTCGAATCAAAAAGAAAACCCCGCCTTTTGATAATTCCAGAACGTTCTGGGCTTCCAATATTCCATTAAAAGAATCTATGTCCCTTATTTTAGGTACAATAACCATAAGGAATCATTCCAATTGCCAAGGCTGAATTCTTTTCAGGAAACGCAAGAACCACATGCCCGCGAGGTCGATTGATTACCCCAACTCGTATGGCAAAACACTGTAAACGAATCCGCAGCAAAAAACGTCCGTTAATTTTTTCCCCAGATGATACAAACTGCAGCGCAACATCCGCTGCATCTAGAGAAATAGCATCCATTTTCCACTGAATACGAGCAATTTCTCCAGGGCCATCGACCTTTTTCGTACCTGTAACTCCGGTCATGGAAGCCGCCATGCGTCGCAAAACAGCCTCCACTTCAGTGGAAAGCCCGAATATGTTTGACGTCCAAAATCTTCCAAAAATACTATCTTTAGATACTAAACGTGGCCACGAAGAATCATATTGCAAAGTGAAGTGCATTTCTTTCAGCCCGTCCCCAGGTTGAGATGCACTCCTGGCATATACTGACGGCCAAAAAGGTTGGCCTCTTCCTCGGAAAGTACCCCAAACAAAATACAGTACCACCCCATGAGGATGGATAAACTGTACCTGAATGAGACGGCTGTGGCGCATAAATTCAGTTGCCACAGTATTCGCAATCCCATAAGTGTAGGCCCCAGAATCGTTTAGGGTAGCTGACAGTATCACCAGTACCTCGTCTGTTGCCCCTGGAATGGGAACCTCCTCTTCCTTCCACCGACGCACCTTGTGGCAGCCACCGACGCGAATCATCAGATGGAGGGTCTCTCCAGCCTCTGCAGCCGTGTTCCGAGACACTCCCACGCTGTCCCGGGAAGCACAAAGAAATTTCTGACTAACCACCCCATTATTCGGCTCGATGTCCTCCAAGATGAGCACAATGTCCTCCGACAGGCCATGCAGGCTCCGCAGATTAGGTAGGCCCGTGAATTGATTGCCATCGAGCCACGGCCCATTCAGGTCGATAAAGTTAGCGAGCTTCAGGGGCATTGCCCCCTCCAATTGATTCCAACTAAAATTGAGCAACTCATGGCTGGTGAGATTGCCAATTCCGGAAGGAATCAACCCTTTCAGTCCATTTTCGCTGAGGCCAACCACAGCGAGAGCCGAAAACTGACCGATTGACGAGGGGATAGGTACCTTCAAGTTGCTGGCGCTCTGGGGGACCTCCGTCATCTTCTCACGCCTCATCGTCACACCATACCGCATACTTGCTGGCCCCCGCAAACAATTGTTATTGCGCTTCCGGTTGGGGCCCGCCGCGCTGTCACAAAAGTCAACCAGTGCTAAAGGATTCTGACTTGCAATTCGAGCATCTGTACTCAATACTGGAGGAAAAACAAGGGACACCCACAAAGCAAGGTAAAGTTTTATTACGAACTTGGTCATCTCCGCACTTTCTCCTGCCTCCGCACCGGCCAAATGACACCTCTTTTAAAAACGCACAGTCAATTGAATCTCGGTCCGGCGATTTCTGACCCTCTGCAAGGGTGACTGGTTCAACCTCTCCACCTTTTGTCGGCTATCTTTCATCCCAGGCATCAGTAATTCCGGCTCAAACCGGTAAGGGGCCCAGAATCCAAATGCATAAATATGATTGCGAAACGCGCTGCTTAATGTACGAACTTCATCCCCGTATTCACCCAATTCCGTTAGCAGTTGCAACTGTCTGTTGAAAATTCTGTATGTATGCAAAGCCCGGTTATGGGACAGCCTCAAATTATAAGATGCGGACCCGATCGCGCAGGCATGCCCAGTTATCATAGCATTTTCTATTTTCCTGGGTTTAAGAGCAAGGATATCTCGAAGGATGCTTTGAATACGCGCTTCCAAAAAACGGGATTCGGATTCTTCCGATGCAAATACATGCTGAATCAATACCATGCGATATGTTCGGATATCTTCCTTCCTTGGCAAAAATCGCACAGGACGTACGAATCGGTTCTTTATACCGGCTAACTCGAGTTCTACATCAAGAACCAGTAGATACGGATTGTTTTGATCCCATTGCAGATCAAGTGGATCCGATGACTGCCAGTGCAAATCATATCTCCACTCGCTATAATTCTGACCAACATATCCGCTGTCGATTTCGATCCACCGGATGGAATGCTCCCCTTCACGTACCTCCCGGGCAGGTGCCAAATAAGCTTTCCACAGGAAAGGCGAAGGGGCTCGAACCTCGATATGTCGCACCCTTAAAATTCCCCTCCCCAGTTTCGATCGCACAATTTTAGGCATCATGGGTTTATATATCAACTTCTCTGCAGAAAGATAAATATGAAGGGGGGTCTGTTCCTTTTTCCGATCGTAAAAAAATGTGTAAATTCGGCTGTCATCATATATCTTGGGCTTAAGAGCTTGAATCATCTTTACCAACAAGTTAAAATCTGCTGCCCCCACCATAAGAATGACATCAGGGTTTCTCACCAACACATCATTTATCCGGGAAATTATCAGGCTATCCTCTACGATTTCCGATATATAAACCGCTTTTCTTTCCAATCGATTGCGCAATAAAGCTTCCATGAATACACGTCTATTTTCCGCCTGGATTCGGCCAATTTCTTCCCTCCTATGAACAGTTTCAATTATCCGGGGCTCAATCACCTCACTGGAATCCAAAGGAACGACCTGAACGCGATCCGACAATGTGGAATCCCTGCTTACCAAAATTCGCCGTACTCCCTTTGCCCGCAAAATACCCAACTGGACAGCTTTTTTACCTCTTACGCCATCTGATTCTGGATCTACATACCCCCTAAGCTGCAATATTACATCCGGATTGGCCCTTAAATGAGCCAGTATCGAATCAACCGAAGATGCAAGTTCTCTCTGAGATGTTTCTTCGATCACATCGCTTCCTTTTTCGAAAAAAACAAAAGGTATCATGGGCCTGTCAAGGATAACCTCGACCCGTTCTTCCGCTTCAAGGACGACCGGATCGAGCTTTGCAAGCGCATTCACATTCAGTTCAGGTTCTTCAATGTCTACAACAACGAAATCATTGGGAGCTAAGAGACGAATGGGAGAGATTAGGAAGGAGCGGACTTCGCTCCTCTTTTCCTTTTTTCCAAGTGACGCAACCACATACCAGACATAGCGTATTTTCTTCTTCTGATACGGAATCCAGACACGGCATTCTGTTTCGAACCCTTCGTAAACTTTTTGAAACGGCTGGGTCGAATACGCGGGTTTTAAAAATACAGAATATAAGATACGGCCTATACCCAGGCGCGCCGGTTTCCACTTCAGATCCACCGATATTTCCGCTTCTGTTCTCGAAGAAGGTAGCTCCGCTCCCCTCTTTTTGGGCTTTTCGATCCAGCGCAGATTCTCGAAACCTGCGGGAGAAAAACGGGGTCGTATTTCTTCATCTTCCCGAGGAGAAATTGGAACAGGCGGCAAAGCACGGTAGAGGTAAAACCCGCGGATTCTCTCACGGCTATTCCGAAGATTTCCCCATTGATCCACGACCCGAACCGCCCACAGAAACGGCCCTTCCGGCAGCCTCTTTATCTGCCAGAGCGGCAAATCATACTGCACCACCGTCCCCGATTTACCAATGGATTCTGGTCTAATGCGCTTCCGATGAATAAGATGTTCGCTCTTTTTCGGCCGTGACAAAAAATCGCGGTATGCCTCAAACAGATTGCCGTTAGCTAGGGTGTCAATGAAGTACAGCGAAAAAATGTACTGCACATTCGATCCGCCATACGCATCCCTAGACGTGTTCCAGTGAAACGACAGCGTATCAGAAGGATCAACAATAAATACAAAGTGGCGCAAAAATCCTTCTGCCTCTTTCGGAGAAGATGCCGAAAAACGCTTCTCCACTGCCTGCTTCAGTGATTCAAAATCCCGAATTTTCTTACCCTTAAAAAAACCTCTTTCCTTTTTAAGGCGCTTTTGATCCAGCCCCGGATGCAAAATATGAAAAGGAGAGGGAAGCAACGAGATTGCCCTAATTCCTGTTTGATATGATGAAAAAGGATGCGAAAATGACGTTAGATTCTCCTGATAGGGAAGAAAAGCATAATCGACTCCAAGAAATTTCCACCGTATCCCAAATCCGCTGGACACCTGGGCAACTCCCTGATTAAAACGAAAACCAAACCGAATTGCTACCACATCCTTTAGCCACATTTCCAGCCCGGCAGACTCAAAGGATTCGCCGCGAATCCCATCATACCCAATGTCTGCCACTAGAATAGAATTCAACCAACGGTTGAAATAGAGTTTATACCCTGCGCCAGCGCATATCAAAAGTGGTAATTTTTCTTTGGCGCTAAGAGAATGCAGAGGGGGACCCAAATTTTGAACCGTTATTCCAAAAGAAAAGGGGTCACGGACATAAAGCATGCCGGCATCTGCCGCTATTCCGGAGAAGGTGTAAGGTCCCAATTTCCTCTGGATCCATTTTGCCGTTCCACCAAAGTAAAAGAACGGATGAACTTTTCGGGCCATTCCCACTCCCAACATAAGATCGCGGTATTCCCCCGGAGGCAACTCACCTTCCGTATTGTCCCAAGGCGGACACCAAAGCTGTACTCCAAAAACGCCAAGACGAAACCGATCCCACCAGTTTGGGAATACAACGCTAAAGCTTTCAAGTTGCAGATCCGCCAGCCAGTTATTGTGCATAAAATTCACCTTCCAATCTGACATCAGCCCGAGGCCAGCAGGATTCCAGAAAAGCGCATTCTCATCATCTGCCAAACCGGAAAAGGCGCCTCCCAGGGCAAACTGCCGGGCTCCTGTCCGGATCTTCAAAAAATCTGCCCCCGAAGTTCTGGAAGATTGGCCCAAAAGTACCCCTTGAAAGATCATAGAAAGCATCAGCAAAAGGACACAGCACACACTCCTTGCACTTGGAGAGCACATGGTGTTTCCTCGTTTTGTTTCCCGGCTGCCAAAATCCACGTGCTATTTTTTTCCGTCCTTATAAAATTACTGAGGATTTTCTGAAATAATGTGATAAACGAAAAATATAAATCCAGGGTCAGCCGGCCCCGTTATATCCGCCTTACAAGTCTAAATCGCCTTTCCAATTTCGCAAAAATCCCTCATTATAGAAGAGGAATCCAAAAGATATTCACCGGATCACGAGCAATTTTTTTACGTTAACCCTTCTGCCTGGGGATTCAAGACAGATCAGGTATAGTCCGGAATTTACATTTTGGCCTTGTCCGTCCTTGCCATCCCACGTTAACCGAATCTTTCCAGGGTCGGTCATAGAATTATAAAGTTCGCAAACCAACTCACCGGCAACGTTGTATATCCTAATGCGCGCATTCCCCCGTTTCCTAACACTGAAGGTGATCTCCACACTCTCCCCCCGTGCAAGCTCCAGATGGTTGCGGTCAACCTCGAAATATTCCTCCGCTTTCACAAGAAAAAGTGCCTCAACCTCATCTCTCCCATTGGCTAGATCTTCTCCAGAAAAAATGAGCCTATGCTCTCCAATCTGTTCCGGTATGAACGAAAAGGACGTATCCCGCATGCTCCTGTCAGGCCAGAAACGAAAAGTATGGCCTTCTGGATAAATCTGGACCTCTCCCCAGGACAATGCACGATTCCACAAACACTGAATCTGAAAAGTATTCCTTAAATTAGCCACAGCAGGGTCAACCACAACGTGCAATTTCAGCCAAACGCCCTCCACAACTGTCCTATCCACTCCCCATGCCCTCTCGCCTTCCACCGAAACAATAGCTGCACGGTGAAAAAGAGTTAATTCACCTCCCGGAAGATGATCCATATCCGCAATTTTAATCCTGACCGTATCCTCATTCATTTCCCCCGGGATCAAGTCACCAACCTCCCAACTTATTACCCCGGAACCTAACCGCCGAACCGTTCCAGCACTGACAGAAAGTAGCTCCGTATAATCCGGAATCGTGTCTATGATCACGCATTTTAAAGCATCAGAATTTCCTGTGTTTCCGTACCGGATATGGTATTCCAATATCTGGCCCGGTTCCGCCCTATCCACCTCATCACTTATCGCCAAAATGAGAGAGACATGCTCCAGTACCACTACTGTATCCGTTTTTACTTCACCCTGATTCCCCACATGATCTACCGCATAATAACGAACATAATACACTCCTGGATTGTTCGGTATTGTTATACGATCCTGTTCCACTCTCGGGACCGAATCCGGGCTGCTAAATACTCCAAGATATATCGCAGCTACGCCACTCCCTTCTCCATCCGTTGCACCAAATACCCGAACTGTCTGGCGGCCGCTGTGTACCGTATCAGGAGCATCGCTCGTATATCCCACAGGTGGAGTTCCATCAACACATAACGTATCTNCCATCATGTTCTGATGACCGGCACTATCCCTTAATACGACGGATACCACATACCGNCCATCCGAAATGTTCGACAGTTGTAAATCTAATTCTACATTCTCTGCGAGCCCCCCGGGNAGTCCCCGCTTTCGGAGGGTGTCCGATAACATCTGAGAAAATAAGATCAGTTCCTTGGGATATAATTCNCCATACCATAATCGAATTCTTGCTACCGTATCTATTCGCGGATTATACCATTTTCCGTCATAAACGGCATTCACAAATTCCAAAGAATCAAGTTTGGGTGGTACCGTGTCCACCACAAACCGCCGGACCTCCGAATACGGACCCCACACCTCCCCATCCCANGCCCGCACACGCCAGTACCAACGGCCGTCAGAAAGGGGACTTGGTAGACTAAGGCTCACANTCCCNCCCCCCTGTGGCACAGGAGGCCGAGGTGTGAAAACCCTCGGGTCGTCGGCGGAATCAAAGGTCAGNACCTCACTCGTGAAATCCGCAGCACCGGAAAGCTCCACGGCGAAATGNAATGCATCCCCGTCGCTGTCGGGAGGAACGGTAAACACAAGGGCAAACACGCCGGTGTCCAGAAAGGTCTCGTTCGCCGGGTACTGGAGTGCTACGGCCCCAGGTGGCCGGTTTGGGGGCACAATCCGCACGGTCGCGTCCATCGTGCTGATCGCAAAGGGTATCCCACTCGTGTCGGTTCCTGAAGGGGAAACGATCCGAAAATGGATCAGCGTACCCTCAGGCGTCGCAGGGTCGGTGATCCACTGCATCCGGGCCACCTCCCCGTAGCCGTCCGCCCACTCTCCCCCCCCAATTC
>Ga0180853_1279_pt1 | contig 10127 bp, 8 predicted proteins | sample Deesub1362B_J571_FD_124307 | JGI IMG/M metagenome (GOLD analysis project Ga0180853, IMG submission 124307) | Deferribacteres bacterium JdFR-76 | reverse complement strand
GACGGTGTTTTCAGCGTAGCGGGATTGCAGAAGCTGCCACCCGCGAAGGGGCCACCGTTTTGTTGCCCGAACGTAGACATTTTGTGCGGACCGATCTTCACGGCGAATTCATCGGTATTTGGCCTGTGCTGCGGCCAGTACTGGAAGTCGACAAAATCATCAATCTACCCATCGCCAAACATCATAGTCTCACATCGGTGACTCTGGGCATGAAAAACTGGTACGGGATCATCGGTGGGGAACGCCACACTCTTCACCAGAGAATCCATGAGAGCATTGTAGACCTGGCTGATTTTGTGCGGCCCAATCTTACCATATTGGATGCGTACCGGATTCTGAAACGGGGAGGGCCTACCGGGGGAAGCCTCCGCTACGTCGAGGAACGGCAGATCCTGGTGGCAGGTACCGACCCGGTTGCCGTTGATGCCTGGGCGGCATGGACTTTCTGGAGTATCGCTCCGGAAAAACTGCGCTTTCTTACCCTTGGAAAAGTGAGGGGGCTGGGAGAGTTCGATTTACAGAGAGTCCGGATCGCTCAGTTTGATCTTGCTTCCTGAAGAGCGGAAAATCTGTGCCGGTACTGAAAAAACGGACAGGCTGCTATGACCCAGAAATCGTTGCGTATCTGGAGGCGTGGTTCCCAGATTCTTTTCTTTGCTCTTTTCCTGTTTTTGCTGATTCAGACCCAGTACAGGGGATCGCTCAAATCGGCCGAACAAGAAATCCGGCTCTCTTATCCGGTCCAGATTTTTCTGGAATTTGATCCTTTTGTGGCAATTACCAATATTCTGGCCACTGGGGCCCTCTACAGGAACCTTTTTTTGGCGATCTTTCTGATTATCCTTACGCTTTTTCTGGGGCGATTCTTTTGCGGGTGGATCTGTCCGCTGGGAACCCTGAATCATTTTTTTAGCTGGCTTCATTCTGAGACGAAAATTGGGATTCGTAGAATCCATCTGCAGCGCTACAAAAAATGGCAGGTGACCAAATATTTCCTGCTTATTATTGCCCTGGTGCTGGCTATTTTCGGGTCTGTCTGGTTTCTTGCCCTGGACCCAATTTCACTGACGGTGCGATCGTTCACTGTGGCAGTTTTCCCCGGGCTGGAAGTGATTGTGGACACATTTCAATCTTTCTTCTACTCCATTAACTTTTATCCGCTCCAGCTCATGGGGGAGATCCTTTCTTATGGTTTTGGAAAGTTCATCTTTGGTTTCCGTCCGCTTTTTTTCCGGCAGAGTGTGCTAATTGGCATTCTTTTCGGGGTTATTTTGCTGGCCAATTTCCGCGTGACGCGGTTTTGGTGCCGCGCACTGTGTCCGCTGGGAGCGCTGCTGGGGTTTCTTTCCCGCTGGTCGATTCTGGGCTTGGAGAAGCAGCCTTCACGGTGTACAGACTGCAATCTTTGCCTGTTTGACTGCCAGGGGGGCGATGATCCCATTCCCGGTGCGAAATGGCGGAAAGCGGAATGTCATTTGTGCTTCAACTGTGTTGCAAGTTGTGAGGAANGTGCGCTGAAATTTACGTGGTTTCCAGGCGGGGCTNCCACGATCGAGACGGTAGATTTAAAGCGGCGAAAGCTGCTGCGTGGGGCGCTGGCTGGAGCAGTGTTGTTTCCGGTTTTGCGAAGCAGTGTGAGTTACGAGGCGGAGGTTAGTCCCTGGCGGATCCGCCCGCCTGGCGCCCTGGATGAGGAGAATTTTTTGGAACGCTGCATCCGCTGTGGAGAATGCATGAAAGTCTGTCCCAATAACGCCCTGCATCCGGCACTAACGGAGGCAGGTCTGGAAGGGCTGTGGACACCGGTTCTTGTGCCCAAGATCGGCTACTGTGAGCCGAGCTGTGTACTCTGCGGCCAGGTGTGTCCTACCGGTGCCATTTGGGAAATTAGCCAGGATGAGAAGCTGGGCTATTTGTCCCCGAGGGTAAAGGATAAGACCCGGCAACCGGTTCGCATCGGTACGGCGTTCGTGGACCGGGGGCGGTGTCTGCCCTGGGCCATGGCCAGAGAATGCATTGTTTGTGAAGAATGGTGTCCAATTTCACCTAAGGCGATATATCTGGAAGAAGCGGTGGTGCTTAATTCGGAAGGCAAACCGGTGCGTGTGCGGCGTCCATATGTAGACCCGGAACGGTGCACCGGATGCGGAGCGTGCGAATACGCTTGTCCCGTCAAAGACCGCTCTGCTATTTATGTGACCAGTGTCGGAGAAAGCCGTTCGAGAAAAAATCAGTTTATTCTGGAAAAGAGGAGGAGGGAATGAAAAGAACGTCAGTGTGGGCAATTCTGCTTGTGGCCGGTGTTCTGCTGGCAGGATGCTCAAAACCGGTCGAGGAAAGAATACTTCCGGCTCCGGGAAGTATTCCTGGTTTGGAAGGCAGAGGAAAAGCGAAAGTTTACGGCAAAGAAGATCTATGGGAGTACATGGATGGAGGAGCCGAGCATTACCTGAAAAAGGGATTTGTGCGGTTGTTTACCCGCAATTACCGCCTTCCTGGGGACGTCCGTCTCACCGTGGATATTTTTGAGCTGGAAAAGCCAGAATACGCAAGTGAGCTGTTTCAGGAAGAAGGTCCGGCTGACAGCCTGGAAGTAGGCATTGGTGAAGGCAGCATTTTGCTACAGGGAAGCCTTGTATTCTATCGGAACCGTTTTCTGGTACGTGTTACAAGCGTCGAAGAGAGCCAAAAATTTGAGCGCGTATTGAGCGACCTGGGAGCGATTATTGATCGAAATATCCGGAAAATAATGTAACATTTTGCGTGGTTGCCCACCGGCAGAAACGCCGGTTGGGTTGAAAAGGAAAGGATCTATTGTTGCGGGCCGGACGGACGGTTACGGAAAAATGTTTGATTCTGTTTTTTACAGGGAATGGTGAAAATAGGAATCAAAGCGAAAAATGAATTCTCTTAAATTCTGGATTATCCTCGTTCTTGTTCTGCTGCTGGCTGCTGGCCTGAAACAGATGAAAAAAGTGAGGGGGGAACTGCGCCGTCGTAGGAAACGCGTACTGGAGCGTTTTCGCGACAGACAGAGACATGAAGAATGATACACCGAGATCCTGGGGGAATGAAATTGGGGCCTCCGATGAAGGGGAAAATGAAACAACGCAACAGTCCCGTTAATAAAGAATGAACCGAAAAAAAGTGGCTTTCCCCCTCATTTTTTCAGCTTCCGTTCAACATCGGATAGTATGATTAATGTTGAAATAATCTCGCTTTACGGCGATGTATGTGCCTGTCATCGCTTGCGATATACACGGATACCTGTCTCGCAAGAGCTACGTGCACGGCAGTGGCACGTACGAGTTTGCTCCAGCTGACAGCGGAGGGGGGCTGGATGATCCACATGGATGTTGTTTTTGTCAGTCCCGGTGGCCGTCCAATTTGCGGGCTGGTTTCTAAGATGCCTTCGCGGACTGAATGAATGCAGCGATGCGAATTCACTTCAAAAGTTCTTCCGGGCCCGACATGCGGTGCATTCTGAAATGGATAAGGTGGTGGTGCAACCGAATCCGCCCATCGGAAATCCCGATAAACTCCCCGTGCAGGGCCGATTTGTCATGATTTTTTCCCCCGGTTGGTTTGGACCCTTGTTTGCCTGGAGCCGGTTCTTTTTGAGCATTCCAAGATCCGGCGTTCTGCCTCCGCGTAAGGACGCTCGATCGGGTTCAGGCAGAGAGGGTTGGACATTTTCTGACCATTTGTATTTTTTTCGTTGAATTGGATCAGACGTTTCAGGGAGATAAACAACAATCCTGTGCACGCCAATTCCTGGCTGGCCGGCGGTTCTCTGACTTTTCTTTTAGCAGTGGTGACACAGGGTGTACACCCTCCGTGAAAACCGGATTTCAGCCCCGGAAAGTAGAGGAGCAGACAAATCGAGTCAAAATCATTTTTTTCCGGCTACGGTGATTTGATTTCCATTGAATTTGTACTTGTTTTATGGCGTTGATGTGCGTAAAATGATAAAAAATATTCATCGGGAAACTATCTAAATCCGTGCGGGGCAAATATCGAATATTGAAAATACTGGCCTTTTTGGGGGGAATTCTGGTTGCCGGGGGAGTAAAGTGGGTTCTTTGTGCTCAGACGTTACCTCCAGAACTTGAACGCATTGTCAACAAATTGGAAACAAAGTTTGGACTGAAATCCGGTGAAATGGCCATTGTAGTCCTTATTTCTGAACAGCGCCTTTACCTTTTGAAAGACGGGAAAATTCTCCGGAAATATGCAGTGTCAACGTCGAAGTACGGAATAGGAAAGCGGGCTGGAAGTTACAAAACGCCCCTTGGTACGCACCGCATCGAGAAAAAAATCGGGGGAAATGCGAAAATGGGAGAAATATTCGTGGCCCGACAACGGACGGGGAAGGTTGCGGAGATCTACACAGATAGTTCGGAAACGGGGCTGGATCTTGTGACGACACGAATCTTATGGTTGCGGGGCTTGGAGCCCGGAGTGAATGCTGGGGATGGGATTGATTCGTTTTCACGGTGTATTTACATCCATGGAACTCACGAGGAAGGTCTCATTGGCCGCCCTGCCTCAAAAGGCTGTATCCGTATGAAAAACCGCGATATTATTGAACTGTTTAAAATAGTGCCTGTGGGAACCCTGGTGGAAATTCACAAATAAATAATTCGCGAATTTGTTTTGGGAGGATTGCTTTTCTTGTTGAAGTACCTATTCAGGAGTTCCGGGCAGGAAAAACAGCTTGATGATTTGAAAGGTTTTTTTGCAGGGCCAAACCGCGNTTGCCCGGGATTGGGCAAAAATTAGGAAGCGGGTTCGTAAATTGAATCAGTGTTTTTTAGTGNGAGATTTTACTTCCGTTTCCCACTCATTTGGATTTAACAGTGGCGGTATTGGATGTTTGAAGGCTGTCAAGGATCATCTTCGCCTCTTCCAGTACATTCAGCCAGCGTTCCGGATGATTCTGGTAATAGTGCAGTATCCGCTCGAAGGTCTCTTGGTCAAGTTTGTATTTTCTGTAGAGAGAGCGGAGCGCAGCTTCGCGTTGTTTGCGGGGGGCCAAACTATTTTGCAGCAAAAGAGACCGGGCGTAGAGCTGGGCAAACTCTCTCGCGGATAGATCCGGCAGGTTTTCATCTGGGGATTCCTTACCGCAGCCAGCCTGGAAGGCGGCCAGCAATACCAAAACGAAAAAGAGTCTTGCCGCTTTTTTTATCAACGTAGCATGCCTCCGTCCAGTTGTTTTTGAAGAACGTTTCGGTTTAATCAACCCTGAGAGGTTCTAAAAAGTTCCTGCCGATTTCAGTTTAATCGAAGCGGAGCCTCGGCCAGACACGAACCAGGCCGAACCCGCTCAACGAGGAGGCGGCCAGGGCCACAACGGCCGGGAACGTGTTTCCGTAAATTAAAAATCCCATGCCGAAAAGAAAGCCGTACACAAGAATGAGGCCGAGGAAAACGCACAGCAATTCCGTTGGCAGGTTCCACTCGAGTGGCAAACGCTTTGCATCCGGTTCGTCCGCCAGGTACGGGTGAATCGCTCTCCAACCGGGGCCACCGGGATAGACCTTCTTGTAAAATTGCACCAGAATTTTTGGATCTGTGGGTGGGGTGAGCAGTGTTACGCTGATCCAGCCTGCGGTCGTAATGAAAACGCCGAGCACCAGCCGTTGCCATTCGATCAGTTTGGGCAGTCCGAGGGCCGGATAAATCATCTCGAAGAACACGGCCACCAGAAACGAAATGATCATTGCGGAGATTTCGCTGGCGGCATTAATTCGCCACCAGAACCAGCGCAGCAGAAAGAGCAACCCCGTTCCTGCACCGATTTGCAGCATGATGTGGAAAGCCTGCAGGGCATTGCTGAGAAAAAGTGCGAGGATGGCTGCCAGTACCATCAGCAAAAAAGTTGAAACGCGCCCGGTGAAAACCAGCTCCTTTTCCGATGCATCGGGTTTTACAAACCGTTTGTAGAAATCGTTGACGATGTACGAAGCGCCCCAGTTCAGATGTGTGGAAATCGTAGACATCACTGCGGCCACAAGGGAAGCGATCATCAGCCCCATCAATCCGGGAGGGAGGAATGTGAGCATGGCAGGATATGCCAGATCGTGGCGCAGAATGTCTTTGGGAATATTGGGGAACGCCTTCTGCAGATCGCCGAGCTGGGGGAAAACGACGAGGGAGCCGAGAGCCACCAGAATCCAGGGCCAGGGCCGGAGCGCATAATGAGCGATGTTGAATAGAAGGGTTGCCGCCACCGCATGGCGTTCATTTTTGGCTGCCAGCATGCGCTGGGCAATGTATCCGCCGCCGCCGGGTTCAGCACCTGGATACCAGACGCTCCACCACTGGACCAGCAGAGGAATCAAAAAGACGGTAAGTACAAGGGAAGAATTTGAGAAATCCGGAAGCAGTGATATGCTTTTTGAAACATTGGGATGGTGAAGGAGCTGCGAGAGTCCACCCACCTGTGGCAACCGCACAACGATGATGGCAGCAGCAACGGAACCGACCATGGCCATGAAGAATTGCAGAAAGTCGGTAATGAGAACGCCACGCAGGCCGCCTAGCATGGAGTAGATCACTACGATGGCGGAAATAAGCGAAACGCTCCAGAGAGGTGAAATTCCCAGCATCACACCGCCAATTTTGATGGCAGCAAGTAGAACAGTGGCCATAATGATGACGTTGAAAAATACGCCCAGATAGAGGGCCCGAAATCCTCTGAGAAATGCGGCTGCCTTACCGCTGTAGCGCAATTCATAAAATTCAATGTCGGTAAGCACGCTGGAACGGCGCCACAATTTTGCATATACGAATACCGTCGTCATTCCGGTCAACAAAAAGGCCCACCAGAGCCAGTTTCCGGCCACTCCGTGCTGGCGGACCATATCGGTAACAAGGTTTGGTGTATCTGCCGAAAAGGTGGTGGCGACCATAGAAATACCCAGGAGCCACCATGGCATAGCCCGCCCCGAGGCGAAATATTCCGCGGAACTCTCTCCCGATTTCTTGCTTACTGCAAGTCCAATGATGAGTGAGATAGCGAAAAATGCAAAAACTACCGCCCAGTCAACCCAGAGTAGTTTCATCGGAACGCTCCAGTGATCGGTTTGGACGTTATTACATTGTTATTTCCGCCAATTTTTGATGATACCGGACATAGCCTTGTTCCCATGGCGACGGTAGGGGGGGACGGATAGCTGACAGCGAGCCGTCGGTGTGAATGGTAACGGAATGGGTGGCCAGCTGCTTTAGACCTACGAGCCAGAGGGAGATTTTCCCATGCCAGCCGGCTGAGGAACGGTCCAATTTGATCTGGATGGTAGCATTGCGGCTTGAAGGATCAACTTTAAATTTCAACCACCGCCACGCTCGCTTTTGTTCATGGAGGGAGGAAGGAACCCTTTTCCCATCCAGCTTCACCTGACAGGCAGGGAAATCAGACACAGTGGATTGCGCTTTTGTCTCCAGAAGAACGGCGATCTCCGTTTTTCTGCTTTCTTCGGGCAGGTTCAGTACCACCGAAAACATGCGCCGATCGCTTTTCTTTTGCATGCTTTTCACTACAGCCCATACGTCGCCGTTTCTTGCAGCACGCAAAGCGTCTGCCAATTCGGGCAGTGCAATAGATTTTCCATTCAGCTGAATTTGCTGAATGCGTTCAGCATTCAGCAAATGCACCGATTTGCCGCGCGCCAGGGTGAGAAAATAGGCGTTTCCTTGTTTTTTCACATCTGTAATGATCACACCAGAAATTACTGGCAATGGGGCCTGATCGAGGGGATAGATTTCGTAAACCGCCGTTTCGTATCCCGAAAGTTCTAAGGTGAGGATTCCACCTTCTGAATAAATACCCGGAAGGAAGCGGCGGACCGGGTAAATCTGTTCCACAATCAGGGAATTTGCACGGGGATTCAAGCCATAAGCGGCCGAAAGGGGCACCCGCAAATGTGCGGGCTCGATATAGGGATTGCGGGCTGCCACAATCCCACGGTCACCTCTAAAATGAACGTAGCCGTATGCTTCACGGTTGCCGGGGTCGCCGCCGATCATTTCCGTGTTCATAAGAATGGGAAATCGGTCTTTGGCCCAGCGGATAGATTGGGCAATGGCCAGCCATTCGCCATCTGTTAGCAGATCCGGCGAGATGTAGAGTTCCCACATGCTCACGCCGCGCGCAAAATAAAGGACTGCGTTGTCTGTAAACTTGTCGAGAGGTTCGGTTTCTCCCCCCAGCTTTTGCAAATTGCCTTTGATAATGCCATGGGTCATAAGATTGGCGATGGGAAACCAGAACCCCTTCCGGCGGAAATCATCGTAGAGGACGTAATCGCGGTATGTCATAGCGGCGTCCCGCTTACTGATTGATGGCACATTGGCATATCCGTAATCATAGCCTTGCATCCAGATCTGATTGGCGTAAAGGAGCCACCAGGGACTTAGCCAGGTCCCAGATGTGATATTGAGAAATACTTCTGGAGAAGCCAAACGGACTGTTTTACAGAGCTCTGCCACCGCCTTCAAAATGGCTCTGCGTGAGTAAAGACCGATGGGATGACCGTGGTCCGGTTCGTTGCATGAGAACTGGATGCCATCCCATTTAAAATAACGGATACCATCATTGACGACATTGTCGAGTACACGTCTTTTGAAAAGTTGAAAGTAGTTTTTGCCGGCAAGACACATTTGTGTGCCTACGGTTTCATAACCCTGCTCTTTCATCCAGCCCACCCGCCAGTTGCGGTGGGAATATCCACCAATCGGACCATACCAGATACCCAGGTGGGTGGAATCTTTTTCAAGCTCTTCGGCGATAGGGACCAGTCCGTTGGGGAACTGATCGGGGTTCAACTGCCAATCGCTGCGGTAAATATCCCACCCATCATCCAGCACAAAAGCATCAAAGTGGATGCCAAATGGTTGAATCATATTTTTGCGAAACAGCCCAATAATTCGCCGGACATTCTCCTCGTTCATGACGGCTGTGGGGTCGGAAACCATTTCTGGAGCCCGGAGATCGTACCAGCTATTATACAGCAGATAAGGTCGCAAAGGGGCCACGCGGATGCGATCGAGATATTGCCAGAAGGCCCGTTTTATATGGCCATCTTCTGCAAAACCGATGACGAGCCAACTCGTGCAAACACCGGCTGAATCGATCCGCTCTCCGACCAGCTCAAAACCCTTCAGAAAAAAGCCCTTGTTTTTCTTTTTCAAAATTGTGGTGGCAGCAGGATATTCAATACCCAAAAAAATCCCGCCTTTTCCAATACGAAAAGCAACGGGCTGGCCAAATCCTCCGGTTTTAACCGGAGTCACCTGCCGGAGATCGGTAAGAATTAAATTCGTCTTATGAAGAAAATGGGAACGGTTAGATGGATCTTTAATGATCAATCGCTTCCGGAGGAAAAAATCATCCTTGCCCAGCCGATACTGGATGGATAAATGGAAGGGATTGTGGATTCCTCTAAAATTCAGAAGAAGATTTTGAACCTGACCCAGGGTGTCGAACGAGGCAGAGACCCATTTGAACTGCAACTTGCTGAGGGAAACGGGATTTTCTGCGTTGTTGTCTTTTCCGGGAGCTCTCCATCCAGACCACTGGATTATGAATGAGAAATCACCCGAATGGACAAATGGCGAGGAAGAGGTTGCTCTAAGCGATTCCTGATAGAGACCGGAATCCTGGAGAACGATGCTGTAAATAATATGGCTGTTTTTTAACTGGAAGACACTCTGTTTTTTTTCGGCAGCATTCAGTGAGGTGAGGAAGACCAGCAAAGTTACCACAAAAAATGTCAAACGGTGCAGCGGCGTGGGCGGGACAGCACGTTTCATGGACAGCCTCCCAGAATTTGTTGAGGTAAACAACAAATTTTCTGTTAATTTAAGATTTGCGGCAAGAATTGCAATAAAAAGTTGAAAAAGTGAGGAAGGCNAAAAATCCACGGCGCATTAAACCCTGCCATGATTCCTTTGGGATGTTGCCTTTTGCGGTATATTGTNGCACGGCGATTGCCCGTGGTCAATGATGATTTTTGCCCGTATGCGTCCGAAAAGGTTTTCTGTCCAAAATTATATCTGTGCATATTGAGGAAATTCAAGTATTTACTGTCCGGTATTTGTCCGAAAAAGAAGACCTCATT
>Ga0180853_1130_pt1 | contig 10364 bp, 8 predicted proteins | sample Deesub1362B_J571_FD_124307 | JGI IMG/M metagenome (GOLD analysis project Ga0180853, IMG submission 124307) | Deferribacteres bacterium JdFR-76 | reverse complement strand
AACAAGCCGGTAGGGATTACGTCATTTGATGTGATTCGCAAGCTGAGGCGATCTTTGAAAATACGGAAGATGGGGCATGCCGGCACACTTGATCCTTTTGCGGCAGGTGTCCTGATTATTCTGATTGGGAAAGCGACCAAACGGTTTGAGGAGTTCGCAGCATTTGACAAGCAATATCTCGCGGAGATTGAATTTGGAGTGGAAACGGATACCTTCGACATAAGCGGCAAAGTGATCGAACGGCATTCTCTTGAGCGGGCTATTCCAGAAGAAGAAATTGAAAATATTTTAAGGCAGTTCACAGGCGAGATCGAACAAATCCCACCCGTTTTTTCCGCTCTGAAACACAAGGGCCGTCCGCTTTACACTTATGCCAGGAAAGGGGTAGAGGTCCAGCCTCCGCCAAGGCGGGTGCGTATTGATGCCGTGGAACTGGTGCATTATGACTGGCCCCGGGTTTGGGTGGATATCGTTTGTTCAAAAGGGACATACATCCGTTCTCTTGCCAGTGACATCGGAAAAAAGGCGGGGACCGGCGCCTGTTTACGGTCGCTGATCCGGACACGAATCGGGCCCTATCGGATCGAGGATGCTTATCATCTGGATGTCCTAACCGTTCCTGGAAAAGCTCTGGAAGTACTTGAAAGAGAAATCTCATGAAAATTGTCCGTGAAATACAGGAAATACCCGGCTCGCGTGCACCTGTGGTTACAATCGGGACGTTTGATGGCGTCCACCGTGGCCACCGCCGCTTGATCGAGAAGCTTATTGAACGCAAGCGGGCCATTTCGGGCCAGGCCTATCTGATCACCTTTGAACCACACCCTCAGCTTGTACTAAATACCCGGAAGCCGCCAATCAAAATCCTTACCACGCTGGAAGAAAAAATCGCCCTGCTCCAGCAGTTTGAGCTCGATTACATTGTTGTTCTTCCGTTTAGCGAAGATTTTGCCAGGATCACCGGAGAGGAATTCATCGATCAGATTCTTTTAAAAAAAATCGGTGCGGTAGAAATTGTGATCGGCTATGACCACGCGTTTGGTTACCGGCGCACCGGCAACATCGATACATTGCGGCAGTATGAGCGGGAGAAGGCCTTCCGCGTACACGTCGTTGAGCCCTACTATGTGGGGGATGAGCCGGTGAAAAGTTCCCGGATTCGGGAGCTTTTGCNACGCTCNNCCGANNTTACAACATGCCAACGAGCTGCTGGGATATCCGTATGCCCTGACCGGCAGGGTGGTGAAGGGAAAGGGACGGGGAAGAAAGCTTTCTTTTCCAACGGCGAATATTGCGGTGAATCATAGTGGAAAGCTCCTTCCTGCAGATGGAATTTATGTGGCGGAAGTCCAACTGGAAAAGGAGGGGCGCTGGCGTCGTGCTACGGTGAGCGTCGGGATTCGGCCTACTTTTGGTGAAACTCAACGAACGGTAGAAGCGTTTATATTACAATTCCGCGGCGAAATTTACGGAGAAACGATTCGTGTGCGGTTTCATCATCGCTTGCGAGAAGAGAAAAAATTTGATAAAATTGAAGATCTGGTCAACCAGATGAAATTGGATGTCGAAGAGACAGAACGGTATTTTGAGTTACAAACGAACGGATGGAGGGACAATGCCGCTGTCAAAAGAGGAGAAAGCAAAAATCATTAAGGAGTTTGGGATGAACGAAAANGATACCGGCCGGGTAGAAGTGCAGGTAGCTCTGCTTACCCGCCGAATCAACCATCTGACCGAGCATCTCAAAATCCACCGGAAAGATCACCATTCACGCCGGGGGTTGCTCAAGATGGTCGGTCAGCGCCGGCGCCTTTTGAACTACCTGATGCGTGAAGACATTGAACGTTACCGCAATCTGATTCAGCGCCTTGGTTTGCGTCGCTAAGAAGCAACCAAAAGAGGGAGGTTGGCCTTGATCGAGGTAAGAAATCTGACCCGTTATTACGGTTCAAAGCCAGCCATTGTGGACGTAACGTTCGATGTAGAGAAAGGGGAGGTTCTGGGTTTTCTGGGTCCAAACGCTGCCGGAAAAACCACCACCATGCGGATTATCACCTGCTACATGCCGGCTACCAGTGGAACGGTGAAAGTGGCCGGATTCGACGTATTTGAAGACTCTCTGGAAGTTCGCAAGCGGATCGGATATATGCCCGAGAATCCGCCGCTCTATCACGATATGACGGTGGAATCGTACTTGGATTTCGTGGCAAAAATCAAGGGGGTTGAGCCGCGGGAACGGAAAAAGAGCATCGACCGCGTGGTGGAGCTTACCAACATCCGAGATGTGCGGAAAACCATCATCGGCAAGCTTTCCAAGGGATTCCGGCAGCGTGTGGGATTGGCCCAGGCCCTGATTCACAACCCGGAAGTCCTGATTCTGGATGAGCCCACGGTAGGCCTGGACCCCAAACAGATTATTGAAGTGCGCAAGCTGATCAAGGACCTCGGGCAGGAACATACAATCATCCTGAGCACGCATATTCTTCCGGAGGTGAGTCAGACCTGTGATCGCGTGCTGATCATCAATGAAGGCCGGGTTGTGGCTGAAGATTCCCCCGAAAATCTTTCCGAGCGGCTGCAGAGTTCGGAGAAGTTTACCATTCAGCTGGATGTTCCACCGGAAACGGCTCTGCCCGTACTGGAGAAAGTGGAGGGCGTGAACCGCGTAATTCCGGAGAAATCCAGCGGCGACAAGTTTTACAATTACTCGGTGGAAACGGTCCGGAAAAAGGATCTGCGCAAGGAGATCGCCAAAGTGGTTGTGGAAAACGGCTGGGGGCTGTATGAACTGCGTCCTCATGGTATGAGCCTGGAAGAGGTCTTCTTGCGATTAACCACCAAAGAAGAGGAGGTAGAGGCGTCGTGAGAGGCTATTTGGCTATCGTTCAGAAGGAATTAAAATCCTATTTCGTTTCGCCATTAGCCTATGTTGTTATTTTTCTCTTTGTCCTCATCACCGGAATCTTCTTTTACCTGTATTTGAGCAGCTTCATCCGTTACGCCATGCAGGTGGCCCTTCAGGCCCAATACTACCGCAGCATGGCTCCCAAACTAAATATCAACCAGATGGTTATCCGCTACCTTTTTGGCAATATGAGCGTTTTTGCGCTGTTCTGGCTGCCGCTGATTACCATGCGCTCCTTTGCTGAGGAAAAGAAGATGGGCACCATTGAGCTGCTTTTCACCTCGCCCATCAAGAATTCCCAGACCGTTCTGGGCAAATTCACGGCCAGCCTGATTATCTTCGTTATCATGCTGGCTCTTACGTTTATTTATATGATTTTTCTCATGGTTTACGGCAATCCGGAAATCCCGCCCATTCTGACGGGATATCTGGGCCTGTTCCTCATTGGGACGGTCTACATCGCCTTTGGCCTTTTCTTTTCCTCCATCACCGAGAACCAGATCATTGCGGCCGTAGCTACATTCGGGATGATTCTGCTTTTCTGGGTAATGGGGTGGATCGGCAATTTTGTGGGACCGGATACGGCTGAAATTCTGCGCAACCTTTCCATTATCGAACATTTCGATGACTTTGCCAAAGGCGTTATCGATACCAAGCATATTGTTTACTACCTGAGCTTTGCGTTTTTTGGGGTGTTCCTGACGTACCTGTCCCTTGAGTCGAATCGGTGGAGGGTATAAGGAGGCATCCAGGGATGAAACGCTATCGACACATTATCGGCGCAGGTGCGATTTTATTACTGATTGTGCTGGCTATCATAAAATCCATTCTGGGTACTGTTGGGCTGGCAGGGACCATTCTGCTCTTCGTTGGGATTGCCGGACTGGTCGGGTATGTCATTTTGATGTTGCCGGAAATTTCTAACTATTTCTCGAGGCGGTCGGCTAAATACAGCACCAATGCACTGGCCTCTGCACTGATTGTCCTGCTGATTTTAATCATCATTAATGCATTTGCTGTCAACAACAACTGGCGGAAGGATGTGACCGCTGCCGGCCAGTTTTCCCTTGCACCGCAGACCATCAAGGTTCTGAAAAACTTAAAAGTCCCGGTCAAAGCTACCGCCTTTTTCCGTTCAAATAACAAACGGCGCATTGAGGATCTGCTAAAAGAGTACGCTTACCATTCGGACAAATTCGAATACGAGATCGTTGATCCGGATAAAAGCCCGGACATTGCCAAACGATACAATATCACCATGTACGGCACCACCGTAGTGGAAAGTGGCGGCAACCGGGAAGAAATTACTACAGTGAAAGAACAGGATCTCACCAATGCAATTATCAAAGTGTCCCGCGAAAAGAAAAAGGTCATTTACTTTGTGAAGGGACACGGCGAACGGGACATTGATACCCGGATTGAGGGCAATAAAGGCGGGGACGGTTTTGCCACCGCTAAAGAAGCCCTGGAGGCGATGAATTTTGAGGTAAAATCGCTGTTGCTAATTAACGAGGACAAAGTTCCCGAAGATTGCGCCGTTCTTGTTGTTCCGGGGCCACAAACGCCCTTTTTGCAGCCGGAAGTGGAACGTGTGAAGAACTATTTAAACGGGGGTGGCAAGCTTCTGTTGATGGTAGATCCTGAGCCGGGCTGGGATGGGGCATCGCTGGTGGAAGGTTGGGGGGTTNAGATACACAATGATATTGTGCTGGATGTATCGGGAATTGGCCAGCTCTTTGGCGCAGGCCCGCAAATTCCAATCGCCACCAGCTATGGCGATCATGCCATTACGGAAGATTTCCGCAACATGATCACCGCTTATCCATGGGCTCGTTCGCTCGAAATCGACTACCAGAACAAGCCGGCTCAGGTCACGGCCACGAAACTGGTTGAAACATCACCACGGAGCTGGGGCGAAACCAACATCAAAAACGAAAAACCCGTTCATTATACCGAAGGAAAAGACTTCAAAGGTCCGCTTACCCTGGGGGTGGTTCTGGAAAGGGAAGCGGAAGCCGATACGGCCTTTTCGGAGATTTCCGGGAAGAAGAAAAAGACACGGGTTATTGTTTTTGGGGATTCGGATTTTGCCACCAATGCTTTCTTTCACGTACAGCGAAATGGAGATCTGTTTTTGAGTATGGTATCCTGGCTGGCCGAAGAGGAAGACCTTGTCTCCATTCGGCCGCGCGAGCCGGAAGACCGGCGGGTAAACATGACGAAAGCTCAGTCGCGCTTTGTGCTGATCTTTGGCGTGATCATCTTTCCTGCTCTGATCCTGCTGACGGGTGTTGGAATCTACGTTAAAAGGAGGAGATGAGGGTAGGGAGCGATGAAACCGCGTACCACACTGACACTGTTTTTAATTCTGGTATTTCTGGCGGGGTTCTATTACATTTACCAGATCCGCGGAGGGAAAGTGCGCCAGGAGCGCGCTGAGCGCGAAAAACAGTTCCTCACATTTGAAAAAGACAGCGTACAAACCATCCGCTTGATCAAACCGGATCAGACCATTGTCATCACCCGAACCGGCGATGAACCGTGGCACATTGTGGAACCCATTCAGACGAAAGCGGATCAGAACCAGGTGACCAGTATTTTGAACGTTCTGAAGGATGCCAAAATTGAACGGGTTGTGGCGGACTCTGCTACTGATTTGAGCCCATTTGGGCTGGATCCGGCCCAGGCTACGCTGATTTTCGAGTATCGTGACAAATCAGCCGATACGGTTTATATCGGAGAACGGAATGCGACCCGTGCATATACGTTCGCAAAAATCAGCGGTGACCCGCGCGTTGTTTTGACAACCAGTTCCCTTGCAAATACGGGCGAGAAGACGCTCTATAATCTCCGCAATAAAAAGGTACTGGAGTTTGAAAAAGACAACGTCAAAAAGATTGTTTTTGGGGTAAAAGGGAAAACCTATGTGGTTGAAAAGCGCGGGGACGAGTGGTACCTGACATCGCCCGTGGAACGCAAAGCGGATAAAGATGCCATTGAACGGGTCCTGAATCGGCTGGAAATTGAACGTGCCGATGAATTCGTAGATGAGCATCCCAAATACCTGTCTGACTATGGTCTGTTCCGTCCGGATTATTCCATTGAACTCATTCTGGCACCAAACGATGCCAAAAAGAAATTGCTCATTGGCAAGAAAGTGAAGCCGGACAAATACTACGTTAAAGATGATTCCCGTGATCCTGTCATGAAGATCGGCGGTTACCTTGTAGACAATATTCCCAAATCGCTGTTTGAGTTCAGCGATAAACACATTCTTAGTTTTGACCGGAATGCCATCACCAGTGTTGAAATTGCCTATGCCGATACGACCATTTGGGTCGAAAAAGATTCATCGGATACCTGGACCATTGTTCAGCCGGATACCGCCAAAGCCAAAAGCTGGCGGATGAGCAGCCTGCTGGGTACAATGGAACGGCTGCGGACTGAGGAGATCGTGACCGAAAATGCCACAAATCTTTCCCAATATGGGCTGGATAAGCCCATCTGCCGTGTAACGCTGGTTGACAGTACCGGTAATGTTCAGGAAATTCTTTACTGGGGTAAAAAAGCCGACAACCAAACCTCATATGTAACCAATAAAGCAAGGAAGAAAATTCACAGAGTTCGTTCGTATAATTTAAGCAGTTTGAAACTAAAGCTAAGCGATCTAAAGGAATAAACGGAGTGGAGGATTGATGGTTCACCGAGTAGAAACAGAAATTGGGGGACGAAAGCTAATAATTGAGACTGGAAAAGTAGCCAAGCAAGCCTCGGGAGCGGTAACCGTTCAGTATGGTGAAACGATGGTGCTGGCCACGGCTGTGGCTTCTGATAAACCAGTTGAGCAACTGGATTTTATGCCGCTGCAAGTAGAATACCGGGAGCGTGCTTACGCGGCCGGAAAGATCCCTGGCGGCTTTTTCAAGCGGGAAGGCAAACCCAGCGAAAAAGAGACCGTAAGTGCGCGCCTTACGGATCGTCCTATCCGGCCGCTGTTTCCCAAAGATTACCGCAACGAAGTGCAGGTGATTATATTCGTTCTTTCGGCAGACAAAGAAAACGATGCGGATGTGCTCGGTACAATCGGAGCCTCTGCAGCGCTCTCCATTTCTCCCATTCCTTTTTTGGGCCCCATCGCTTCGGTGCGTGTGGGCCGGATTGATGGCGAATTTATCGTCAATCCCACGTTTCAGCAGCTGGAACAGAGCGAGATGGATGTGGTCGTGGCCGGCTCCAAAGATTCCATTCTCATGGTGGAAGGGTGGAGCCGCGAGGTTTCTGAGGAAGATATGATTCAGGCACTGGAATTTGGCCACAGGGAAATTGTAAAGATTATTGCGCTGCAGGAAGAGCTCATTCAGGCGGCCGGTAGACCCAAAGCAGATTACGTCCACATTGTTCCTCCAGAGGACCTGGTGAACCGCATCCGTGAGGAGTATGACGCCAGGATCGCGGAAGCGTTGACCATTGCAGATAAGACCGAGCGAAAGGGATTCTTAAAAGCCCTGAATGAAGAAGCAGCCGAAAAATTTGCCGGGGATTTTGAGGACAGTCTGCAATTCATCCCGTACATTGTTGAGGACATTCTTCGCGAAAAAATGCGCAAGCAGGTCCTGGAACAGCACCGCCGTATTGACGGGCGAGGACTGGATGAGATCCGGCCGGTTGAATGTGAGGTTGGAATACTTCCCAGGGCTCACGGTTCGGCTCTGTTTACACGGGGTCAGACCCAGAGCCTGTGCGCAACCACCCTAGGCACCAAAATGGATGAGCAAAAAATCGAGGGACTGGACGGTGAATCCTGGAAACGTTACATGTTGCACTATAATTTCCCGCCGTTCTGTGTGGGAGAGATCCGCCGGATGCGGGAGCCTGGTCGCAGGGAGATCGGGCACGGCCAGCTGGCCGAGCGGGCGTTGAAACCGCTGATTCCTGAAGAGTCCGACTTTCCATACACCATCCGGATCGTGTCGGATATTCTCGAGTCCAACGGCTCATCGTCCATGGCTACGGTTTGTGCCGGATCGCTCTCCCTGATGGATGCCGGTGTGCCCATCCGCACCAATGTAGCCGGCATTGCCATGGGGTTGATTAAAGAAGGCGAACAGGTCGCTATTCTTACCGATATATTGGGCGACGAAGATCATATGGGCGATATGGACTTCAAAGTAGCCGGAACCCGGGATGGGATTACTGCATTTCAGATGGATATCAAAATCCCCGGGATCACATTTGACATCATGCGCGAGGCGCTGATGAAGGCCTATGAGGCCCGCCTGCAGATTCTGGATATAATGGACGCAACGCTGGATCATCCGCGCGAGTCCATTTCGCCCTATGCACCCAGAATCTTCACCATGCAGATTCCAACGGAAACGATTGGGCTGGTTATTGGTCCGGGCGGAAAAACCATCCGGGAGATTATCGACAAAACCGGCGTGACCATCGACATCGAAAATGATGGGACNGTAACCATTGCCGCCGTGGACAGTGCTGCGGCGGAGGAAGCCAAAAAGATCATCGATAAGCTGACGGTCATGCCGGAAGTGGGCAAAACCTATATCGGCAAAGTGAAGCGAATTATGGATTTCGGCGCTATTGTCGAGATTTTGCCCGGTCGGGAAGGATTGCTGCACATTTCAGAAATTGATCACCGGCATGTGCGGCGGGTGGAGGATGTGCTGAAAGTGGGCGATGAGGTGGCAGTAAAGCTGCTCAGCATTGGCGAGGACGGAAAATATTCCTTAAGCCGCAAAGCCCTTATTCCCAAACCGGAAGGTATGCCTTCCAACCGGCGCGGCCCACGCCATCACACTCCGCCAAAAAGGAGAAGATAATCCACCATGAAAGTGCAGGAAAATTACCGGAAGACCATCCTGGATAACGGCATTCGGGTGGTCACGGAGAGGATTCCTCATGTCCGCTCCGTGTCCATCGGAATCTGGATCCAGGCAGGCACCTGCGATGAAGCGCCCGAGTACAATGGCGTGGCCCATTTTGTTGAGCACATGGTATTCAAGGGAACGGAAACCCGTTCTTCTCTGGAAATTGCCGATGCCATCGAATCTCTCGGTGGCTCCATCAACGCATTTACAAGCAAAGAACTTACGTGCTTTTATGCACAGGTGCTGGATGAGAATATCGAAGTCGCCCTGGAAATCCTGTCGGACCTCGTACTTCATCCGAGGCTGGATGAAAACGACATTGAGCGGGAAAAGGGAGTTGTGCTGGAAGAGATTATGGAGCTGGAAGACACTCCCAGCGAACTCGTTCACGAAATATTTATACAGGATCTTTTCAAACCGCACCCGCTTAGCTTTTCAATTCTTGGAACAAAGGAGACGGTCCAGCGGCTGGGGCGGGAGGATATTCTGCGGTTTATGAGCGAAAACTATTCGGCCAACCGTGTGGTTGTAGCAGCGGCGGGAAATCTGGATCATAATCATGTCGTCAGACTCGCGGAAAAATTTCTTGGACGGCTATCTTCCGCTTCCAGCCGGAATCTGCCAGAACTTCCGCCGGAACGCCCGGCCACCAATGTGGTCAAAAACCGATTTCAACAGGCGCACATCTGCATCGGCCGAAGAGCTTTTCACTACACACATCCCAAACGGTACCCGCTTCTGTTGCTGAACACCATTCTGGGATATGGAATGAGTTCCCGGCTTTTTCAGAACATTCGCGAAAAGCATGGGCTCGCCTATTCCATCTATTCATTTGCCGATTTTTTGAAGGACACCGGGATTTTTGGCGTCTATTTGGGGACAGATCCAGAAAACATCGATCTTTCGGTGGAACTGGTAAAAAAAGAGCTGAAAGACCTAAAAGAAAACCATCTGGACAATGGAGAGCTGGAGAAACGCAAAAATCAGCTGAAAGGGAACCTCATCCTCGGGCTGGAGAGCACCTCGGGACGCATGAACCGACTGGCGAAAATGGAAATCTATCGGGGGGATTTTTTGTCCATTGAAACAATTATTCAATCCATCAATGCGGTTACCGAAGAAGATATTCACAGCGTTGCCGAAGAGCTGTTTGATGATCATCAGTTATATTTAACCATTCTGAAGCCGGAAGAAAACGGCCAGGGACTATCAGGCTGATTTTTCTTTGGCGAATTCTCAGAAATGAAAATCCCACTTCGCATTTTCGCCTTCCACCATGTGTGCAACCATTTTTTGCCTTCGGTGGGACGGGTCTCTCCTCAGAAATTTGACTATTTTCTTTCGCAGATTGCCAAGCGGAAAATATCGACTCTGCAGTTAAAAGACGTTCCGAATCTTTTGATGAAAAAGGGCCGCGTTCCGTGCGCTGTTTTGACCTTTGACGACGGGTTGCGCTGCTTTTTTGAGCATGCTTTCCCGCTCCTTACGGACCGTGGTATGGAAGCAACGGTTTTTATCCCCACGTTTCATGTGGGCAAAAGGGCTTCATGGGATTATTATTCCTATCCTGGCGC
>Ga0180853_1127_pt1 | contig 10371 bp, 5 predicted proteins | sample Deesub1362B_J571_FD_124307 | JGI IMG/M metagenome (GOLD analysis project Ga0180853, IMG submission 124307) | Deferribacteres bacterium JdFR-76 | reverse complement strand
TCGCCTTTTCATCGTTCATCCCNTTCTTGATGCACATAAATCCATAACTTTTTCAAATTAAAATAAATAGCCCGTTCTCTTGAAACAAGAGATCTCTACAAGAATNGCGNCTGGTGGTGAATCAAAAGCTTGGCAGTAGAAATTATTGAATCATTAAATGTTGAGCANTTAAACATATCAGAAAACTATTCTGTTTCACAAACTTTAATATTGCAAAACAACCGTCNCGGAATGCATCCTCTGTNCAGCTCAAAGAAATCGCCTCGAATTCCGCCACAGAAATACTTGAAGAATACAAATTCACACAGTCAAAAGACACGCATTTCGGAGCTGAAGAATCGCCTTCCGGGAATCCCATAAAAAGGGAGATGATCCTATTTTTCCCTGAATCAAGAAAAGATTAAGGTGACAGAAAGAAGGCCGTTTTTGAAATTTTTGCCGGTTTCTTTCCCCCCGGAATTGCGCCCTTGCGAGCACCCGGTCTATTTCTCACAAAAGAACAGGAAACTTCCAGCGGAAATAGCTTCCGCAGCTGTCTTTACGGACGGTATTGTGTCCACGTCCGAAAAGCAGTAGCCTTTCTGGATCTATTATTCTGGCCGTATTCTCGGACCCTTTACTCAAAGTACCTGGTGATCCCCAGAAAATAGCGGACATCCCGAAACTTTCGGGTATACTTGAACGCGTAGGAACGCTCCGGCCTTCCGATATCGTCCCCTCCAATAACCACCGTCAACTCCGCAGAGATCCGCCACGGTCCCACCAAAAGACCTACCCCCGCATCCCATTCTGGAATGATCATTCCGGAATTAAACCAATCCTTTTCATCAATGCTGTAAGCTGGTTTGGCATTTCGGTCATACTGGCGGTGATATTTGGCACTGATCAACGCTTCACCGCTTACACCAAGAGCAGTAAAAATTTCAACCGGAGGAAAAGAAAAGGTGACCCGTCCTTTTTGGACGATGCCCACATAGCGGAGATCACGATAGTATGTGTAGGGATAGTCCTCTCCGGAATATTTCCGCACGGCATAACCCTGTTGCAGATAGGATACACCGGCTACATAAGAAAAGATCTTGGCAAAACGGTATTCAAATTCCAGCAAAAAAAAGGGATTGTTTCTGGCCTGGGTTTTCAACCGTTCTCCAGTTTCCTTATGGACCACCGCCATGTTGGCATGATTGATTCCAACTTTGAATGAAAGGCCGATTTTTTCCTGAGAATACGTACCGGAATTGACAAAAAGAATAACGAACAGGAGGAACCACAATCTGCGGCGGCGCATTTGTACCTCCAGAATCCAGTCTGCATTTTAGAAGTTCCTTAATAGTCGCGTCTGTCGGGAGGACGCTGATAGTTCAGTTCCAGCAGTTTCCGCCACTCCCAGTTTTCAATTTCTCCCCGGTAGGTTGAATGAACCAGTTCATACTGCTGGTATCCGGTAAAATCGATAAAAACAAATTCCACGCCACCCTGTAAGTTGTCGTAAGTCCAGATCTGGTAGGCCCGGCCCATGGGCGAGCTGGGTACCCGTTCCACATTGCTGGGAGGGCCGTAAAGGATGTACACCCGGCCGAAATCGGTTTGCCACCCTTCTGTAAATCCTGAAAAATGCTGGTTGGCATACCGGACCCGCTCCAGATACTCCCGGCGGTACTCATTTTCCGGAGTTTCCGGTTTTGGGTCCCTTTTCCGCCAGAACTCAACCAGAAACTGTTTCTTGGCATCCAGATCTTTAAGCGACCGGATCACATCCATCTCGCTTTTTGTGGCAATATAGCGGATGTATTTCAATTCATTTTCGATCTGAATAGGAGCCATGCGCTCGTAGACCGAATACGTTCTTCCTCCCGCAACAACCGGCTGAGCCAGCGGTTCTTTCTTTTCGACCCCAGGATTATAGCAATAAAAGCGACTCCGTGTATAGGCCAGATGCTCCCGGGCAGAATCCGTCACCGCAAAATACAGCCAGTACGTTCCGGACGGCAATTTCGAGATATTCACGATCCCTATTTCTACAGCGCGATTTCCCTTTATGGGCCGGGTCCGAACATGTTCTCGGACCCCATCTACCTTTTTTCCATCCAAGTCCGTGACAAAATAATTGATTGTGTAGTTATCCCCTTTAATTCCTTCCTGCAGGTTATAAATTTCCACATAAAAGAAGATCACTGGATAGGGTGACCCAAAAAATCGCCCCGGATTTGGAATCACTTCCAGACCATTTTTTACCATTACAGGCGGAGATTGTTCTGTCGCCTGGCGTATCGAGCGGCACAATTGCAAGTCACTCAGAGAAAGCTGTGTCTTGGGAAATGCCTGGTTAGAAATTTCCAGTGATGTACTTGTTCTTCTTTTGGGATCGTTCGCATCTTCCACCTGAATTTCGATACGGTAATCTCCCGGCTGGATTTGGTAGCGGATAAGATCAAATTTTGCAACATTCGGATCTGCCAGTCCACTTTTTTTCTGTTCCACCCGCCAGGCTTTCTTTTGGATCAGACTATCTCCCTGAAATAGGGAAAGGCGCACCACAACNTGTGCCAGCGAATCATCCCCATGCGGTACAAATTTCCATTCACTTGGATAGAGGGCGTAATAAACCTCTACAAAATTTTCGAACTCGTTGGCCCGGAAATGGGCATAGTCTACATCCACATGTAGTTCCTGTGAATTTTCACCCGACACGGCAATGCCGGCTGCTAACCAAACCAACAAAGCAACCCAAATTCTTTTCCATCCCCTCATGATAAACCCTATTTTTGACCGGTTTTTTTGCTTTTTCCTAATCAATATAACAAACAAGCGGCACCGATGCATGGTTTTCCAAATAAAAAAGGGTTGGGTATCCCTACCCAACCCTTTTTCCACCATTTGAGTCGGCAAAATTAGAAGCCAATCCGGAATGCAAACACGTGATTGGCATCAAAGTATTCCACGGCCCGATACGCATAGTCAAGAGCGAATTCGACTCCAGCAAATTTTTGGACAAACCCGGCGCCAAATGTTGGACCATAGATGTACGTCATGTTGCTGGGCAAATTGGCACCAAGAGCGTATCCGCCCCGCAGAAAGAAGCGATCCTGGTAGTTAAATTCAACTCCCAGTTTATGTTCATCTGCGGCGAAGTTATGGTTCTGGAAGAGATAAGAGGCGGTCACGCTTCCCATATCACCCAGCGAATATTCATAAGAGAGACCAAGTTCCACTATGGAAGGAAGCTCAAACGCAGCCGGATCCAACTTGATATTGGTTGTTGGCCGTTTGGCTCCTTCAATTCGGCCCAGGTAATTCAGCCCCGTACCGTCATAGGTCATTGAAGGGCCAATGTGTTTTACCGTTACACCAAGATTCAACCCGCGGATACCGGCAAATCCAAGATACTGGATACCTGCATCAAAGGCTACACCCGTGGCACCAACCCGCGGAATCTGCTCCCGGATAATCTTCATCGTCACACCGAAAGCTACACGGTCGATCAGCATCCGGGCGTATGTGAAGCCAAGCGTAAAGAAAGTCGGCGAAAAGAGCTGCCCGGTACCATCCGGGTTATCCGCAGTGGTGATCTCAATATCCCCGAACCCGAATGTCTTCAGGGAGAAACCAAAATGGCCGATGCCCCCAAAATTTGCCTCCACAGCGATGTAGTCAACGCTGATGTCCGCCAGGTACGTCATATGCGAAAACATGGCGTTTNCGATCTGCGTTGGTACCGCGGGCCAGCCCGGCGGGATTCCAGTAAATGGCTTCTACCCCGACGGCATTGGCGGTACTGGCTCCTCCCAGAGCCAGATACCGCGCTCCTACCGGAACAAGCAGCTGTACACCGGAGGCCGTGCCGACACGGTCAACGCCTCCCGCAAAACCAATTGCATGGGAAACCAAAAGAAACCCCAATGCAATGGCTGTGATCCGAAAACTCTTCCGTATCATTTTATTCTCTCCTTATTTATTTCAAACCCAACTTATCCTCCTCTTCCGGAAGCCGGTTCGAAATCAATAGACCTCAATGAACTCTTCCTCACGGACCACAACAAGTTTCAGGATCTTCGTGGCCCCCAGATCCGGCATCTCGATGTGGATGATGTACATACCACTGGCCACGGGCAATCCGTTGTGGTTCTTCAGATCCCAGCGGAAGAACTGGCTCGGACTGTCCTTATGCAGGATCTGCACCAGATTCCCGGCCAGATCGAAGATCCGGAAGATGGCCCGCTGCGGCAGATGGTTGAAGGAAACGAACCGGTCAATCGCAGTCAATTCTCGCGGATTGAATCCGTAATACGGGTTCGGATAGACCTTAATTTTCTCTACATCTGCCAGAGCGTTTTCTTTTGAATACTCAGGTGCCTTCGATTTGAACAGGTACACATCGTTCGGAGTGTTGGGTTTGTTGGTAATCCAGCGGATGACCGTACCGATTTCTGGCAGTGTACCAGCGCCGCCAAAATCACAGATGATAATCCTGGCCAGCACCTCTTCCGTATGATCCCACCAGCTATAGGTGTAGGCGCCACTGGTAATATCCTGTACAAACACATCCCACGTCCCCTGATCATCCAGCGGACGGCGAAAATAAATCCAGTCCGTCGCCGGATAGCCAAACGCAGGATCCGTGTATGCAAAGTCAAACGCACCTACCGTCGCTCCGCCCGAATAACCCCCCGTCAGCAACCGAATATCATCGGACGGATCATCAAACGTCCCAATCCCCACATCCCACGCTTCAAACGGAACCACGGCAAACGTGTCCGCATCGTACCACCACAGGTAATATCCACCTTCCTGCGTAAAGCGCATTTCAAAGTCATGGGACCGGGCATTTGCAATGCTACGCGCCATTCGCTCAATATTTCCGGTACCACCACCGGCACTGATGTACCAGCGGTTGGGATCGCTGGGGGCACTGAGGCTGTGCCAGACATTGTTCCCGCCATAAGGAGCACCCGCTTTATCCCATTCGCTCTCCGGTAGCGGTCCATTGGCATTGGCCACCTGCACAATGGCCTTAATGCCGGGTTCCGGCCCCATCACTTTCACCATCAATCCATCTACTGTCAGATAGTTGTCGTCGCCCGACTGATTTGTCTGCTTATCCAGTTTTACCTCGCCCGTCGTTACATCGATCAGCGACCAGGTCACGTTGCCCTGATCATCTTCTTCAAAGATCACCTTATACTCATGGCCGGTGGNTTTGGTCGGATCCACTACCGTCACCACAACCTGGCCATCCGATGTCCCCTGATGAACAACCTCCAGCGTCTCGCCGATGGTATGGGTGTAGCGTACGCCAACCGGCGGCGCCTGGGGGGTAGCACGCTTCACGATCAGCGAACTCTCCAGAGAGTGGATCGGCACATCCGCACTCGGATTGTAATTATACGCTGTAACGGCAAAGAAGTAGTCCGTACCGTTAATAAGCGGACGCCCTGTGAAAGCATCTTTGGTGATCACCATCATCCTCTTGATCCCGGTGTTCTTTCCGATCTGAACCGGCTGCATGAGGATCTGCCCGGATTTCTCATCAAACACCGGATCGAGGATGGTGGTTACCTCGTTGACGACATCGAACGTTGCCAGCTTAATTGCATCCTTAAACGTTCCCTGAGCATTGGGAAGCTGATAAACGTTATACCCCTCAAATTTATATCCTTGGGCTTCGTACTCTTCGGTAGCCCTTACAGCTGCCGGATCCTCACCCCAATTCAGGATCACTTTCCGGTCCAGATTGGTAATGGACAGTTTAGGTGCGGGCGGCGCTTTGGGAAGCTGGAACAGATTGTCATAGGCATTCTGTGCCGAGATGTCATTGAACTTCAGAACAGCCACACTGGAAAGACGGTCCGCCCCAAGACCGACCACAAAAGCGACTACCACTTCCTGGGTATCGCCATACGCCATCTGAAATGGACCGGTGATCATCTGCATCCGGCGGTCACCTGCAGGCAGAATCACACCGTCCAGATCGCCTTCACCGGTTACCGGATCGCCTGCCAGGGTGAATTTGGTTGGCGTTACGCCGTCATTCAGCGTGAACGGCGTTCCCTTCCGCGGCAGCAGGCCGTTCATCAGGTTGTACCACTGCAGTGTACCGGCATACTCTTCACGATCCGGGTCGGATATGGCGCTGCCCGCGGCAAAGTAATTGAACGCCGTCATCGGCAGATTGATGTAACCGGTAATTTTCTTCAAATCCCAGATGGCCACATCATTTGGATCGCCGGTGTAAATTCTCGGACCCTGAAGGAAGTCGTACCCGGCTGAAGGCGGGGCCAGATCGTAGGCCCGGAATTTCACGTCAGTCGTCACGGAGTTGTACACAAACGAAAGGCTGAGCGTGGTATCGCATCCCACAAAGTCGTCAGAATACTCACCCAGGTCCGGGTCGGACCACTGGGCGATGAACATGCTGTCGATGGTAGCATCTTGGGGTGTATCAGCCCGCCCTTTGTAAATAAGACGATACCGTTTGAAGATAACCTTGCCGAGAGCATCGGTACGATTGTAAGCCCAAAGGGTTACCTGCAATTCCAGACCGATCGGTGGGGACCCATAAAGCTGGAGCGTACGGCCTTCGTTAAGATCGTTTGCCACAAACCATACCACTTGGTCGGCGCCAGCCAGCCCGGGCTCTTCGATCTCCCCGGGGAAATCGATGCGGCCGTTTCCATTCAGGTCCTCAGAATATCCGTAATCAAGAATTCCGTTGCCGTTCACATCGTAGAAAGGCGCCCCTTTCTGCCAGGGCCATTCATACCAGTCTTTTTCGTACTGGGCCCGCACCTTGGCGATATCGTCTTCCGTGATTTCAGAGAGACTTTTTTCGAAAAACTCGGCCGCATCCTGGCGTAGATCAGCAGTTTTCCAGTCGCGGCGGATTCTCCAGATGCGGACATCGGGGGCGTCCGGGTTTTCGGCTACACCCGGTGAAATGATGGCTCCCTGAATCAGCCCCGTGGTATACGTGGTCCCCCCAACACGCAGGGCTGGCTGCTGGCCATCGTTCACNAAACCACCCCAAACCAGACCGTCGGTGTAAATTACACCGGCACCGAANGTTCCACGNGGATAGAATGCACCGTTGCCTTCGGTATATGGATCGTGGGCCGAGATTCCGTCTGCCCAGACCCAGTAGGCAACTTCATTTATATTGGAAAGAGTGAACTTGGGTTCTCCCATTGTCTTCATCAGGGCAGGCTTCCAGCTGCCTTTGCCTTCTTCTTTTGCATAGCCCACATTCCATGCGAATGTGAAGGCTAATGCAATCGCAAGGCCGGCTATCAATATTTTTCTCATGACTGTTTCATCCTCCAATTTCTGAACGACTCTCGTCCATTCCGTCAATCCGCAGCCTATCTTTAGTAATTGATGTAAACACCAAACCGGATTTCACGCGGACGGCCCCACAGATCCGTACCACGGAATCCGGACCAGAGATAATGCTGCCGGTTCTGCAGGTTGATAGCGCGGTAGAGCATCACATACCCTTCTCCACCGGCACTTTCGATGACACTTCCGCTAAGATCCGGATTTTCCAGAAATCCATCGCTGTAGGCATTTCCGGTCCGCGGATAGACGTTGATCACATTCTTGGTGTTGAAGACATTCCGGACGTATACATAGAAATTGACATCCAATCCTGCAATGGTCACCGTCTTATCGACCTTCATATCCAGGTAGAAATTCCACGGGGTCGTGGAAGAACCAATGGGTTCCAGCGGACGGCGATTTCGCGCGTCGAAGTCTGGCAGAATTGCTCCCTGCGCCGCGTCGTTCTGGCCGATTCCGCCGGTGCTCAATGTATACGGATGGCCGCTGTTAAAGGTGAACAGCAGGTTGATACCGGAACGCTCCAGAATCGGGCCGCCATCATCTTTGCCAAAACGGTAATCCAGGCTGATGGAGCCCTGATGGGTCTGGTTAAAATACAGCGGTGTGATGATGGTAATCTGGTTCGTAGCCTGATCCAGCGAAGCGCTGGCCTGGTTCACATATGAACCGGTTCCCTTGGCCTGAGAGAATGTGTAGTTAATCCAGCCCATCACCCGGTTCGTGCGCCGCAGCGTGAAGCGGAACTCCATGCCCTTCGTGGTAGCAAAGTCGCCATTCTGGGTAATGTCGTAAGACGAAATACCCGACTCTGGAGAGCCGAAGATCCGCCGCGTTTGCAGCTGATCTTTGATATCTTTGTAAAATAGCGTCACATCAAACGATGCGTTTGTAGCGAATTGATGGGCAAATCCGATTTCGTACTGAGTCGTCCGTTCCGGATTGACCCGCCAGGCCATGGGGTTGCCGTAGAAGAAACCGCCAGCCAGCTGCGTCCATCGCGTGTACGTGCCGCGGTAAGCCTGGGACATCTGCGGCATCTGGACAAATTTACCCCACTGAACATGCAGCTTGGTCCGGTCAGTCACCGGAAAGGCAAATCCCAAACGCGGACTTACCGTCACAAACGCTTTTACTTTCCGGAACTTGGACTGATCAAGAGTAATGTCTTTCTCATTCAAGCCAGGATTGGAATAGTCGATCGGTTCCCACTGATCCATGTTGTAATAATCCAAACGCAGACCGGCATTCACCACCAGATCGGTGAACTCATACCGATCCTGGATGTAGAAGGCACCGATCAGCGGATGGCGAGGCTTCGTCAGGAAGTCCCCTTCATCGGTTTCATTGCCCATCACGTCGTAGCCGTAATTGTTCGGGCTCAACGACCTCAGATACAGCTCAAACCGCTTTGGATTTTTGGTTACATCGGGATTGTCGCGCAGGAATTGAAGCAAACCACCGCTAACTACGCCACCCAGGCCGCTCCAGTTGCGCAGCGTCCAGTACTGAATCTCACCACCAAACTGGATTTGATGGCGTTTGAGCTGGTGGGTAAAGTCAAAATTGGCACCGATGTAGTTCCTCTTATACTTCGCATATCCGGTCAGCAAGTTGCCCGGACGATCGAACGGAAAACCGTAGATGTCGTATGCATTTGGATCGTTCGTGTAGGACTCCCAATTGGGGAACCCAATTTTGGCATTTTCCAGACTGTCGGCATAAATCCAGTAATTATCCTTAAAAAATGGATCGTACGTATGGCCCCGGTTATCATGGTAAATCAGCGACAGGGTGTAAAATGTTTTTGGTGAGATAACATGTGTGATCTTCGCCGTGATGGTTGCGTCGCTGTATTCGGTGATCGGGAGCCTCTTCGTATTGAAAATGCGCATAATGGGCAGCCCGTTGTGGCGGTATTTGGAATAGGTATTCACCCACGAAAGCCGGATATTGATCGGGCTGAAATCGAATGTTAAGCTGGCATTGGTAACAAAACGGTTCAGCGTAGCGCCCGGGACGTTGCCACCTTTCCACTCAATAACATCCAGGGTATCGCCGGCGTGTCCGCCACGCAGCCCCGTATCCACCAGCCACATGGGCTCGCCACTGGGCAGCTTGGTAACGCCGTTCACAAATTTGAACGGTGTCCAGAACCGGCGATAACGATCTTTATAATAGGTATTCTGTCCAGCGAAGAAGAATTTTACCTTCTTGCCTAGACCCGGGACCGGTCCGCTTACCGTTATGGTATTATCCGCATAGCCATAGGAATAGGTTCCGAATCGTTTTTTATTCGGAGAAGTGAAGTTATCGGTTTCGGAACGGATGCTGAAGTGGTAATCAGGGGTCCCGCTCTTTAACACAGCAGCAAACACACCGCCGTTTGCGCTGCCGTACTGAGCATTGTAGCCACCGGTCTGAACCTGAATNTCCTGCAGCGCGTCCGGAACGATCGTCGCAGCCTGGTTGCCTGAAAACACGTCACGTACGTTGGCACCTTCCACATAGTAGCCCACTTCATCCGCACGGGAACCGCGGATGTAGATGCCTCCGTCCTGCACCACCACACCGGGATTCAGCACGGCAGCAGCCATTGTGCCGCGCACTGGCAGGTTCTCGATGGTCTCGGAATCCACAATGCGCACAGCATTGGTTGCGGTTTTTTCGATAAGTGGCCTTTCGGCAACCACCTCGATGGCCTGAGCCTCAATGGCCGTCTGAACCAGCTCAAAACGCACGCGCTCCGTCAATCCGATGCGCACGCGGATTCCGCGGATCGTCATCGGCTGGTACCCAACAAACCGCGCCGTTACATTGTACACACCTGCGGGAATATTGTGAATAATGAATTCGCCATTCAAATCTGTAGCAGCCCCCCAGCTTGTTCCTTCCACAATAACGTTTGCACCTGGCAGGGGCTCTCCCGTCTGCTTGTCCACCACCACTCCTGCAATACGCCCCGTGGTGGTCTGGGCCAGAAGCATGGACGGCACCAAAGCCACCAGTGCCAGAACCGCAACTAGCAACATAAATTTA
>Ga0180853_1043_pt1 | contig 10456 bp, 10 predicted proteins | sample Deesub1362B_J571_FD_124307 | JGI IMG/M metagenome (GOLD analysis project Ga0180853, IMG submission 124307) | Deferribacteres bacterium JdFR-76 | reverse complement strand
AGGAAATTCCTGTGGCGGGGATCATTTGTTTTGAATCCATATTTGGGGATCAGGTGCGGCGTTTTGTTAAAGCGGGAAGTCAGCTGCTGGTGATTGTCACCAATGATGCCTGGTTCGGAAACACCAGCGGGCCGTATCAGCATGCGCAGATTGCTGTATTCCGGGCCGTTGAAAACCGCATCAGCATTGCGCGGTGTGCCAATACCGGTATATCTTCTTTTATCGACCCATACGGCCGCGTCAGAAAGAAAAGCCGTTGGAATGAAGCGGTGGTGCTGGTCGACGCCCTGCCGCTGCGTACAGAAAAGACATTTTATACCAAACACGGAGACTGGATCGCTTATCTGGTACTCGCAGTAACAGGAGGTGCTCTTGCAGGGGCTGGAGCGAAGCAACTCTTTTCATCGTAAGAGGTTGTTTGCCTGGCTGGTGATACCCATGCTGCTTCACGTGCTGCTGGTGGGAGCCTCCGCGGCAGAGCGGGAACGTTTTTTTTCGGTAAATTATGGACGGGCACGGGCTGCCGGGATGGCAGGTGCCTTTACGGCCGTGCCCGCAGGATGGGAAGCAGCGTTTTACAACCCCGCTACGCTTCAGCTGGTTGGGGAAGAAACACCTTTCCGGATTTCAGTGTTTCTCAATCCACTTGCCAGCGCATCTCTTTACAATTATTATCAGCGAATGCGTAAAAATGGGCGCCCGTTTGAAACCGCGGACTGGGCCAGTATCATGGCCCTTCTGCCGCGTGCCGTTTTTTTCTCAACCCGGATTGTCGAATTTGGCTGGGTGAACTTTGAAGAACTGGAATCACGCGAACCGTACCATCCCCACATCCAATTTTTTGAAGCAGATAATTTTTTCAATCATTACATGCAAGCATCTGTCATTCGCATTCGCCTGGCCGAGCAGATTGCGCTGGGAGGTGGGTTGACTTATTTTACCACATTCCGGGATGATTCCCTGANNAAAGGATTTGGGGTTACCTATGGNGTATTAATCCGCCCTTCCTCGAATGTTCGGGTAGGGGTTGTCTTTTTTCATTATCCGCAAAAATTCCAGTTTTTGCGCCTCAATTATGACCGCTTTGTTGGGGAAACTGTTAACATTGGCGTTGCCTTTCAGCCCTTTTCCATGACTACACTGGCTATCGACGTAAGAAATCTGAGTGAAGACAACATGCCTAACACCCGCGAAGTACACTTTGGTTTCGAACAGGGAATCTGGCGACATTTCTACCTGCGGGGCGGATATTTCCGGGAAGCATCGGCCAAGGCGAACTGGTTCAGCGCCGGGATTGGTTTGCTACGGCTGAGAGGGGGAAGAAAAAGAGAAGGGGTGTTTTCCGCCCCCACATTCGCTCTAAATTATGCTGTTCTTTTTAAGGAGAATGGCAATTTAAAACGGCATTTCCTCAGTTTTTCGCTTGGATTTTAATAAAGTGAATTGGGCAAGAGGGATTATTTGGACTGTCAATGTGATCTGAATTTATTATACAAAGGAATTGGGATCTTAATTCTGTTGTATACACTCGGTCAAAGAGAATGAAGACGATATTCCAGTATGATGACGTCAAAAGATTTTTGGGAAGGCGCTGTATTCTTTTCTGCTGGATTTTTCTGGGAATGGGCCGTATCGCATGGGCCCAGCCCACCAATCTGCAAATCCTCGATTCGCTAGTCACATCAAGCATTGAGGCTGTTTTCAACAAAGTAACTTCCATAAACCCGAAATCGGTGTCAGTGGAAATTTTAAGCAAGGATTCTCTGTTTGTCAGCTATCAGCGTTCTCTGGTGCGGTATTTCCTGCAGCAAANGGCTGGCAGAAGGGTGGATTCCGNTTCGGAACCGCCTGAGCGCTACTTGCTTTTGCTCCGATGGAACGATTGGGATATCATCTACCGTCCTATTCGAAAGCTGTTTAAAAAAACGCGGATCAGACGCAGTATTGCGGCAGATTTTTTTCTTGAGCTCTGGCCCGTAGAGACACCGGAGAAAAAAATCATCCGTCGGGTCAAGTTCCGGCGGACAGATACGGTGAAAAAAGAGGATTTGCACCATCTTGAGGCGAGTGAATACGCATTTACGGGCGGAACATGGGAAATGGGAGGAAGAGGGTCGCAATTTTTCGTAAATGCTTTTTTATTTGCGATTTCTGCAGCGGTCGTATATCTTTTTTACACTGTGCGGAGTAGCTAACGATTAGATTGAGGCGAGCAAAAAGGATGAAAACGTTTGCGGTCCGATTCCTGATTTTGATAAGCCTGGTTACGGTCTGGTCCTGTTCTTCCAGCCGGATCCGACCGAATATGACACCGGAAGAACGGCTAAAAGTTGCCAAAAAGTTGCTGGAAAAAGGGGACTATTACGACGCGAAAACCCAGTTTACGATTTTGGCTCTCAACTATCCGGGGACACCCATTGCCGATGAAGCTCAATACTATCTGGCAGAATCCCATTTTGGGTTGAAAGAGTATATCCTCGCGGCAGCGGAGTACGAAAAGCTGGTGCGCAATTACCCGCAGAGTGAATTTGTGGACGATGCCGAATACAAGGTAGCACTGTGTTACTATAAGTTATCGCCGCATTATGCACTGGATCAGAAATATACGCGGATGGCGATTGAAAAATTTCAACAATTTCTGGAAGATTTTCCCAATAGTCCCCTTAAATCGGAGGCGGAAAAGCGGCTGCGGGAATTGCGAAACAAGCTGGCGAAAAAGGAATTCAAAAACGCTGAGCTCTATCGAAAGCTCCAGTTTTACCAGTCGGCGATTATCTATTATGATGAAGTGCTGAATAACTATTACGACAGTCCCTATGCGGAGGAGGCTCTATTCCGAAAAGGGGAAAGCCTTTTGAAACTGAAAAAATTCAGTGAGGCGGAAAAGGTTTTTGAAATATTTCTCCAGAAATATCCCAAAAGTTCGTTTCTCCCGGCTGTAAGAAAATATCTGAAACAGGCACGGGAGAATCTGAAGCAGATGACCGGATAGGCCAAGCTGGCTGCTGCTCATGGCACATCCCGTTGCACTTTTCGGCGGCACTTTTGATCCCATCCACATCGGTCACCTTATCATTGCCGAATGGGTTTTTAATGAACTATCTCTCCAAAAACTTTATTTTGTTCCGGCTGGTAATCCGCCACATAAGACAGGTCAGCCCATTACACCGGCCGTACACCGTCTGGAAATGGTAAAACGAAGCATAGCGCACGATGCCCGCTTTGACTGCTTAGAATATGAGATTCAAAAGAAGGGAAAATCTTACACAGTGGAGACACTGCGCTGGTTTCGCGAGCGGTTTCCCGGAGCCAGACCGCTATACTGGATCATCGGATCGGACAGCCTTCTGGATTTGCCCGCCTGGCACCGTCCGGAAGAGATTCTAACTTCTTGCCAGCTGGTGGTCTATCCGCGGCCGGGATTCCCGGCAGATCAGGCTGCAGAACCATTCCGGAGTCGGGCCATCCTGCTCAATACACCGGAATTTGCCTTTTCAGCCACAACCATCCGCCAGCGGATCCGTCAGGGAATTTCGGTCCGGTATCTCGTTCCGGAGCCTGCGTGGAGGTATATTACCGAAAAGGGACTTTATGGGTGGCAAAAAGGGCCAGATTGTTGAGGAGCAGAAACACACCATGGAATTTGTAAAATATTCGGCCACAGGAAACGATTTTATCCTGATCGAGGATCTGGATCAAAGTTTTCCTGTGGAAGACCACCGATGGATTGCTGCTCTTTGCCGGCGCCGCACTGGCATTGGGGCGGATGGCCTGATCCTGATTCAGAAGAGCATGCGATGTGATTTTCGCATGCGCTATTTCAACGCAGATGGTCATGAGGCAGAGATGTGCGGAAACGGTGCCCGTGCCGCCCTCCATTTTGCCCACCAGATTGGAATGACAGGCCGTTATTCGCGTTTTGAGTCTCTGAAGGCGGAGCATGAGGGACAGGTCCAAAAAACGGAAGTGGGGGTCCGCCTCCAGCCTCCGTCGGACGATCAGGATGTGCCGCTTGAGATCTGGGAGGATATCAAAGAAAAATTGAAAGGGCTACAGGGGACAAACTTGGCCGGGTTGACGCCAATTGGACATGTGAAAATAGGGGTGCCGCATTTTGTGCTGAAGGCGGAAAATTTAAGAACTGTTCCTGTGGAAAAATTGGGGCCTGTGCTGGCCCATCATGCCTATTTTCCAGCAGGCACAAATGTAAATTTCATCCAGGTGTCAGATCGGCAGAACCTGCAGATCCGCACATTTGAACGCGGCGTGGAAGCTGAAACTCTTTCTTGCGGAACAGGAGCCGCTGCGTCCGCATTCCTGGGATGGCGAAAAGGACTCCTTGACTTCCCGGTAAAAATTCAGGCTCGGGGGGGAAAACTCACCGTAGATTTTGACACCAGTACCGGAAGTTTCTGGCTGTGGGGGCCAGTCGTACCGGTTTATTCCGGGAGGATTTTACTGAAAAGGACGGCATAATCTTAAGGGAATCCATTTACCGATCCATCAATCAACAAAACCGCGCTTTTGAATCTGCCCTCCTGAGGAAAAGCACAAACAGGGCACTGTGTTCCTTCGGAAGGGTAATCGAAAAGCGGCCGCAGTGGGGCAGAAAAAAGGCCCTGATTCTCCTCTCAGAACCGCATTTTGCTGAGAAATGAAATTTTCCTTGAAAAGACAATGGAAAATTTTAGATTACAATCATTCCTGAAAGGAGAATGGATTTCACGAAGGGACATTTGAGGTAACTGGGAGGGTGTATGAAATGATCCATCTGGACGGCAAAAAAGTTCTGATCACAGGTGGGTCCCGAGGGATCGGCAGGGCAGCCGCTATTCTGTTCGCCAGAGCCGGAGCGGACGTGGCGATTAACTATCACCGAAACCGTGAGAAAGCCCAGGAGGTTATCCAGGAAATCGAAAAGCTCGGACGAATGGGGATTGCGGTCCAGGGAAATGTGGCCTCGTTTGAAGATGCAAAGCGCAATGTGGACGAGGTGGTAAAAGCCTTCGGCCGCATTGACGTGCTGGTCAACAATGCTGGAATTTGGGAATATGCGGCGATCCACGAAATGGCGCCCGAAGAATGGAAGAAAACCATCGACATCAACCTGACGGGCGTGTACAATTTTACCCGTCTCGTGGTGCCCATCATGATGAAGCAGAAAAGCGGGCGGATCATCCACATTTCATCTACCGCAGGGCAGCGAGGGGAAGCATTTCATTCTCATTATGCCGCTACAAAGGGCGCTATCATCGCCTTTACCAAATCGCTGGCCCCGGAACTGGTCGATCATGGTATTCTTGTAAATTGCGTGGCACCGGGATGGGTCAACACAGATATGTCGGCCGAGGCTCTGGTTAAAGAGAGGGAAACCATCCTGCGGACGATTCCGATGAAACGGGCAGGGGAACCGGAAGAGATTGCAGGGGCCATCCTGTTTATTGCATCGGATCTTTCTACATATATTTGCGGTGAGATCATAAATGTTAATGGTGGCAGTGTTCTCTGCGGCTAAAATAAGTGGGGAGGGAAAACCATGCACACCCGATGGATCTTTTTCTTCCTTTCGGGGATGCTTTTTCTTAGTGCCTGCACAGAGGTGGAAGAAGAGCTTCCCCTGAAGCAAATCATAGTTTCGGAAAAGGCGCCAAAGGCTATCGGGCCATACAGTCAGGCTGTGCTGGTGGGTAATACCCTATATTGCTCTGGGCAGATTGCCATCGATCCTGCAACGGGAAAGCTTGTGACGGAAAGCTTCGAGGCAGAAGTAAAGCAGGTGCTCAATAACCTGAAAGCGGTGCTGGAAGCGGCTGGAATGGATTTGAGCGATGTGGTCAAAACCACCGTTTTTCTGAAAGATTTAAACCTGTACAGCACTTTCAACGAGATTTACGGCAGCTATTTTGGAGAAAATCCTCCAGCTCGTGAGACGGTCCAGGTGGCCCGGCTACCGAAAGATGTAAACATAGAAATCTCTTTGATCGCTGTGAGAACCCGTAAATAGGGGGCCGGGTGCTGTCGCCGCAAAAACAGTTTGAGTGCCCTGAAAGGTGAAAATGGAAGATCGGTCCGGTAAAGCACGAAAACACCTTCTGTACGGATGCTTAGTTTTTGCTGTTATTTTTCTTGTTTTGGGACTGGCGGCATCTTGGTACATCTTCCGGGCTGCCAAAAAAATTACCCGAGGAATTGACGCCCGCCCAGCCGAATACGTTCAGCTTTTAAAAGAAGATACTTTTCAACCACCCGAAGACGGTACCATCAAAGAAGAGGACTTGACCCGTTACCTTGAAGTTAGTGAACGGATTCGGGAGCAGATCCAGGCCTACTTTGCATCCAGAGGAGAACAACTGGACTGGAATGATCCGCAACTGGGCACCAAATTGCTGCCAAATCTGTACGAGATTCGAAAAATACAGGCGCGGGTTTTGAAGAAACACAGATTTTCCATCAAAAAATACCGATGGATCACGCGGCAGATGGTGATCATTTTCGGTGGAAAAAATCTGAAACAGCTCAATATGTTGCTCAAAACGTTTGGTTCCAAAGAAGGGGGGATCGATGCAATCAAAGAACTGGATCGGATGCCGCAGGAGAATCTGGCACTGGTGGCAAAATATGAAGACCAAATCCGAGACGCATTGAAATTATGGATCCTTTCCCTTTAAGCACGGGATGATACGGAAAATGCTGTACGCCAAAACAAAATTCGGAACGGAAAGTTGACCGATAGGGGTATTCAGAAGAATGGGCTGGATCTGGTGGATTTTGGGGTTTGTCGGGGTTCTATTTGGACCAGTGGCTGTTCTTTCCCTCTTATCACGCAACAAAAAGGTTCCTCACCGGCGTGATCCATCATCAGAGGGGATTGCATTTCAGGAAATCCGTTTTCCCACAAGGAATGGGAAACAGCTTTATGGTTGGTGGATCCCGGGCGAAATGGATGGCAACCGTCCCACCCTTATTCTTGTTCATGGATGGAGCCGGAATGTGGAGCGCGTTTTGCCCTACATTAAAGAGCTGCATACCCGGGGATATCACCTGCTGGCTTTTGATGCGCGGCATCATGGCCGCAGCGACAAAGACCGTTTTGCCTCCATGCCCAAGTTTGCCGAGGATATCCTGGCGGCATATAAGTATCTGGAAACCAGAAAAGAGGTGGACCTCACACGGGTTGGGGTAATTGGATTATCCATTGGAGGAGCAGCATCTATTTATGCAGCAGCCCAGAACCCGGGCCTGAAAGCCGTGGTGACAGTGGGGGCCTTTAGCCATCCGGCTGCAGTGATGCGGCATTCTTTCCGCACTTACCATGTTCCCTACTTTCCGTGGGTCTGGTTGCTGTTCCGCTATTTTGAATTCCGGCTTGGGACAAGGCTGGAAGAGATTGCACCAGCGCGGCACATTGGGAACATAAAGGGCGCTGTTCTTTTAATTCACGGGGATCAGGACCGGGTTGTACCACTGGAAGAGGCCAAAATTCTGTACCGTTCCGCTAATCCGGATCGGACAGAGCTCTGGATTTTACCGGGAAAGGGGCATTCGGACTGCCATACCGATCCAGAATTCTGGCAAAGGGTGGACACATTTCTGAGAAAACACCTTCCGGGATAGGGTGAATTGACGTTTCAATCGTCGAATCGGTCCGATCGTTTTTTGCTTTACACTCCTCAGCCTAGTCTGTCCTGTCTTCCGAAAAGGGAAAGGAAATTTTATCGTCGNAGAAAAATTTTTTAAGCATCAAAAATCGACTTGACAAAAATGAAAAAAATTCAGTTATTATAGTACATTTTTGCAAGTTCGAAATTACTTAAAAAATAATAGGTTAGAATTCAAAACAACTGGTATTGTTTGTTTTAGGATGTGACGGGGTTTGTGTTGGGAATTCATTTTCGGATAGCTTTTTTCAGGGGTGCAAAAGCGATTTTCCCAATTATTCTGGCCGTTTTTGCAGGTTTTGGACATGCAGCTGCGCAAAACAGGTACCTTCCGTTAAAGCGCCCTTTCATCGACGATATCAATAATTTTACCAACGTCGGCAATATCGGGCTTACCGTCACAAACTTTGGGATCATCGGAGAAGGGTATAATAATCCGGATCAGCCCTCCTGCCTCTACAAATTGCATTCCGACAACCCGCGGGAACAGGTGGAGCATTTTTCCTACGGAGGGCTATGGGTGGGGGGAAAAGGCGGGTATTATGGCGGGATTCATGTATCTACGGCCATCGTTGATGGCGTGTTCGATTACGGCGACCAAGGCTTCGAATTTACCACATCGCCCGACGAAAGCGACACGATTATAACACGGTCGACAATAATCACGTCGCGCTATTTCGATCCTTCTGCCGTTTCCCATCAGGATTTCATCTGCGACTTCACCGACACCAATACAGTTGTGCCGGGTACGGAAATCGAGATTCCCAATCACACGCCACTGGGAATTACGGTTCACCTGGAAAGTTATGCCTGGAATTATTCGTACGCGGATGCGTTTGTGATTTTGAATTATACCATCAAAAACGTTTCACCCAATCCCATTGAAGACATTTTTGTGGCGTTGTGGGTGGACGCCTCGGTGGGGAACATGAATTACACCAGCATTTATGAGCCAGGAGGTGGCTGGACATGGTACGATAATCTCAACGGGTTCGATCCGGAAAACAAGCTGGCGTATCAATATGATGCAGACGGCGATGACGGCTTTGCAGAAAGCTATCTCGGTATCCGGTTTTTGGGCGCATCCATTCCCACAAAAGAATACAAGGTATATTACAACCAGTGGAAATGGAGTACGGCTTCCAGCCTGGATTTTCCGGATTATGTCATGCCAGTGGACGATGAGGCCCGCTATGCTACGATGCAGCGGGAACACCCTTACAGCAATCCGCCAGACCAGGGTGGGTTGCCCGATGAACCGGACAGCTGGATGATTCTTCTTTCAGCAGGACCGCTAGGAACCCTGATGCCGGGCGACTCACTGAACTTTGCTTTCGCTGTGGTTTGCGGCCGCTGGGCTACAGGGGATTTGGCAGACACGCCCGAGCGGCGCCGTAATCTGATCCTGAATTCTCAGTGGGCTCAGCGGGCATTTAACGGCGAAGATGTGGATGGGGACGGGAAACTGGACGTCAATGAGGATCTAAACGGAAACGGTCAGCTGGATGAGGGAGAGGACCTGGACGGAGATGGCGTTCTGGATATCGACGAAGACCGCAACGGCAACGGCATTATCGACCGGTACATCCTCCCATCGCCACCGCCGTCGCCGAATCTGCTTGTGGTTCCCGAGAATCAAAAAGTTACGCTTTATTGGGACAATCTTTCGGAGACGGTGGAAGATCCGATCACACGTGAAATTGATTTTGAAGGCTACCGCATTTACAGCGCCCCCAAAACGGCGGGGAGCAAGGCGGAATATACGCTCTTGGCTCAATTTGATAAGATCGATGATCTTGGCTACGATACCGGATTCGAAGCCATCCGTTTTGATACAACCATCAACGGACACCGCTACCATTACCGCTTTGTGAATGACAAGCTGCTAAACGGCTGGCCGAACAAATATTTTTATGCGGTGACGGCATTCGACAAAGGCAATCCGGCGAATAACCTTCCGAGTCTGGAAAGTTCCATCCTGGAAAACAAAACGCTGGTTATTCCGGGCACGCCGGCCGTCCGCGGAAAGAAACAGCGCAAAATCGGAGTTTATCCAAATCCGTACCGTGCGCAGGCAGCCTGGGATGGACCGGGCGAGCGGGAGCGGATGATCTGGTTTACCAACCTGCCTCCAAAAGCAGAAATCCGCATTTATACCCTTGCAGGGGATCTTGTGGATGTCATTTACCACGATGCGGCCACATACGATGGGGCAGGGGTGCGGCTGCTGGAGAAGAACCTGTCCGGGAATCAGGTTGTTTTTAGCGGCGGTGAACATGCGTGGGATCTTATTACCCAGTACGATCAAGCGGTCGCCACAGGGCTATACCTGTTCACGGTAGAGGATTTGGAAACAGGGGAGATCTTCAGGGGGAAATTTCTGATCATCAAGTAACCAAAAGGAGGAGGGCTTATGAGTCGATTGTTTCGATGGAGTCTGGCGGCAGTTCTGGTGCTGTCGCTTTTGGGGGTAGCCCTGGGGCAAGGGCCGGTCACGAAAATCAAGGATATCCAGATGACCACCGATCCCAATGGTGATTCGCCCCTTAATGGACAGGTTGTGACCATTTCGGGCATCGTCTCGGCTGAACCCTATGCCTTCGGTGGCAAGTACTATTTCGTGCAGGATTCTGTAGGGGCGTGGAGCGGTATCAAAGTCTACGATCCCGGGCGTCAGGTTGCTTACGGAGATAGTGTTATTCTAACCGGAACGGTAAAAGAGTTTTATGGCGTCACGGAAATTACCAACGTTACCTATTTCGCTATCCTCGATACGGTCCGGAAAGAGGTGCCGCCTG
>Ga0180853_1361_pt1 | contig 11210 bp, 4 predicted proteins | sample Deesub1362B_J571_FD_124307 | JGI IMG/M metagenome (GOLD analysis project Ga0180853, IMG submission 124307) | Deferribacteres bacterium JdFR-76 | reverse complement strand
AATAATCCCCCTCTTTGATTTTCAGCGCTTTCTGCAAGATCTCCGTATCGAAAACCTTGTTCCCTTCCCAGGTGATTTTGCGGATTTTGTAGCGAACACCTTCGTGCACAGTGATGTCGATGTACATATGCTCGCGGTCCGGATCGTAATAGATGGAATCTTTTACCACCCGGGCATCCCGAAAACCGTTTTTATGGTAAAATTTGATCAGGTTCTCCAGGTCCTTCTCATACTCCTCACGGTTAAAATCGCCGCCGAACCACCACCATTTATCCTCTTTGGTCTTTTTCAGCTGCTTTCGCAGTTTGCCATCCGAAAAATGGGTGTTGCCAAAAAACTGAATGCGCCGGATGCGGACCTTCTTTCCCTCATCAATATTGAACACGAGCCGCAGCCGGTTCGGCTTGGAGCCCTGCAGCGTATCCACATCCACCTTTGCCAGCAGATAGCCCTTTTCCTCGTACAGCTTCAAAATCTGCTGTTTGCTCTTCAGGATCTCCGACGGACTGATAACCTGCCCGGGATACAGCTCCAGTTTTTTGTCGATATCGCCCCGCTTTATTTTCTTATTCCCTTTGAATGAGTACCTCTCAAGCCGCGGATACTCTTTCAGTTGGATCAGCAAAAATACGCCGTCCGGAGTTTCTTTTTCAATGTAAACCTGAATATCGGAAAAGATGCCCAATCCCCACAGCTTCTTGATGGCATTCTGTACTTGATCTCCGGTTACCTCTCGCCCTTCCGTCAGGCCGGCTGTCATCTTGATCACATCGGCATCGGTGGTTTCGTTTCCTTCCACCCGGACGCCAAGAATTTTCACTGTTTTTCTCTGCGCATCCACACCAGAGCTGTAACCTGCGAGGAGTGCGCAAAAAAACGTCAAAAATATAAAGATTTTCGCCCTTCTTTGCAACATTTTGCCGCCTCCGAATTCCCTAAAACACAAACGAATGTCTTAACTGGATCCGTTTATCTTCTTTTTGTAAAAGTAATAAACTGTCATAATTATACTGTAGTTCCAGCAAAAGGTTTGGCGAAATCCTGTACTCCAGATCAAAACTGTGTTTGAAACCGATCCCTTTTTCCTGATATTTTGGATCCAGCCCCGCTTCCAGCATGCCCGAATAAGCCAAATAAAGGTTATCTGTCAGATATTTTCCAATCATTATTTGGGTACTGCGAAAAATCAGATAACGCGGATCGATCTGGGCTTCCAGGAGGGCGTTAATATCCATCACGTTGCGGGCAAACCTCGAGCGGATCCGCACCATATCCAGCCCCAGGAGCCGCTCCAGCTTGCGTTCGAAAGGCCGGAACAGCGGGCGGAACAGCAGATGCTCGGTGCCAATCCCGATAAGATCCGCTGCGCGGGTACGGATGGTCTGCACGGAATACCCCAGAGCAGCCAGAATCTGCCCCTCTGTGGTCCCAATCAGCGGATTATCGGAGGAGAGACGAAACCGGAGGTCCTCGCTCCAGCGGCCCCGCTCCAGTTCCTGTTTGCTCTCGCGATCGTACACGTACAGGGTCAGATAGATGTTGGACGGAAATCCCAGCGTGTCCGTGATAGTGGTCCGGGCCCGTCCGTACACAATGGGATAGATGCTGCTCCGGTCAAACTCAGCCCCAAATTCTTCCACCGAAAAATTCAGATCCAGGTACTCAATGGTTCCCCGGGTGGAACGTACGTTCCCCAGGATGCGGAACGTTTCGTCCTGAATGACCCCGGTTAGATACAGCTCGCTCACCTCCGGATCGATTTGAGCATTGATCCAGACTTTATCGATCAGTCCGGGAAGCTGTTTTACGTACCGCACATCCTTNCCCGGNATGACCTTCACATCCCAGAGCATGCTCATCAGGATTTTTTCAACCAGACCCGTATCGGCCTCCGCACTGGACTTCTCCGTTTCCACAAACGGAAAGGTAATGGAGGCATTCTCCACGTAAATTTCCCCCCGTGCATACGGCTGTTCCGCAGGACCGGTAATCAGAAAATACTCATCCCTGCCCTGTCCCTTCAGCCGGAAAAATCCAATTTCACCTTTTTCCATAAGTCCCGGAATATGCAGCGGAACCCCCTTCTTTTCCGTTTTTATCCGAATGTAGCCAAAATTCAGCCCCCAGCTCTCGATGACCAGCGGAGGAGCCCCTTTGGGAATTCCCAGGGAATCCAGAAAGTTCATCGCCTCAAACCGGCGCTTTTGGACGTAACCGGTAACTTTCTCAAAGTGCAGGAACTGCTGCATGGGTTCCAGCCGGGCCTCAATTTCGATATGGTCCACTTTTCGGGCTACATCTTCCAGCTCCAGCTGCCCGTTTTTCAGGAAAATGGACCCTTCGGTGTAAACCACATCGTTGTATGTACCGCCAAAGCCCCACCGAAACGAAGCATCGCTCCGGCTCCTTTTTACAAATTCCAGATCATCAAACAGAACAGCAAACCCGTCACCGGTCCCTTGCAGAACAAAATACAGATCGCGGGCGGTGCTCAACGGGAAATAGCCCTCTCCGTGAATGGTGTATTTCCCCTGGCGAAAGAGTTCCGCTTTTTTCACATAAAATCCGGACGGTAGTTCGTCCAGCGCTACCTCCCCTCCATCGTTTCCGGACAAGCCCAGCCGGGCCAGCATCTCCCGGGATTGAAATCTGCCCACTTCCACATGCAGGCTATCAAAATTCACAAAGAAAAGCTGGCCGTTTTGCACATCTACCGTACCGCGGATATCCGGGTTGCTCAACCGGCTGGTCAGACGCAAATCAAAACTGGCGTTCCCTTTCCAGAAATTCAGCGGCGGCAGAATGGTGGTCAGCAGGGTGTATAGATCCACCCCCTCTCCGCGAAATTCCAGATCCAGCGAATCCGCTGCCGGAAATACACGGCCCTGTCCCCACAGTATTGGACGCCCGTCTTTGGCCACTGCCAATGAGTCCAGATGGATTTCCTCTCTGGTAGCCAGCAGCCTCATTTTGCCGGAAAAATAACCTTCCCCACGGATAATGGCGTCTTCCAGCGCAATGCCGGCACGGAGTACCGGGTTCTCCAGCGTTCCGGAAAAATCCAGCTCGCCACTGATCCTTCCCAGAAATTCAAAATTCGGTTCCAGCAGGGCCCCATCAAAAATGTACATCAGATCGGCATTCTGGATGCGAAACAGCCCCTCTATTTGGTCATCCCGGGTCCGGTCGACGGAAAACCTTGCATAGTAGAAATCCCCCAGCCGGTATTCCACCAGCTCCACCCGCTCCGGCGAAATGCGGAACTCCAGGCTGCCGTCCACTTTCCCTCCCGTCTCCGGATAGTAGGAAATATCCCCGAGGATCCTGCGCCTGCCATTCTTCTGCGTTGTGGTTCCATCCACAGTAAACAGCACCGGGGACTGACCGGTGTAGCGCTTCCTCAGGGCCGCAACGGAGAAGGTGGCAAAATGTTCATCCCCCACAATTGCCAAATTGAGGTTCAACAGGCGTTCCAGTCTCCGGTTTCCCGGGAACCCAAACAGGCGCCACAGCTTCCCACCGAAATGGTCCACCGCCAGTTCCACATGCCAGGACGGTCTGGGTGGTGAAAGCAACAGCACAAATGCCGAAGAGTCACCCGGGCTGCGGGCCCGAAGCGTCAGCCGGTTGTTCTGGTACGCCATGTCCCCTTCCAGTCTCAGCGAATCCCCGCTGGCAAAAGTAGCATGAAACAGGAGGTTCCCGCGGGCGGCAATTTCCCCTTTTTCCCAGCGAAATGTCCCGCGTGAAATGGCGCGCGCCCCATTCAGTTCTTTGCTGGCAAAACTCCGCAGCCACGGCATGACGCTGCCATCGGCAGCATACTGGCCGGTAATCTCCAGCTTTTCTCCTGCAAAGCGGATCAAGACCCGGTTATCCAGTTCAAACCCGCGGTATTTAGCCTTTAGCGGTCCCACAGAAATTTCCTGCCTGCGGTAATGAAGAGACGCCAGCACGTTCTGGAAATGCTCCCCCTTCCATTCAAATTCTCGGGCCACCAAGGTTCCCCGCACCACCGGATCTTCCGGCGGTCCGGTAATGGCAAGGCGGATACTGGCCCAGCCAGAAAGCGGAACCTTCTTTTCTCCAAAAGCCTGGGAAAGAATCTGTTCCACCCACAGTGAATCACCCCGCACCTTCAGATTTAGCTGCGGTGCAAGAAGATTGCCGATTTCTCCGGTAATTTCAACCGGTTGGCCGGCCAGCAGGACGTTAAACCGGTCAAACAGCACATTCCAGTTTTTCAGGCGAATGTTAGTATAGAGGCTATCCAGCACAATCCGGTCACCAAATAGGCTAAACTGTCCGTTTTCCAGAAAAAAGCGCCCGTTGAGCACAAGTCCTGCGCCTGCGGAATCAAAAAGAACACTCTGGCCGTACAGCTTCCCCCCTCGCACAGCCAGAACCTCTGGAAAGAGGGTGGGAATGGTAGTGGAAATGCGGTCGTCCGAAATGGATACCAGAATGGAATCCACTTTGCCGCGGGCCAGATTGGCAAATCCGGAAATTAACAGGTTGCTGGATTCCGAACGGAAAAGCCGCCCTTTCAGGCGGATTTCGGCACGTTCCAGGTTCTCCGTGCTGATCCAACCATCCAGATCCCGGACCAGAACAATTTCCTCCCGACCGGGTGCGCTCCAGAGGATTTGCCCCTTCTCCAGCGTAATTTGTCCCACAAATCCCAGATCCACCAGCCGGTAGCGGTATTCCTCCTCAATTTTTTTTAGCTCTCTTTCCGGAGAAAGAACCTTTCTTTTTTTGGGGGCTGCCTGCCCCACCTCGCGGATCCGCACAACCGGCTGAATGAGCGCTACGTTAGAAACAATGCGCACCGGGTTAAAATTGTATTTCAAGGCATTCAAAAGACTGAAACCCAGGCGGAGGTTTTTTACCTCCAGAGAAGCATCGCCAGAAGCAGGTGTAAACCGGACATCGCGGAAATTGAGGGATCCCGGCAGCAATACCACAGAGCCGATGGTCGCTTCACCCTTAAAAGCAGTTCGGATCTGATCCAGTACCAGCTGGCGCAACTTCTGATCCAGGGAAAAGGCATGCCAGGCAATCTGGATGCCACCAAACAGCAAGAGTACGCTCAAAATAAACCCGATGACAATCCGCCGGGAATGCATCTGCTATATCTATCCACCCTGTCGTTTTCTGTCAAAATCCATGCAATATGGTTTTTTTCTGCAGAAAGATAAGACTTTCTGCAAAAATTCCCAACACCTTAATATGCAATATTTTAAGGCCTGATGCAATAATGTTACGGGCGGAGAAAAGGTTTGGTTCCCCTGAAGGACTTCCCGGCTACGAATGGATTAGCTGCTCGCTTACCAGGCCGAAGCGTCTTTCCCGCTTCTGGTACGAGCGAATGGCCTCATAGAGGTGTTCCCGGCGAAAATCGGGCCAGAGGACATCAGTAACGTACATCTCCGTGTAGGCCAGCTGCCAGAGGAGAAAATTGCTGATCCGCAGTTCCCCGCTGGTACGGATTAAAAGATCGGGATCCGGCAGCCCACGGGTGTAGAGATGGTCTGCAACCACACTCTCGTCGATGGCGTCCGGATTGATCACACCTTGCTTCACCTTCCGGGCGATGGCCTTTACGGCATCCACAATCTCCCTGCGCCCGCCGTAACTCAAGGCCAGATTCAAAATCAGCCCGGTGCAGTGCTTGGTTTTCTCGATGGCATATTCCATGCTTTCACGCGTTAGAGGAGGCAAATCGTCCAGGTGGCCAATGGTGATCAAACGCACATTGTTTTTCAGCAGTTCATCCAGCTCGCTGCGGATGGTTTCTACAAGAAGATCCATCAGAGCGTTCACTTCTTCACGCGGGCGGCCCCAGTTTTCCACCGAAAAAGTATAGAGGGTGAGCACTTCGATTCCCAGCTCGCCACAGGCTTCCACCACATCCCGCACGGAATCGATAGCCTGACGGTGTCCAGCAACGCGCGGCAGTCCTCTCCGCCTTGCCCAGCGGCCGTTTCCGTCCATTATAATGGCGATGTGCCGCGGCAAATTCCCGATGCGTTTCAGTTCCTCCTGGATTTTTTGATCTTTGTCCATTCACCCATCTCCCTCATTTAACCCCGCACTGTTTAATAAGCGATGGGAATTCCATAATTTCAATAAAAATTTAGGCTTAGTCATATTATCGTACCGTTTACCAAAGCCGCCCTCTTTCCCCTGAATCCGTTTCGAACCTCCTTTACCCGCAACCATCCGGCCACTGCCCGGTAGGGAAAGCCTGGCCATTCTTCCTTACCGCACCTTCCAGATGGTATTGTCCTGATACTTCATGATATGCAGGAACGCATTTACCCTTGGTTTCCGGGAGAAATCGTACGGCTGAAGCAGGCCTCGAAACCGCTCCGTGTTTTTGAGATATTCCATAAGTTTCCGGTGTGTCCGCGCACCCTGGCGGATTCCCTCCAGCAGAAACCGCATTGTGTCATACCCAAGTATTGACAGCTTGCTGGGTGTTACCCCCATCCGGGCACGGAATTGATCCCGAAACCGCCGGAACACCGGGTCGGTCTCATCCACGTACAGATCGCCTAAAAAGATAGCCCCAGAAACATAACGGGCGTTGCGGTCCAGTTCTTCCTCGTTGTTCCAGAAACTTCCGCCCAGAATCTGGGCTTGAATGTTGTACAGTGCCATCTGCGGCGCCACGTAAGAAATATCTTCGGTATAAACCGGAAAAAACAGCGCATCGATGGATGTTACCGGGATAGCGGTGGAATCGGCAAACTTGGGCCGCCTTCCCGTTTCCGTCTCCGGGATGAGGGACTCCAGCTTCTGACGAATAACGACCTTTACCAGCGAATCCACTTCCGACAGCATCATTCCTGGATTTTCGGCCAGAATGGAATCCCGCACCATTTTTTCCAGACCCACTTCGCGGATATGGCGGAACTGTACCCGGAGGTCCGTCGGGTCTTCGTAATACCAGGTTTCCGCCACAATCTGACCGTTCAGCCGGTCTACCGTCTGAGCAAAGCTGTCAGTCATTTGCTTGCCGTATTTGTCGGCGGGTGCCAGGATGGCAAAGGTACGCAGCTGCAGTTCGTTCATGGCATATTCAGCAATAAACTGGCCGCGAGTTTCCAGATCCGGCAGCATTTGTACCAGGGTGGGGGCCACCGTTGTTAACCCATCTTCTTTGGCTGCCGGTGCAAGAACCGGAACTCCCGCATCTCCGGCCACTGTACCGATGACCGCTGTTTTGTCACTTTCCAGCTCGCCAATAATGGCCAGCACTCGTTCCTGCTGAATGAGCTCCCGGGTGTGGCGGATCACTTCGATCATTTCCCCCTGGGAATCGCGCACCACCAGTTCGATTCCCATACGCCTTGCTTCCGGGTCCGTCTCCACGGCATAGCGGATACCGGCCAGAAGCAGCCGGGCTTCGTCGCCAAAATACCCGGTCAGCGGAAGTATGACACCAATCTTAAGAACTTCCGGCTCTTTGCGTTCTGCCAACCTGGCATACCGCCGGGCCACCGGACCCAGGACATGGCCGGGATACCGATCCATCCACTGCTGGAGCAGCTCTTTCGCCCGTTCTTTGTCCTGTTCCCTGTAGGCCTGTAGGGCCTGAAGCAGGTCGAACAGTGCCTGTGCATGTCCCCCCGAGAAGCTACCCGCAAGCTGATGGACCTCCCGCTGATCAAGATAATCCAGCAATAGCGGATACAGCAGCTTTTGGGTCTGATCCCGAAGGCGCGCATCGTCGCTCTTCTGCAGCACCTGCAAAAGCAGCCGCGCTGTCTGGAAGTAATCTTCTCGCTGAAATGCCACCGCCGCCAGTAAAAACCGGGCATCGTCCACGAGCGCAGATTGCGGATACTCCCGTACCAGCCGTTCCAGGGTCTGCTGGGCTTCCTTCCACTTTTTCTGCTGATACTGGGAACGGCCGATCAGGTAAAGAACGGATGTAATGCGGTGATTCTTCGGATAGAGTTCCAGCAGGCTTCGAAGTTCCCATTCCACGACGGCATACTGGCGCTCGCGGTAATGGAGCAAGGCCTTTTTATAGACGTTCTCCACATCCTGATTGATCTGCACTGCCTGCTGAGGCGAACGCTGGTCCAGTGCAAACCCCGCATGTCCGAAGAACAAAAGCAAACTAGCAGCAATTGCCCCCAGAAAAAGCGAAATCCGGGTCCTCACTTGGCTTCCTCCCTCCACAGATTTGCAAAGGCTCTATTCCACCGTCACACTTTTGGCCAGGTTCCGCGGCTGATCCACATTGCACCCCCGCAATACGGCAATGTGATAAGCCAGGAGCTGGAGCGGAATCACCGTAAGCAGCGGAGACAGGAAATCAAGGGTGGAAGGCACATAGATCACATGATCCACCTTTTCCCTGATCTTTTCATCCCCTTCGGTGGCCACGGCAATAACCCGTCCCCGCCGGGCTTTTACCTCTTCAATGTTGCTGATGATCTTGTCGTATGTCTGATCCTGAATTGCAATAAAAACCACCGGCATGTTTTCGTCAATGAGGGCAATTGGGCCATGTTTCATCTCTGCGGCCGGATATCCTTCCGCGTGAATGTAGGAAATCTCCTTGAGCTTCAAGGCTCCTTCCAGCGCTACAGGAAAGTTGTAGCCACGGCCCAGGTAGAGAAAATTGCGGCTCGTGTGGTACCGTTCCGCCAGTTCCTGAATGATCTGATCCTGATCTAGAATGCGCTGAATCTTTTCCGGGATGGCCTGCATTTCGCGGATAATTTTCCGCCCTTCTTCCGCACTCATCCACTTGCGGCGGGCAAGCATCATGGCGATCATGATGAGCACAGCTACCTGAGCGGTAAAAGCCTTGGTTGAAGCCACTCCAATTTCCGGCCCGACATGCAAGTACACCCCTGCCACGGTTTCCCGGGCAATCGTGCTGCCCACCACATTGCAGATCCCAAAAACCGGATAGCGATATTTCTTCACCTCCCGAACCGCCGCCAGTGTGTCTGCTGTTTCCCCCGACTGGCTGATCACCATCACCACAGTTTCCGGGTCCAGAACCGGCCGGCGATAACGGAATTCCGATGCGTACTCCACTTCCACCGGGATGCGCAACATATCTTCGAACACATATTCGCCGATTAGCGCTGCATGCCAGCTGGTGCCACAGGCGGTAAAAATCATCCGTTTCGCCTTCAAAAGCTGGTCCATGTGATCCAAAAGTCCGCCCAGACGGACATTCCCCTCATCTGCCAGCAAGCGGCCGCGCATGGTAGTGCGGATGGTTTCCGGCTGCTCGAAAATTTCTTTCAGCATGAAATGCGGAAACCCCGCTTTTTCGATCTGTTCCAGGTCAAAAGTAATCTGTTCGATCGTTTTTTCTACCGGCTGGTCCGTAATGGTTTTGGTCTGGAAGCTATTGCGCGTGAGGATGGCCATTTCACCGTCATCAAGATAAACCACATCGCGGGTATACCCGATAATAGCCGCTGCATCGGACGCCGCAAAGTACTCGTTGTTGCCCACCCCGATCAAGAGCGGGCTTCCGTTTCGGGCCGCAACCATCACTTCCGGTTCATCGCGGGAGATTACCAGAATCCCGTAAGTTCCCTTAACTTCGGCCAGAGCCAAGCGTACAGCCTCTTCCAGGCTATGATCCTGGTAAAACATTTCGATTAGATGGCAGAGCACCTCTGTATCCGTGTCGGAGGCAAAATGATGGCCTTGCCTCTGCAGTTCCTTTTTCAGCGGCGAAAAATTTTCGATGATCCCATTATGAATCAGGGCAATGCGCTGGCCGCAATCACAGTGTGGATGGGCATTGATCTCATTGGGTTCTCCGTGGGTGGCCCAGCGCGTATGCCCGATGCCCAGCGTTCCATTCAGACCGGAATCTGCAACCACACGCTCCAGATCTCTGATCTTCCCCGGCCGTTTGATCACATTGAGCCGGCCGTTATTCAATACCGCCACACCGGCCGAATCGTATCCCCGATACTCCAGCCGCTTCAGCCCTTCCATCAGGATTGGCACAACTTCCTTCTGGCCAATATACCCGACAATTCCGCACATAATTCCTTTCCTCCTACCGTTCAGCCCCCTTGTTCATCAGGAGCCCATACCTATGCCGTCATTCAAATGGAAGAAATGTTCCAGATTGAAACACCCTGAAAGCATTCTCCGGGACCCGCCATCCCACCTTTTTTCGACCCACTTCCAATGTACAATTTTGATACACTGAAGTCAAACTGTCTACCTGCTCCAGCCTGAATCTGGCCGGTACAGATCAGAAAAAAGAGTGCTGCAAGATACATACCAGTTCCAATCTGCGCCGCCCCGGATAATTCCGGCCGGATCTTTTCCCCCGTCCGAATCCACCGCAATCTTTATGCTGTTCCGGTTTTCTCCGATTTCGCCCCGGACTCTGCCGGCGGTGTACACCCTCTGTACCGTCCGTTACTCCCACTCAATCGTACTGGGTGGCTTGGAGCTGATGTCGTATACCACCCGGTTAATTCCCTTCACCTCATTGATGATCCGGTTCGATACCCGGGCCAGAAGATCGTCCGGTAGCCGGGCCCAGTCGGCTGTCATACCATCCTGGCTGGTCACGGCCCTCAGAGCCACCACATTCTCATACGTACGCTCATCGCCCATCACGCCCACAGATTTGACGGGCAACAGAACACAGAATGCCTGCCAGACACGGTTGTACCATCCGTCCTGGTGCAGTTCCTCAATGAAAATGGCATCGGCTTGCCGGAGCAGGTCAAGACGATCGCGGGTAACTTCTCCGATAACGCGCACCGCAAGACCGGGCCCCGGAAAAGGGTGCCGGTGGAGCATTTCATCTGGAATATCCAGCAACGCACCAATGCGCCGCACTTCATCTTTGAACAGCTCGCGCAGCGGTTCGATCAGCTCAAACTGCATGTCGTCGGGCAGTCCGCCCACATTGTGATGGGTTTTGATCTGCGCCGAGGGTCCCACGGCTGACTGGCTTTCGATCACATCAGGATACAGCGTGCCCTGTGCCAGAAATTTTGCATCGGCGAATTTCCGCGCTTCTCTCTCAAAAAGCCGGATAAACACTTCTCCGATCACTTTGCGCTTCTGCTCCGGGTCGGTTACCCCACGCAGGCGGGAAAGGAATTCTTCCGACCCATCAACAAAATGGAGCGGGATGTTTAGCCGTTCGCGGAACATCCGCTGAACCCATTCGGCCTCCCCAAGCCGTAGCA
>Ga0180853_1025_pt1 | contig 11369 bp, 10 predicted proteins | sample Deesub1362B_J571_FD_124307 | JGI IMG/M metagenome (GOLD analysis project Ga0180853, IMG submission 124307) | Deferribacteres bacterium JdFR-76 | reverse complement strand
CGTGTATAAACAAACCCTTCCCTTTCTCCCGCAAAAATCTCCGCCCCATGCCGCGCACTCTTAAAAGCAAATGTAGAACTCTGATAAATTGGGACCGAAACAGCACCCGTCTGAGGATCCACTCCGCCAGAACCATGAACGCAAATGGTAGCAAAACTCTTTTTACGTAGTTCTTCTGGGTCCATAGAGCCTCCTTAATGGGTGAGGATCTGCATTTTTCTGAGCGGGTATTCTTTTGCTTTCCGTTTCACTGCTTGCGTCCCGGGTCTAGACAGCAACTGAGGAATTCAATATTTAAATTATCAACAGGTTACAAAAAAATCAAGATGGAAAGGCTATCTGAAGAATTTGCAAAAATTTTTTTCACCTAAGTTTTCCATGCGCCCCCCGAAGCGTCAAAGAATTCACCAGGCAAAAAGCTGCGCTGCTTCGAGCAATCTTTTTGTATAGGAATGCGCCGGATGGGAAAGGATGGCATTTGTGCGGTTTATTTCAACCAGCTCCCCCCGATAGAGCACACCAATCCGATCCGCAACCCTGGCCACAGCCCCCAGGTCATGGCTCACCAGCAAAACCGAAACCCCCAATTCTTCTTTTAGTCGCCGCAAGAGGCCGAGGATCTGAACCTGTACAGGCAAATCCAGCGCGGAGGTGGGCTCATCTGCAAGCAGAATTTTGGGCCGGTTCAGCAGCGCCAGCGCCAGAATTGCCCGCTGCTGCATGCCCCCCGAAAGCTGAAACGGGTACATCTCCGGCAACTCTTTTCCGGGTAACCCCATTCTCTCCGCCAATTCGGAAAATCGCTGGAGACCTTCATCCGGATTCGCACTTTCCTTCCAGAAATCTCTTACAATCCGTCTAAACCGGAAGATAGAAGGCAGGGCCGCACCGGGATTCTGCGGGATCAGGGCCATCTCCTTTCCACGCAAATCCGCCCACTCTTTTTCATCCAGTTCCAGCAAATTCCGGTCTTCCAGCGAAATGCTCCCGGCAAGAAACCGCATCGGTTGTGGCAGAAGTCCCATCAGGGACCAGATCAGTACGGATTTGCCCGCACCGGTTTCACCCACAATGGCCAGAATCTCACCCGGATTCACCCGAAAAGTAAGATCCCGGAGAATCTTCCGCCATCCGCCGGAATGACGCAGCCCCACGGTCAAATTTTGGATATCAAAGAGTGCCATGGAACATCTGCTCTGCCGGACACTGCTTTTCCCCAACAAATGGGCGCGGAACCGGCTTCTATCTGCCCTTATCTATATTTGATTTGAGGGACCCTTCCGCTTTATCGCCAGTTACGGTTGGACCCGCCATTCCTCGATGTTGAAAAATGTGCTGAGAAAATTCATGCGGTAGTTAGAAAAACGGTCGCGCATGGCAATGATCCGGTCCGGGCAGTACAGAAATAAAACTGGCTGATCATCATAAATCATCCGCTGCAGGCGGTGCAATAGGATCCGTTTTTGAGCTGGCGAATCGACCCTTTCCAGCTGATCCAGCAGAGAATCCACCATCACATTCCGGTAGCCAAACCGGTTGTAAGCGCCCCGGGAATGCCAGAAAATCCGCAGATCCAAGCGGGTTCCCATTTTCCAGGCCGATAGCAGCGCCTGGTATTTTCCCTGTTTGAACCGTTCGATGAAGGTAGAGAATTCCANCATTTGCACGTTTGCCTTCACACCAACTTTTTTCAGCTGTTCCTGAATGATAACAGCAATGTCCACCCGCACCGGATTGTTGGAAATAGTCAGCAGCTCGAATTCAAAAGGCTTGCCGCGTCGGTCCAGAATACCATCCCCATCCCGGTCTCGCCAGCCCTCATCGGCCAGGAACTGGCGCGCCGTTTTCGGATCGTACGAAATGGTAGCCATTGTGGAATCATATTCCGGAAAGAAGGGAAGAATTGGTCCCACACATTCGCGCGCATATCCCCGGTAAACCGCTTCCAGAATCGTTTTCCTGTCTATAGCCATGGCCATGGCTTTTCGCACAATGGCGGAAGAAAAGAGCGGGTCCCGGTTGTTCCAGGCCACAAATGCCATGATACGGTCGGGAAAATGCTCAATCCGGATTCCGGGCCGGTTCGCCAACCCTGCCAGCTGATTGGGCAGTACCCCCTCAATCAGGTCAATTTCGCCCGCCAGCAGGCGCTGAATACGCACATTGGCATCTGGAATAACTTCAAAAACAATCTCCTGGAGGAGGGAATCGCCCCGGATGTCCGGAAAAAATTCCGGATTGCGTTCCAGGATGATTCTTGCTTGCATGACGCGCCGTTTGATGCGAAACGGGCCACAGGTAACCGGAGACGATTCCTGCATCAGACTCCGTACCTTTCCCGGATCGGTATGGGCCAAAAGCGAAGCTGGGAGAATAAACCCCTCATTCAGATCCTGCAGTTGTTCCGGATAATCCCGGCTGAATTCCACCGCCAGAGTAGAATCATCCAGAGCCTGCAGCCGGCGGATGTACTTTTTATCTTCGACAAAAGGATAGCCCGTTCTCGGATCTGTTTGCCAGCGGAAAGTCTCTTCCACGTCCCGTGCCGTAAAGGGCGTACCGTCGCTCCAGTGAAGNTCTGTACGCAGTTCGATTACGCAGGTGGTATGATTGCGGGAAAACTGCCATTTTCTGGCGAAATAGGGCCGCATTGTTTTCAGATCNGGTTCCTGCCGGAACAGCTGTGGATAAATCAGCCGGAAAATCTCATGATCAATCGCCGACGTGGAAAGAAGAGGATTCAAGGTGGTCACATCCGCGGGAATGGCAATAACGATCCGGTTTTTTGGTGCTTCTTTGCCGCAAGCGAAAAAGAACAGTCCCGCAATAAACAGAAGCCGTAGCGCTCGAATCTGTGCTTTCATACTGCCCCTGCCCTGTTTCATTCCGATCCCAATCCCCAAAAATCCGTTTTTACGGAGCGGCCATAGCTGAAAGATATTTCAAGTAAAGATAAACCGCCGGTGAAGTCAAGAATAAAACGTCAAACCGGTCGAAAATACCGCCATGCCCAGGCAAAATCGAAGAGGTATCTTTTACCCCCGCATCACGCTTGAACATGGATTCCACCAGATCACTCATCTGGCCCACCGTTCCGCAGAGCGTTCCCACAATCAGGAGGTCCCGGATATGCCATTCAGGAATAAACGACGCCCCCACCAGCACCACAAAGAGGACCATGCTGATAAATCCGGCTANCGCCCCCTCGACCGTTTTTTTGGGACTGATCTTGCTGGCCAGTTTCCGGCGTCCCAGGCTGCTCCCCACAAAGTAAGCCACCGTATCACCAACCCAGAAGGTAAACACCACCGTAAGGGTCCAGTAGGCTCCCCGGGAGTAATCAAAGCCCAGCTCACGCGGCAGTTCCCGGAGGCCGAGAAAATAGCTCAGCAGGATCCCCATGAGCGCCACTCCCAGCACGCTGGCTGAAATATTAAAAAGTGGCGCTCCTTCAAAACGCCACAGGTTAAAAATTCCCAGCAAAACCAAATAGACAGCAAAAATCTCAACTGCGTGTGAAAACTGGTAAACATACATATCCAGAATAAGAGCTGCTGTGGCTATGTAAGATAATGCGGCAGCCGGCAGCCCTCCTTTTTTGCGGCAAAGCTGGTAAAATTCCCACTGCGATAGCAGGGCAATTCCCATCACCAGAAACAGCATCCAGACACGGCCGACATACATGGCCAGAACAACCAGTGGTCCCGCAACCACCGCCACCAGCACCCGTGATTTTAGCTGTGCAAAAGCCACCTTTTCCTCCTACGTCGTTTCCAATGCCCCAATCAGATCCCGTATGCGCGAAATGCCCATTCTCCGGCAGGACTGTTCCAGTTCATCCACAATTTTTTCGCTGATGCTGGGATCCACAAAATTTGCCGTCCCAACCTGTACGGCTGAAGCTCCAACCAGCAAAAATTCGAGAACGTCATTTGCCCGGAAAATTCCGCCAATTCCGATAATGGGAAGGTCAACTGCCTGGCGCAGCTCCCACACCTTGGCCAGGGCCAGCGGTTTAATGGCCGGGCCGGAAAAACCTCCGGTCACCGTACCCAAAATTGGACGTCGGCGCTCCACATCCACTGCCAGGCCGACGAAAGTGTTCACGGCTGAAAGAATATCAGCGCCGCCCTCCTCGGCAGCCTTCCCCAGTTCGCCAATGTCCGATACATTGGGAGTCAATTTCACAATCAGTGGCTTGCCGGTCATTTGCCGGAGAGCGCGGGTCATTTTGAATACCTGTTCTGGATCTTTTCCAAATGTACGCCCCCCCTCCTTCACATTGGGACAGGAAAGATTGACCTCATACGCATCGATATCTTCTTCCACGCTGGCCAGTTTTTCAAGAACCGCGACATAATCTTCAATGCATTCCCCGGCGATGTTTACAATTTTCCGGCACTGGAGTGTACGCAAAAACGGCATTTTCTCCCGAATAAAAGCGTCTACCCCCACATTGGCCAGCCCGATGGAGTTCAGCATCCCGCAGGATACTTCTACAATCCTGTGAGGCGGATTGCCGGGCCGGGGATACCGTGTGATGGATTTTGTCACGACACCGCCAAGGCGATTTAAATTCACAAATTCAGAGAATTCTTGGGCGTAACCAAACGTACCGGATGCCGTAAGCACCGGGTTGGCCAGATTTAAGGATCCCAGATCAACGGAAAGATCAATCTCCAAGGCGGATCTCCTTCGCGTTAAACACCGGTCCGTCTACACAGGCAAGAACGAAGCCCTTTCCATCTGCACGCGGAACTGCGCATCCCACACAGGCCCCAAACCCGCATGCCATGTGCGCTTCAACCGACAAAAAGACGTCATATCCTTTCCCGCGTGAAAAGTCGGCGATCCTGCTCATCATGGGAACAGGCCCACAGACATAAAGCGTAGCTTCGTCGATGCCTTTTTCCTCCGCAATCCGCGCAAAAAAGTCTGGAATCAGGCCGCGAAAGCCGTAGCTCCCATCATCGGTCGCCACAAAAACCTCCTGGCAAAAGGCCCGCATCTCTTCCACACAGCACACCTCAGATTGGCTGCGGAAACCGAAAACGGCCATGCTGGGAACATCCATCTTGCTCAATTCGGAAGCGAGAAATACGAGAGGCGCAATGCCGGTTCCACCTCCGATCAAAACGGCTGGCAATTTTTTGGGCAAAGAAAATCCGTTGCCCAGCGGACCCAAAACGGTAAAACGGTCACCCGGTTCGGACTGGGATAGTGCCTTCGAACCACGGCCCACAACACGTACGAGCACTTCCAGCCATCCCTCGTCCCCATTGCGCCGGAATATGCTCATTGGCCTGGGCAAGAGCGGATCATAAAAATGAGTCATCCGGATATTAATAAACTGGCCGGCCATGGCATGCCTCGAAATGCGAGGAGCATTCAGCCGGATGCGGAAATAAGTGGGATTTAGCTGTTCCTTCTCAACGACCTGTGCTTCCTCAATAAACTTTTGCCTGCTCAACGGAATTTCTCCTGCCGGTTTCCGGTTCGCTTTCGGGTCGAATCAGGTTTTACCGGTTTCGCTTTCCGCCGCCGAATAATTGGAGCCCCCTCATTTGCGTCTGGCTCTACCCGCTTTTTTTGTGCACCGCCAAGGCGTTTCTGCCGCGGATCCTCCACAAATCCTGCTGGCAGTTTGCCTTTCCTGGAGTTACCGGCGCTTTTTCCGGAAGAATCCGGTGCCGATTTTTTTCCTGAAGCAGATCCCTGCTGTTTATTTAGCAATGAAAGGGCCCGCTCCATCGCCGCAAGTTTTTGCTTTGCTTTCCTCCCATACTCTGTGGCCGGATACCGGTCTCTTAGCTTTTCGTACACTTTTCTGGCACTATCGTTTTTTGAAATCATCCACTCGAACAGCCACGCCTTGGCATAAAGGGCCTTGGGAGCATAAGGTGACTCCGGAAACTGCTCGGCCACCTTGGTATAGTAAAACAGCGCCGAGTCAATCTGATTTTTGTCAAAAGCATAGGTTTCGGCGCGGCTGAAAAGCAGAGCCGCTGAATCCACCGGCGCATCTTCATCGCCTGCGTTGATCCGTCTGCTGGCATAGCGGGCATATTCCGTTTTGGGATACCGCACCAGCAGCTCATGATAGAGCGAATCGGCCTTTTCTTTCTGCCCTTTTTTCTCATACAGGTAAGCACAGGCAAAGAACCACTGCGGATCTGCGAGATCTCCGGAAAAATTTTGCAAAAGATAGTCATAGATTTTTAGCGCTGAATCGGCATTTTCAAACTGAAAAAGATAAAGTTGTGCCAGGGTGGCAGCCTTTTCGCGGACACGCTCCTTCAGCAGCTTCGGATTTTTGGGAACGATTACTTTTTTGCGCTTTTTTTTCACCGCTCGTTTCCGCCCCGTTGCAGGCTGTAGATCCCCGGAACGGCGAAAATTTCTGGAACGCGGGTCGCGCAGCCCCGTATCACCCCTTTCCTCTTCATCGAGCAGCTGGCGGGAAAGGGCCGCCAGATCCCGTTTCTTGCGGGCTGCAAGGGAATCGGCACGGGTTGAGTCAGAAGCAAATTTTTTGAGCGAATCTGTCCGTGTGGTATCCTGAGCCCAAAAAGGTGGGATCGAGAAAGCCTCATCTGGATTTTCCGGTTCCTCCACGATGTACTCGCCCACTGTGTCTCCGCTGGTAGTGTCCATATGTGTCCACGCCTGATCCAGAACCCGCCATTCAAAATAGGCACGATCCCACTGTTCCAGATTTCGCAACCAGGTCTGCAGGGTGTCGCGGAAGGAAATGATCCTGGCCTGGGTCTGGGCTTGTTCAAACTGCTTTTTTGCTTTGCGGAAATCGCCCAGCTTCAGAGCATACATTTTCCCGAGCTCAAAATAGGCACGAGCAGCATGTTCCGTTTTAGCATAATCGTGACCGATATCTTCGCAGACGATTTCCGCCTGCTCGAATTCGCCCATCTGAATGAGCGTTTTTTGAATTTCCAGCTTTACGCTGGCCATTTCATCCTTTGTCAGCGCCTGCCGCGTCATGCGTTCGAAAATCTGCAGGGCCACTTCATACTTTCCCAGTTTGCGCAGAGTCTTGGCATACCGCATCTCCACATCATAGCGCATTTCAATCGGCGGTTCGCGGTCCAGCGCCTCTTTGAAAGCTGCAGCTGCCTGTTCGTACTGTTTCAACTTCAAATAGCACTCACCAATCCGCACCAGAGCACGGATTTCTTCTGATTTCTTCCCCGCATGCTGAAGCACACTTTCAAACTCCGCCACGGCGGCCCGAAAATCTTCTTTGGTAAAATAGAGCTCGCCGCGCAGAAAACGGGCCTCCGACACAACACCCCGATCTCTCGCATTCTCAATCAGATCTGTCAGCACAGAAAGGGCGCTACCGTAATCGTTAAGCTGGATAAGCGTTTTCCCCAGCCACAAACGTGCTTGCGGAACATACTCGCTCTCTGGAAAATAGGTCAGCAGTTCTTCAAATTTCCGGCGGGCTTTCAGATAATCTCGTGTATGGTACAGCGACTGCCCGATGATCATAATAGCATCATCCACATACCGACTGTTGGGGTACAGTTCCAGGACTTTGGACCCTTTTTCAATAGCCTTTCGGTATGCGGCCTCAGCGCTCCGGTTCGACGTCCTCCCGCGGGAGCGGAGCCCTCCCGGATTCTCCATTTTTCCCGGTTGAGACGACAGGCTGCGAATCCCCTTTTCCTGCTGGAGGCGCTTGCGTTCTGCCTCCTTGAAATACTTTTTGGCGTTGTAAAATGTGTTAAAATACGCCCCGCAACCGAAAAAAAGGACCGACAGAACGGCAAGCCCCACCAGGATCCCGAATCGTCCAAATTTACTTTTTAAACCTCCAACCAATACGTTACTCCTTAGTAAACCCGGCTTTTTCAAGCAGCTTGGGAAGGATTATGCCTGATTTTTCCCGTAAAACCACATCAGCAAAGACGGAAACCGGTGTGGGCTCCGGATTGATCTCCACAACAAATGCGCCGGCATCTTTGGCCGTACCTGGCAGCGATGCTGCAGGATAAACCACAGCTGACGTCCCGATGGAAAAGAAAAGGTCGCAGTTTCTTGCCGCCTCCTCCGCCCTTTCCATTGCACCGGGTGGAAGCATTTCCCCAAACCATACCACATCCGGACGGATCAGCCCTCCGCATTTTTCGCAGCGCGGGACGCCCTTCCCTTTTTCCCACACCACTTCCTCATAACCTGTACTGCATTCAATGCACCGGTTGCGGAGAATGTTCCCGTGCAGTTCAACAATCTTCGTACTTCCGGCCCTTTGATGCAGGCCATCAACATTCTGAGTNATAAGCAGGAATTCTGGATAGATTTTTTCCATCCGGGCAAGGGCATAATGCCCGGGATTGGGTTGAACCTCCTCAATTAGCTTGCGACGGTACTGGTACCATTCCCAAACCAAGTCGGGGTTTCGGAGAAAGGCATTTACATTGGCCAGTTCTTCTGGACGGAATTTTTTCCACAGTCCGTTTTCGCCCCGGAAAGTAGGTACTCCACTTTCCGCAGAAATTCCGGCACCGGTTAGCACCGCTACACGCCGGGCTTCCTTCATCTTGCGAATGAGCTTTTCTGGAATGTTCTCCACCATTGGCCAACACCTTGATTGATTTAGCACCCTCTACCTTCTACATAAGGCCGCACCAGGGCTGCGCCCATTTCCTGTTCCAGAATGTCGGTTTTGGGCCGGGCCCAAGGCGGAAGAAGCTTATAAACTTCGGCCATTACCTGGTTGGCCTGCCTTTGCAAGAGATCGTGGTTTTCCGGCTTCAGCTCAACGGGATCAAGACAGAGCGGTTTTCCCACACGCACAATGATTTTGTGCCACCTGGGCAGTTTCTCCCCGGGCGGAAGAATTTCCCGGGTTCCGTAGATCGCCAGGGGCACCACCGGACAGCGCACCATCTGCGCCAGACGCACAAAACCGGTGCGCGGACGTGGCGGACGCCCATTCTGCCATTTCCGCGTTCCCTCTGGCGAAATAAAAACTACTTGCCGGTCGCGCAGCAATCTCACAAACCGCTCAAACCCCTCTTTGTCAGACGCATTTCGAATAATTGGATGTACATTGATCTTCTTCAGCCACCACCCAAGAAGAGGCACATTAAATAATTCATGTTTGCCCATTCCATGGGGACGGAAATCCACTACCAGTGACATACAGAGCAAATCCAAGTAACTGTTATGATTAAATACAACAATAAATGGCCGGCGTTTTGGAAAGTTTTCCTTTCCGTATCCTTCTCCCGCAAAAAAGATTTTTAGAAAGTAATAAACCAGAAAAAATGAAACCGTAAAGACCATCGTCCAACCCAACTCATTTTATTTTCTCAAGAATTTCCCAGAAGTCCTTTTCAATGAACCGCTTTTTGGGCCGCTCCACAATTCGTCCCACTTCTTTCTCCTGATAATAAATGATAAATGTCGGCACTCTCTTAATACCAAGCTTTTCAGTAAGCCCTTCTTTGTCTTTTTTGGTCCGGTCCACCCCAAAAAATTTGAGTTTGAAATGCTCATTGCCGGCCAGATCCATAACCTTCAAAAAGCGCCCTACCTGCCAGCGGCTATCTGAACACCAGGTCCCCAGAACCGTCAGCACATCCACGTCTTTGTCCCATGCTTTTAATTTTTCAACGATGGTGCTATCCGGCCTGTACTGGTCGTAACTCTTGCGAAACTTCGGGTATTCCTTTAACAATGTTTCAGCCGTAACATACCCGAGAGCCATTTTTTCTTTTTTATCGGCCCTTCCGGCGGAAATCCCGTTACAGGACAAAAAAAACGTTGCCATCAGCAAGATGGAAAGAATTCTCATGGCTCTGCCTCCCGAAGCTCACTCCCTACAAACGATCCGGCAGCCTGAACCAGATTGGCTGCTTTTTCTTAAAATAACATATTTTCGGCATATGACAAATCTTTTTTTTTGAAAGAGTTACGAACTGCTGCAAAAACAGGTGAACGGCTCAGGAACCGGAGCTGTTCGGAAAGGGGCTCAGCCACGCAGCCAATGTTTGAGTTCGCTCATCTCAATGGCCTGCTCCAATTTCCCGGAATAGAAACGCTGCAGATACTCTTCTGTTTCCAGCAGATGGCGGTCTACTACCTGCTGTTCTCTTTCAAGGAGGTACTTTAGCTCCTTCAGATCGTTCGACCAGCGGAATCCGGTCCAAAACTGTGTGCCCGCGAACTGGGTTTTGTACAGCGCATTCCGCGAATAACAGGTTCCAAGGTAAAGGTAACGGTACTTTTTCCGGGAAAAGTATTCAACCGCTCGCGTCATCATGTACATGCCAAGATTTCGGGCATAATAATTCAAATCATAAAATGCATAGTAGTAATAGGCCATCTCCGGTTCTTCTGAATAAAGCGTCACAATGCCCACATCCTTTTCTGCCACTTCGTCGCGGAAAAGCAACAGGTGAGAAATAATGGGCGAATTGAAAAGAGAATCCAGGCGTTCATATGTCATCACGTCCTTGCCGAATTTGATGTCAGCGTATGTCTTGCAAAATTCCCGCCACGCAGATGTGTATTCAAAGTCTTTTCGTCGAATGAGCTGAAACGAGATCCCTTCTCCTTTGCGGAAAATCCTCCGGTTCTCGGACGATGGCGAAAATTGATCCAGCTGCACCCGAATTTGCCGGCACATATAGAAGCGGCTCAGATCGCGGGTGCTCGGCAGAAATCCCCTGCCGAATAAGAGGGAAGGCGGTTCGTGTGGCTCGCGAATGGCCCAGATGGCATACGGAAAGATGTAATGTGAATAATCTGACTTATACTCCGAAAAAAGGATAATCATACCACCCCACTGTCAATTGGTTTGCTTTTTTTGACAATGGACATCTACTGTCTTTCGGGTATTCCGTTTCCTTCCAGATAGACCCTGGGAATCCGAGTCCGCCATCCAGCCAGCACGTCGTAGGATACGGTTCCTTTCCAGGAAGCCAGCAAATGAGCATCTATTTCCTCAGAGCCNTGCCTACCCAGCAAAACCACCTCATCCCAGAGCTGCACGCCGATATGAGTAACGCGCACCATCATTGCGTCCATGGCGTTGCCTCCCACCACTGGAGCCTTTTGCCCGCGGATTAGCACAAATCCTTTGTTCCGCACACGTGGATATCCATCGGCGTATCCTACCGGGATAACAGCAATCGTTTCTTTTTGCTGGGCTGTGTAATGCATGCCGTATCCTACACAGTCTCCCGGCTCGAGATCTTTAAGGAGCGCCACCCGGCTCTTCACCGTCATAATGGGTTGGATACCCGAAATTCTCCGGCAGACCTGCGAAGGAAATACCCCCAGCGGCAGAATGCCAATTCGCACCCAGTCAAAGTGGGCCTGCGGCAGATCAAGATACCCGC
>Ga0180853_1433_pt1 | contig 11545 bp, 8 predicted proteins | sample Deesub1362B_J571_FD_124307 | JGI IMG/M metagenome (GOLD analysis project Ga0180853, IMG submission 124307) | Deferribacteres bacterium JdFR-76 | reverse complement strand
GTTGTTTTGTCCAGCATGAGGGCGTTGGGAATGCTTTCCACATGAATCTTCTCGCGCACGATGGTGAATTCTTTCGGCTCATCCCAGCCTTCCCGTTCGATGGTCACGCGCACTGTGGTTCCGGGCGGTCCCATCAGCTTTTTCGGCACGTCATCCCGCTTCATGCCGATCGCATTTTCACCGTTGATCTTGATGATCCGGTCACCGGGCATCAGGCCGATACGGTAGGAGGGACCGCCTTCTATAACGGACATGACAGTGATTTTGTCGTTAATAATATCAAACGTGATTCCGATGCCGGAATAGCCCTGGTAGGTTTTGCTCCACTCTTCCACCTCTTCGGCGGTCAGGTAGTTAGTATGCGGGTCCAGTCCTTTCACCATCCCGCGGATTGCATCGTTAATGAGCTGTTCCGGATCAACCTCTTCCACATAAACACGCTGGATGGTTTGCAGGACTGTGGTGAAGATTTTCATCTTCTGGTAAATGGTCTGGCCGGCGGGAGCAAGCCAGTTGCTGTATGTAATGCCGATCAGAGAAAATGCAACGATAGATGTAGCAATTCCAGGAATCAAAAATCCTTTTTTCATCCACCTTTTCATGGTCACTCCTTCAGTCTGCGTACGTCCTGTTTCATTTCTTTGCTTTAACTGGATGCTCTAGATAAGGTTCCTGCCGGTTCTTCTTCGGCGTACAGGCAGACCCTGTTCCGGCCCATACGCTTGGCGCGGTACAGTGCATTATCGGCCCGTACGAGCAGTTCTTTAATGATCCGGGCATCATCCGGATAGGTAGCCGCGCCGGCACTCACAGTGAGCTTGCCATTTGGCTGGATTTCTTCTTTATAGAATGGGTGATCTTCGATGGCCTTGCGCAATCGTTCGGCAAAAATGCGCGCGCCATTGCGGTCCACTTCCGGAAGAATTACGCAAAATTCCTCACCGCCATAGCGCGCGGCCACATCGGTATCTCGGATGGAATTGCGCAGGATTTTGGCGATCTGCTTGAGGACCTGATCACCAGCCGGGTGCCCTAGGGTATCGTTGTAATTCTTGAAATAATCCACATCCAGGATTACCAGTGAAAGGGGCCGGCCCGTACGCTGCGACCGGAACACTTCATCACGAAGACGCAGACGGAAATAGCGATAGTTATACAGAGACGTCAATTCGTCCGTAATGGAGATTTCCCGGACCCGCTGGTACAACCTGGCATTTACGACGGCAACGGCCACAATGTTGGTGATGAGAGTGAGCATTTCCAGATCAGTTTGCGAATAAGGCTCCCCGTTGATCTTGTTGCCCAGAATGACCAGGCCTTCCAGTTTGCGGGAGTGGACCAGCGGGGCTATGACTTCCGAATCCAGCATGCGGAACTTTTCGATCTCCTTCAGAGAAGTAAGTTCTTCCGCTATGATAATAGGTTGCCGCTTCTGATAAAGCAGCTTGACGATGGAGTCGTTTAAACTGAATTTCAGCTGGGCTACATCTTCTTCACTGATCCCTTTTGCCTTGATCAGTTTCAGTTCCGGGTTGTTTTTGTCCAGATGCAAGAAAAGCGTTGCGTTTTTGATACGCAGCTGCCCTATAAGCGTGTTCAGATAGGAATTGATAAGCTGGTCCAGATCCAGGATCGAGGTCAGGTCCATGCTGATGTGAAACAAATTATGCAGTTCATAGATATGCCTTTTCAGTTTGCGGTTAAGCATGCGCAGCTCTTCGGTGGCGCTGTCGATTTGCTGGCGGTATTTTTTGGTGCGGAGGGAAACACCGGTTTCGGTAAGTTCGTCCGTCAGTTCCAGGATGCGGGCGCTAAAGCTCCGGCTGGCCACGGCACCAGCAGCAAGGAGCAGAACAGCGCCTATGAGAATCTTCAGCCAGAGGGGTAAGGAAATGACCGGTGTAGCAATAAAAATTCCCACAATGGCGGAAATTGCAATCAGCAGCAGAATAAATAAAACCGAGCGGTAATCAATAAATCGGGCGCCTTCCACGTTTTGCTCCGGATTAAGATCCCTGGCTTTCCTCCTAAATGAACTGATCCGGCTTTTCTGGTTTCCGAGGTTTGAAAGCCACGTTTCCGAAAATGTTTGGAAACTTATTGTTTTTTCAAAAGTTGTAAACTATCCAAAAATCGAATTCAATATAATCATTTCACTACGCATTTTCAAGAATATTGCCGATGGGGCCCAAAGCTTTTCGTACCTTGCTAAATTTATTGGCAGCCCTGTCAATTATTGTTAAATTATTGGGTGAAATCTAATTTCTAATCGGCATAAGCCTATGAAAATTCAAGGAATAAAACGCATTTTTTATATTTTCTTTTGTACCGCTCTGCTGGTGGCGGAATTTCCTTGCCCTGTATTCTCTCAGTTCTATTTTGGGCGGAATAAAATTCAGTACCATCAGTTTGACTGGCACGTGCTCAAGACGGAGCACTTCGATATCTATTTTTACCCGGAAATGGAAGAGTTGGCCCGAATCGGTGCAAAATATGCCGAAGAGGCCTACCGGGAACTTCGCGGCAAATTTGATCATTCTATCCTCTCGCGAATCCCGTTGATTTTTTACAGTTCCCATTTTCATTTTCAGGAAACCAATGTGGTTCCTTATCTGATTCCCGAGGGAGTTGGAGGTTTTTTCGAATTCATCAAAGGCAGGGTGGTGATCCCTGCCAACGGTTCACTGTATCAGTTTCGCCAGGTGATCCGCCATGAGCTGGTTCATGTGTTTACCCACAGCAAATTAAACCGCGTGTTCAAAAACCACCGCAAGCTTACTCATGTCAATTTTCCGTTATGGTTTGTGGAAGGGCTGGCGGAGTACTGGTCGGCCGGCTGGGATTCCCAATCCGATATGATTATGCGAGACGCATTGCTGAATGAGTATTTTTATCCTCTGACGCAGATTTATCAGATTACCGGAAGCTATCTCATGTATAAAGAGGGTCAGGCTTTTTGCCGGTTTCTTTCAGAAACATTTGGAGACCACAAGATTCGCCTTCTGTTTGAAAATGCCTGGAAATATGCCCGGTTTGACCTTTTGTTGAGTGAAGTCCTCGGGATGCCGGTTCAGGAAATTGACCGGCGGTGGAGGTATTATCTCAAAAAGAAATACTACCCCCTGCTCGCAGAAGCCGAACTACCCGGTACCGCGGCGGCGGTTCTGACACGGGATGGCATTCACACAAAACCGGCATTTTGCCGGATTAACGGGCGGCCGTACGTGGTTTTTTATGCCAACCGCACCGGGTATTCCAACATTTACTGGATGTCCCTGGAGGGTGATAGGGAAAAAAGGCCGGAGCCGGAGCTGCTGGTTGCTGGAGAGCGGACATCCGAGTTTGAATCCTTTCACCTGCTACAAAGCCGGCTGGACGTGAACAAAGGGGGACAACTGGCTTTTGTGTCCAAAAGTCAGGGCAAAGACGCCATCTACATATTTGATCTGAAGACCCGCACCACGCTGCGGAAGCTGCAGTTTCGGGACTTGGTTTACCTTTCTTCGCCCAGCTGGTCACCAGATGGGAAAAAGATCGTCTTTTCGGCCATCGATTTTTCCGGGAAAAATGATCTTTACGTTGTAGAAGTGGAAAGCGGGCGGGTTGACCGGCTAACCAACGATTTTTACGATGACCGGGATCCGGCGTGGTCTCCAGGAGGACAATGGATTGCCTTCAGTTCGGACCGGACCGAGTTTGGGGAGAACGGGGCGTACAACCTTTTTCTTTATGATCTTCGTGACCGCCAGATCTACTACATCACCTATGGCAACCGGCGGGATTATTCGCCGGCATGGTCTCCGGATGGGCGGTATCTGGCATTTTCTTCGGACCGGGACGGGGCGTTTAATCTGTGGTTGATTGAAGCGGGTGAGAAGTGGCGGGGAATCCGCATGCGGCCGCTGGCGGAGTCCTCGCGGAGCGCGCTGGAAGGTGTGGGAAATGTTCCCGTTCGGGAGCCTTTTTTCAGCGTGGTGGAACGTGCGTTTCCGATGGAACAGATCCTGCGTTTTCCTCAGCTCAAGCGCCTTACCTCCTTTGCAACCGGAGCATTTGATCCCGAATGGACAGACAGCGGGGAAATTCTGTTTTCCGCCTTTGAAAATTTTTCCTTTCAGTTGCAGCGTCTGGACCGGATTCCTCAGCGGCTTGCAGGAGCCAAAAACGAGCCGCTGGATCCGGCGCCGGCCAAATTCCGGTTGTGGATTCAACAGGCCGAAAACTATGAAAAGAAGGTGTCTCCGGTGAAATACCGGCGGAAGTACAGTCTGGATCTGGCACAGAGTTATGTCACACAGGATCCAGTTTTTGGTACGTACGGCGGAGCTCAGCTGGCTATCAGCGACATTCTTGGCAATCACCAATACTACTTCCTCATCTATAACGATGCCACCACCAAAGATGAAATCCTCAAAAGTATGAACATCGCGGTTACGCGGCTCGATCTCACCCGGCGGATTAATATGATTTACGGCCTGTATCATTTCGCTGGCCGCTTTTACAATTATTACGACGGTTTCTTCTATGAGCGCCGATATGGCGGTTTTTTTGGATTGAGTTACCCTTTTTCCATCTTCCGGCGGATCGAAGCTTCGGTAAACGTCCGCAGGTCGGAGAAAGAGTGGTTCAGCACCGGCTATTTCCGCCGTGCTTTCTTAATTTCCAATTTTGTCAGTTTCGTTCATGACAATTCCCTGTGGGGGAGCACCGGCCCCGTTGACGGGAGCCGCTATCTGATTACGCTGGGCAACACGGTTGACATCCGGTATTCGAAAGTGAATTTTTCCACTGTAATTGTGGATTACCGCCGCTATTTCCGCCTGGGAAGACGGGTTACCTTTGCAACGCGGGCTATGGGAAGTTTTAATGTGGGCAAAGAAACGGTAAAATTCTTCATGGGCGGAAGCTGGGACCTTCGGGGCTACAAACTCTGGAGCCTCTGGGGCGAGAAAATGGTACTGCTAAGCCAGGAGCTGCGTTTTCCTTTTATTGACCGTCTGGCTATCCGTTTTCCCTTCGGTGCGGTCGGCTTCTCTTCCATTCGTGGAGCCCTATTTTGGGACCAGGGCAATGCCTGGGATGGATCGTTCCGCAGACTCTACGGCAGCTTCGGCCTGGGGATGCGGTTCAATTTTGGGGGGGCGCTGGTATTGCGCCTGGATTACGGGAAAAAATACCACGTTGATTTTGTACCTGGAACCGCAAAGATTCAGGAATTGCGGGTAAACAGGAAACCGTTTTTGCAGTTCTTTTTTGGCTGGGACTTTTAAAAAAAATGCGATTACAGGGATTTGGGCCGTTAGTGAAGGGCAAAGGTCCCGATCCAACAATTGATTGAAAAAGAAGGCTGTGAAAAAGCCGGTGCGGCAAACCGCCACTACTGGCGCACAGTTGCCGAACTCAGTTTCGATGGAAGAAAAAAGTGAACCCGGTGATGCGGAGGAAAGACCTACAGGAGCAAAATCGCCTTCTAAAGCTTGTCAGCGGGCTGTTGATTGGAATATTGTTGTATCAGGGATGTGCCCGCCCTCTGTTGCCGGGGAAAAACGCGGAAAACGGGCCGGTTTTTTTGCCTGCCGATTCGGGAAATAATGCCTGGTTTCCTGAAGTTTCTCTGCAGGTTCCCATGGAGCTGGAAATAGAATACCGTACTTCTTCGGCTCCGGGGGCATTGCTGGCCGCACAAGGAAACTGGCTTTTTGTTCCCACAGAGGATGGGCGGTTGGAATGCTACGACATGCGACAAAAACGCCGTTTGTACCGGAGGAAGTTGCCGAACGGTTCTCCAGGGTATGCCATTCCTGCCGGAAAACTGCTGATTTTGGCACTTCGCTTTGGGCAGGAAAGTATTCTGGCGTGGCGGGAAGGACAGCCGAAAGCGGCATGGAAACTGAATTTCCACGGAGTTACGGCGTTCCCACAGCTTTATGGTTCGCTGCTTTTTGCTGCCTCGCTGCAAAAGGGACTTGGAGCAGTGGACGTGCGGAAAGGAGTCCTGAAATGGACGCGAACGTTCAAAGGACAGGTGTGGCACCCTCCGGCCGCGGTGGATTCGCTTATTGTGGTGGGGACGGACTGCGGAGAAGTGATCGCGCTGGTGGGACAGACCGGAAAGACACTCTGGGAAAAGTCGCGGTTTCCCCCGGTTGTGGCACCTATTGTGACGGATGGCAGCCGGATTGTCATCTGCACCGCTGATTCAGGATTAACAGTTCTGGCACCGGATGGCAGAACATTATGGGGGAAGCATCTTCCATCCGTGGTTTTCCGGGCACCGGTCATCTGGGAAGGGAAAATTGTTCTGGCAGGACAGGATGGAATGGTCCGCGCCCTGGCCGCGGATTCTGGAAAGCAGCTGTGGGTGTATCCGACAGATACAGTGGTGGGAACATCCCTGGCGGCTACAGACAAGTTTTTGCTATTTGGAACTCTGGACCGTCGGCTTGTTATGCTAGACGAGAAGGGGAATTTGCGGTTCGAACTGAAGGTTCACGGGCGGGTGCGGACGGCACCACTCTTCTGGAAGAGCCGTCTGGTGTTTGGATCGGAAGATCGCTCTATTTACATCCTGAAGGGCACGGATTATGATGCGGGGAATGGAGAAAACCGTTGAAGGCTGTCAGAGGGCAACACTGTGCCAGGTTGGAGGTGGAATGCTAAGGCGGATAGGACAGCTTGGGGGGACAAGCGCCATTCTGATTTTGGCCTTCACCAGCATTCTGGGGATGATGTCTGTTTCGGCGCAGGAACGAACCCGGATGGATGATTATCTCATCCAGGAGACGCCTGATTCGGGCCGGATAGGCTGGCTGAAAATTAAGCTGAATCAGCCCGCGGGAGGGGTGTGGATCGATTCGCTGGAAATTTTTCCCTGGCAGCACCAGTTTATCGCCGTGGAAGAGGGAATGCATATAATCCGTGTGGCTGCACCAATTCCCGCTGCCTGGTTTCTCCGCGATCTAGTGGATACCCTGTTTGTTTCCGGCCAGGATACCGTAGATTATGAGGCCCGCTTGCCACACCTTATGATGATCGGCAGTGTTCCTTATGGTGCATGTGTTTTTGTGGAAGGGCGGTACCTCGGGAATACACCGCTGTACATGTTGGCCGATTCACTGACGGGGAGANAGATCCGTTTGTGGAAGAAAGGGTACTGCGATACGACCGTTTCAGTGCCTCAGCGCGGGCCTTATACGCCGATGATCCTCGAGCTGAGGCCGGATAAAACCGCCAGGGAACGGATGGCTCAGCAAAGGGCGGAAAAACGCCGTAACGTTTTGCGTCATCAAAGACTGGCTGGAGGTGCTTTTGTGGTGGCTCTTGCTTCCGGAGTTTCGGCTCTTTTTTGCAAAAAAACGGCTAATCGCTATTACGAACGCTACCGGCGGGCGGGACACCCACAACAGATGAATGAATACTTTAACCGCACCCTGTTTTACGACCGGGCGGCCGCTACGTCCTACCTAATTTTTGAAGCCAGTTTGCTTTTTTCTGCCTATCATTTTTTCCGTATGCTGCTCGAGAAAAATCAATAGGTTGGAATCTCCTTGCTTCATTCAGGGATTTCTTCTAAATTGTAGTGGAATTTGTTTTTGAATGCTTACGGAGCAGGGAAAGCCAGTTTAGCTTTTAGCCGGTCCTGTTTCAAACGGATGCTGTAAAAAAGCCTTGACCTGGAAGAAGTCTTCCAGTGCGAAAATTTGCCGTAAGATGGGAAAAGGGTTGGGTTCTCCCAGACAATGCAAGGGCCGGAAAAGACAGGCGGAATGAATCGTCAGTTTCCTGCATGGGCGGATAATTATGCGGAAGCCGTTGCAATCCAGAACAGCCTGCGGAATCGGGTTATGGTCCAGCCACTGGATTTGGATTCGGTAAGATGGCTGGCAGCAGCCGATGTATCGTTTTCCAAAAAGGATCCGCGCCTGTATGCTGCTGTGTTGCTTTTTTCCCTGCCAGATTTGCAGCTGGTAGAGGTGTGTGACCAGATTGCAGAGGCAACTTTTCCGTACATTCCGGGGCTTTTGTCGTTCCGGGAAGCACCGGCCCTGTTGCCACTATTCGACCGGCTTTCACAAAAACCGGATGTCATTCTGGTAGATGGGCAGGGTATGGCCCATCCGAGGCGGTTTGGCATCGCGTCGCACATTGGGGTCTTGCTCGATATCCCGACGATCGGGTGTGCCAAATCTCGGTTGGTTGGAACATTTAATGCGGTCCCGGCAGTGCGAGGGCAATGGACAGAGCTGGTAGAAGATGGCGAAGTAGTGGGCCGGGTGCTGTGCACGAGAGACGGAGTGAAACCCATTTTTTTATCCGTGGGGCACCGTGTCGATTTGGAAAGTGCCACCGAACTGGTGCTGAAGGTTACACAGAAGTACCGGTTACCGGAACCGATCCGCAGGGCCCATTCTTGGGTCAATGCTATGCGGAAAGGTGAGCAGAAATGCAGATGAACGTTTGGACGAACCAACGGACGGGGTAAATATGGCCAAAAAAGTGGGAATCGCTTGCCATTCCGATTTTTTGAAACATGAACCACCGGGGTATCATCCCGAACGACCTGAACGGCTGAAGCGGATCATGGGTCATTTGAAGGAAAAAGATCTGCTTGCGGAATTGAAGGAATTTGATTTCCAGGCTGCAGATGAATCGTGGATTGCAGAGATTCATACGGAAAATTACATTTCACGTGTGAAGGAAATGTGCCAGCGGGGGTATCCCTATCTGGATTACGGGGACACCTATCTGACTCGGGAGTCATTTGAGGTGGCGAGGCTGGCTGTAGGAGCGGCGCTAAAGGCAGCCGATCTGGTAATGGACGGAGTGCTGAAGAGAGCTTTTTGCTGTTTGCGGCCACCGGGACATCATGCCGAGCCCGACCGCGGAATGGGGTTTTGTCTATTTAATAACGTGGCGGTTCTGGCGCGCTATCTTCAAAAGCGGCATGGCATCCGAAAGGTAGCGATCATTGATTGGGATGTGCACCATGGCAACGGAACGCAGCGCGCCTTCTATACCGATCCGAGCGTGTATTATTTTTCGGTTCATCAATTTCCCCATTATCCCGGAACCGGCGGCGAAGAAGAACGAGGGGAGGGCGAAGGCGAAGGTTACACCCTCAATGTACCGGTAGCGGCAGGTGCTGGGGACAAAGAATATTTCCAGATTTTCGAAGAGAAATTCCTGCCGGCACTGGAAGCATTTAAACCGCAAATCTTGCTCATTTCGGCCGGTTTTGATGCTCACCGTGATGATCCGCTTTCTGGGATCCAGCTGAGTGATGAGGCATACTCCCGTATGACGGATTATCTGAAAGAGGTGTCCAATAAAACGGCAGAGGGGCGCATTTTATCGCTGCTGGAAGGGGGGTACAATCTGGAGGCTTTGCCGCGTTCGGTGGAGCAGCATATCCGGTCTTTACTGGAGGATTGATGCCATGGCCCGGATGATCCGAAACTGGATGTTTGGGGCCATCTGGCTGGGTTTGTGGGTATCGTGTCAGCCAAAACAGGAAGCAAGTTTTATGCAAACAGCGAAGGAAGATCCGTTTGCCAGAGCACGGGAACGAATGGTGGAAGACCAGATCCGTGCCCGAGGAATCCGGGATAAGCGGGTGCTGGAAGCCATGCTCAAAGTACCGAGGCACGAATTTGTGCCGGAATCTTACCGTGATCTGGCATATCAGGATTCGCCGTTGCCCATTGGGCATGGGCAGACCATCTCTCAGCCGTATATTGTTGCTTACATGACGGAGAAATTACAGCTGGATAGCGCCGATACGGTTCTAGAAATCGGCACAGGATCGGGTTATCAGGCGGCCATTTTGGCCGAGCTTGCGTCCCAGGTTTACACCATCGAAATTATACCGGAGCTGGCCCAGAGAGCGGCGCGGACGCTGAAGCGTCTTGGATACCAGAACATAAAAGTCAAAACCGGAGATGGATACGTAGGTTGGCCCGAGTACGCTCCGTTCGATGCGATCATTATTACAGCCGCGCCGCCAGAAATTCCTGAGCCGCTCATTCAGCAACTCAAAGATGGGGGACGCCTCATAGCACCCGTGGGGGAGGATTTTCAGGATCTTGTGCTGGTAACGCGTAGAGGGGACCGTCTGCTGAAGGAACATCTGATCCCTGTTCGTTTTGTGCCCATGACCGGCCGGGCCCAAAAACGTCAGGAGGAATAGAAAGTTGCAACATTGGACCGGGGTTTTCGTAGGTTACAGTGTATTCCGGATAAACAGGAGCGGATCTGAAAGATGGAAAATGGTGATCATGAAATGAAAAGGCTGTACCGGTCGCGTACCCACCGCGTTATCGGGGGGGTATGTGGCGGCCTGGCCGAATATTTTGAAATCGACGTGGCCATCATGAGGGTACTGTTTGTTCTCCTTGCTTTTGCCAAAGGAATAGGATTGCTGGTTTATCTTGTGGCCCTCTTTGTGGTACCCACCGAACCATCCGCTGAGGCTAAGCCCAGGAAAGAACAGGCAGCGGGCACGGATGGCACGCGAATCGTTATGATCATTTTCGGTGCGCTCCTGATTCTGATTGGCTTTTCCTATTTCGTACAAAGCTTTGAATTCTTCCCGGAATTCTGGTTCTACTACATTCCATTTCACATCGGCTGGACACTTTTCTGGCCGTTGCTCCTTATCCTGATCGGTGCATTATACCTGATTCATGTATTTCGATCCCAAGAAACAGAAAGGATGGGTTCCGTGAAAGAAGCAGAGAAAACAACACCTCAAAAAAAATTATATCGTTCACGAACTGACCGGAAGATCGCCGGGGTTTGCGGCGGCCTGGGTGAATATTTTGGCATCGATCCAACCATTGTCCGGGTCCTGTGGGCGGTCTTGACAGTGGTCACCTCTCTTTTTATCGGGATTATTGTCTATATTGTAATGGCCCTGGTAGTTCCGGAGCAAGCACCTGCATCGCCGGAGAAAAAAGAGAACCAGCAAGCGCAGGAGGAACCGCATGAAGGATAAGTATAGCTCTTTAATTCCGGGTATTCTACTTGTTCTGGCCGGAATTCTACTCCTCCTGCATAATCTTCACATTTACCGGCTCTCGTGGAGTACCTTTTATCCGCTGGCACTGCTTTTTCTTGGCCTCTGGTTCTTTGCCAAAGCCGCGCTTGAGAAAAATGCAGGGCTGGTTTTTTCCGGAAGCCTCCTCTTTCTGTTTGGAACGTTTTTCTTTCTCCGGAATGTGCTGGATCTCTGGTGGACCGATGAACTTCTTTTCTGGCCGGTGTTCCTGATCATTCCCGGGCTCTCTTTTCTGATCATGTACTTATTCCGTCCCAGAGAATGGGGGATTCTGGTTACCGCGGTCATTCTCCTGTTTTTGGGTGGAATGGCCCTTGGAAAGAATCTGGGATGGTATTATGAATATCCCATATTCGCATGGGGGCGAAAGTATTGGCCCGTTCTGCTGATCGTTCTGGGAATTTATCTGGTCGTTCAGGGGGCCGTATACTCGACAAAGGAACCGCCGGCTACACCACCTGCCCAAGAAAAAGGAGAAGGGGAGGCCGG
>Ga0180853_1432_pt1 | contig 11596 bp, 10 predicted proteins | sample Deesub1362B_J571_FD_124307 | JGI IMG/M metagenome (GOLD analysis project Ga0180853, IMG submission 124307) | Deferribacteres bacterium JdFR-76 | reverse complement strand
CAGTATCTGATCCACATCCCGATTCAGATCTTTTATTGCATCACTCAGTTTTGTTTTTCCATAAACCACACGCTCCAGGTGCTCCTGAATTTTTGTGGCAATCTGTTCCCATTCCACAACTTTGGGAGTCGGCATGACCCAGTTTAATTGCTGATAAAATGCGCGGATCTGCGGATCATTTTTCAGGACGGGCGATTCCCACGCGGAGAGCACAGAGGGAAGATCCCGGGTTAGCCTGAAAAATTCGATCTGAATTTCCGGGCGGCAGAGAAACTCGACAAGTTTCCAGGCTTCATTTGTCCGTTTTGAGTTTTTGAAAAGAACAAGGCTGGCNCCCCCCGCCACAGAATTTCGGTTTTTTCCCGCTGGCAGTGGCGCTATGTCCCATTTTCCCTTCAGATCAGGAACCCGCCTGTTCATTTCGTTAACGACCCAGGGGCCGGTGATCATCATCGCAAAAAATCCGCTACCAAACCCCTGATAAATATTTGCCACTTCACTCATACGGACTGGGGCCAGTTCTTCCTGAAAGAATTTGAGGTAAAACTCCAGTGCCTCAACCGTGGCCGGATCGTCGAAGGCGCCATAGCGGTTGTTGTCGCGCAGCAGGCGGCCATTGTTTTGCATAATCAGGATGACCGGTACTTGCCAGTCGGTGGGAATCAGGGAAAGAAAGATGCCGTAGTGGGGCTGTGGCACGTCCCCCAGTTCCTTGATTTTCCGTGAAACATCGAGCCACTCTTGCCAGGTGGCGGGAGGAGATGAATATCCCGCCCGCTTGAGGAGATCGCTGCGGTAGAACAGTACCCGGGTATCCACATACCAGGGGATGCCATAGGTTTTGCCGGCCAAAACATTGGTTCTCCAAATTCCCGGAAAGAATTGGGTTGAATCCAACGTCTGGGATCGCGCCAGCAGATCATCAAGGCTGCGGATGGCACCGATGGCCTGAAATTCCGGAATCCACGTGTTTCCCAGCTGACATATATCGGGATTGGATTGACCGGCGAAAGCGGTAAGGAGCTTTTCATGCGCGGCGCTCCATGGAATGGACTGCACATCCACGAGGATATCAGGGTTTTCCTTTTCAAATTGATCCATCAGTTTCTGGACATGCTCTCCCTCAGCTCCCATTGCCCAGAATTCGATGCGCACAATCGGAGCAGGACGTGAAGCGCAGGAAAGGAAAATGAAGGCCGTCAAGACGATGAAAAACCATCTGGAAGCACCCTGAAGCGCCGGACTTCGGATCACAGAAACCTCCCGAAAAGCCGCAGACCAGACGTGAAAATTTTTCATAAGTTAATGAAAAATATTAAGAAAAGCAAGCATCCAGGGCGCAAAATCTGCCTCGGAATTCTGCAGCTTCGCGGCAAGATAACCGCTTTGATCAAATCTGTTGTGTTTTTGATCATGTCGCCAGCACAGCTCGGAATAGAGCGGGTTGTCTTCCAGTGGAAAAATGCCGATTCAGAAAAGTCCAATCACTGAGCGGCGGAATTTGCGAAACTCGGATGATAGACAGAATTGGAGGGATGAAGCATGAGCATCTCGCAGCTTCTAATTTCAACAGCCACCACTATAGGGGAAAAATGGCGTTGCTATGGAAGAGTTTTGAAATTGCCGATTCGGGGGAACCGCAGTTCTACAACACAGAAGGAAGGGAAATTTTCGAAAGTTTGAGGAGATCGATCGGATACTGGTAGAATCACGAGTTTTTTAGAGAACGGGAAAGTTCAAGGGGATGGAAAAATTATGGCAAGTCATGGAGTATGGTCGCGAAGCTCTGCTCAGTTCCATTCAAAGCTATGAATAGAAAGGGAAAGTAGGTGGAGAGGTGTTGGAGAATTATTTTGAATAATTGCTTTGAAAAATTTGATATTATCTGAATAGTGCCTTTGAATTAATCACTGGGATAAAAATGTACGTCAAAGCGGCATTTCTCCGATTCTGTGAGGCAATGGTAAAAAGTCCGATTGGCCATTTCGGCTGGAGTGAGGAACAGATAAGAGGGCTTTATGCACAGTGCATCGTAGATGAGTTGGCCAGTCGGTTTATTCAATATCCATCTCTACGGGTTCACGCAGAAAAGAGATATCCCATAGCCCGTGATATTGGAAAAGCGTTGCCTGTTGATATATATGCGAATTTCGAATTCAAAGACAAACTCATTTCGCTCCTGAGCTACGGCTATAGCGAACGGAATTGGATTGGAGTAAAATATTTCGGCGGAGCAGAGGAAAGAAGGGCAGAAAGAAGGACCATAAATGTGGCCTCGATTGTAAAAGATTTTGGAGACTAATCATACTGACGGGGGCCAAACAAGAAAATGAGAATTGATTTTTGATTGCCATATTCGCGAAACAAGTGCAAGCGTGTTTGGCAATGCGAAATGACAAATACGGGGAAAGAGAATGGCTCAGGATTCTGTTTGACGGGAGAGTAGCAAAAAAACGGGTTAGGATCGATTTCTCGATGGAGCCCGAGAGTTTTCGAAGGAAGATTGGGAAAGTAGAAAATTCTGATTTTCTGGAATTGACATTGTACTCCCAGGCGTTCTTGCCGGTTTGTAAAAGTGCGGAGGGGAAGGTAAAAAATGAAGCCGGAATGATTTATTGCTATCTCTTTCGCGTGGAAGATTTTTGCATAGGTTTTGATGGAAAAAGAGTTCCTACCGCCGATCAAGAGGAGATGTATGACTTATGCCGGGCTCTCGCGCAACGGATGTGGACATGAAAGGTGCATTCCATGTTTCAATGGCTAATGAGGCGTTCGTACTTCCATGAAACAGAGCCCGGATGTGAAAGTATCAGGAGACCTTAATTCTATCCAAAAGCGACAATATCTGGGGGGATTTCCCTCCTCTTTTTCCTTGCAAAATCCAAAAAATTGCTTTAAGATTAGAAAGGTTAAGCCTCAAGAAGTGGGAAGCGATGCCCCTGTAGCTCAGTTGGATAGAGCACCGGTTTCCTAAACCGGGTGTCGCAGGTTCGAGTCCTGCCAGGGGCACCAAGAGTAAATAGGAAGAAGTGGTAACGGGAAAGGGAGAGCAGAGCGGATGCTAAAACCACGGAAAAGGATCAAGCGGCGGGAGATCAAAGAGGACAAATTTTTAACGTTTGTTGCAAGGGCTACTGATTTTTTTACTACCTATTCCCGTCAAATCGCCATGGGGATTTTTGGCGTTCTGGTGGTGGTCGTCATTAGCTACATGGTGGTGAAAAGCAAAAAGGAGGCGGATGTTGCTGCTTCCGGCCGCTTAATCCGCGCAGTGGCCGAGTTCAATAACCAGAATTATGACCGTGCGGTTCCCATTTTGCAGGGGATTGTAGAGCAATTTGATGGCACGCGAAGCGCCGGCATCGCTGCTTACTACCTGGCCGTTTCATACTACAATCAGCATAATATCGAAGAGGCCAAAAAGTATTTTGAGCTATATCTGGATGAGTATGGCGGCGACCCTATGCTGGAAAGTGCCGCCTATGCGGGGCTGGCCAGCTGCTATTCGGAAACGGGTGATAAAAAAACTGCAGCTGAATATTACCTGAAGGCAGCAGAAAAGAGCCCCAGTGCCTCCACAGCTGCTTCCTATCTCTTTTCGGCAGCGCAAAGCTTTCGGGAAACAGGCGAAATCCAAACGGCCCAGGAGATTCTCAACCGGATTCTCCGCGAATATGAAAATACGCCGGTGAAGGCCGATGCCCAGATGGTGCTGGCAGAAATTAGCAATCGAGCATAAGACATTTTGAAACACGCAACAAATACCGGAGTTGGGACGAAAGGCCAGATGTTTTTCTGGCCTTTTTTGCTCAATACGGAGGGAGCGTAGCGCATGGAACCGCTCCGTGTAGCTTTTTTATGGCATCAGCATCAGCCGTATTACAAACATCCCGAAAAAGAATTTTTTATTTTGCCGTGGGTTCGGCTCCACGCCCTTAAGGATTACTATGATCTCGCGGCCCTTCTGGAAGAATTTCCAGACATCCGGCAAAATTTTAACCTGGTTCCCTCTTTATTGCTGCAGATTCAGGATTATCTGAATGGGGCACGCGACTATGTTCAGATTCTCTCCGAAAAACCGGCGGCGGAGCTGACCACCGAGGAAAAGGCGGATATTCTCCACTACTTTTTTCAGGTCAACTGGGACCGGCTGGTAAAACCGTATCCGGACTATGAACGTCTTCTAAAAAAACGCGGATTAAAGTTTGATCCCAAACACCCCGAAGCAGCTCTCCGGAGATTTTCGGTTCAGGATTTTCTTGATCTGCAGGTATGGTACAATCTGTGCTGGATTGGTGAAAGCCACAAAGGGCAGAAACCGTTTTCCAGGCTGTTAAAAAAGGGGAAAAATTTCACAGAAGCGGAAAAGAAGGAGCTGCTAGAATCACAGCGGAGCATTCTGGAGAAAATCATCCCGTTACACAAAAAACTGGCCCAGAACGGACAGATTGAGCTTTCCACCACTCCATTCTATCATCCCATTCTGCCGCTACTGTGCGATACGACCATTGCACGGATGTCCCAGGGCAATATTCAACTGCCAAGGTACCGGTTCCGATATCCAGAAGATGCAGAGGAGCAGATAGTACGGGCCCTGCACTATTTTGAAAAAACTTTTGGTTTTTTGCCGGCAGGGATGTGGCCAGCGGAAGGAAGTGTGAGCGAAGAAGCTATCGAGCTTTTCGCCCGCAAAGGAATTCGCTGGATTGCCACCGATGAGGAGATTTTATTCGCAAGCTGGGGGCTAATGGGAATCCGGGAAAAAATGACTCGGGAGGATCTCTACCGTCCCTATGCATACCGGACGGAATCCGGTGAAGAAATTGTCCTCTTTTTCCGCGACCACGTGCTTTCGGATTTGATCGGCTTTGTGTACCAGAGATGGGACCCGGAGGAAGCGGCGGAAGATTTTGTGAAGCGACTGCGGAGTATCCGGGCCTCCATTGTACAGCGCTACGGAGAAAAACGGCTTCGGCATTCTTTGGTTTCAGTAATTCTGGATGGCGAAAACTGCTGGGAATTTTACGTGCAAAACGGCCGGCCATTTCTGGAAGCTCTCTACCGCAAACTTAGCGGGGCTACAGATTTGGCATGTACCACGTTTTCGGATTTTCTCAAGAATCAATATGAGCCGGAATACCTGACGCGCATTTTTGCCGGCTCATGGATCAACCATAATTTTTCTATCTGGATCGGGCATCCCGAGGACAACCGAGCCTGGGAATATCTTTATGAGACACGGTTGGCCTGGCAAAAGGCAAAGGAGGAGGGGCGGGTTTCGCCGGAGGCGCTGGATGCGGCCTACGAAGAGATTCTGATTGCAGAGGGATCCGACTGGTGCTGGTGGTACGGCGAGGAGCACCCCACGGAAAATGCGGCCGAGTTTGACACGCTTTTTCGATCCCATTTAATCCGAGCCTTCGAACTGATAGAGCAGGAACCGCCCAGAAAGTTCTTTGACCCGATCCGCACAGAGGTACGAAAGCGGGTGGCCATTCAGAAACCAATAGGTTTCATTGATCCAGTCATTGATGGCCGCGAATCCAATTATTTTGAATGGCTGGGGGCCGGCAGTCTGGATGCCCGCCGGGTTGGTACGGCTATGCATGCTGCCAGCCAGGCTGTGGAATCGATTCAGTACGGTTTTAATCTGGAGGAATTCTTTCTGAAAATCGTTTTTTCAAAAGAGATTCGCCAGGCGGTGGATGAGGTAGAGATCGAGCTCCATTTTCTGTCACCAGCTGAGCTGAAAATGCGGCTACCAGTGGCCAAACTCCATCACTGCCAGGTATGCGAGGAAGTGCTCATCTGGAAACGGGGCAAATGGGTGCGAGAATCGGATGGCATTCGTGCGGCCTACGACAGATTTCTGGAATTCTCCATTCCGTTCAAACGATTGCGGGCAAAGGTGGGACAGAAAGTGGAGTTCCTGATCCGGGTCCGCCGGGCCGGAAATGTGATTGAAACCTGGCCACCAGATCTTGCATTCGAATTTGAAGTTCCTGGAGAGGACTTTGAACAGATCGAGTGGAAAGTGTAGAAGCGAGATGTGGTGGTAAAAACGATCAAAAAGTAAGAGAAAACGAAGACTGGAAACGGAGTATCATTGCTTTAGAGTTTTTTATTGCATAAGGGTAGCGATTTTATTATATTGCTTTTTGAAGTGGGTTCAAAAGACCCACTTTTTTGTTGCCTTGAATTGGGACGGGTGATGGATCTCATCGATAAAATAACGGAGATTGTTGAGCGCCAGCTCCATATTTTCGGTGCGGAGCTCATTGAAATAACTTTGAAAGGAAAACCGGGCCGCTACCGGCTTACAGTGATTGCGGATACCATGGACGGAATTACTATTAACCAGTGCACGCAAATCAGCCGGCATCTGCTGGAACTGCCGGAGCTGGAGGAGGTACTGGGAGAAAATTTCGTTCTTGAGGTCTCTTCTCCGGGAGTGGACCGGCCGTTGACAACCGAGAAAGAATTCCGTCTGAAAATCGGGCGGGAGCTGGAAGTTTCTTTTCTGGAAGGTGAAGAGGAAAAAACGGTACGCGGTGAACTTGTGGATGCCAATGCGGATGGAATTTTACTGAATGTTTCGGGCGAAATGATCCGCATAGTTTACGGCCAGCTTAAAAAGGCCGTCCAGGCGTTGCCGTGGTAAGTGTGAAAGCAGGTTGGAGGAAAAAATAAGCCATGAAGATCGAAATTGCCGAGGCCATCTCGCAGCTCACAAAAGAGAAAAATATCGACCGCGAGATGGTGGCTAAGATCATCGAAGAAGTGTTAATCATGATGATCAAAAAGAAGTACGGGACAGCGGATAATTTTGACATCTTTGTCAATCTGGACAAAGGGGAGATCGAAATCTATCAGAACAAAATCATCGTCGAAAAAGTCCAGGACGAAAATCTGGAGATCGACCTGGAAACGGCCCGAAAATACGAACCTGATCTCGAGATCGGTGATGAATTTGTGGAAATCGTCGATCCACGTTCTTTTGGCCGTCGGCTGGTGATTGCAGCCAAACAGAACCTGAATCAGAAGTTGAGGGAGCTGGAGCGCGCCCATATTTATGAGGAATTCAAGAACCGGGTCGGTGAAATTATTATCGGTGATATCCGGCAAATTGGGCGGGACGAGATCTACATGAACATTGAAAAAACAGAGGTCATTCTGCCAAAATCGGAACAGATTCCAACCGAGCGGTACCGGAGAGGAGAAAGCCTCCGGGCCATCATCAAGGAAGTGCGCGAAACGCCAAAAGGCCCGGAGATTATTGTGTCCCGCAGCGACCCGCAGTTCCTTATCCGCTTGCTTGAGCTGGAAGTACCTGAAATTTACGAAGGCGTTATTGAGATTAAAGGGGTTGTGCGGGAGCCCGGCGAACGCGCCAAAATTGCCGTTTACTCAAATGACAAGCGTATCGACCCGGTCGGTGCCTGTGTGGGTATGAAAGGGGTGAGAATTCAGGCGATCGTTCGCGAACTGAACAATGAAAAGATCGATGTTATCAACTGGAGCTCGGATCCGGAGATTTTTATCGCACGTGCCCTCAGTCCTGCGCGCCCGCTTTTTGTTACGGTCGATCAGGAAAGCAAGACGGCCACAGCCATCGTCCCGGATGAACAGGCGTCTATCGCAATTGGCCGTGGTGGGGTAAACCGGAAGCTGGCATCACAATTAACCGGATATGAAATCGAAATTCTGAAAGAATCCGAACACAAGAAGATGGTTACCAGGGCCCGGAAGTCCCTGGAAGAGATAGAACTGGACGGAATAGGTAAATCTGTACTTGAAAAACTTCGCAAAGCTGGAATTGAAACGGTAGAGGATGTTTTGCGGGCAGGAGAGGACAAACTTCTGGAGATTCCTGGAGTTGGTCCGAAAACTGCAGAAAAAATCATTGAAACCATCAAAAACTACGTAGAGCAATAATGGCAGAGATTGAAGAAAAAACGACAGCAGCACGCGTGGGGAAAAAACGGCGCATCTATCAGGTAGCCAAAGAGTTCCACGTCTCGATTGAATCAATTGTGGAATTTCTTCAGGGGCTTGGCTATGAAGTCAAAAACCAGATGAGCCAGGTCTCTGAAGAGATGTACGAAAAGATCGTGGAGCGTTTTGGCCGGCAGAAAGGCGGCGAGGAGATTCTGACTGAGGATGACGAAATCCGCCGCAAAATTCTGGAGCGGGAGCGCAAAGAACAGGAGCGCCTTGAGCTAATCCGCCGCGAGATCGAAGAACTGGCCGAAACCAAACCGCTAAGTTTGGAAGAGGTTCAGCGGAAAACGGAAGAAGAGGCGAAAGAGCGGCGGGAGCGCGAACGCAAAGAAAAAGAACGCCTCGAGAAAGAGCGGCGTGCGGCTGAAAAGGCGCGCAAGGAAGAGGAAGAAAAACTCCGCCGCAAGCGTGAGGAGGAAGAAAAACGCAAGAAAGAGGAAGAGGCAAAACGGCGCCTGACCCGATTGCTGGACATTTCGGCGGGAGTTGAGGAAGAGGTTGAGGTTGAAGTTGAAGCTCCTGAAACGACTGAAGAAACGGCCGAGCCCGTTTCCGCTGAAACACCGGAAGAAGAGGGAAAAGTTGCTGAATTAGAAATGGCGGAGACCGTTTCCGAGCCTGCTGAGCCGCAGGTAGAGGAACATCCGGAAGTTGTGGCCTCTGAAGAACCGGCAGAGGCGGCCATGGTTGCTGAAGAGGAGGAGGCGGAAAAAGAAGCACTTCAGGTGGAAGAAGAACTTCCGCCCGAAACCGAAGCCCTGGTGGAGGAGATCGAAGAAGAGTTGATTGAGGAAGAAGAGGAACTGAAAAAAGGCAAAAAACCGGGCAAGGCCAAAGCGAAGGAAGAGGCAGAGGCGGAAGAAGCTGTTGAAAAAGTAGCAGAAAAGAAAAAGAAGAAAAAGAAGAAAGAGAAAAAGAAAAAGAAGAAGTTTACAGAAGAAGAGGTGGAAGCTGCCATCAAACGCACGATGGCGGCAATGGAGGGACCCGGACGGGCAAAGCGGCGCAAACGTGCCGGGCGTCAGGAGGAGGTGGAGGTCGAGGAAGAATCCAATGTCATCAAGGTTACCGAGTTTATCTCGGTGGCTGAGCTGGCCCGGCTCATGGGGGTTGAGCCCAATCAAGTTATCAAGAAGTGCCTCGAGCTGGGTATGCTGGTTTCCATCAACCAGCGCCTGGATATGGATACCATCATTATGGTGGCGGACGAGTTTGGCTTTGAGGTTGAACAGGAGGAAATGTACGGACAGGAAATCATCGAGGAGCTGGACCAGGAAGAGGAAGATGAAGGCCAGTTGGTTGAGCGTCCGCCCATTGTAACGGTTATGGGTCATGTTGACCATGGAAAAACATCGTTGCTTGATTACATCCGCAAAACCAATGTGGTCGCTGGTGAAGTGGGAGGGATTACCCAGCACATCGGCGCTTATGTGGTAAATGTTGATAGCAAGAAGATCACATTTCTGGATACGCCCGGTCACGAAGCTTTTACGGCCATGCGAGCCCGTGGGGCTCAGGTAACCGACATTGTTGTTCTGGTTGTGGCAGCGGATGACCGGGTCATGCCGCAGACTATCGAAGCAATTAACCATGCCCGTGCTGCAAACGTGCCAATAATTGTGGCCATCAATAAAATCGACAAACCAAACGCCAATCCGGATCTCATCCGGCAGCAACTTGCCGATCAGGGGGTTTTGGTGGAGGAGTGGGGTGGCAAGTATCCCTGTGTGGAAATTTCCGCCAAAACGGGCCAAAATGTGGAGCAGCTGCTGGAGCTAATTCTTCTTCAGGCTGAAATTATGGAGCTAAAGGCCAATCCAAACCGTCTGGCCAAAGGGGTCATTATCGAGTCCCAGCTGGACAAGGGCCGCGGTCCTGTGGCCACCGTGCTGGTGCAGACGGGCACACTTCGGATTGGCGATCCTGTGATTGCTGGTACGGTGTTTGGAAAAGTACGTGCGATGTTTGATGAGCGCGGCAAGCCGGTAGAGGAAGCGCCTCCCAGCACACCTGTTCAGGTGCTGGGATTTGACGAGGTGCCACAGAGCGGTGATATTCTCTATGCCGTAAAATCCGAACGGATCGCACGCGAAATCAGCAACAAACGGAAACAGATCAAGCGCGAACAGGAATTTCGGAAGGCCGGGCACATCTCCCTGGATGAGTTCTCCCGTATGATGCGCGAAAAGAGCGTAAAAGAGCTGAAGCTGATTGTGAAGGGAGATGTGGTGGGTTCAGTTGAGGCGCTCAGTGATGCACTGATGAAGCTCAGCAATGAAGATGTGTCGGTGAATGTTATTCACAAGGGGGTGGGCGCCATAACCGAAACCGACGTTTTGCTGGCCTCTGCGTCCGATGCGGTAATCATCGGTTTTCAAGTTCGGCCCAATTCCAAAGCCTGGGAAGTTGCCAACCGCGAAAAGGTGGATATCCGAACCTATTCTATTATCTACGATGCGATTGAGGATGTAAAGAAAGCCCTTGAGGGATTGCTGGAACCCGAAGAAAAAGAAGAAATTCTCGGAATCGCGGAAGTTCGAGAAGTCTTCCGTATACCCAGAGTTGGGAATGTGGCCGGCTGTTACGTGCAGTCCGGGCGAATTTCCCGCAGCGACCGAATCCGTGTCGTGCGTGATGGAGTAATGGTTTATGAGGGCAATGTGGCCTCGCTCAAGCGCTTTAAAGATGATGTGCGTGAGGTACAGGCTGGCTACGAATGTGGCGTCGGAATTGAAGGTTTCAACGACATCAAAGTTGGAGATGTTCTCGAGGCCTTCCAGATCGTAAAGGTAAAACGGAAACTGGAAAGCTGATCTTGGGCTGTGGGATATGGTTGGCTATTTTCAGTTTGAGCTTTATATCCCGGGTTCCGGTTCATTGAAAGAGAAGCGCTTTGTAATTCAGAGTTTGAAAGACCGGATCCGGAATAAATTCAATGTTTCGATTGCTGAGATTGATGGGAACGATACATGGCAGCGGTCGCTGCTCGGAATCGCCATGGTATCCAACGATAGCCAGTTCATTGAAAAGAGTTATCAGAAGATCCTGATGATTCTGGATGGGGATGAGCGGATCGAGGTTATTGACCGGTCGATTGAGTATTTTTGATTGGATGGACGATGTCAATACGTGCTTTGAAAGTGGCGGATCTCCTGAAGCGGGAGATCAGTTTGATTTTGCAGCGGGAGCTGAAAGATCCACGGGTGGGGTTTATCACCCTTACGCGGGTACTGATGAGCGCCGATCTGAAGCAGGCAAAGGTCTATTTTACCATGCTTCCATCATCGCGGGATCCACAGGAGGTGCTGGCAGGACTGAATAGTGCCAAAAGCTTTATCCGGGCGGAATTAAAACACCGGGTTCATTTGAAATACATTCCCTATTTGAGCTTTTACTTCGATGATACGCTGGAATATGTTCAGCATATTGAAGATCTGATTGCGAAGACCAAAGAGGGGAAACGGTAAGGCTCATTGAAAAGGGATCTACAGCAGCTTCAGGAAGGATTGATTCTGAATGTGAACAAGCCGGTAGGGATTACGTCATTTGATGTGATTCGCAAGCTGAGGCGATCTTTGAAAATACGGAAGATGGG
>Ga0180853_1520_pt1 | contig 12149 bp, 8 predicted proteins | sample Deesub1362B_J571_FD_124307 | JGI IMG/M metagenome (GOLD analysis project Ga0180853, IMG submission 124307) | Deferribacteres bacterium JdFR-76 | reverse complement strand
ACGCACGCACCTCTTGTTCATCATCCGTAAATTTTCCGATGGTCATCAGTCCGGTAAGCCGCAGATGCGGCATATCCGCAATGGCAGCAACCAGTCCGGGGGTATCCTCGGGTGCGACGCCGAATTTTGTGGGTTCGTCGGATGTTTTCACTTCAACCAGGACTTCCACCTCACGTCCCATCTGTGTGCAGCGCTTCTCAATCTCCTGTGCCAGATGCAGGCTATCTACCGAATGAATCACCTGAAATATTTGAAGGGCACGTTTAACCTTGTTGGTTTGTAGATGTCCCACCATGTGCCAGGTGGCAAGATCGCCCAGCTCCTGATACTTCTGCCAGGCTTCCTGTACCCGGTTTTCGCCGATATGCTCCACCCCGGCCTCAACAGCCGCCCGGATTCTTTCCGGTGGAACCGTCTTCGAAACAGCCACGATCTGAATCTCTTCCGGATTGCGCCCTGCGCGCTGGGCTGCGCGAGCCACCCTCTCTCTAACCTTCTCCCAGTTGGTGCGGATGAAATCCATTATCACTTTCGGCTGTTATCCCCTGAAACCCACTGTCATTTCCCCTGCACTGCATAAAAATCCCGCCGAAGACCCTTCTTCCAGCCGGGCGGNAAAAATTGGACAGACACGCTTTTACGNTTTCCCCGGTTTTTTCCGGATCATGACTCAAATATATAGATCATGCAGAAGATTTACAACAGGAAATGGCAAGGTGTATTCCGGTCACTACGGTCCTTCGGCCATATTTTATTGACTCACGCTTGGATTTTGGTTATTTTTAGGGAAACTCCAAAGCCGGAAATATAAACAGGGAGGACACGAGCGATGCCACTGGTTACAACGAAGGGCATGTTTGAGCGCGCATACAAGGGTGGTTACGCCATTGGAGCCTTTAACGTGAATAACATGGAAGTGATCCAGGGTGTGCTCGACGCCGTAGCCGAAAAAAATGCCCCCTGCATCCTGCAGATTTCCAAGGGTGCCCGTGATTATGCGGGCATGACGTATCTGCGAAAGATCATCGAGGCCGGGCTGGAAGAACACCCCGACCTGGAGCTGGCGGTCCATCTCGACCATGGGCCGGATTTTGAACTGGCCAAACAGTGTATCGATGACCCGATTTTCACCTCGGTCATGATCGATGCTTCCCACTTGCCCCTGGAAGAAAACATCCGCATCACTAAACAGGTGGTGGAATATGCTCATGCTCACGGGAAAGTTGTGGAAGCAGAACTGGGCCGCCTGGGGGGCATTGAGGAGCACGTGAAAGTAGAAGAACGGGACGCCTTTTTAACAAATCCAGACGAGGCGGAATACTTCGTGGAACAGACAAACGTGGATTCCCTGGCGGTGGCCGTGGGAACCTCCCATGGTGCCTACAAATTCAAGGGAGAACCGGTTCTGGCAATGGACCTGATCAAGGAGCTGACCCGGCGCCTGGAGGGACTGCCTCTTGTGATGCACGGTTCTTCCTCCGTACCACAGGAGCTGGTAGAAAAGTGTAACCGCTATGGCGGCAACCTACCCAACGCCCGCGGTGTGCCGGAAGAAATGATTCAGGAAGCGGTAAAATACGGCATCTGCAAAGTAAATATTGATACGGACATCCGCCTGGCTATTACGGCAACTCTCCGCGAATACTTCCACGAACATCCGGAAGTGTTCGATTACCGGAAATATCTGAAACCGGCACGGGAAGCCGTCAAGCAAATGGTCATGCATAAAATCGATGTACTCGGCTGTGCAGGAAAAGCCGTTGTAAACTGAAAGCTCGGACGTTTCTGATCCACAACTACAACAAAGCCCGGAACATGCGGTTCCGGGCTTTTTGCTTCTGTCTCGTCCTTCTCAAAAATCTCCCCCGCACCGCAGTCCGGGGGTTGCTTCATGGAAAAGAGCTCATCCAGACTTTTCCGATTCCCGGCCACATTCACACATCAATGTGAAAGAAATGGCGGATTACCAGCCCGATCAGGAAATTGATCAGCATAACGCCGATACTGATCAGGGCCATTTCGCCAAAACGGTGCCGGAAAGACAGGTCCTTCGCCACGGAAATGTAATAGGTAAAAAAGAAAATAACCAGCAAGGCATTGGCAACGGCCCACCCCAGCGAAAAGAATGGGTTGGCAAGCACGAAATAGGGAAAAACAAGAAACAGTACCGTAAAGATGTAAGCCACGCCGGTATATCCCGCGGCTTTAAGCGGGTTTTTTTCGCCCTCTTCCGATTTAGTAGACAGGTACTCCGAGGCCGCCATGGACAGGGCCGCCGCAATCCCGGTAATCAGTCCCGCCAGAGCCACAATGTGGGTATTCTGGAGCGCCAATGTCAGCCCGGCCAATGCCCCCGTTAGCTCGACCAGGGCATCATTTAGCCCCAGCACCATGGAACTTACATAGCGCAAACGCTCCTCATCAAGCAGCGATATCAGGTGCTGCTCATGGCGGTCCTCTGCCTCAATCAGCTCCTGCACCTGAGGGATGTACTGCAAAAGCTCGCCGTAGGTTTTTTCAGCGCGCTGTTCCCCCTTTTCCATNAGCTTAATGCCAAATGTAATGCCGAATATTCGCGCCAGAGCGGTGTAAAAAACTATTTGCAGCCGTCTGGGACGCACCGATTCCCCCAGAAGCTCCTTCCAGAAATCATGGTGTTCCAGCTCCTCATTCGCAATTCTTTCCAGCAAGGTCCGCATGTCCGGATCTTTCTGGCTGGCTGCCAGTTTCCGGTAAATGTGGTACTCCGTCAGCTCAATCTGCTGGGCCATCCGGATTTTCTGCCGGATCTCTTCGGGTAAACTACGAACAGCATCTGCCGAAACTTTCGCCGTATCTTCCATCTCACAGCTCCTCTTCCATATGGTGCTTGATGATCTTTGCCTGAAAAATAAACACCACATCCTCCGCAATATTGGTCGCCAGATCGGCCACCCGCTCGAGATTTTTGCTAATGTTGATCAGCTCAATCGCCCGCGAAATGGTCTTTGGATCTTCCATCATGTAGGTGATCAGCTCCCGGATGATTTCGTCGTTCAGTTTGTCAACCTCGTCGTCCATTTCACACACGTGCCGGGCCATTTCCGGCTTCTCCTGAACCAGCGCATCGATGGCACTGCGCAGCATTTCCTGGGCAATCTGGGCCATCATCGGAATGCTGATCAGCGGTTTCACCGGTGGTTTGTCAGCAATCTTCTGCACCGACTGGGCGATATTTACTGCGTGGTCCGCAATCCGTTCCAGGTCGCTGTTGATCTTCAACATGGCGGTCAGCATCCGCAGATCAATGGCCAGCGGCTGCTGGGTCGCGAGAAGCCGGATGCATTCCTCTTCAATTTTAACCTCATAAAGGTTGATTTCATCGTCGCGCTCAATTACTTTCCGCGCCAGATCCATATCCCGTTTTTTGGCAGCCAGAGTGGCATCTGCCACACTTTTTTCGGCCAGGGCTGCCATGCGCAACAGGTCCCCCTTCAGCGCCTCCAGGCTTTCCTGAAATTTCTTGCGTTCAACCATCGGCCATCCACCTGTGTTTTTCTGCCGGTTTGCCCCGCCCGCCGCTTTTTAGCCAAAACGGCCGGTAATGTACTGCTCGGTTAGTTTCTCCCGCGGGTTAGTAAACAGGGCATCTGTCCGGTCAAATTCAACCAGCTCACCCATCATCAAAAAAGCAGTATAATCGGAAATACGCGCCGCCTGCTGCATGTTGTGGGTTACAATGACGATCGTAAATTCTTTTTTAAGCTCAGTGATGGTTTCCTCAATCTTCCCTGTGGAAATCGGGTCCAGGGCGGAAGCCGGTTCATCCATGAGGATGATTTCGGGCCGGTTGGCCAGGGCCCTGGCAATGCAAAGTCGCTGCTGCTGACCTCCCGAGAGATCCAGTGCCGACTGGTGCAGGCGGTCTTTCACTTCATCCCACAGATCGGCCTGGCGCAAAGCCCTTTCCACAATTTCTTCCAGCACTGCCGGATCCCGTTCTCCGTTCACTTTTGGACCAAAGGCCACGTTTTCCCAGATGGACATGGGAAACGGATTGGATTTCTGGAATACCATACCCACCCGCCGCCGCAGGGTTTCCAAACGGATTCCCTCCCGGTAAATATCCTCCCCATCCACAAGCACCTTTCCGGTGAGATAGGCCCCGGGAATCAGATCGTTCATCCGGTTGAAACATCGCAACAGCGTGGACTTTCCGCATCCGGAAGGGCCGATAAATGCCGTCACCTGCCGACGCGGAATCTGTATGGAAATGTTTTTCAGCGCACGGTTTTCCGGACCATAAAAAAAATTCAGATCGATGGTTTCAATCGCCACATCTGAAAAAACCGGTTTTTTTCCGGTCCCGGAAACCTCTCGGAGGCCGGTCTGGATATCCATGTCCTGTCTTTGCGCCATCCTCCTCCTCTCTTACTTTGCTAAAAAGTAGCCGTGCGATACCGTTTGCGCAAGCGATTTCTCACCACAATGGCGATCAGGTTAAGGGCCACCACAATGGTAATCAGCAGAAGGGCCGTCATGTATACCATGGGTTTGGCCGCCTCCACATTGGGAGACTGAAACCCCACATCGTAAATATGAAATCCCAAGTGCATAAATTTTCGGTCAAGATGCAGAAACGGGAAGGTGCCATCGATGGGCAAAGAGGGTGCCAGTTTGACCACTCCAGTAATCATCAGCGGTGCTACTTCTCCCGCTCCGCGGCTGATGGCCAGAATTAACCCCGTAAGGATCCCAGGGGTCGCGTTTGGAATCACGATTTTGCGGATCATCTGCCATTTTGTGGCGCCCAGGGCCAGCGCACCTTCACGGTTGGCCCGTGGAACAGCAAGCAGGCCCTCTTCTGTGGCCACAACAACCACAGGAACTGTGAGCAGCGCCAGAGTTAGCGAAGCCCACAGGATGCCGCCCGTGCCAAAAGTGGGTTCCGGCAGCTTCGAGCGGAAAAACAGCTGGTCAATGGTGCCACCAACGGTGTAAATGAAGAATCCCAGCCCGAACACACCATACACGATGGAAGGGACCCCTGCCAGATTGTTTACCGAAAGACGGATGAGCCGGACGACGGGCCCTTGAGGGGCATACTCGTTCAGGTAAAGGGCGGCCAGAACCCCGAACGGCACTACTGCAATGGACATAATCATCACCATCAGTACCGTACCGAAGATAGCAGGAAACACCCCGCCTTCGGTGTTGGACTCCCGCGGCCCGGCCGAAACAAATTCCCACAGTTTGCCACAATAGTATTTCGACTTCTGCCATACCGACATCCGGTTGGGCTGGTAAAAGCGGATAACCCGGTGGAGCGGCAATTCCACCGCCTGGCCTTCCGCTGTTTGCACCGTAACCACAAGTTGTCGGTTACGCGCTTCCAGGGTTTCCATCCGCATCTGAAGCTGCTGGTAGGCCGGCGCAATTTCGGCCTCCAGTCTATCCACTTTCCNCCCCAGGTCCTCCAGGCGTTGTNTCTCTTCTGGCGAAAGTTTTCCCCCGCGGCTTTCCAGTAGAGACAGTTCCCGGTAAAGGCGAGAAATCGGCCGCAGCAGGTCGTTCATTCTCCCCTGAATTTTTTCGATCTCCCTCCAGTTCTTCCGGGCCTGGCGGTGAGCTTCTTTCATTGCTTCCAGATCGGGCGGCCCTTTCTTCCCCGCAAGCGCCACCGGAAAGCCGAAAAAAACACCGTATTCTTCCCTTTCAAAAGCAGTGGCATCCGGCTCCCTGACAATGCGCAGGACATCCCCTTTCTTTACCCACAAAAAGTCCCTACCATAGAGATCCCGGTTACCAACTCTGAGTTTTATTTCGGGAACCTTTACCTGTTCCCCCATCTCATTGAGCTCCCGCACAATGGCTTTGCCGCGGATTTCGCCCAGATAGCGTGTCCCATCCTTCATCTCAACCAGCACAAGGTCAGCCGGCCAGAAGAATCCCAATCCTTTTACCAGAATCACCGCGATCATAAACACCACCATCCCCAGCGATAAAATCAGGGCCATGCTGGTGGTAAAAATGTAGGCATCGCCTTTTTGTCGGAAGTAGTTCATTCCTGCCATTGTCTAAAATCTCGCGTACTTTTTGCGCAACTGGTCCCCGACCACAGCGGCCACTGTGTTAATTACAAAGGTGAAAAGAAACAGAAGCAGTGCTGTAAGGAACAGAACCCGGTAGAGGGTTCCTCCTACGGGTGCTTCGGGGATTTCTACGGCAATACAGGCGGACATGGCGCGGAATCCGTTAAAAGGGTTCAGGTCCAGGATGGGTGTGTTACCGGTGGCCATAAGGACGATCATGGTTTCGCCAACCGCGCGACCAAACCCCAGCATAATCCCGGCAAAAATGCCCCCGGAAGCAGCCGGTACTACAATATGTCGTACTGTTTGCCAACGGGATGCTCCCAGCGCCAGCGCCGCTGAGGTGAGGGACGCCGGAACGTTGGACAGTGCATCTTCGGCCATGGTAAAGATAATGGGAATCACAGCAAAGCCCAGAGCAAATCCTACTACCAGGCTATTACGGGTGTCGTACTCCAGCCCCAATACATCCCCCAGCCACTGGCGGATGTCCCCTGCAAAGAGCGATGCTTCTACCGGCCGGGCCATGGCAAAGGCCAGTAAAAAGGCGGCCGCCACAAAAGGCAGCGCATACAACAGCTCCCAGCCCTGGGGAACCGTAAGTCTGCGCCGTTCCGGCACCAGACGCCAGATTAGCACGGCAGCAAACAGCATAAAAGGAAACAGAAAAAAGAGCAACAGAATGGCCATCAGGTGCCGTTCAAACAGCGGCGAAAAATAGAGCCCCGCTAGGAAACCGATCACCACGCTGGGCAGAGCGGCCATAATCTCTACCGTAGGCTTCACCACCTGTGCCAGCCGTCTGGGAGCAAATTGCGAGACGTAAATGGCCGCAAGGACAGCCAGCGGCACCGAAAACAGCATGGCATAGAGGGTTCCTTTGAAAGTCCCGAAGATCAGCGGTACCAGGCTCAGTTTCGGTTCAAAGTCATCGGTCCCGCCAGTGGATTGCCACACAAACTCCGGTCCCGGGTAGCTCTCATACCAGACTCTGCCAAAAAGGGTTTTCAACGTCACCTCCGGATGCGGATTGTTCAGCCGGAAGATAGCCAGCCGGTTTCGACCGTCTACGAGCAGGATAGCATCGGACTTGGGAGCAAATTGTACGGCCAAAAGCTGCTCCCCCGCGGAGCGGAATTTCGCCTGTGTGCGGCCCGTGGTGGCATAATGCAGCTGCACGTTGCCGCGCCGGTCCACGGTCACGAAATTCCGGTTCCTCGGCGAAACGGCTATCCGCGTTACAGCGGCCGGATGCGGGTGGAACGAACGGATTTTCTGGAAGCGGAACACATTGTCCGGCGTGCGTACCCGGAACCATTCCGAAACCTGCCCGGCCGCATCGCCAACGATCAGGGCCTCATTTCCTATGAGGAAATCCGTTGCGGTGACGGGCTCGTACCCCGCATGCCACCGGTCCACACGATACACCCCGGCTGGATCAGAGAAATCGAACCAGTGAAGGTATCCGGAATTGGTCCCAGCGATCAGGACGTCACCCGCTTCGTTCATAGCCATTGCCGTAATCCGATCTTCTCCCTCCGGACGGAAAAACAGCCCGCTGTACAGAAGATTGCCAAACTCATCCTCTATCCGGTAATGAAGCTCCCCGGCATGGTTCCGCCAGACCCACAATTCATACTCCTCTTCGGTTTGCCGGTAGATCAGCTGCTCGATATGAAGCACCCCTTCGGCGCTGGAGGACTCGGCCTGAAAGAAACGGACGGACTCAACCCGCGGCCTGACAATCCGCTGGCCATTCTGGTAGGTCACTTCAAATCCTACTTCTAGCGAGAAAATCCGGCCCTGACTGGTTCCTGCGGCCAGTCTGAACATTCTTGGGGAAGCCCGGCTAACACTGAGGATTTTCTCGTTTCCATTTAACGGCAGCCGTGCAGCCGGAGCAATTATCCGCTGGATCGAATCCTCATGGACAGCAAAAAACCGGATCTCCCCCCGGTCATTTAGCGTAAAGGCAACCTGCAGGTATTCATCTGACCCTACCATCAAAACGGGAGATACCGGCCCATCAACGGTAAACGAAAGAAACTGGCGTACAGAGGCCGGAAGAGCAAGTGGAAAACTCTGATAGATCAAAAAAAACAGGATCAGCAGAATGATAAAAATGATGCCATATCCGCCTGAGGCAATCACGTAGCGGGCCAGGCGGTCCCGGCGTTCTGCCCGCTTCAGATATTCGTCAAAGCCCCAGTAGGATTTCGCAGCTGAAGCACCTGATTTCTGAGCACGCCGACGCACGGTACCACCCAACCTCCGTCTACCGCAGTTTTTTCAATTCCTTCTCCACCACTTCATACGGGAGTGGCAAATAGCCGTCTTTCACAACAATTTTCTGTCCCTCATAGCTCAAAACGAACTTTAAGAATTCCCGTACCAGCGGGTCCAGAGGCTGATTGGGTCTTTTTACTATGTAGATGTACAGGTAGCGCGAAAGCGGATATCTCCGTGAAATGACGTTTTCGTAGGAGCCGTCGTAGCAAGGCGCTCCCTTCTTTCTGGCGAGAGCCAGTGCTTTTACGCCAGACGTCTGGTAACCGATGCCGCTGTAGCCAATGGCATATCGGTCTTCGGCAACGCCCTGAACCACCGAAGCGGAACCGGGCTGTTCTTTCACCGAATCTTTGTAATCCCCTTTGCGAAGGACNTGTTCTTTAAAGAAACCGTAGGTTCCGGAGGCAGAATTCCGGCCGTACAGGCTGATCCGTTTGTTGGTCCAATCGCCTTTCAGGCCAAGCTGTCCCCAAGTGACAATGTCCGTCGGATATCCGCGTTTACGGGTTTTGGAGAAAATTGCATCGACCTCTTCCAGGGACAGGCAATCAAGCGGGTTGTTTTTGTTCACGAAAACGGCCAGCGCATCCAGAGCAACACGGATAGCCGTAGGTTTGAAGCCGTACTTTTTCTCGAAGGCATCGATTTCCCGGCTTTTCATTTTCCGAGACATGGGTCCAAACTGAGCGGTCCCGGCGATTAGTGCGGGTGGCGCCGTGCTGGAGCCTTTTCCTTCCACCTGAATGTGAACCAGCGGGTAGTACTTGCGGAATCCTTCCAGCCACAGAGTCATCAGATTGTTCATCGTATCCGAGCCGATGCTATTGGCTTTCCCGCTAATCCCCCTTACCTTCCGGTAGTGTGGGATACGTGGATCTACCTCGACGGGTTGGGCGCCCGCCAATTGCGCCGAAAAAACGAACCCCAGCGCAAGAATAAGGATCTTTCTCATGACTTTCTCCTTTTAGCTTCGTACTTCCGAAAATGAAATATAACTCAGCAAGGTTACAGGAAGGTTACAGGCAAGAATTTTCCGGCTCTCCCACTCCAGTAGAAAGCAGCGGGCGAAAGGTGATTTCGAAACAAATCCGGAAGCCGGCCCCTCTGGCAGGAGCCGGCAACCGGTCATTTCCCCCAGATTTTGAGGACGTTCAGCTAAGTCCGGGAACCCGCGAGATCGCGCGGTGATTCGGCTACAGACTACAGGCCGTACTGGCCTTTCACAATTTCTGCGATGCCCAGTTCTTCCAGGCGAGCCACCGGAGCAAGCAGGGTAACAGTGACCACTCCCGGCAACCGGCCGATCTCCACACCACCTGTTAGCGTTACCCGGTTAAGGACCTCCTCCTTGGAAACCCCGAGAAGATCGGCCATCCGCGCTACGCCATTGTCGGTGGCCTCGTTGAGGTTGGCGCCCGTGCCCACCACCTGGATCGGCGCGGCATCCTCCAGCAATTCCTGTCCCACAGAGGCGGCCAGCCTGCGCGCCTGTTCTTTTTCCGCAGCAGAAAGCGGCCGGGCCAGATAGGGCAAATCTTCTACCGGCGGCAGCAAGATAGGTCCTCCCAGCTTCAGCCCTTTGATGACGCGCACTTCCAGCGTAACTTCCGCAGACACATCTGTGGTATGGCCGGCAATCTCTCCATCTCCCTGCATGGCATGAACATCACCAATATACACACCGCCACCCGCTACCTTTACGGGACAGATGAGCACCGCCCCCTCACGCACTGAATCGATGTCCATGTGGCCATCCGTACGCGACTCTTCCAGCTGTTCTTTGGAAAGGGCGTACTGGTGCGGTGCGCCGATCAAAAACTGGCCAAAATCGCCGGCATTGTGCGAATCGGGCATATCTACCGAGGGTGTGGTGCCAATGTTGCCGATAAAAGGCCGGAGACGGGTCGCAACACCCGCAATGTCTGCCGGACGCAGGGCAACAATGGGATTCTGCTGAGAGGCCTTGGGCAGGGCCATAACCCGCGCTGCTTCCTTCGCCAGTTCCTCGGCCACCGCGCTTCCAACCGTTACCCCCACCTGCCGCTCCCTGTCAAACACAATGGTGTAGCCATTGGTGACACGGAACGGATTAACCTCCGCCCCGCATTTGGCACAGCGCACAGCCTCAGGCCCGGTGCCTTCCAGCCGGGTTGGGGGATTCTCTGTCCCGCACTCCGGACAAAAACGGGCCACAAATGGATCGCCCTTATAGCGGCCTTCCACAAAAGACATGGTTCCCGAGGCTGTCGCATCAGAGGTTACGTGAATTTTGCGGATCCGGATAACAATGGCATCTCCCGGATTTGCACCCTCCACCGCCACGGGAGTTGTTACCTCGTGCCCACCGCGGAATGAGGGTGTAATCATAGGTCCCCAGCAGCCAGGAGCCGTCTCAGCAATAATGGTGCCTCCATCCGCTACCGGCCCAGTCATCGGAATGCTCGGCCCCACCAGACCGCCCGTAAATGTGTTTACCCGCACGGTTTCCTGAGCTTTCTGAGACATAACGCACCTCCATTCTTTCTATTAACCCAACCTGCCCTGAAAAACCGTAGCTTCGAAGTTCGGGGATTCCGGGTCCCTTTTCAGACAGTCCGTCTACCCGAAGGAATGGCTATGAGAAAAGAGGATGCTATTGCAAAAATGTAACCTTTACCCCCAATGTAACAATTGCCGCATCTGTCTGCAAGGACTTTGTCACACCTCCCTACCCGCCGGCGTCGACCTGCGCTTGGCCTCAGAACCCGATGAGGTTTTACGCAGGCTCGTCCTCCCGACTTTTCTCTCAATGGCCCAATGGATTTTGCAAGTATCCTTCCATCGCCAGCAGAAAGGATTTTCCACCGGCGGTATAATGTCGTTGACATTGGGGAAAAAATTTTTAAATTTCTGCAAAAAAGGGAAAGATTTTGTTCTGGCAAGCCCAAAATCACAGTTTGTCTCCCGCTTTTTTTTCCGGCAAGGCTCGGAACAGGTTCACCTGTTTCGCAACCCCCTGCGAACCAAAACGCCCTGGTTTAAATGGTGGAGGATGATATGAAACGCACTCTGTCCGTAACCGCTTTTTTTGTTTATCTGGTCAGCGCGGCTTTTCTTTTCGCCGCTGACACAAACCGGTTGACGGTGGATCTATTTCTGGATTGGGAGACCGTTTCAAGCCCGCAAATCTCGCCGGATAGCAAAAAGATTTTGTATATCCGGCGCTGGACCGACAAGCTCAACGACCGCTACGTGAGTGAAGTCTGGATGATGAACATAGACGGGAGCCATAAGGAGTTCCTCTTCAAAGGAAGCAGCCCGGTGTGGTCTCCTTCCGGAGATCGGATTGCCTACCTCGCTGAAGGCGAGCCGAAAGGCAGCCAGATCCACATATTCTGGATGGACACCCGCCGCTCTACCCAAATCACGCACCTGGATATCCGCCCCTCCGGTTTGCGGTGGTCTCCCGACGGCAAACGCCTGGCATTTGTGGCCACTGTTCCCGAAAAGTCCAGAGGAATGGCCATCAAACTTCCAAAACGCCCTAAAGGCGCCAAGTGGGCCCCCGAACCGCGGATCATTACCCGGCTCAATTACCGCCGCGACGGACGCGGGTACCTGCCTTCTGGATATCGGCACATTTTTATTGTAGATGCGGAAGGAGGAACCCCCCAGCAGCTTACCACCGGCCCCTACAATGACGGAACCCCTGTCTGGACCCCGGACGGGACTTACCTAATTTTCAGCGGGTTGCGTATGAAGGATTGGGAATATGCCTGGCGTGAATCGGAAATCTACCGCGTGAATACC
>Ga0180853_1499_pt1 | contig 12217 bp, 14 predicted proteins | sample Deesub1362B_J571_FD_124307 | JGI IMG/M metagenome (GOLD analysis project Ga0180853, IMG submission 124307) | Deferribacteres bacterium JdFR-76 | reverse complement strand
TATTTTCGGGTAAGGAACCAGGGAAGGTTTATAATGAAAACATAAAGAAATATCTTTATTACATGGTTGAGAAAATAAAGGTTTCAACATCTACTATGAATATAATCATAAATGCCTTAAAGTTTTACTATGGAGAGGTTTTAAAAAAAGTTTATTTATGAAGTGAAACGCCCTAAAAAAGATAAAAAATTACCAGTGATTTTGAGCAAAGAAGAAGTGAAAAAGATTTTGTATACCGCTACAAATATAAAACACAAAGCTATTTTAATGCTGATGTATTCTGGTGGGTTAAGAGTTGGAGAGGTTGTAAGATTGAAGCCAGAAGATATAAAAGCAGATAGAAGATTGATTCGCATAAAAGCATTAAAAGGCAGAAAAGATCGGCATACTTTGCTTTCCGATGTTGCTTTACAGACTTTACGGGAATACTGAAGAAAAGAGAAGCCTAAAAAGTGGCTATTTCGGAGTTGGAATAGAGAAAAACATATGACTGCGTGAACGGTTCAAAAGATTTTTCAAAACGCTTGTAGGAGATCGGGAATTAAAAAAGAGGTAACCGTTCATTCTTTGGGGCATAGTTTCGCTACTCATCTTTTAGAGAGTTGGATTCATTTAAGGTATATTCAAGAGCTTCTTGGCCATAAAAGTTCTAAGACAACAGAAATATATACCCATGTCAGCACAAAAGATCTTTCAGCAATAAAAAATGCACTTGATAGCCTTTTGACAGGAGTTGGAGTATGACCAAAAAAACAAGAATAGCCACCCAGAGGGATGTATATGCGAAAAGTTCGCATATCTTCCCAAAAAGTCGGTATATCCGAACACTTCGGATATGAGTGAGTTATCTGCCATGCAAGAACAGGAAATAATTAAGGTGATACTATGAAGTTATTTTCTCAAAGAAAGGGCATTAAACCAGTCAAATCTGTAATGCAAGTCGATTCTATGGATAGTGAGTTAAGAAATGGTTTATGGAATGCCTTGATTATTTTCTATTGGAATCAAGTAATAAGGTATGCGGATTTTTCACTGCAAAAACATTGATATCTTATTAAAAAGATTATGGCACAATTATTTTAAGTACCCAATTGATACTTTAAGTGATTATTGGCCTAATACATATAAGGAGATAAGAGAATACTTCTTTAATTGCAAGTGGTATGAAGTTTATGATTTTATAGAATTCATAGCCAATAATTATCCTGACGTATATAATGAAGTTAACCCAAAATTTATAGATTTTTGCAATTCTGTTTTAGAACGCGAATTATCCGCTTATCGCTTCGTCGGAGGTAAGATTATACAAATAACCTCAGAAGTAGAAGTTTCCGAAATTGAAGAAGCTTTAGAGGCTTCAAAACCTTTAAAAGCTGTTAATGCTCATCTAAAAACAGCATTGGATTTATTAGCAAACAGAAAGTCTCCTGATTATAGGAATTCGATAAAAGAAGCTATTAGTGCAGTGGAGGCTATTTGTAATCTAATAACGAAAGAGAAAAAGGCAACATTAGGTCAAGCATTAAAGAAAATAGATGATAAAGTCGGTTTACACCCCGCCTTAAAAAATGCATTCAGCAATTTATATGGATATACAAGTGATGCCGAAGGAATACGTCATGCACTTCTTGATGAACCTAATCTCACTTTTGAAGACATAAAATTTATGTTAGTTTCCTGTTCCGCATTCATAAATTATCTTATTAGTAAAGCATCTAAGGCGGGAATTGAGATATGATTTGCACGGCAGATAACACAGCATATGCGGCTCACTTCATTCGCCCAAATTCCACCTTCGGTGGAACTTCGTATATGCTGAGAACTTTGTGCGCAATATTTTATAAGGGGAGTTAAAAATGATCGAAGACAAAAAAGAACATGTTGAAATAAACAAATATTTGAAGTACTTAGAGTCCATATCGGAAGCAGTATCAGAGCACAATATATCAGAAAGAATCAGAAATTTTGCGAAGGAAAAATTCGGTCAAGATATACCCGATATTCTAATTTGGGAACAGATGGTTTTTGATTTTACAGAAAAATATGCTAATGAAAAATCAGGATGGAGTACTTATTTTGGACCTATGTTTGTTTTACCTGACGAAGAAGGTAAAATGGTCGAATATCCCAGCATTCAAAGAATAACGCCAGAGATTATTTCTTATTGGGAGAAAAGAGCCAAGGGATCCACTCACCCCATCTTTAAAGCAAGATATTCTAATTTAGTTTGGGATTTTTCTGAAAAGATAACAGGTGAAAAACCTCATTATTCAATTGCTCAAATTTATATAGATTCGATTATAGAAATAGCAGAGAAAGATCTTCACAAATATAGTGTTGATGTAATAAAAAAGCTAGAAAGAGCTCTATCCCTTGCATTGAGTATCAATGATAAAGAACGAATAAACAGATTGATAGAAACCATAATCTCTTATGAGAAAAAAATCGGAGAAGATGATAAACCAGGATTGTGGGGCTTTTCATATGAATTTCTTATTAAAAACAAAAAGGTGCCAATAAGTGATGATAAAAAGCGGGCTATTCTTACTGATTTGGAAAAAAGGTTTAACAGGCTATTGAGAGGAAATAATCATTGGGCTGCTCAAAGAGCTACGTTATTGTTGTTGGATTATTATTCAAAGCTTGGGGAAAAAGCAAAAGTAAAAGAAACACTCCTAAAATATGGGGAATTGGTTCAAAGACAGGCAGAAAAAGCCTCACCTCTTGTTGCAGGTGCATGGTTAGAAGAATTGTATCATTTCTATTTACAATACGGGATGAAGGATGAAGCAGATAAAATTTCAAATAAAATCAGAGAATTAGGGAGAAAAGCAAAAGATGAGCTCAAAGAAATCAAAATTCCGATAGAAATCCCCAAGAATGAACTTGAAAGATATATTAATTGGTTGACTGATGGTGATCTTAAAACTGTTCTACAAAAGATTGCAGTAAATTACATCCCCAAAAAGGACGAAGTCATAAAACAATTGCAAGACCTTTCTAAAAGGGCTCCAATTTCGTTTTTATTTGCTAATAAAATTATGGATGCTGAAGGGCATCCTGTAGCAACAGTCGGTCCACTGGAAGAAGATATCAATGGCCATATTGTTCTCCAAATTTCACAAAACATGCAAATTAGTTCTATCTTTTTGAGAGAAACTCTTAATACTCTAATAGATAAGTTCAAGTTGACTACTGAAAAGATAATAGATTACCTCTATGAATCTTCCATCTTTGATGAAAGAAGAAAAGAGTTTCTTATTAAGGGTATAGAAGCTTATCTAAAGGGAGATCACGTAGTTTCATTGCACATACTAATTCCTCAAATTGAGGCTATAATCAGAAATTTATCAGAAAAAGTAGGCGTTCCTATTTTAAAACCCTCTCGAACTGGGGGATTTTTCTATCGAACACTTGATGAATTATTACGCGAAAAGGGGATTATAAAGGTTTTAAGTGAAGATATGTGTCTTTATTTTAGAGTTTTACTAACAGATCTCCGTGGATGGAATCTACGAAATGAAGTGTGCCATGGTATAAGTGGGCCTGAACGATTTAATCAAATATCAGCTGATAGGATATTCCATGCACTTGTATGTTTAGCCTTGGTAAAAGAAAAGAGGGATGAAGAATGATTTTAAGCACTGCGCACAACAAGCGGGTATCTGGCTACGCCACTACATGGCTTCGCCCAAATCCTCACTTCGCTCGGACTTCAGATACCCGCAAAACGTTAAGCGACATTTTGCTTGGCGGATATTATAAAGATAGAGGAAGATTAAGCAATGAGTAAAATTGATGAAGTTGATCTTGAAAATGCAGGGGAAGATTTCAAGAGAAATCTTTATCGTTTGCTCTTATTTTATAAGCAGTTAACTCAACTCCTTGAAACTTTCTTTAGCGGATATTTGCTAATGTCCACTGATGAACTTAATAGAAATTACTTACGGCTTTGTAGCAAGATCAAGGAAATCCTTAAAAATCCAAGCTTTGAAAATTTGGCCGGATATGATTGGCAACCATTTGATAATCTCAGGGCTCTTGACTCTGATGCTCCCGGTGTTGAGTGGGAATACGGAGGGCGGCAAATTTGCGGTAACTTCCTTAGTGCTATAGAAGAAGTATTCATTAACAATGGAGAGAAAACGTACCCTTTGAATGATGAGGACCAACAATTATTCGATTCTATTCAAAATTACTTGGAGAGGTATCGTAATTATAAGAGCAGTTACGAAAAGAGATGGTCACAAAGAGTTGAAAAACAAGATGAGGAGTGGAGAAAGAAGCAAGAAAAGCCCCAAGTGGAGATACCAGAATTTGGTTTTGAATTTATTAGAGATGAAGAGATTAAAAATTTACTCATCAGGGATTGGAATGAAGCCCAAAAAGCATTCGAGAACGAATTATATAAAGCAACGGTGGTGCTTTGTGGTACAGTTCTTGAAGCTTTGTTAATTGACGCTTTATCCTGCATTAACGAGGAAGCAAAGTTTAGTTATTACCAAAAGTATTTGGAAGGCAAAAACAAAAGGAATAAACCCCCAGAAATTGAAAATTGGCTATTATATCAACTCATTGAAATAGCAAAGCAGCAAGGTGTTATTACTTCTGATGTGGCTAAACTCTCTCATATTGTAAGAGATTACCGTAATTTGATCCATCTCTGGGCTCAAAAAAGTGAACAATTGCGAGTGGATTCACATATAGCATCTGCTGTAGTTAACCTCTTAACTGTTGCTTATAACGATATTGCGAAGTGGCACATTAAAAGAAGAAATGAGTGAGAATCACCAAGCAAAACGCTTGCCCCTTCGGGACTTGCCCTAGTGGGTCGCCTAAAAGAGCGTATCTGGCTATGGTGCTTCGCACCTTCGCCCAAATCCTGCTTGGCAGGACTTCAGATACGCTCGGAACGTTGTGCGTCATTAAGACAGACCCAATAAAATCATTTAAAATTTCGAGATTAAAAACTAATTCAGGAAACATTTTAAAAATAAATGTAAGATATTTATTACATATTGGGATATTTGTATTACATTTGCAGTATGGAAAATATAAAAATCAAATTAGCACGGGTAGAAAAGGGTTTGTCGCAACAAGACCTTGCTGATTTGGTTTGTGCTACTCGACAAACAATAGGATTGATTGAAAAGGGAAAATATAACCTATCACTTAATCTATGTATTAAAATTGCAAAAGCATTAAATAGGACATTAAACGATTTATTTTGGTATGAAGACAAAAAATAAAAAACCATTCTTAAATATGGACGATAGAAATAAGCAAGTTGCTTATGAAGTAATAGCTGTTATGTATTTTCTTACAATTGTTGCAATGCAAGGAATTGTAAAATTTATAGGCAGTTTGCTCTTGGACAAGAAATGGGTAATTTTGAGGATATTGCAACCATTATGACAATAAACTCTCTATTTCTTATAAGTGCCTTATTATATTTTGGGGCAATTCAGATTAGAAGATTAAAAATAAAGAGCATCTTATTAATTTATGTTGTATTTGCAGTTCTTGGGAGTTTATTTACCTATGCAAAATATAACATTTTCCAAAACCCAGGTTTATCATTTGAGAAATTGTTTAATAAATTAATAATTGTTATTACAATCATTGGGCTAATAATGGGATTTTGGATAATACTTTCAGTATTAGGTAAAAAACGAATTGATAAAGAATTAGAATAATTAGAATAGGTAAATAATGGGAAAATTAAAAGGACGTAAACGATCTTTATTTTTAAGTGCAGTTTTGGTAGCATTAGGAATTACTTTTACAACCATAATGAAAGACAGTCTTGGTTTAGTAGGAATAGTATTTATTGCAGTTGGCGGATTTTTCTCTATTGTTGGAATGAGTAAGAAACGAAAAGAAGATGGAAAGAACAATAAATAACGAACGCGCAACAACGTGTATAAATCATTGGGCAGCAAGTGGTTAAATGAAAATTATAGATATAAATAAAAATTACGGTAAACTGAAAATGAAGTGCCTCGAAATGCCCAACGCTTCATACACAAACCGTTGTCCGAAATTGCCCGAAGCCCCTTATGGAAAATGTTAATATGTTAAGACGATATACGGTGAAATGATGAACAACTGGGCAAAGATAATAATCGGCGATAGCAGAAAAATGATGGAAGTTGACGATAAAAGCATAGATTTAGTGGTTACATCACCCCCTTATTGGCATATTAAAGACTATGGAGTTGAAGGACAGATAGGATATGGACAAAACTTACATGAATATTTAAAAGACCTTTATAGAGTTTGGAAAGAATGCTATAGGATTCTTAAACCCGGAAGGAGGTTGTGTATAAATATAGGCGATCAATTTGCTCGATCCATTATTTACGGGAGATATAAAGTTATACCATTGCATGCCGAATTCATAGCACAATGTGAGGACATAGGTTTTGATTATATGGGCTCAATAATCTGGCAGAAAAAAACCACAATGAATACTACAGGAGGGGCGAATGTAATGGGTTCTTACCCATATCCTCCAAATGGTATGGTTGAGATTGATTATGAATTTATACTTATATTTAAGAAGCCCGGAAAAACTCCAAAAATACCAAAAGATGTAAAAGAAAAATCCAAACTAACCAAAGAAGAATGGAAAGAGTATTTCTATGGACATTGGTATTTCGGTGGCGCAAGACAAATAGAACATGAGGCAATGTTCCCGGAGGAATTGCCGAAAAGACTTATAAAAATGTATACATTTGTTGGTGATACTGTGCTTGACCCATTTTTGGGAAGTGGAACAACTGTAAAAGCAGCTTTAAACCTAAGCAGAAATGCTATTGGATATGAGATAAACGAAAAATTCTTAGATGTAATAAAACATAAGCTGAATTTAAAGGAAAGCTTATTGCAATTTAACAATAGTATACAAATTATAAGGCGAGAATCTAAAATAGATGTTGAAGAAGTGGGTTATATTCCAAGAATCAAAGACGCTAAACCAAAGATTGACCCCAAGAAATTCAATTTCAAGAATGATAGGCTTTATAGAGTGGTAGATATTGTTGATGAACAAACAATCTCGCTGAACACGGGGTTAAAGGTTAAATTTTTAGGGGTTAGAGTGATTAAAAACCGAGAAGCATTAAGATATTTAAAGGATTACATTCTAAAAAAGGAAGTTTTCTTGCGGTTTGATAATAGAGCAGTCTTGGATGGAAATACTGTAGAGGCGTATGTTTATCTTAAAAATAAGATTTTTGTGAATGCTTACTTAATAAAGTCTGGTATAGCCATAGCAGATAGAACAAAAGAGTATAAATATAAGACAAGATTTATTGAATTTGAAAAAGAGGTGAAATAATGGCTAAGGAATGGATATTAAACATGGCGACAAATAGATGGGGACTGAATAAGAAAAACAGCGTTGGACCTGTATCTCAATGGATTCGTGAATGCGGGCCGAAAACAATTAGGGACTGGGAAGAATTTTACTACAACAAACTTGCCGAATTCCTCAGATCTAAAGGGATAAATCTCTCCCCACAGGAGTACATAGAAGACCTTGGTAGAAAACTTTACGTGAAAATCACGGAAGTCATTCAAGCAGAGATTGAAGAAGTAACCGAAGAAGATTGTATCCGGTATCTTTATAATCTTGTAATTAACCGAACTTATGACGGCTATTTAACTGAAATAAAGACAATATACGGGAAATTACAGCGTGATTTAGGCGTTGAAATAAAACCTGCACCAGATGAATGGGACAGATTATATAACGTTGATTTTTACATCCAAATTGGCGACAAATATATAGGGCTGCAAATAAAACCCATCACCTACGAACAAACACCAGAAATATATAGATGGAAAGAATGGCTTGGTAAAACTCATGATAAATTTGAAAAGGACCACAGTGGCAAGGTATTCATTGTTTTCTCAATCAAAAAAGATAATAAAAAAGAAATTTACAATCTAGAGGTTGTAGAAGAAATCAAGGAAGAGATCCAAAAGCTTCAGGGAGGAAAGTGATTATGGGCTTCGGACGACTCTTCGCTCGCTGTCGCTCGCTTCGGTGCTTTTGCACTCGGACAACAGTGAGTATGCGGTTCGCTTTCGCTTACCCAAACCCTTCGCTACGCTCAGGGCTTCGCATACCCGCAAACCGTTAAGTGAAATACTAAAAGAATCCCGTATCTTCATAAATACCAAAAAGTTGCCAGCCCTCAAACTTTCGGTTTTTAAGAAAGAATAAAATAGGACAAAACTAATTTTATTTTTCTTTGTTGGAGATGATTTCTTTATTCCTTATCTCTTGAAGCCATTTATCAATATCTTCTTTTCTAAATCTCCATTGATTAGCAATTTTCACGGCAGGGATTTTTCCTTCCCTTGCCATTTTATAAAGAGTAGATTTTCCTATTTTTAAATATTTTGCGATCTCTTCAAGGGTCATTATAGGAGAATCACCTTCCATCATAGTTTTAACTCCTTTTACGTCTACCAAAGATTGTCATCATTTAACATCACGTAATAATATATAGCAAAGAAAAGCAAAAAATCAAGTCCATTTTCGAAAATTTTCGAGTGGGTATGGGTGAGTTTTCTTCTCATTCTAGAATAGGAGTAAGACGAAATTTTTTTCCTACTTTCTTCCTTGTGCGGGTAAGTCGGAAAGATACTTTGAATGAGTTTGAAACAGCCATCAAGGTGACTCCCTGAATTGACATTTCTTCCAAAATCTGGACAGGTTTTTGATAAGCAAGTTCTGGAAATTCAAGAAATTCAGTATTTACCTTCTCATTTAAAATTTTTACCTCTTTTATAAAAAGTCTTGTCAGAGCCTGCCGGCGTACGGATCATCCGGGTATTCTGGCAAGGCCCGGAAATGCTGTTCGAGGGCCTCCATGACGGCAAGTACAATGTCTTCACGCCAGTGCCTGGCAACGACCTGCACGCCCACGGGAAGACCCGCACTGTCTTTTTCAACCTGTGTAGCAGCAGAGATGGCCGGATCACGGTTTGCCGCCCGGTCACTCTCTTCGCCCGGCCCGACGCGTGTTGCCGCGACCACGCCAGCGGGGGCTCCCAGGATGTTGTACGTAAACGCATAAGAAAGAGCAGGGAAAAGGTGCGTGCTGCTACCGTGGAGTACGGCCGGTAACGCGAATGGCGGGCAGAGAATGGCATCAAAACCCCCAGCGCTCATCGACTGGATAAAGCCGGTCCGGTAACGGTTCCGGGCTTCGGTGAGTTTCTGGTACTCTTCTGCGGACAGTGTTCCCATGTGTTCCAGCATCCGGGCCAGATAGTGGGCTCCGCGCAGGGCCATAATCCCCTGGAGAATTTTCAGGATGAACCGTGGCGTGGTCAGACCCTGGACCATACCGGCCACCTGGGGGATAGGCTTTTCTTTTCCTAATAACCGTTTTAGATCCTTTCCACCGGCGGCGGAGACAGCCTTCAGGAAAATCCGTAGTGCTTCCGCCGGGTCTGGTGGCTGAAAAACGTCGACAGTGGCACCACGGTTCAGCAATGCTTTGGCTGCTTCTTCCACGGCCCGGCGCAACGCCGGGGATGCAGGAAAGAGCCCATTGTCCGTGTAAAATCCGATTCGCAGTGTTTCGACGCGCACAGATTTTGGGTCAGGCCAGGGCACAGGAGGGACCAGATCGAAAGTGGGGTGCAGGGAGGTTTCAGCAAGCACGGCCATGGCCAGCTGGAGGTCGCTGACCGTGCGTGCAATGGGCCCGGGCTGCGGGAGAAAAATCTCTTGTCCGGCATCCAGAAGGCCTGTAGGGAAGTCGTCATTGGTAAGCCTGCCAGTTGTGGGTTTCAGGCCATGCAGGCCGCAGAAATGGGCTGGAATTCGCGTACTGCCGCCGAAGTCGCCTGCCAGTCCCAGTGCGGAACCTCGTGCGGCAATCAGGGCCGCTTCTCCTCCACTGCTCCCGCCTGGTGTCCGCGCCAGGTTCCACGGGTTGTTGCTCCGGCCGTAAACCCGGTTGTCGCTTTCAAATCCTGCAAGAGTCTGAATGATGTTCGTTTTTCCCAGAATAATCGCACCGGCCTGACGGAGTTTCTGTACCAGAGGTCCTTCTGTACTGTACACGTTACCGATCTGGTTGCGGGCACCGAGGGTGGTTTGTGTTCCCGCAACCCGGTACTGCTCTTTGATGGTGATGGGAACTCCATGGAGAGGACCCACTGGACGCCGGCTGGCAAGCTTTTCATCCGCCTGTTTCGCCTGCGCACGGGCTTCGCTAAACAGGGGGATNACCAGCGCATTCAGATCGCCGTTGACTGTTTCAATCCGGCGGATATGGGCCTCAACGGNTTCCCGGGCAGAGAGATTTCCGTGCCGGATCTCTTCTGCCAGTTCGGTCGCGCTTAGAGTTAGAATGTCTTCCATGTCCGGTTCCTCCATTTGCTGGTATCGGTTCCGTTTGCCAGAAAGGGGGATTGGTCCTACCGGCAAACTTTCTTTGAGAGGGGAACATTATCTCCGTTTGTGCCCTCCAGATTCGCAAGAAATTCGCTAACTACAAAAACGGCGTTCATAGCGGACCTGGCTCTTTCGTTAAGGGGTTTTGTTTCGGATTGTGCCGCCGCTGTTTTCATTGGCAAATTCCCGTGCGCGTTACGCCCACATGCCGGTGATGCCCATTTCCCTGAAGTGGGAGGGCCTTTTTTCTGAAACTTGCCGAAGATCCGCGGGAGATACCAGAAACTACCATAGAGAAGTCGGGTAATTCGGCAAATCCCCGGAGAATTTCTCCGTAGTCCTGCGGCTTTCCGGGGCTTTTGGGCTGTTTTCGGCGGCGGAGGAAGTGGGTTCGGAGGAAGGTGGAATTCAAAAGGTCGGTTGTAGCAGAGACTGATTCTGCGCGCCGCTATGCCCGGTCCGGAATTACAGGTTTTTCAAGATACGTGAAAAATTGCAGGAAATCAAAGATATTTTACAGCATCAATTATTTTTTCGGAATCAGAATTTTTTGGAAATTCTCTTCAACTTTTTTTGAGGTTCAGAGGCCTTTGGGTTTTTCTGAAGGCAATCGTCGCTTGGGCGGAAGGAAACATCCCCTTATTCGGGGCGAAATAGGCAGCAAATGGCCGGGTGCGAATGGCGGATCCGGAACGCGGGGTACGGGTACACCATCCGGCTCCTCTCTTTTTGTGAAGAACTGCACCCGGCTTTTTCCTTTACATGTTGTGTGGGAAGTGAAGGATCAAGTAGGGAATGCCGGCCTGTGCTATTCTGGTTCTGCTGCGGCCATCGAATTACCGGATTTTTCCGGTTTTCAGGATCAGAAATCCTGTGATGCCGGACAAAAAAGAACCGACGAGGATGGCCAGTTTGTCCGTGTACTGGTAAAGCTGGTCATTTTCAAAAGCCAGCGAGAGGATGAACAGGCTCATGGTGAACCCGATACCGGTCAGAACGGATACTCCGTACAGCTGTTGCCAGGTGCTACCTTCCGGCAGCTTGGCGAGCTTTAGCTTAATGGCGGTCCAGCTGAAAAGGAAAACGCCCAGCTGTTTGCCAAGGAACAGGCCCAGCATGATTCCCAGTGGAACGGGGCCGAGCATTTGAGGCAGGGACATTTTCCCCAGACTTACTCCGGCGTTTACAAAAGCAAACAGGGGCAGAATAACGAAGGCCACCCAAAAGTGGAGGTTGTGTTCAATCTCCTTTAGTGGAGAGACTGGCCGGCCCTTTTCATCTGAGGCGTTCAGGGGGATGGTAAAGGCCAGGGCCACTCCTGCCAGCGTGGCATGCACACCGGATTTAAGCACACTGATCCAGAGAACCGTTCCAACGATGAAATAGGCGGCTTTTCTGGTTACACCGGACAGATTCAGGATGACCAGGAAGACGAGAGTAAGAAAGGCAATGAGAAGCGATACCCAGGACAGTTTGGCTGTATAAAAGATGGCAATAATCACAATGGCGCCCAGGTCGTCAATGATTGCCAGGGCCATCAGAAAGATTTTCAGGGAGATGGGAACCCGCTTTCCCAGCAAAGAGAGGATGCCCAGAGCGAAAGCGATATCGGTGGCCGTTGGAATGGCCCACCCGTTCACCGCGATGGGGTCGGACAGGTTGAATACCAGGTAAATTCCCGCAGGAGCCAGCATCCCACCTGCTGCAGCAAATGCCGGCAGAGCCACCTGTTTAACGGACGAGAGGTGCCCTTCGAGAATTTCCCTTTTTACTTCCAAGCCAATCAGAAGAAAG
>Ga0180853_1501_pt1 | contig 12274 bp, 7 predicted proteins | sample Deesub1362B_J571_FD_124307 | JGI IMG/M metagenome (GOLD analysis project Ga0180853, IMG submission 124307) | Deferribacteres bacterium JdFR-76 | reverse complement strand
ATGGAGGAATGGCCGTTTTCCGATAGATCCGCGGTACAGGCAGGAGGGCTTCCAGCCGGTTCAGCTTGCGGGCCAACCGGGAAATTTTGGCTGTCGCCTCCCGGTCCCGCACCAGCACAATTCCCTCATACGACGCTTTCAGTCCCAGCAGCCGGTCCTCGTACGTTTCAATCGGACCGATCACGATATCCAGCAGATTCTCCTTCAGATCCATCCAGGCCATGTCGCTGGCAAAAAAATCTCCTGACAGAAGGGCGTCAGCGCGAAGCTTTAGATATTTTCTGAAGAGGCTGTCTTCTGTGGTTTCCGCTGCTTGCCGCAAAAATCCAGCCGCCTGCTCCAGCCATTTTCTGTATACCGTTTCGTAGGGTACGGCTATCAGTTTGTTCCCTTCTCGGCGGATAACCGTATTCATCTTGAAAAATGAATCTTTCACTTCCGGATGGGCTTCGATGTACTGCAGCAGTTCTTCCTTGGTTATGTCCGGGGGATAAAATCCGGCACCGGCCGGTTTTTCGCCACGGCCGATGAAAGGCTTGTCTCCCCCCTGCCGGTCATAGGGCCCGTAGTTAATCATCAGAAAATGTAGATAATCTCTGTCAATGGGGTTGTCCGATTTTTCGAGCGCTTTCCGGATTTCAAGGGCATGCGGAGCGCTCTGCATCCAGAAGATTTCATCAATGGCCTGGGCCGCTTTGACCAGCAGCCGCAATGTGGTCAGGTCGCGGTCCGTTAGCCATTGACGGGGGACCTCCAGCGGAACCTGTACATATTTCGCCAGTTTGGCCCTGATGAAAGATTCATCCATTTTGCGGCTCATATCCACCTTGGAGCTTTTTCCGCAAGAAAAAAACAGCAAGCCAATCAGCCCAATAGTCAGTGCCCTTTGCATTGTGATCCTCCCGATTTGGATGAGTTTCAGGATAAAATGAAATGAAATCCGCCGGGTTTTTCCAGAAAAATTGGGAAAATGACAGCCATCGAGAAAACAGTCCCTGTCGGAGGGGCATGTCCGTGAGAATGTTTTCCCGAAGGATTTGCCGGGTGTGGGTAACAATCTTTCCCGTACCCTCTATTGGAGGAAAATCCGCCCGCCATCCAGACGGAACTCAAGCCCGTCCAAAGGAACGAAAAATGCCGTTTGTGGCTTTTTTCTACAAACGGAAGAACCGTGAAATGGAAAAGGGACGGCATCGGCAACGGCCGGCGGCCGGAGAATTCTGCGGGAATTGCCGGATTTTCGGGGCGCTGTTCGGGAGCTCATCGGGAACCTGGGCAGAAAATGAGGCCATCTGGTGGCCGAATCAGCAACCGGGATGGCGATTTTTTGAGTGTTCCAGAAAACCGAATTTGCAGCCAGCTGTTCTTCCATCGGTGCCGGATGGTCAGATGCCGGTCGGATGGCGTAGTCACCTTTTTGGTGGGTACGGGCTTGCCGTTCAGGGTTATTTGCTCTATTTTTTCGCTTTTCTGAAAAGCAGCTTCCAGCCGAAGGGTCAGCGGATCGGTACCGCGCTTTTGCAAGTGTACGAGCAGGTTGTCTTCCGTTTTGTGAACGGCTATATCGATTTTTTGTCGACCGTACGGGAGGCGCAGCCAGGAGGCTGAATCGAATGCCGCCGGAATGTGCAGCACCAGATGCAATTCTTTCTCCGGCACATTGGGGCGGTATCCGAGCATACCGCGCACCGGACCCACAATTACCGGAGTGGAAGAAAAAAGCTGATGTGGCACTGCCGTCTCCAGAGCGGTTGGGCGGTCACCAGAAAATACTTCAGAAATGGCACCCAGCTGCTGGGTAAATGTGAGCGAAGCAACACTGGCCCAGAGCTTTTCGCCAAGATCCGGCTGATGATAGGTATAGGCAGCCTGAATGGAAAAGAGCGTCACAAACGGCCAGACTGCACCGTTATTGTAGCCGAGTGGATCGTAGTGGGGGTTGTTGGCAGACAGAAAACGGGTGCCATGGTTCGTGACCATATCCGGGGCCATGAGTTTCTTGAGGACGGGCAATCCGTAACCGTCAGGCACGAGGCGGAGGGCCAGAGGAACGGCCTGCCAGCAGGTCTGGTCGGCCACTCCGGTTCCGTCTGTCAGCAGGGAAAAGTAGAAATTTTCCCGGCCAGGATCCCAGAACCGCCGGAGGAACGTGCTCTTTGCTTTTTTTAATATCTGCCGGACGGAGTCCCGTACCGCAGGAGTGTTTTTCAGCTTTGCAAGATAATCCAGGCTTTCCAGCGCTTTCAGCCATACCGATGCCAGGTAGATATCCACTTCGGTTGTGGCTTTCCGCAAGGTGCCCAGTTCTGCCGCGCCCAGGCCGGCGCGGAGGTTATCCATCAGTCCGTCAGCATTGGCGTCGGCCGAGAGGCAATAGCGGTAGGCACGGAGAATGGCGCTCCAATTTTTTGTCAAAAAGTCCAGATCGCCGGAGTAGCGCAGGTAGTCGGCGCAGGCAATCAGAAAATAGGGCGTGGTATCGGCATGGTAGTAGGGGTAGGGGTACTCTTCGAACCAGGGGATCATCGCCGCGCTCTGGGTGATTTCGTGGGCAATTTTTCCGTCTTTCCTTTGGTAGCGCACCAGAAATTCCAGGGCCCGGCGGTTCAGATCCAGCGTGCCGATGGCGTTGAGGGCCCAAAGGTTGATGCAGGCATCGCCGCCGAAAAACCAGGCAAAACCGGGTCGCGCCGAACGCCCGGATGGTCCAAATCCTGCCACCAGGCCAAATCCAAGGTCCGGGTTGTTCATAAAGCCCTGCACCAGAGAAACCTTGGCCCATTCAAAAGCCCGAGAAGCCCATTTGTCGGAAAAAGAAACAGAGGTGAAGTCATTTTCCAGCCTCTGGTAAAAGAGCCGGGACTTTTGCCTCCAGAACCGCAAAGAATCATCTGCGGTCCGGTAACGCATCTGCGCCGGTTTCAGCCCGGACCCTGAGGCAGCGACCAAAATGGGAATGGTTTTTTCTCCAGGGGGAACCGGCATCAGGTCCATTTGAACGGGAGCTGATGGCAGGGCATGGGCCGGTGTCTTTATGCCGGTGCGGGCCAAAGGACTTCCCACCAGCGCCGCATAATGGCGGCGGCTTTCGGAAAGGACGAACGCTTTCTGCTGGCTATCCCAGTAGGTGTACTGTCCGCCCAGACCCGCTGGCCACATCGGCTGAAGGTCCGTTTGAAAGGTCCAGCGCAGAAATAACGTGTCCGACGAGCTGATCTTCAGCAGGATTGCCAGAATGGGCGCTGAAAGCGGTGCAAAATAGGTGGCCTCAACAGTGAATAGAGGGTGCACAAAACGGATGGATGTTTCCCACGGCCGCACATAAATTTGACGGGCATATTGCCGCAAATCCAGCCAGAGAGGCTCTCTGGATGTCCGGGCCTGAAAGTAGGCGCCGTGAAAAATCTTGAAGGGCAGAACCCAGGCCTCGATTTCGCCCGTCTCTTTTCCCACGAAAAAGGCCTGACGTCCCACCACGGTAAAGTGGTTCCAGGGCTGAACGTAACGCGACAATATCAGTTCTTCACTCAGGAGCCAAACTGGCGTAAGCAAAAGAATACCCGCAACAGCAAAGGTAGCCAGCCTTTTTTGCATTGCTTGAGCCCTTTCTTCCGGTGAAACTTTCGTTGAACTTGCCTTCCATAATGTAAAAAAACAGCATTCAGATCAAAGGAGAAATGGGCCGTTCTGAAAGAAACTCCGGGGGCAATCTCGATGCGGAGACGGGGTTCGGGGGATGCGTTTCGGATCTGGGCAGATGAAGGCAAGAAGGAGGGTGGCGGCATGCGGTTCAAAAAAGATCGCCCCTGCCCACAATTGCTAACTATTGCTTGAAAGAGGAATCAAAGTATTGTAGCTTAAACTGGATGTTCCAACACGAATAATTTCGCCGCTGTTCCATTGAGCAAGATGTGCGCATTCCAGATAAAAGCGTTCTATTCAAAAGATTAACATGAAAGGGGAAAGACTGTATTTTTGCGAGAAGTGAACGCATGATTTTTCCGCAAGAAGAAAGGGAGGAATTATGGACCGCAAGAAGCTAACCGAGAATCTGCTGGAGCTGATCCGGCGGACATCTGCCTATTTGCCGCCAGATGTGGAAAATGTGTTGCGAATGCGCCAGAAGCTGGAAGAGAAGGGGTCGAAAGCGGAGTTTGCCCTGGATCTGGTGATGCAAAATATTGGACTGGCCAAAAAACGTTCGCTGCCGATCTGCCAGGATACGGGCACCATTAATTTTTACGTGAAATGTCCGGTGGGCTACAATCAGCTTGAGTTTCGGAAGGCCGCAGAGGACGCAGTGGTAGAGGCGACGCGCCGCGGATATTTGCGGCAGAATTCTGTGGACAGTTTGACCGGGAAGAATCCCGGCAACAATCTGGGACCGGGCAGCCCGATTTTCCATTTTGAGCAGTGGGAAAAAGACGAGGTGGATGTGCGCCTGATTCTGAAAGGGGGTGGGTGTGAGAACATGAGCGCCCAGTACAAACTACCGGCCACTTTCAACGGAAAACTGTACGGAAGGGATCTGAAGGGCGTGCGTGCCTGCATCCTGGATGCGATCCATCAGGCCCAGGGGAAAGGTTGTGGGCCGGGATTTATCGGCGTGTGTATCGGCGGTGACCGGGCCCTTGGTTTTGAATGGGCCAAACACCAGCTCTTGCGCGAAGTGGATGATACCAATCCTGTGCCGGAGCTGGCTGAACTGGAAGAGACCATTCTGCGGGAGGCCAATCAGCTGGAAATTGGACCCATGGGTTTTGGCGGAAAGATGACCATCGGTGCCTGTAAGATCGGTTACCGCAACCGCCTCCCAGCCAGCTTTTTTGTGAGCGTGGCCTATATGTGCTGGGCTTATCGTCGACGGGGAGTCGTGCTGGACACGGAAGGAAACGTAAAGCAGTGGCTTTATCAGGCGCCCGGCGAGTTTGAAAGGGAAGCAGAAGGACCCGAAACATTTGTGGCGCCCAAAGAAGGGGTAAAGGTTTTGAATACACCGCTGAGCGAAGAAGATGTACGTTCGCTGCGTGTGGGTGATGTGGTGCTAATCAACGGGACCATCTTCACCGGACGCGATGCCGTGCACAAGTACCTATACGAAGGGGGCGAACTGGACATCATCCGGGGCGGGATCATTTACCACTGCGGGCCAGTGGTGCTGAAAACGGATGAAGGCTACAGGGTGATGGCTGCGGGGCCCACCACATCCATCCGTGAGGAACCCTACCAGGCGGACATTATCCGGAAATTCAACATTCGGGCTGTGATCGGCAAAGGTGGCATGGGACCCAAAACCCTGCAGGCCTGCAAAGAGCACGGCTGTGTTTACTTGCATGCTATTGGTGGTGCAGCACAGGTTTACGCCCTTACCATTAAGGCAGTTAAAAGCGTGCATCTGGAGCAGTTCGGCAGCCCGGAAGCCGTCTGGGAATTTGAAGTCGAAGGATTTCCGGCTGTGGTTACCATGGATGCCCATGGTGAATCCCTGCACGCAAAAATTGAAGAACACTCCAGAAGCAAGCTCTCCGCACTTTTATAACAAAATTCGGGTTGCGGTTCACGTGGGGCCCTGCCACGGAGTGCAGGGCCTCTTTTGTTTGTGCAGGGAAGGTTTTGAGTGAACCGGGTGAAATCCCAATCTGCGGGGCGCAGCAGCCATCCAATTTTGGGAAGAGTGACGGAAGGCGACAAGGAAGCACAGAGATGGCGACGGAAAACAGTGCCGGTTTTTACCTATCCGGACGGGCAATTTTGGGAAAAATCCAGTATATTGGAAATCGTTTGCCAAATCGCATTTGCGGTCATGTCTTTTGAGACGGGTTGGGCTTAGAAACAAAGTTTGCAGGAGCCACGGAAAGGGAAAGTACGATGAGGGTGTACGATCTTTCGCCGCTACTGGATGCTGATTTTCCGGTCTGGCCCGGGGAACCGTCGGTTCAGGTTGAGCTGATCCGTGATCATGCACGCGATGGGTTTGCTGTCAGCCGCCTGACCATGGGAAGTCACGTCGGTTGCCATGTGGATGCACCCTATCACTTTTTTGCTGAAGGGGAAAAGCTGATGAATTTGCCGCTACAGCGTTTCTTAATCTGGGTGCAGGTGGTGGAAGCCGAGGGACACGGAGAAATCCTCCCGCAACATATTCGTGGAACCAGATGGCCAGGGGGAGGGGGAATTGTTTTCAAAACCGGATATTACCGGCAGATGCGGAAAGAAGGTGGCTTTTACCGGGATTTTCGTGCCTTATCAATGGAAGCCGCTTCTCTGTTGGTGGAGTCCGGGATCCGGTTTGTGGGAATCGATTCGCCTTCAATCGAACCGTTCCGTTCCGAGACCCTGGAGGTGCACAAGCTATTTGCACGACACGGCATCCTGATTCTGGAGGGCGCGGATCTGGAACGGGTGCCGCCGGGAGAGTACTTCCTGATGGCTCTTCCTGTGCCGGTATCCGCAGCAGACGGTGTTCCCGTGCGGGCGCTTCTGTTCCAGCCTGAAAACGAGGCAGAGCGGGCAGCGTTGCGCAATATAGGGCTTGCTTGACAAATCGTTGATTTCATTGTATATTTTTCAAGCAATTTTTGACCATCAAAGGAGGATCCTGATGCCCGAAAAGAAGTCCAACGCCGCCGCCGATGCCATGCAGATCCAGGCCTACCACTTTCGGAACTATCCTGTTGTGCGTGTAAAAATGGTCGAGGAGCAGGAACAGCTGGATTTTGAGGTTGAGGGGCAATTTGTTCTGACGGATGAGCAGGGCAATGTGCTGAAGGATCCTTTCGAGACCGAAACCCGCTGGCGGGCTCACGTGGATGCGTTTACACCGCCCAAATATCAGTACATTCTCTTTGTGATTGAAGTGCTATCCGAACGGGAAGCGGAAGAAATTGCGGAAGATTTAACCCAGAAAGGATTTGAAGCGTGGTACCGCCGTTTTGGCTATGCGGTGAAGCTGGAAGATGATGCCGTTTACGAGAATTACCGTTACCGTGTGTTTATAGGGCCGCTTCCGGAGAAAGTGGAGGCCCGCAGTGTGCAAACGAAACTGCTGGGCCGTTACCGTTCTCAAATCCTGAAAGTGCCCACCAAACAGGCACGCGGCTATCTGGAGATCATTGATATTCAAAGCGCTAAAGCGCTGAAAGGGGTGGGGTTCCTTCGGCTGGAGCCAAAAAGCGAAAATGCGAAGATTACCGTCTACGGGATTCGCAACCGCGACCGCTCCATGCCCTACACCTTCCGGCACGGGATTGAGTTCCACATTGCAGAAAGCGGGAAACTCTTTCTGGTGGGAGAACTGGATGTGGAAGAATATGTTTCCGGTGTGGCGGCAGCCCTGTATCGGGAAGGCTATCCGGAGGAATTTCTCAAAGCCTCCGTAATCTCTTACCGGAGCTCCATTCTGGCCAACCTGGGCATGAACCATATGAACGAACCATACGATTACTGTCGGACGGAACACTGCTATCCTTTCATCTGGCGCGAGGAACCGCAAAATGACCTGCTGGAAAAAATTCTGGACGAAGTGAAGGGGCAGTTTCTGTTGAAAGGTGGAGACATTTGCGATGCCCAGCAGCACCCGGTTTGCGGCGGCCACACCGAACATATCAATCTGATCATGAACCGGGATACGGGAAATGCTGTGACCGGACGTTTCGATATCCTGGAGGATGCCCAGGAACTTCCCAAAGATCTGAGCAATGAGGCGGATGCAGAACAATGGATTCAGTCGCGTCCTCCGGTGCTCTGCAACTTGAAAGGCAAAGAAAATCTGCCGGACTATGACCAATACCGCAAGTTTTTCCGCTGGGTTATTGAGATTTCGCGTCAGGAGCTGGATGAAATTGTGCGGAAAAAAACCGAGGAGGATATCGGGGTCATTTATGACATTGTTCCGCTGGTGCGCGGGCGGTCCGGACGGCTGCTGGAGCTGGAAGTTCTGGGAAGCCACCGGAATGTCCATCTGCTTGGCGATATGGATATCCGCAGTACCCTTGCCGAAACTTTTTTGCCCAGCAGCTGTTTTGTGGTGGAGATCGAAATGGGGGTGGATGGGTCTCCGGCCGAGTTTACATTCATTGGTGCCGGGAAGGGGCACGGCGTGGGAATGTGTCAGGCTGGGGCTATCGCCCAGGCCGCGGATGGACGAAAATTTATGGACATTCTGCAACATTATTTTGGAAAAGTGGAACTCACAGACCGGTTTCCGGTTTAGTTAAGGAAGGTGTTCGGCACGGGAGGGTGAATTTTTCAAAAAGAATGGCGGAATTTGCGAATCCGGATTTCGCTCCGGATTCTGTAACTGGGTGCGACAAAGACTAAAGAGATCAAAGGAATTTTGTAGCGAAAGGAGAGGGGAAAGATGGTTGAGGAACTGATTTCCACGTATGAAGAATTGAAGGAGCGGATGGAACAACTCAGGGGGTATCTTTGAAATCGACCGGTTGCGTGAAGAGCTGAGCAAGCTGGAAGAAGAAACGGGCCGGCCTGATTTCTGGGAAAATAGTCAGAAGGCTCAACAAACCCTGCAAAAGCTGAGCGAGGTTAAGGAGAAGGTTGAAAAATTTGACCAGCTGCAGAGTAAAAAAGAGGATCTGGAAGTTCTGATTGAGCTGGCCCAGGAAGGAGAAGACGGCGAGCTGACGGAAGAGCTGCGCTCCAATCTGAAGCAGTTCCGCAAACAGCTGGAATCCTTTGAGTTAGAGAGTATTCTGAATGGCGAAGATGACCCGAAGGATGCCATTCTGACCATCCACGCGGGGGCAGGTGGAACCGAGGCCCAGGACTGGGCCGAGATGCTGCTTCGCATGTATATGCGCTGGCTGGAGAAAAAGGGATTTGAATACCAGGTAATGGATATTCAGGAAGGCGAAGGGGCCGGAATCAAAAGTGCGACGCTGGAGGTGAAAGGCAAATACGCCTACGGCTATCTGAAGGCGGAGGCTGGTGTGCACCGGCTTGTGCGCATATCACCCTTCGATGCCAATCACCGGCGCCATACTTCATTTGCATCGGTCTTTGTTTATCCGCAAGCGCAAGAGAATATCGATATCGAAATCAATCCCAAAGACCTGCGCATTGATACGTACCGGGCCAGCGGCGCGGGCGGGCAGCATGTAAACAAAACCAGTTCTGCTGTGCGGATCACCCACATTCCCACCGGAATTGTGGTGCAGTGCCAGAGCGAGCGGTCCCAGCATATGAACCGTGAAAATGCTCTGAAAATTTTGAGAGCCCGTTTGTATCAGAAAAAGCTGGAAGAGGAAAGAGAAAAGCGGTCGGAGATTGAAAAGAGCAAGAAGAAGATCGAATGGGGTAGTCAGATCCGCTCGTATGTATTTCATCCGTACAATATGGTGAAAGACCACCGGACGGGTGTGGAAACGGGCAATGTGCAGGCGGTGATGGACGGGGAGCTGGACGAATTTATCAATGCGTACCTGATGAGCCACAAAGGCAAATAAATGTCCGCTGCTCCACCGGTATTTATTCCACCAAAACAGGAATTCTATGCGGCCGACAGTGGCAGAAATTGATCTGGGAGCCATTGCATTTAACTTCAGACAGGTGCAGGAACGCGTCAAACCGGCCCGGGTAATGGCCGTTGTAAAGGCAAATGCCTACGGGCATGGGGCGGTTCCCGTAGCCCGGAAAGTTCTGAAATGTGGCGCAGCTTACCTGGCTGTGGCCATGGTAGAGGAAGCTGCAGAGCTGCGGGAAGCCGGCATTGAGGCTCCCATACTGGTTTTCGGCGGTTTTACCGGGGATGAGATCCCGGAGTACGTCCGGCTTGGATTGGAAGCTACCGTCTTTTCGCATGAACATCTGCAATGGCTGGGAGAAACCCTTCCGGGGTCTGGCAACCGGTTACGGGTGCATGTGAAAGTGGATACGGGAATGCACCGGGTGGGAGTGTCTTATTCCGAGGCGCCTGAATTTATTGCCCGATTGATTCGGATAGAAGGGGTTGAGCTTGTTGGTGTTTACACCCATTTTGCCACATCAGATGCCGAGGATAAGTCGTTCGCCCGATTGCAGCTTGGCCGGTTCCGGAAGGTGCTGGAGGAATTGAAAAGCCGGAATATCCATGTTCCTCTTGTGCATGCAGCCAACAGCGGGGCAATTCTGGACCTGCCGGAAACCTATTTTGACATGGTCCGGCTGGGTGTGTCGCTGTACGGGTACTACCCTTCGGAGGAAACCAGTGAGAGCCTGCCACTGCGTCCGGCTATGACGCTCCGTTCGCGGGTAAGCTTTGTCAAAGATGTGCCGGCGGGTATTCCGGTCGGTTACGGATGCACATATGTGACGCGGAAAGCCACGCGCCTGGCGACGGTACCGGTAGGCTATGCCGATGGGTACAACCGGCTGCTCAGCAACCGCGGCTGGGTCTCCATTCGCGGAAAAACGTTTCCAGTTGCCGGTCGGGTAAGTATGGATCAAATTGTAGTGGACCTGCTGGGTGATCCGTCCATCGGCGCTGGAGATGACGTTATCCTGTTTGGGCCGGATGTGGACCCACGGGTCAGCGTGCCTTACATCGCCAGGCAGCTGAATACCATTCCTTATGAGGTGACCTGCTGGGTGTCGGCCCGTGTGCCAAGAATTTACCGTGACGAATAAGGAGGGATCAGGACGGTGAGAATTCAGGAAAACCTGGAAGAGCTTCGCCGAGTGCGGTTTGAGAAGCTGGAAGAGCTGCGGCGGATGGGAGTTGAACCGTATCCCTATGCGTTCCCAAGAACCCACAGGACAAAAGATATTCTCAGCCAGTTTGAGCAGCTTCAGGGANAAGGGGTTGCCGTGGCCGGAAGGATTATGAGCCTGCGGCGCATGGGAAAAGCCAGCTTCGCCCACATTGCAGACCAATATGGAAAGGTGCAAATCTACGTCAAGCTGGACAAAGTGGGCGAGAAGAAATACAAAATGTTCAGGCTGCTGGACATCGGCGATTTCGTGGGGGTACATGGCGTGGTCGACCGTACAAAGACGGGCGAGATTACCGTTTTTGCCGATGACATCCAGCTTCTATCGAAATCGCTGCGGCCGTTGCCCATTGTGAAGGAAAAAATTGAAGACGACCGCCGGATCGTTTACGACAAATTTTCCGACAAAGAGCTGCGTTACCGCCAGCGCTATGTGGATCTGGTGGTGAATCCGGAAGTAAGAGATGTTTTCATCAAACGGTCAAAAATCATTAATTCCATGCGGAATTTTCTCTCCCAGCGCGATTTTCTGGAAGTGGAAACGCCAATCTTGCAACCCATTTACGGAGGGGCTTTCGCCCGGCCGTTTGTGACCCACCACAATGCCCTGGACATGGATCTGTATTTGCGGATTTCCAACGAGCTTTATCTGAAGCGCCTGATTGTGGGCGGCTTTGACGGGGTTTTTGAGTTTGGCAAGGATTTCCGGAACGAGGGGATGGACCGCTTTCACAATCCGGAATTCACCCAGATGGAGCTTTACGTGGCCTACGAGGACTACAATTACATGATGAATCTGGTAGAAGAGATGCTCAATCATGTGGCGAAAGAAGTGCTCGGTACGACCCGAATCCGGTTCCAGGGCCAAGAGGTGGACCTGACGCCACCCTGGCGCCGTGTCCGCATGTTTGATGCTATCAAGGAAAAAACCGGCTACGATCTGTACGGCAAATCGGAAGAAGAGATCCGCGAGATCGGCAAAAAACTGGACATCGATGTGCAGGCCCTACCCAATAAAGGCAAAATTATCGAAGAAATTTTTGAGGTTTATGTTGAACCGACACTTATCGAGCCGACTTTTGTGATCGATTATCCGGTGGAAATCTCGCCACTGGCTAAACGCCACCGGGACGATCCCAATCTGGTGGAGCGATTTGAGCCCTATATGTTTGGCAGGGAAATTGGTAATGCCTTTTCAGAGCTGAACGATCCCGTTGATCAGCGGCGCCGGTTTGAGGAGCAAATGGAACTGCGCCGGCAGGGAGATGACGAGGCCCAGGTACTGGACGAGGATTACCTGCGAGCTCTGGAATATGGCATGCCCCCTACAGCCGGGCTAGGGATCGGAATTGACCGGGTGGTGATGATGTTTACCGATTCGCCGTCCATTCGCGATGTGATCCTTTTCCCGCACATGCGGCCAGAAACGCCCGCTGGCCAGGCGCCGGAACCAGAAACGGAGGGGTAATCGGCAAGGATGGGGTACGAATTCTTTATAGCCCGGCGCTATTTTAAATCCAAACGCAAAACGGGATTTATCTCCCTGATCACCTATTTTTCGCTGCTGGGGG
>Ga0180853_1030_pt1 | contig 12689 bp, 9 predicted proteins | sample Deesub1362B_J571_FD_124307 | JGI IMG/M metagenome (GOLD analysis project Ga0180853, IMG submission 124307) | Deferribacteres bacterium JdFR-76 | reverse complement strand
CTTTCTTTAGATCGGCTGCACGCGGTTCCCTTCATGGACTCATGGGAACGCGGCAGCCGCCGAAACGGCCATTGAAATGTTAATAAAACTTTGGAGTATTGTCAAGCCAATGGCGATATGTTCCTGAAAAAACAATAAATAAAAAAGGCGAGGTTCCGCCGGGCAGCGGCCCTCGCCAGCATCGCATCCCCGAGGTAGGCTACTCCCCCCTTCGATCCCCCTGTTCAGCTCTGCGACGACGGGCAGGGGCAGGCAATGCGTCATCGCAGATGGCCTATAACTCGTTCCTTTATATGTCAATTACCATGCCAAAACTTGCAATCAAGGGGCAAGTTTTTACCCGCCGCAGAAACCCTTTGAAATTCAAGCAGATAGACAATCCCTTGCAGATAAAGAAAAGCCGCTGCATACAAGACACCCGTTGGGGCACCTCAAATTTGTTGTAATTTTACAACAAAAGTGTGTCATTTTTGACACAACTTTCCTCAGCCGTATCTTTCGCTTCCTCTCACCGAATGCGGATTATCTCAATCCTCCGGTTCTGTTCCCTGCCGGTCCGGGTCGCATTGGATGCAATCGGCCGGGATTCTCCATACCCCACCGCACGAAGGCGGTTCGGGTCAATTCCCTTAAAGATCAGGTATTCGCGGACCGCTTCCGCCCTTTTCTGCGAAAGGCGCAAATTAAAGTCCCAGGAACCCACGTTATCGGTGTGGCCAGCAATTTCGACAACAACATCCGGATGCCTGTGCAAGAGCACTGCCAGGCTATCCAGAACCGCAAAAGATGAAGACTGAAGATGGGCGCTCCCTGAGCGGAAACGGATCTCCCGTAAGACCCATACCTGCCCCACCTGTAGAAAAACGGGGGCTTCATCGGGACATCCGTCATCATCCTGATATCCATTGGGCGTTTCAGGCCGGTTGGGACATTTATCCTTTTCGTCAGGGATCCCATCGCCGTCGTTGTCTTCGTCCGGGCAACCGTCCAGATCCTGAAACCCATCCAGGTCTTCGGCCTGGTTCGGGCAATCATCGCGGATATCCGGAATGCCATCACCGTCATTGTCCGGGTCGGGACAGCCATCGTCATCCTGAAAACCGTCCCGGTCTTCGCTAAGATCGCGGCATTCATCTTTCAGATCCGGAATCCCGTCTCCATCGTTGTCGGGTTCCGGACAGCCGTCCAGATCCTCAAAGCCGTCATAGTCTTCCGGCTGGTACGGGCAAAGATCCCAGCGNTCTGGAATCCCATCGCCGTCGCTGTCTTTTTTTCGCCCGCGCCAGATCGTCAGCCCAANGCCCGCCTCCGCCACAGCACGGTTATCATCCCCGGTACCAATGGTATCCTCATTTCCTTTGAAAATGTAGTGAAAACGGCCAAAGAGCCGCAGGGCCAGCCAGTCCCCCAAAAGCGTTTCCAACCCGAGCCCGAAATGAACAGAAACGTCGGTCGCCTGACGCACCACACGCCCGCGGTCCCAGACAGAGACCGTGCCGCGGATATCCCGCACACTCCAGTGAAGCAGACCACCTCCAAAGCTGACATAGGGACGTGTACGGGATTCCGCCCCTGCCAGCAGGTCGATAGAAAAAATTGCGGGCACAAGGATGGTGCGGTAGTGGCTGGTCGCAGTAAACTGGGATCCCAACGGATCCCGCGGATAGACCCAGCCGTATCCCCCTGAAAAGGAAAAGACGGTTGCGGGAGAAAGACCTATTCCGAGCGTCAGCCCCGCCCACTGATCCACCGTGCTGTGGTCGACCTTCCCCAAAACCATTTTTACCGCCGACCCGAACCACCCCACTCCGAACCGGCCGTCATAATCCTGCGGATGGACTTTGTCCATGGGGAGGCCCTGATAGAGCAGGACGATCCCGCAGAAAAGAAACGATGCCATCCTTCGCATGGGAAATGCCCTCCCTTGGTTACAGGATGCACACCATGTGTATCAGTTTTGCACATCATGCTAATCTGAAACGGAACTGGGCGGTTTTCGTACAGTTCGTTCGCCTTTTTTACTCATTTATATTCAAGAAGTTTGCAAAATCGTCATTTTCTTTCTTGTTTATTGGCATAAAAATTGTTATTATCTGTACGAATATTGTCCACCCCTTAGCACGAAAAAAAGGAAGGAGAAATACCATGGTTAAGCGGAACATCCTGATTACCGGTCTGCTGCTTGTTGCGTTCTTGACCAGCAATGCGGTCGGACAAAAAAATTTCCAGGGCATCGGTGTTGCATTCGGTCCCACCCTTTTCGTGGGTGATTCGAAATTGATGGATTCTAGTCTGGGACCCAAACTGGGCGTGTACACCGTTTTCCGGTACTCACCCAAACTATCATTCCGCCTGCAGGCTGGGTACAGCAAAATTATAGCTGTCTCCGGTACCAATAAAAAAGTATCCACCATGCTTCCTGTTGAACTGGTCGGGATGTACAGCTTTTCAAAAATGGGTTCATTTTTGCCGTTTCTACACGCTGGGCTTGGCGGAGCCTTCTATTCCGTAGACGGATCACCCTGGAACAACCATGACGGATTCTTCATCGCCGGCGGCGGATTCGATTATCCGTTGAGCGATCGCCTAAACCTTCTCGTTTCCGCCGATCTTCGCTATACAACAAGCGACAATTTCAACGTACCGGTCGGCGGTCTGAATGACGGATATGCCACCGTCCAGGTTGGGCTCACCTACAAGTTTGAAAAAGGAAAAGCCCGATTTGAACGGGAAGAGCAAAAACCGGCCGGGCCCATCGTTGTGGAACGGCCCGGAGCCGCCGCCGAAAAGGAACCGGCAAAGGATGATGTTTACCTCCAGATCGTCCAGCTAAAATCGAAAATTGAAGCGCTGCAAGATCAGCTCGACCAAAAAGACGCCCAAATTGAGGAACTGAAAGCGCTGCTAAAAATCAAAGACGGAAAAATTGAACTGCTTCAGGCTCAGGTGACACAGCTGAAGAAAGAAAGAGCCGCACAGCCCCCCCGCACGTACGCCGAAGCCACGCGNCCCAAGATGCGGACGGCAAGCGGTGTGAAAGCCCGGTATGACGCTGCTCTGCANCTCTTCAATAGCCGGCAATACAAAGATGCAATGCAGGAACTGATGCAGCTTTACAATGAATACCCCAATCATTTCCTGGCCAGCAATTTTATCTACTGGATCGGCGAGTGCCATTTTGCCCTGAAAAACTACGCGGCCGCTATCGAAGCCTTCGAAAATGTGCTTAATCAATTTAAACGTTCCTACAAACATGACGATGCCCTCATCATGGCCGGTATCGCCTATTTGAAATTGGGCAATGCGGACAAAGCTGCACAGAAATTCCAGGAACTTCTTCAGAAATTTCCCGGAAGCGAATACGCCGGCAAAGCACGGAAGCTCCTAAAAAGTATCCGGCGTGACGTAATCTCCTAATGCTGAGGTAGATAAGCGGGCCCATCTCTCTCAGGAGGTGGGCCCTTTTATTGGGTAAAAATTGAATTCCGAACGTCCCCCTTTTGCCGAATTCGCTCACCTTCAGGAAGCTCCTGAAGTTCTGTCTTTTTTTGAGTGGGCTGCTCTTTTTTTCTTACTAATGCTCAATAAGAACGACGCCGTTTCCCACCTTACGGATCTCCGATCTTCTCCTCCAGATAGTCCCGAAGCCGGTCGATGGCAACTCTTTCTTGCTGCATGGAATCGCGCTCTCTAACCGTAACCGTTTGATCCTCAAGCGACTGGGAATCCACCGTCACACAGAAAGGGGTCCCAATTTCATCCTGACGGCGGTAGCGGCGGCCAATGGCGCCAGATTCATCGTAAAAAACAGTCATCCGCGGACGCAGCATATCCACAATCTTCCGGGCCAATTCGGGCATGCCATCTCTCTTTACTAGAGGGAAGACCCCCACCTTCACCGGTGCGATGTGAGGTGCGAAGCGCAAAACCACCCGTTTTTCGCCCCGGACCTCCTCTTCATCATAGGCATCCACTAGAACTGTCAGAAGCGTGCGGTCCACCCCGGCCGATGTTTCAATGATGTAGGGAATATAGCGTTCCCGGGTGGCCTCGTCAAAATAGGTGAGGTCCTTCCCGGAATATTCCATGTGGCGTTTGAGGTCAAAATCGGTGCGGTTGTGGATCCCTTCCAGCTCCTGCCAGCCGAAAGGAAACTCGTATTCGATGTCAAAAGCGGCTTTTGCGTAGTGGGCCAGCTCATCGGGCCCATGCTCATGAAAACGGCGCTTTTCCCGCCGTACTCCAAGAAGATCGTACCACTCCATGCGCTTTTCTTTCCAATACTCGAACCATTCCCCGTCGGTCCCGGGCTTTACGAAAAACTGCATTTCCATCTGTTCGAATTCTCGCATGCGGAAGATAAAATTCCCGGGGGTAATCTCATTACGGAACGCCTTCCCAATCTGAGCAATCCCGAAAGGAATTTTCTGGCGTGCCGCTTTCATTACGTTCAGGTAGTTTACGTAGATTCCCTGTGCAGTTTCCGGCCGCAGATAAACGATATTCGCTTCTTCCTCCACAGGTCCCATGTAAGTTTTGAACATGAGGTTGAACTGGCGGGCCTCCGTCAGTTCGCCCCCACACTCGGGACAGCGCTCATCCTCAACCATATCCGCACGGAAACGGCGCTTGCACTGCTTGCAGTCCACCAGAGGATCCGTAAAGCTTTCCACATGGCCAGAGGCCTCCCAGACCCGTGGGTGCATCAGAATACTGGCATCCAGCCCTTCAATGTTTTCATGAAGGTAGACCATATGCTTCCACCAGAAGCGCTTGATGTTGTTCTTTAGTTCAACACCCACCGGGCCATAATCCCAGCAGCTGTTGATCCCCCCATAAATTTCCGACGATTGGAAGATAATTCCCCGGCGCTTGCACAGGGAAACCAGTTTATCCATCAGCTTTGCATCGGTCTGTACTCTGGACATCCGCCTCTCTCCTTTCCTTTTCGTCTTGCCCAATCTTCCTCAAAAAGCTCAAGGAACGCAATGGCCGTGTTGTTTCCGTATGATAACGCAGAAATTCCCACGTCAAATGTTCAACCTCGGCTATGGTGTCTGGATCGGCCTTGATGCCCTTCAGTTCCGACACCTGACGGTCGCGCATCCATAAGAGGAGCCGCAGAGCCGCCAGGGAAAGATCCCTTCCTGTCGATTCGGGCCGGCGGCAGTTGGCACAGAAAAACCCTCCCCGACCGATGGCAAACTGAACAGGACCGCGGTCCGGTTGACGCCCGCATGCCATGCACCGACGAAACCGCGGGCGGAATCCGGCTCCACTCAGCCAGCGCCAAACAAACTGATACAGAACCAGTTCCGGCTGACGAACCCCTGAAAGCTCCTCCAGAGATTGGACCAGCTGACTGTATAGTCGGACATTTGGATGCTCCCTGGCCTCTACCGCATCCAGAAACTCGCACAAAGATACGGCAATGGAAAACTGCCGCAAATCGCCCCGCAAATCTTCAAAGGCATCCAGAATTTCTGCCTGGCTCAGGGTCTGGATTTCCCTCGTCTCCTTGTAATAAAAAACCAGTTCAATCCGGTTCAACAGATCTACAGCCCCGCCGAGCCGGCTTTTGGGACGTTTCGCCCCTTTGGCAACCAGGGTCACCTTGCCGTAGTCCCGCGTGTAGCACTCAACAATCTTGCTCGATTCTCTAAAATCTCTGCAACGCAAAATAACTCCTTCTGTCCGGTAAATGGGCATCAGGCCATCCAGTTAAGAAAGATCGTCACAACGCCAAAATAAATAAGCAATCCAAGAATATCGTTGCTCATCGAAATGAACGGGCTCGTGGCAACGGCGGGATCGATATTGAACCGCTTCAACAGAAAAGGCAGCAGGGTACCAATGAATGCCGCATTAATCACCACCAGCAAGAGGGCTACTCCAATAACAAATCCCAGACGGAAATCGCCAAACCATACGCCAGAAACCAGATAAATGCCAATGGCAAGAATCACCCCCAGAAGCAGCGACACCCATAGTTCGTTCCGTAGCCGCTTGCCCATTTCGATAATATCCACTTCACCGGTAGCAAGCCCCCGGATAATCACGATGGCAGACTGGTTGCCCACATTTCCCCCGATGGCCATTACCAGTGGAACCAGAAAGGCGATATAGAGTACCTTGGACAGAGAGGCTTCAAAGCGGCTCATCAGCAGACCGTTCACGATTTCACCCACAAAAGAGATCACCAGCCAGGGTAACCGGGAGCGGCTTACCTTCAACGGAGAGGTTTCCGTAAGATCCAGATCGATAATACCGGCCACCTTCTGGGCGTCTTCGTTGGCTTCTTCCTCGATGACGTCCATGATATCGTCGACGGTGATGCGCCCCACAAGGCGGCGGTTTTCGTCCACGACCGGAATAGAAACGAGGTCATATTTCTTGAAAAGGCGGGCCACTTCCTCCTGGTCCACATCCGTGGTTACGTAAACCACATTGTCGTCCATAATGTGCTGCACCTTCATTCCGGGGCGTGCCAGAATCAGCTCCTGCAGCGGAACCGCACCAACCAGCCGCCCTTCGTCGTCCACGGCGAAAACGTTGTAAATATCCTCAATCTCCTCCGCCATGTGCCGGATCTTTTGAATTGCCTGATCTACCGTGAGGTTCTGATTTACCGCAACAAACTCTTTGGCCATGATCCCGCCGGCGGAATCCTCCCGGTGCTCCAGGAGTTCCCGCACTTCGGCGGAATCTTCCATTTCGATGTTTTCCAGAACCTTTTCAGCAACCTCTTCCGGCAGGCCCGCCACAACATCTGTGGCGTCGTCTGAGTCCATCTCATCGATCACTTCCGTAAGCCGCTGATCGCCTACGGAACGGGCCAGTTCCTCCTGAAGAGGAGCATCCAGTTCCGTAAAAACGTCTGCGGCACGCTGCTTTTCCAGCAGAGAGAAGAAATAAAGCCGCTCATCTTTGGAAAGATGGCGGATAAGGATGGCCAGATCTGCCGGGCGCAGCTCCCGGATTATGTTCAGAATGAACCCATCCGCCCTCTCGCGGATTAGCTCTTTCAGATCCTCTATCGTCGCCTCTAACCACTCGGCGGAAGGATAGGGATCCCGTGCCGTTTCAGTTGTTCGCAAAGTCTTTTCCATTCCTCCACCGGTACTTCTTCTGCTCTTCTGCTCAGATCAAATCCGAGCGATTCCACCCGATCGACGGGCAAAAAGGACCGCAACGTGTTGCGGAGAATTTTTCTCCGCTGGGCAAATGCTTTCTTTACCAGCGAAACAAATTCGAATGTAGAACAATTTAGGCCGATCTCTCCCTGTTTTTCAAGGCGAATTACCGCAGATTCCACCCTTGGTCTGGGACGGAAAACAGTGGGCGGAACATAAAACTCCAGAACGGGCCGGTAAAACGTTTGTAACAGCACACTGAGGATTCCATAATCTTTGCACCCGGGTGATGCTACCACGCGCTCTGCCACTTCACGCTGAATTAGAAAAACAGCCCGGCAGATCCGTGGATATTCATCAATCATACGGAAAAATACCACGCTGGTGATGTTATATGGCAGGCTGCCAAGCCATTTCACATCACGGCAGGATGGATCCAGGAAGTCCAAAGGCACTGTCCGGAAATCGGCATGGATCAGGGTAAAACTGGGAGCATTCGCAAATTTCTCCGCCAGAAATGCCGCCAGCCGATCATCCAGTTCCACCCCGTAAACTCTGGCACCGCTGTCCAAAAAAAATTGGGTCAGGAAACCTTTTCCTGGCCCAATTTCCACAATGCAGTCCTCTTCCCGCGGCTCAAGAAGAGCCAGCATTTTGCGGGCAATGTTGGCGTCAACCAAAAAATGCTGCCCAAGGGATTTTTTGGGACGAAAGCGAACGTCCATCCGAAGCGTCCATCTTTGCACCCGCCGTTTTTACGCCGTTCCAGTCAGTTTCGGGAAGAGGCGAAAGGCGCTGGCAGTGGTGATCTGCGCAACATCCTCCAGAGGCTTTCCGTGAAGCCGNGCGAGCTTCTCCGCAATTATTCGCACGAAAGCCGGTTCATTCCGCTTACCGCGGTGCGGCACCGGTGCCATGAAGGGTGCATCGGTCTCCAGCAGCTGATGTTTCAGAGGCACCGACTGTGCCACCTCAGACGATCGAGAGTTTTTAAACGTAATCGTTCCCGTGAAGGAAACCAGAAAACCGCGTTCAATTAGGCGATTGGCCTCCTCGGGCGTTCCCGAAAAACAGTGAAAAACGCCAGATGGAAGCGACTCATCCTTTTCCAGAAACGTCCACAGGTCTCCAAAGGCCTGTCGAATGTGAACAATCACCGGCAAATCCTGCTCTCTGGCAAAGTCCAAAAAAATCCGGAACACGCGCTTCTGCACATCCCTTGGCGCATAGTCCCGGTAATAATCCAGCCCAATTTCTCCAATGGCCACAACTTTGGGATGGCGGCAGAGCGCTTCAAACTCTTTTAACTGCGGCTCCGAAAAATTGGCCGAATCCTGCGGGTGAATCCCAACCGCCGCATAGAGTTCGGGAAACTGGTCTGCCAGTTCCACACTTCGCACTGAAGTCTCCAGGTCGATTCCGGGAACGACAACTTTTTGAACGCCAGCCTCTACAGCCCGGGCGACAACCCCGTCCAGATCCGCTGCAAAATCGGAAAACGTCAGGTGGCAGTGGGTGTCAACGAGCATGGGTTATTTTACCTTCGCGCCGGGTTCGATCTCGCGGTCCAGCGTCAGAAGCGATATGCGTTCGTTCACAGAAGCGGCCAGGAGCATCCCGTTGGACTCCACCCCGCGGATTACGGCAGGTTCCAGATTGGCCACCACCACAATACTCTTGCCAACCAGCTCCTCTGGACGATAAGCTTTGGCAATGCCCGCCACAATCTGGCGCTTCTCCGTTCCCAGATCGATTTGAATCCGCAACAGGCGGTCGGTGCCAGGAACCCTTTCGGCTTCAAGGATTTTCGCCACCCTCAGATCGAGCTTTTGAAAATCATCAAAACTGACATATTCCATGAGCCGCTCCTTCGTTTTTTCCAGCAACTTTTTCTGCTCGTCCGTTTCCCCAGTGTCTGCGCCTTCTGCAATTCGGTTGAGGAGATCGATCTCTCGCTGAATGACCTCATCAGGAATTTTGGGAAAAAGAATTTGCGCTCTCCCCAGGACGTGACCAGGCCTCAGCTGTAGCTCGCCGCACCGGTCCCATTCCTGCTTTTCCACATCCCCGTCCAGATTCAGCATCTGCCACACCCGCCGGGCGCTAAAAGGCAGAAACGGGCTCATTACCACTGCCAGGGTGCGGGTAAGCTCCAGACAAAGGTACAGGGTGGTTGCACAACGGACGGGATCTGTCTTGCGCGTCGCCCACGGTTCTTGATCGTTGAAGTACTTGTTGGCAAAACGGGCCAGGTCCATCATAGCGCGGACGGCCTGGCGGAACTCAAACCGATCCAGGTAGTCGCCGATCCGCTGCGGAAAAGTTTGAAGGGCTTGCAGAGCTTCCCGGTCCAGCTCGTCCCATTCTCCTGGGACGGGAACGCGACCGCTGAAGTATTTTTCCACGAACGTGAGGGTACGGTGGACAAAATTGCCCAGGATGTCCGCCAGTTCGAAATTGTATCTGGCCTGAAAATCGCGCCACGAGAAATCCGCATCCTTCGTTTCGGGGGCAATCGATGTAAGCACATAGCGCAGTGGGTCTGGCGGAAACTTATTCAGGTAATCCTCCAGCCAAATGGCATAATTGCGACTGGTGGAAATTTTGCGGCCCTCAATGTTGAGAAATTCGTTGGCCGGAATATCAGAAGGGAGCACATAATCGCCCCGGCCCATAAGAACAGCTGGCCAGACAATGGCGTGAAAAACAATATTGTCTTTTCCAATAAAGTGCACCAGCTGAGTCTCAGGATTCAGCCAATAATCTTTCCACCGATCCGGTTGTCCAATCCGTTTCGCCCACTCCTTGGTAGACGAAATGTAGCCGATGGGCGCTTCAAACCAGACATAGAGAACCTTTCCCTCCGAACCCTTTAAAGGAACGGGAATGCCCCAGTCCAGATCGCGGGTGACGGCCCGGTCTTCCAGGCCCTCTTTAAACCAGCCGTAACAGAAGTTCTTTACATTGTCGCGCCAGTGCGTTTTGGTATCAATCCACTTTTTAATCTGCTCCTGAAAACGGCCCAGCGGCAGATACCAGTGGGTGGTATCCCGGATCACAGGTGTATTGCCACAGATCACGCACTTGGGTTCCACCAGCAGCCTGGGTTCCAGCCATTTGCCGCAGGCCTCGCACTGATCCCCGCGGGCACCTTCACGGTGGCAGTAGGGGCAGGTCCCTTCGACATAACGGTCGGCAAGAAAGCGCTTGCACTTTTCACAGTAGAACTGCTGTTCTGTTTTGGTTACGAGGAGATTTTTGCGGTAGAGACGCAGAAAGAATTCCTGGGCTGTGCGGTGGTGAATGCGCAGGGAAGTACGGGAAAAATTATCAAAGCTGATCCCAAATCGCTGAAAAACCTCTTTATGGTTCTGGTGGTAATAATCCACCACCTCCTGCGGCGAAACACCTTTTTTCTCTGCGGTAATCGTAATGGGCACACCGTGCTCATCGGTGCCGCAGATAAAGAGCACGTCGTTTCCCTTCAGGCGCTGATAACGGACGTAAATATCTGCCGGTAGATAGGCGCCGGCCAGATGCCCCAGATGGATGGGACCGTTGGCATAGGGCAGGGCACTGGTAACCAGAATTCGGCGTTTTCTTTTCACGGATTCTTCACCCCGTTTCCATTTCGGTCTTGGTTGTTATTCTTCATCTTCTGCGCGCTCAGCTGCATCGCCGTCAGTTCATCCAGACTGTACTTTTCGAGCTGCTTTTCGCCAAAGCGGAGTACAACTTCTTCTTTGATCACGTCGATCCGTTCCACAACGGCGGTGCCAATGGGCGTTTTGATCTTCTGTCCAATATCCGGAAATTGAGCCGCTGCGCTCTGGTAGAAATCCACTTCGTAGCGCAAACAGCATTTCAGGCGGCCGCACAGCCCCAATAGCTTGGACTGGTTCAGCGGCAGATTCTGATCCTTCACGCACTTGGTGGTAATCGGATCGAACTCCCGGGCAATGCACGTTGTGCAACAAAGCGGGTAGCCGCACGGTCCGTAACCACCGATCCGGCGCGCCTCTTCCCGCGCACCGATTTGCCGAAGCTCAATCCGCGTCCGGTAAATCGCAGCCAGGTCTTTAACAAGTTCCCGAAAATCGATCCGCTGTTCTGCCGTGAAGTAAAACGTGATTTTATTCCGGTCAAACTGATACTCCGCGTCAATCCACTTCATGGGCAGGCCGCGTTCAGCCGCTTTCTGCTTGCAAACTTCGAGGGCTTTTTTTTCCAGCTCCCGATTCTCCGCCAGCCGTTGAAGATCCTGAGGTGTGGGTTTCCTGAGAATCTTCTTCAGTTCCATCTCCGGATCCGGCAAAATGGACCGGGAGCCTATCTGGAGCACCTGCCCTAAATCCTCCCCCCTCTCCGCCTCTACAATGGCGTAATCACCAATCTCAAAGGGAAACTGCAACGGATTGGCATAAAAACCTCTTCGCCTTCCCTTGAAACCGATCTCTATCACAGAACGCATAATCGCCTCTATTCTCAACCCGTAACCAGCATATTTGACAAAGAACAGAACTCCCTGCACACCAGATAAGGAACCTGTAAAACCTATTTCGATAACTTATTGAAAAAATTGATAAAAACCAGGTTAATATAGACATTTTTGTCTATCAATTCAATACAATTTTCCACTTCGGTGATTGTTTTCTCGAGATTTACGCCATCGAAAAGCGTGCACAGATCCCGGACTTTCTCAATGCTATCGGCGTTATAAAGCAGGGACTCCGCTACCCCGTTTCCGTTCGCCTGCGAAAAAACGTTTGCGTCCCGTAGCCACAAAAGGATCATATGAAAGAGTTCCTTAAAATAGCCGCGTTCCCGCCCCTGGGTCCATTCTGAAACCGCGGCGATCTGTTCGATCAGCGAGGCCTTCCGCGCCATATGCAGAATCTCCAGCGCCCGGTCCCGCAGGGTCTCGAAATCCTCCTCCGCAATTTCCAGGGCCTTCCCCAAGCTACCCATTGCCAGGCGGGAAATAACCCGTGAGCGCGAAGCTGCAACCCCCTGTTTCTCAAGATACTGGCGGATTTCTTCCTGGTCCAGTGGCACAAATTGAACCAGCTGGCAGCGGGAGGTGATTGTGGGGAGCAGGCGGTCCAGCCGCGACGAGGTTAGAATAAACACCGACCTTGCAGGCGGTTCCTCCAGAAGTTTGAGGAGCGAGTTGGCCGCCTCCTGGGTCATCCGGTCCGCCTGAGATAGAATAAAGACCAGATATCTGGCCTGATGATGTGTAAGGCTGGCCACGTGTTTGAGCTCACGGATCTGGTCGATAAGGATGCTGGCCGTGGAAGTGAACGCAGAGTTCAGATAGGGCTGCTCACTCTTCCGGCGCAAATGCTGGATATAGTCCTCCTCTTTTTTCTCCTTCAAATCCTTGGGGGCTGCAAAAATAAAAACCACATCGGGATGCTGAAGCCGCGAGATCTGCCGGCAGCTGCTGCAGGTCTGGCAGGGACGGACACTGGCGGTACAATTAAGGGCTTTGGCCAGCTCGATGGCCATCGCGTCCTTCCCCACACCTTCCGGCCCGTAAAACAGGTACGCTTT
>Ga0180853_1308_pt1 | contig 13230 bp, 6 predicted proteins | sample Deesub1362B_J571_FD_124307 | JGI IMG/M metagenome (GOLD analysis project Ga0180853, IMG submission 124307) | Deferribacteres bacterium JdFR-76 | reverse complement strand
CCGTAAATCGGATTGGCATGGGTCACGGGAGAGGCCTCGGAAAGTCCGTACCCTTCCACCAAACGGCCCCCCGTAATGCGCTCAAACTCGCGCTGAACCTCCACAGGAAGGGCAGCACCTCCGCTAATGCAAGCTTTAATGGTACGGATGTTGTATTTGGAAACGTCCGGATAATTGTTAATAGCTACATACATCGTGGGAACGCCCGGAAAGATGGTCACCTTCTCCTTCTGAATAGCCTTCAGGACCATCTTGGTGTCAAAACGCGGAACCAGCACAGCCGTACATTTGCCGGCCACTGAAAGGTGCAAACAAGTGGTCATGCCATAGCTGTGGAAAAAGGGCAACGCTGACAGAATCCGCTCCTGTCCCTCGGTTAAATCTGTGAGCCATGCTTTTGTCTGCAGCACATTTGCTACAATGTTTCGGTGCGTCAGTACCGCTCCTTTGGAAACACCTGTCGTCCCCCCCGTGTACATGAAAATCGCAATATCCTCCGGCGTTACGTTTTGATCCTCCGGTTCCGGATAGGACGTTTTCATCAGATCCTGAAAGAAATACACATTTTCTTGCGGTTCCACTTTAACATACGTGCCCTCTTTTTTCTCTTTGAGAGGATACAAAAGTTTCAGCAGCCCTGGCAAATACTCTTTGACGCCAGTAACGATGACCCTTTTCAGCCCGGTTTCCTTCCAGATTTTCTGGACTCTCGGGAAAAGCAGATTCAAAACCACTAGATATTCGGCATTGCTGTCGTTCAGCTGGTACTGGATTTCCCGTTCCACATAGAGCGGATTGGTGGGTACAAGAACGGCTCCCAGCTTCAGAGCAGCAAAGTGGACAATGGGATACTGAGGCAAATTGGGAAGAATAATGGCGACTTTGGTTCCCTTCCTAACTCCCATGTTGTACAATGCCGCCGCGAAATGATCCACATAATCCTTTAGCTGCCGGAAAGTGATTTTTTTCCCAAAAAACGAAACCGCCGGTGTGTCGGGAAAGGAGGCAGCTGCATCAACCAGCAGCTCATACATGGTTTTTTCGGGAACATCTATGGTTGGAGGAACCCCCTTTTCATAATGCTTTAACCAGACTTTCTCCATACGTTTCACCTCCGTTTTTTTCGAATTCAGGTGATTGATTTCTCAACCTTTTTTGAAGGCCTTTCCGAACGGCGGGCACCCAAATAACGGTACATAAAATCAAAATCCAATCCTGTGAAAAATTTTTCCTGTAAACCCTGTGGAAATATGAAAAAGCTTTTTTTGAGAATCAAGGAAAAAATGAAAGAAAGATTCGCCGACACCGCGTAAACAATCTGCACCAACAACCCAGAAAAAAAGCCCAACCGGCGTACCGGTTGGGCTTTGCACGAAGGAAGGAAAAGAATTCGCTATAATTTGAATTCGTAGCTGTTGATCGCTTTCATGTAATTGGCCCGTTCAAAAGCCGCCGGTTCCGCAACAGATTTCTGATTCATGCTGCCTTTCATCTGACTAACCGATTCGTATTCATGCTTCTCCATCCATTCGGTCATGCCTTTCAGCACCTCATGGATGTGATTCGGTCCGTGTTTGAGGAGGGCTGAACACATCATGGTCACATCCGCCCCCGCCATGACCAGTTTCAATACATCTTCCGCCGTATGGATGCCGGACGAAGCCGCAAAGCTCATCGGTAGCCGGGCCGACAGGATGGCAATCCACCGTAAAGGCAGCAGAATTTCTTCGGACCGGCTCAAATGAACGGTGGGAATCACTTCCAATTTTTCCAGATCCAGATCTGGCTGGTAGAAACGGTTGAACAGTACCAAACCATCAGCCCCCGCTTCTTTTAGCCGCTGCGCCAGATTGGAAAGATTGGTGAAGAACGGACCTAGCTTCACCGCAACCGGAATGTTCACATTTTTCTTGACGGCTTTCACATCGTCCACATAGATGTTTTCCACATCATTGCTGGTGAGTTCGGGATCCGTGGGAATATAGTAGATATTTAGTTCCAGCGCATCGGCTCCGGCTTCTTCCATCCGGCGGGCATACTCAATCCAGCCACCCGTGGAGACTCCATTCAGACTGGCGATGATGGGAATATCCACGGCCTCTTTGGCGCGGCGGATCAGTTCCAGATACTCTTCTGGCTCGGAACGAAAAGATTCCAGATCTGGAAAATAGGAGAGCGCCTCCGCGTAACTTTCCGTCCCTGCCGTGAGAAAATAGTCCAGCTCCTGCGCCTCCAGGCTGATCTGCTCCTCAAAAAGCGAGTACAGCACCACTGCAGAGGCGCCGGCATCTTCCAGCCTGCGTATGGTATCCACGTCCCGGGAAAGCGGCGACGCCGACGGGACGACCGGATTCCGCAACTTCAGTCCAAGATATGTTGTTGTTAAATCCATACCTACCTCGCTACGAATTTTCCTGGCCGTCAAACTGCAGCTGGGCCAGTTGCTGGTACAGTTTCCACCGCATGTTGACATCCTTTTGGGCCGCCTCCATCAGCATTTTGGCCCGTTCCGGGTTGAAGCGGGTCAGCATGCGGTAGCGGGTTTCCATCATAATATAATCCTGCAGCGCAATGCTGGGCGCTTTGGAATCGATTTTTAGCGGGTTCTTCCCTTCCGCCAGCAGTGCCGGGTTAAACCGGAACAGTGGCCAATACCCGCTTTTTACCGCCGCCTCCTGGTTGCGCATTCCTTTGGCCATATCAATTCCGTGGGCGATGCAGTGGCTGTAGGCAATGATCAGCGACGGCCCCTCATACGCATCGGCCTCCAGAAAGGCCCGCAGCGTCTGCTGGTCGTTTGCTCCCATGGCCACCTTGGCCACATAAACGTAACCGTATGTCATCGCCATCAGGGCCAGATCTTTCTTCGGCTTCGGTTTGCCGCCGGCCGCAAATTTGGCCACGGCCCCCATCGGGGTAGCTTTGGACATCTGACCGCCGGTATTGGAATACACTTCAGTATCAAGCACCAGCAGGTTTACATCGCGGCCCATGGCCAGCACATGGTCCAGACCGCCGTAGCCGATATCGTAGGCCCAGCCGTCGCCTCCCACAATCCAGACACTCTTGCGCACCAGGTAATCTGCCAGGCCCAGAAGCTGCTTCGCCTCCGGTGAATTTATCTCCTTAAGCTTCTTCTTCAGCTCTTCCACCCTCTGGCGCTGTTCGTGAATTTCCGCCTCCGATCGCTGACGGGCATTCAGGATGGCATCCACCAGGCCATCGCCAATCTGTGGTGCCAGCTTCACCAGCAGTTCTTTGGCAAATTCCATATGTTTGTCGAGGCTCAGGCGGAAGCCCAAACCGAACTCAGCGTTGTCCTCAAACAGCGAATTGTTCCAGGTTGGTCCCCGGCCATTGTCATCCACGGTATAGGGTGTGGTCGGCAAATTGCCGCCATAGATGGAAGAACATCCGGTTGCATTGGCAATCAGCGCCCGGTCACCAAACAGCTGAGTCAGGAGCCGTACATAGGGCGTTTCACCGCATCCGGCGCAGGCACCGGAGAACTCAAACAGCGGCCGCAAAAATTGTGCGCCTTTCACCGTCTCGATCCGTACCGAACGGCGGTCCGCATCGGGAATCGAAAGGAAGAAATCCCAGTTTTCCCGCTCCTGTTCCCGCAACGGAATCTGCGGTGCCATGTTCAGAGCCTTCCGGCTGGTGTCCGTTTTGTCTTTCACCGGACACACATCCACGCACAGGGCGCAGCCGGTGCAATCTTCCGGCGCAATCTGGATGGTGTACTTCATCCCGGCATATTCTTTGCCGCGGTAATCCGCAGACTTGAAGGTCGGCGGGGCTTCCTCCAGATATTTGGGATCGTACACCTTCGCCCGGATGGTGGAATGCGGACACGCCATCACACACTTGCCGCACTGGATACAGAGCTTCTCATCCCACACCGGAATTTCCAGCGCAATATTGCGTTTTTCCCACTGGGCTGTTCCGGTTGGGAAGGTCCCATCTTCAGGAAAAGCACTCACCGGCAGGCTATCACCCTCTCCGGCCATAATTTTGGCCAGAACATTCTTCACAAAATCCGGTGCTTTTTCCGAAACAATAGGCGGAATCTCTTTCTTGCTGGTCGGGTGATCCGGATACTTGACCTCTTTCAGGTTGGCCAGCGTCTGGTCTACGGCGTGGAAATTCTTCTGAACCACATCCTCGCCCTTAGAGCCGTACGTTTTGCGGATTGCTTCCTTGATTTTGGCAATGGCCTCATCCCGCGGCAGAATGCCGGAAATAGCAAAAAAGCAGGTCTGCATAATAGTGTTAATCCGGACCCCCATGCCGGTTTCTTTGGCCACCTTGTAGGCGTCGATGGCGTAGAATTTCAGCTTCTTTTCAATAATCTGCTCCTGCACACGGCGCGGCAGGTGATCCCACACTTCCTCCGGCGGATAAGGAGCATTCAGCAGGAATACAGCCCCCTCTTCCGCGTACTTGAGAATGTCCAATTTTTCCAGGAACACAAACTGATGGCAGGCAAGAAAGTTGGCCTTGGAAATCAGATAGGTTGAATGAATGGGATCCGGGCCAAAACGCAGGTGTGAAACCGTCATGGCACCGGACTTTTTGGAATCGTACACAAAGTAACCCTGGGCGTAATTGTCGGTTTCCTCACCAATAATTTTGATGGAGTTTTTATTGGCGCTTACCGTTCCATCGGCGCCCAGACCGTAGAACATGGCCCGGATGGAATGCGGATTTTCGGTGCTAAAAGAAGGATCATAGTCGATACTGGTATGGGTAACGTCGTCGTAAATTCCCACTGTAAAATGATTTTTGGGATTGTCTTTGTTCAGCTCATCGAAGACGCCCTTGACCATTGCCGGCGTAAATTCTTTGGAAGAAAGACCGTAGCGCCCGCCAACCACGCGTGGTAGCCCCTCTGTAGGCAAAAAGCCCTCTGCGTAAGCTTCATTGATGGCGTTTACCACGTCAATGTACAGCGGTTCCCCGGCCGCACCCGGTTCTTTGGTACGGTCCAGCACAGCAATCCGCTTCACGGTCTTGGGCAGCGCCTGAATGAAATGTTTCACCGAAAATGGGCGGTAGAGACGGACTTTGATTACGCCAACCTTTTCACCCCGTTCTACCAGATATTCCACCGTTTCATGCACCGTTTCTGCACCGGAACCCATCAGCACAATAATCCGCTCCGCATCCGGATGGCCCACATAATCAAACAGATGATACTGACGGCCTACAATGCGGGCAAATTCATCCATGGTTTTCTGGACAATATCCGGACAAGCCAGATAGTAGGGATTGACCCGCTCCCGTGCCTGAAAAAAGTGATCCGGATTCTGTGCGGTTCCCCGCAGCACGGGACGGTCCGGTGTCATGGCTCGCTGGCGGTGGGCCTCCACCAGCTCGTACGGGATCATCGCGTGCATGTCTTCTTCGGTAAGCTGCTCAATCTTCTGCACTTCGTGAGAAGTGCGAAAGCCGTCGAAGAAATGCAGGAAGGGCACCCGCGATTTGAGGGTCGAGGCCTGTGCAATCAGAGCAAAATCCATCACTTCCTGCACCGAATTGGACGCCAGAAGGGCAAATCCCGTCTGCCGGGTAGCCATCACGTCGCTGTGATCACCAAAAATGGAAAGGGCATGGGTGGAAAGCGTCCGGGCCGATACATGAAAAACCGTCGAGTTGAGCTCACCCGCAATCTTGTACATGTTGGGAATCATTAAGAGCAATCCCTGCGACGCAGTAAACGTTGTGGTCAAACCGCCAGTCTGCAGAGCTCCGTGAACCGCCCCAGCAGCACCGCCCTCACTCTGCATTTCCACCACCACCGGAACCGTGCCCCAGATATTCTTTTGTCCCTTGGCAGACCACTCATCCGCCCATTCTCCCATGGGCGAAGAAGGCGTAATGGGATAAATGGCAATGACCTCGTTCGTCTTGTGCGCCACATACGCCGCCGCTTCATTGCCATCAATCGTAACCATTCTTCTCTTCATCGCTCATCTCCTCATCTATGCTTCCCTGGATTTTACCGAACTCCCAACGAAGAACAAAAATTTCATTTTAATTTATCATAATTTTCATTTAAAACAACTCTAAATCCGCCCGAACCGGTATTGTGACAAAAAATTTTTTTTCATTCCACTCCAGTCAAGCACAGGATGTTTTACCATCTCGCCTGACTTCGTTCCGCAGCTACAGGCCGCAACAGCGGCCAAACGGAATTTCCCTCTGAACCCGAAAAATATCGTCCGGCGGATCTCGCCGGGCAATCCAGTAAACCGCCCTTACCTCGAATTCAACCCCAGCCCAGTTCTTTTGAAGAAATGCCACGAGACGGTCCCTGTTCTGCTTTCCTTTCACCTGCCCGATGCTGAGATGCGGCGTAAATCCCCCCGGAAACCTCCATACATCATCGCAATCCGGAACAAGCTTCAAAAGCACCTCCGCCAGGTTCCGTACCGGCTCCACCGGTTCTGGTTTCAACCACATGGTGTACCGCTCCTTTCCGTGATGAAACGTACGGATTTCCCGCAAAACAAGCTGGAAGGGAGCAATGTCCTGACAGACCTCACAAAACGGGGAGAACAGCCGTTCAAAATGGGTTACCGGGCGAAAGGGGTAGATCAGATTGATGTGTGGCATCCATCGGCGGAACTGGCGATCGTGCTCCCNCCGGATGGCCTGAATGGGTGGCCAGACTTCTTCCGGTGGAAGAAGAACCACCGCCGTTTTATGCGTCTTCATTCCTGCCCTGTTATGATTGTCACCCGTATTCATGGACTTGCCCTCTAAATGCGGATCTCTTTTCCGGTCAGGGTCACCACAGAGCGGCACTTCGCCAGCAGTTCCTGAAAGACTTCCATGCGGAACGCCGTCCGTTCTTTCCATCCACACCCGGTGCAGGCATACAGTTTTCCGGTGGATTTCCATTTTCGGAGGATTTCTGCTCCAATGGCCCACCGGCCGCCAAGGGCTGCCGCCACGTCCAGTGCCTCCGTCAGACTGACCGTCCCATGATTTATCGGAAGGCGCTTCAAAAAATTGAAGATGCGGGCACTTACCAGCAGGGTAAAAAGATCCTGGGCCGAACACTCCGCATCCGTCCGGAACGCTGTGGACCGCGCGCAAACAAAATCTTCCTCCCGGAACAGCTCATTCCGTGCCAGCGGCATCCCGGGAACCCGGTAAAAAATTGAAGCTCCAATTTGCACCGGCATGCGGACAAGAAATGCCATGCTGTCCAGCATAGCCGATACGGTATCTCCAGGGAGGCCAAGAATTACATACACGGTCTGGACAAAACCGAGGCGCTGGGCAGCGCGAACAACCCGCTCCAGAAGATCTGGATGGTGGGGTCGCCGAAGTCGTTTCATCAGATCAGCATGACAGCTCACCAAAGACAGATCCATTTTGCGAAATCCGGCCCGTCGCATCCATTGCAGCAATTCTTCATCCAGGCTCCAGTAAGTAAATCCATTCATTGCCAGAAACTCGATCTCGCCGCACCAGGCTTCCTGCCCGATTTTCCGGCAAATATATTCCATTGCGTCTCGGTAAGCGGTGAGATTATCGTCCTCAAAATCGATCACCCGGTATCCTTGCTGAACCCGCAAGCGGATTTCCTCCAGCACAGAGTCTGGATGCCGCCATCGGTATCCTCCAAACACGCCATGTATGGAACAGAAAGCACACCGGTGCGGACATCCCCGCGATGCGAGCAGAAAGCACATGGGGCGGCCCCGGTAACTGTAGCGTTCCAGCGGAAAATCGGACAAATCCGGGATTCCCAGTTCTTCCAGGCCAAAATTCTCCCCGATGCCGGTGCAGAAGACTTCCCCGTCCTTCCGGTAAACAAGATTTGGCACGGTTTCCAGCGAAGTCCCCCGCCGCAGCGCTTTTGCCAGCTCCACCAGAGGCCGCTCGCCTTCCCCCACAACCACGAAATCAAACGCCGGTTCGTCCAGGATGTGTTCCGGTACGGCAGAAGCATGGGCCCCGCCCGCAACAATTGGAACACCCAGTTGCTGTTTGAGCACACGCGCCAGCTGAAACGCCTCCCGGAAATAGGCCGAAAAATGCACGGAAATGCCAACAAGATCCGGGTGCAGCGGACGGATTTTCTCCGCAATGTCCTCCGGTTCCGGACCAAAGCGGTAATAGTGAAAAAAAGTGGAAAATGGGCTCTTATCATCCAGCGCAAAATAGCGGCGTACATGCCGGAGTTCTGCCGGCAGCGCGATGGTCTTGCGCGGCCATCCGTGGCGAAAATCGAAGATCTTTATTTTCAGCTCAGGCAGATGCCGCAAAAGGGCCGACTTCAGATACGCCAACCCCAGTGGCTGCATCCGCACATCGGTCTGATAAAAATCCTCAAAGGGTGGTTGAATCAGAACAATTTTCACAGGCTACTCCGTGCCCAGGTTTCGGCTAAACCCTACTGAATGCTGAATAAAACGCAGCATTCTTTCGCAAATCAAAATAAGAAAACGGTAGATCTTATTCAAAATGAATGTAAACCTGCCATCTGAAAAAGGTGGCATTTATACAACATCTAGTATCGATTTATGAAATTTTTTACACATTTAGATACATCTTGCAATTTTGAAATTTGATCATTAAATTAGCTTTTGCGATATCCCGGGGAAATCCCCTGCAGGACAACAATCATCGGATAGCGGAAGGACCTTTACCATAAAGCGCTTGCATCAGAAAGGTACGTTTTGCACAGGGAGGTTTTTGTCATGGGAATGACGTCTGGGAAGGTAAAAGGACTTGTTCGCCCTGATTTGTCCATCAAGCTGTCCCCAAATGCCATGAAGGTACTGGAAAAGCGCTATCTTCAAAAGGACGAAAGCGGTCAGATCATCGAGACACCGGAAGATCTTTTCTGGCGGGTGGCCAGTTTCATTGCCTCCGCCGATCAGCTTTACGATCCGGCCGCAGATATCCAGTCAACCGCCGAAACCTTTTACGAAATGATGGCCCAGCTGGATTTTCTACCCAATTCTCCTACCCTGATGAATGCCGGCCGCGAACTGGGACAGCTGTCCGCCTGTTTCGTCCTTCCCATTGACGACTCCATGGAAGGAATCTTCGAAGCGCTTAAATACACGGCTCTGATACATAAAAGTGGCGGCGGTACAGGATTCTCTTTTTCCCGGCTCCGCCCCAGCAACGACATTGTCCGAACCACGAGTGGAATCTCCTCCGGTCCCATCTCTTTTATGATGGTGTTCGACGCGGCAACAGAGGCCATCAAACAGGGAGGACGCCGCCGCGGCGCCAATATGGCCATCCTGCGATACGATCATCCGGATATTCTGGAATTCATCACCATCAAAAGAGATCCTTCCAAGCTCACCAATTTTAACATCTCCGTAGCCGTTACCGCCGACTTTATGGAAAAAGCACGGAACGGAGAAGAATATCCGCTCATCAATCCGCGAACTGGAAAAGAAGTTGGCAAACTTAACGCCAGGGAAGTGTTCGACCTGATCACACAGATGGCCTGGGAAACAGGCGATCCGGGCATCATTTTTTTGGACCGGATCAATCAGGACAATCCCACACCCGAAATTGGCGAAATTGAAAGCACCAATCCCTGTGGCGAACAGCCACTTCTGCCTTACGAAAGCTGCAACCTGGGCAGCGTGAACCTGTCCAACATGGTCCGTGGCGGAAGCATTGACTGGGAACGCCTGCGTCAAACTGTTCGAAACGCCGTGCACTTTCTGGATAACGTTATCGATTTAAATAAATACCCGCTCAAGAAAATCGAAAAAATGACGAAAGCCAACCGCAAAATAGGGCTGGGCGTTATGGGGTTTGCAGACATGCTCATCAAACTCGAAATCCCGTACAATTCACCGGAAGCCTTGCGCCTGGCCGAAGAGGTCATGCATTTCATTCAGATCGAAGCGAATGCCCGGTCCATGGAACTGGCGGATGAACGAGGCGCCTTCCCCAATTTTGAGAAGAGCATTTACTACCATGAAAATGGGCCGAAATACCGGAACGCCACCCGAACCACCATCGCCCCCACCGGAACGATCAGCATTATTGCCGGGACATCTTCCGGAATCGAACCGATTTTTGCCCTCGCTTTTGCCCGGAACGTTCTGGAGGGTGAGCGTCTCGTAGAAATTCACCCTCTCTTTGAAGCATACGCCCGCAAAGAAGGCTTTTACTCGGAAAATCTGATGAAGCGGGTGGCCGAAAAAGGGTCCGTTCAGGATCTGGAAGAAATTCCCGAAAACGCGCGGCGGCTGTTTGTTACGGCTCACGACATTGAGCCGGAATGGCATGTGCGCATGCAGGCAGCATTCCAGAAATACACGGACAACGCCGTATCCAAGACGGTCAACTTCCGCAATGAAGCCACCGTCGAAGATGTTCGAAAAGTCTACTGGCTGGCATACGAACTGGGATGCAAAGGAATTACCATCTTTCGCGATGGATGCCGGGATCAGCAGGTCTTGACGAAAGGAATCACCGGTGCACCACAAAAGGCAGGTAGCCCCAGCATGCCGGCCGTGAAACGCCAGAGACCCGTTGTGCTACAGGGACAGACCATCCGCATGCAGACGGGATGCGGCCCACTGTATGTTACCATCAACGAGGATGACCGCGGGACATTCGAAGTATTCAACACCATGGGCAAGGCCGGCGGCTGTGTGGCAAGCCAAACGGAAGCCATCGGACGCCTCATCTCCCTGGCCCTGCGCAGCGGCGTCCAAGAAGACGAAGTCATCAAGCAGCTGATCGGCATCCGCTGCCACAAACCGTACGGCTTCGGGAAGGATCAGGTTCTCTCCTGCGCCGATGCCGTGGCCAAAGCGATGATCCGGCACCGAAATGAACGAGTCCAGCTTCAGGAAAAAGCGCACAGATCCGGACCCGTTGAATCCGCGGCCGCGGCCGGGCCGGCAATCAGAGAGGATAAATTGCATTATGTCGAATCTTCCGGACAGGCATGTCCGGAATGCGGAAGTACGCTGGAATTTCAGGAAGGCTGCGTGATCTGTCGCAGCTGCGGCTACACAGAATGCGACTGATAGGCGCAGCCGGGAGCCGCGAAGCGCGCCAAGGAACTTGCTGGCAGGGTCGGTCCATTCCGATCATTTAAGAATGGGCGTTGCCCGTTGAAAGCCGCCCCTGGAAAATAATTGGAGGAAAAAATAAAGTCTCCGGGCAAATGGAAAAAGGCGTGGGATTTCGGAAGTGGAGAGTTGTAAAGACACAGAAAGAGCTGGAAACGATACACAAAGAATGTGTGCAGCTACAAAGAATCAAATAGACTATCTGGATCAAAAAGGGTTGACAAAAAGAACGAGAGGACATATATTTATAAATGATGCCGAAGTGGCGGAATTGGGAGACGCGCTAGGTTCAGGGTCTAGTGGGCGAATGCCCGTGGGGGTTCGAGTCCCCCCTTCGGCACAAGGCCTCTGAAAATTTTCAGAGGCCTTTTTATTTTGACTTCTCTACAATCCATGAAACATCCGCGCTCACCTGCAAAAAAGGAAACTTCTCTTGAAAGGACGTATCGCTCCCTTTTTCCAGATATGCCCCCACCGTCGTTTTGAAAAATGTGATCCCTAACCAGAACCTTCTCTGCCAAAGGGCATTTTTTCCAGATCTACATTCCCTCCGGACAGGATAATTCCCACCCTTTTTTTGCGGAATTTTTCTTTGTGCCGCAATGCCGCTGCAAACGGAACGGCCCCCGACGGTTCTACCACAATCTTCAGCCGCTCCCACAAAAGCCGCATCGCAATTACAATATCTTCCTCGCTCACCAGAAGAATGTCGGAGACCAGCTTGCGGATCATTTCAAATGTGATGGGAGCCAGTGATGTCCGCAATCCATCCGCAATGGTATCGGGATTCCTGACCGGGATAAGCTTACCGGCATGGAAAGACCGGTAGGCATCATCGGCGTTGGCCGGCTCGCATCCAAAAACCTCGGCACCCGGGTTCAAATAGCGGGTCACAACTGCTGTGCCGCTCAGAAGCCCACCTCCCCCTACCGGAGCAAACACAGCATCCAGCTCTCCCACCTCCCGAAGCAATTCTAGTGCCGCCGTTCCCTGCCCGGCGATAACCTGCCGGTTGTTATATGGATGAATAAACACCGCTCCCGTCTTCTCCTGAACTGCAGCAGCTGTCTTCTCCCGTGCTTCGAGAGTCGGTTCNCATTCCACCACTTCAGCNCCAAAATCCAGCACAGCCTGCTTTTTGATCGCTGGAGCATTTCGAGGCATCACAATAAATGCGCGGATTCCAAGCCNCCTCGAGGCCAGTGCCAGAGCCGCGGCGTGATTTCCCGACGAATGGGTTAAAACGCCTCTTTGCATCTCTTCGCGCGTCAGGAGCAGAAGCGCATTGTTTGCCCCCCGGTACTTAAAAGCACCGGCTCGCTGAAAATTTTCACACTTGAAAAAAAGCTGGCTGCCCGTCAGCTCATTTAGACTCCGACTGGTCAGCACGGGCGTCTTCCGAATCCGGTCCTTTATCCGCTCATAGGCCCCAAGAACATCTCCGAATTGAACCGGGAGTTTCATTTCCTCCTCCGTCTTCCGCTTCCCGCCCATATCTTTGCACGCCGTGGGAACCATCAACCATCAGGACACCCCCACCTCCCATTTGCTCGCCGGCAACCCGTCGGGCGCATGTTCCGCCCGGCGACCTTACCAACCGGTCGCCCTCCCCATCCACTTTACTGGATACGTTTCTGAAACTTAGCGATGCTAAAACCAAAAATCAACAGGCAAAAAGTGCTCATGGGCAGCACATCCCCCCACAGATGCTGGAGGCTTGAGCCCTTCTGGAAAATATCCCGGATGATAGACATGAAATACCGCATAGGATTGAGGTAAGTAATTTTTTGAAGCACATCCGGCATATTGGCAATGGGAATAAAAAACCCGCTAAGCAACAGCATAACAACCATTGAAAACCAGGCCACAAACATGGCTTGTTGCTGGGTCTGGGTGACGGTCGAGACAAAAATGCCCATGCCCAGCATGGCAAACAGGTAAATGAAAGATAGCAATGCCAGCAGCAGGTAGCTGCCCTGCATGGGTATCTGGAAGTAAAGCACGCCTGCTGCCATCACCAGAGCCAGCTCTACATAAGCAAGAATCAGGAACGGCAGGATTTTGGCCAGAATCAGCTCCCATTTTCGGATGGGTGTGACCATCAGCTGTTCCATGGTGCCAATTTCTTTTTCTTTCACAATTCCCATCGCCG
>Ga0180853_1128_pt1 | contig 15035 bp, 11 predicted proteins | sample Deesub1362B_J571_FD_124307 | JGI IMG/M metagenome (GOLD analysis project Ga0180853, IMG submission 124307) | Deferribacteres bacterium JdFR-76 | reverse complement strand
ACCAGACCACCACCCCCGTGTTTGAACTGGAAACCCGTGGGGAGGCGATGTTAACGCGCCTTTTTTCCTTGATCTATCTGGCAGATTTTGTTAGTTTCGATCTGGCCATATTGAACGGGGAAGATCCCACGCCGATCAAAAACATCGATTATCTGAAATCGATTCTGGCCAAGTATGAATTTTAATTCGAGAGGAGGAAACCGTACATGGGAATGAGGCTTTTTACTTCCGAATCGGTTACCGAAGGCCATCCGGATAAGATTGCAGATCAGATTTCGGATGCGGTCCTGGATGAGGTGATGCGCCAGGATCCTTTTGGGCGGGTGGCATGTGAGACGTTTGTAACCACAGGTCTGGCCCTGGTTGGCGGTGAGATTACAACAGAATGTTATGTGGACATTCCGGCGCTGGTGCGGCAGGTCATAAAGGATATTGGCTATATCGATGCTTCTTATGGATATGACTACCAGACCTGTTCCATTTTGACCACTATCGATCAGCAGTCGCCGGATATCGCCCTGGGGGTAGACCGTGCCGGAGCTGGAGATCAGGGAATGATGTTTGGTTTTGCCATTGACGAAACGCCGGAACTCATGCCGCTACCGATTTCGCTGGCCCACCGCCTGGCGCGCAGGCTGGCCGAAGTGCGGAAAACCGGGGTGCTGGGTTACCTCCGTCCCGATGGAAAAACCCAGGTGACGGTTGCCTACGATGGCGATCGTCCGGTCTATGTGGATACGGTGGTGGTTTCGGCACAACATGATCCGGATGTGACGCAGGAGCAGATCCGGGAAGATATTGTTCGTCATGTGATAGAGCCGGTTTTGCCCGAAGAACTGTACGATCCCAAACGAATTAAGTATTACATCAACCCAACCGGACGTTTTGTAATTGGCGGCCCTCAGGGAGATACCGGATTGACGGGCCGGAAAGTGATTGTGGATACGTATGGCGGTTATGCAAGACACGGAGGGGGCTGTTTTTCCGGTAAAGACCCGACAAAAGTGGACCGTTCTGCCAGTTATGCGGCTCGCTGGGTAGCCAAAAATGTCGTTGCTGCCGGGCTGGCCAAGAAGTGTGAGGTGCAGATTGCTTATGCCATTGGGGTGGCAGATCCGGTGTCCATTATGGTAGATACGTTTGGAACAGGGAGCATTCCGGATCAGGAAATTGAGAAGCGAGTCCGCAAGGTTTTTGATCTGACCCCTGGCGGTATCATTGAGGCCCTTGACCTGCGGCGGCCCATATATCGGAAAACCGCCGTTTACGGACATTTCGGCCGGGAAGAAGATGGATTCAGCTGGGAAGAGGTTAACCGGGTTGAGGAGCTGGCAAAATAGGAGAGCTAACCTTAAAGGGGAGGAAAAGTACCGGTGGAGTATCATGTAAAGGATCTGAATTTGGCGCCGGAAGGAAAGCGGCGAATCGAATGGGCAGACAATGATATGCCTGTGTTGCGCAAAATTCGCGAACGTTTTGAGAAGGAAAAACCGTTGGCCGGCCATAAGATGTCGGCTTGCCTGCATATTACGGCGGAGACCGCAAATCTTGCCAGAACACTGAAAGCGGGTGGAGCTGATCTTTATCTTTGCGCATCCAATCCACTGAGCACCCAGGATGATGTAGCTGCTTCCCTTGTGAAGGATTATGGCATTCCGGTTTTCGCCATTAAGGGAGAGGACCGCGAAACATATTACCAGCACATTCAGGCCTGTATTCAACATCAGCCCGTTATTACCATGGATGATGGGGCTGATCTGGTATCCACTATTCATGCGGAATACCCGGAAATGGCCAGCGCCATTTATGGCAGTATGGAGGAGACCACGACCGGGGTTATCCGACTGCGCGCGATGGAGCGCGACGGGGCTCTGAAGTTTCCGGTTATTGCTGTAAATGATGCGGCAACCAAGAATTTATTTGACAACCGCTATGGAACCGGCCAGTCCACTGTGGACGGAATAATCCGCGCCACGGATGTGTTGCTGGCTGGGAAAGTGGTGGTGGTGGCCGGCTATGGGTGGTGCGGCAAGGGTTTTGCCATGCGCGCCAGGGGAATGGGGGCTAAGGTGGTGGTGACAGAGGTTGATCCCATCCGGGCCCTGGAAGCCGCCATGGATGGCTTCTGGGTAATGCCCATGGAAAAAGCCGCGGAGATTGGTGATGTTTTCTGTACCCTTACGGGTGATATTCATGTGATCCGCAAGGAACACTTTGAGCGCATGAAAGATGGTGCCATAGTGGCCAACTCCGGCCATTTTAATGTAGAGATCGACATCCCGGCGCTGGAGGAAATGGCAACGCAAATTCGGCGGGGGGTGCGTCCGTTCGTAGACGAATACAGCCTTCCCAACGGCCGACGGATCTTCTTACTGGCAGAGGGCCGGCTGGTGAATCTGGCGGCAGCGGAAGGGCATCCGGCCTCGGTGATGGATATGAGCTTCGCCACCCAGGCGCTTACGTCTGAGTGGGTGATCCAAAATCATGATAAACTTGAAGCCAAAGTGTACCGGGTTCCTCAGGAAATAGAAGATTGGATTGCCCGTCTGAAGTTGCAGACCATGGGCATCGAAATTGACGAGCTTACGGAAGAGCAAAGACAATACCTCGCTTCATGGGAGATGGGGACGTAATAGATAATTTGTGCGGATCATTACTATCGATCCAAACAATAAAAAGCCCGCCAAAGGCGGGCTTTTTTCGTTTTTGTCAGGTTGCAGATAATCGGGGGCAAACGACAAATTGTTTAGTATTTGTCACATCTAACCTATTTGAAAATCAATGGATTTGAGAAAATTTCTTTAAATTGTGCAGCATACTACACAACTTGTTGTCCGGGCAGGTCATTATATATTCAGTAATAACAGTAACTTATATTCTTATGAAGTCTGGCATGTTGGTTGCAAATGTAAGAGCGTCTTTTCTGTGACTCACCTGGCGGAGCTGTACCTGCACTGATTTAAATCAAAGCAGGAGATTTTAAACATGAAGATTATTGTTGCAAGCAGTAATCCAACCGTATACGAACGGGTTGGGAAAATACTGGAGGGCTTGTCGTCTCATGAAGTCTATCGGGTCAAAAATGTGGCCCAATTGCTCATAAACATTATTGATCATGATTATGATTTGCTTATCCTTGACGATGGATTGAACGGTTTTGTATCGCCTCATGTTTTATCCATAATCCGCAAGACCGACAAAGACCTTCCGATTGTTTTGATCGAGGATGAGAGGGATTTAGAAGAAGAGAGGTTATTGGCCTCCTCGGGCATCAATTTTAGGATTATGAAAGAAAGCCTCGTGGATGGGGTGGATTTTGAAGTGGAAACTTATCAGAAGGCCATTCGCGATATTTGTACTCGGAGGAAAACGCATAATCTTAGCTCTCTCTATTGATCGTTAAAATTCGGAATATCGTTTATGGCCGCTCTTGCTTCAAAGAGTGACTTGATTCTTTATACAGATGATCCAGTTCTTGAAAGCGAACTTGCAAAAAGATTGGATGACTATGATGTTGTTCTGATCACTTTTAGAAGCTGGCCGCATTTGCTGGATGAAGTTCTCGATGGGGATTATGAGATCTTTATTCTGGATCAAAGCCTTATTCGGAAAGAGAAATTTGATTTAATTTCGGTACTGAGGCCTTACCGTCCTAAGGCATTGATTATTCTTTTTATGGATGATCATCATGAAATCTCTGATGGATGCGATATGGTCGATCTTGTTTTGCAAAAACCAATTGATGATTTGAAATACGCTATTCTTCTTGGTGTAATCGGTAACAAGATCTGCGGATTGGGGTTGGACAATTGAACGGGATTTTTTGGGAGATGCGATGGCTTTGCGTTCTGAAATCCAAATGTTGAATACCTTTTCAAAATATCCACTAATCAGGAAGTATCTCTTGTTGGGGGGCGCTTTTATTTTATTTTTCAAGTTCTCGTTGCTTTGTGTTGGTGAAGTCCATGCACAGATTTTGTCCCGACCTGAAAGCAAAGGAATTACCATTACGTCTGAACCATTGGGCGTTTCTGTTCATCTAAAAGGGAGATATTCCATTTATGGTGTAACGCCTTTTCGAATTCCTTATCCTTTGCAAGGGGTTTACAAAATTAAGGCTCAGAAGTATGGCTATGAGAGTATTTCAACATTATTCAGTTTTTCTGGCAGGGAGAGCGGTACCTACTCCCTGCGTCTTGTTCCAAAAACACGTGCCCGAGCGTTTTTGCGTTCCTTCATTTTCCCAGGGTGGGGACAAGTTTATTCAGACCGCAAAACAGAAGGAATTGTTCTTGCTCTTCTTGAACTTTATTCTTTGGGGCAGGTCATTCGGCTTTATTATGATTATCAAAATTTAGACAAAGACCGTGATGCGTTGGATAGACAGTATCGTTCTGCAGGGTTGACTTTCGAAAAACGGCAGGCAGTTTTTCGACAATTGCAAAATGTTCATACAAAGCTGGATAAAATGTACAATGATCGGCAAAAATGGATTGCAATTTCTGCTGCGGTGTGGATTTATAATATTTTGGACGCCCTCCTTTTTTTCAACTATCCAAACATCGAATATACATCGCAATTTATCCCAAGCATATCAGCCAATCTTGATAAAGAAGAACTGTTCTTTTCTTGGTCTTTTCCGTTTTGATGGGTGAGGAGATGAAGACATCTTATAGATTTTTATTTTTCGCAGTGTGTTTTGTTTTCATAGCCTGCAGCGATAAATATGTGCCCACCGAAATTTCACCTATTGTGTTTCCTTCAGCTCCAGCAAATTTGAAGGCGAAGGTTGGGGATGGAGTGGTAGAGTTGAGCTGGGTAATTCGTGATACTATGAAAATTGTCCGGTTTCATGTCTACCGTCAGGATTCCCTTTCAAGACGCTGGGCGTTGATGGATTCTGTACTGGAAACGAAATACATAGATCACAGTGTTCGAAATGGTTATACATATTACTACCGTGTTTCTGCTGTAAATAGCCAGCTTGTAGAAGGTCCGTATTCAAATATCGTACGTGCCACACCCAATGTTTACGGCATCGTTATTAACGGCGGAGCCGAGTATACGCGCTCGTTGGAAGTGACGCTGAACTTCATTGCATCCTTGAACACAGCTTTTATGATATTGTCTAAGGATTCGAGTTTTGCAGACGTAGAATGGGAACCGTTTGTACCAACCAAAAAATGGCATCTATCTGGCGGGGATGGAAAGAAGACGGTTTACGTCAAATACAGAGATAGGGACGGTAACGAAACACAAACATGGTATAAGGATTCGATCTTCCTCGATACCATTGCCCGTATTTATTCCCTCATTATCACTCCAGGGAAGCAACTTTTTTCCGGGGGGGATACACTTCACATACGGATGACAACAGGGGAAGCGGGCGGAAATGCCTGGGTGGATTTTGGGACTCTAATTCGAGGTATCCTTTTATATGATGATGGTTCGAACGGAGATTCTTTGGCAGGTGATGGTATATATGAAGTGGATTTTGTTATCCCTGAAAATCTGGAGACCGAAAATGTGGCTATTGTTGGCTATTTTCAGGACCTCGCTGGGAATCAAGCTGTTCCTTATACGGCAGCTACAAAAATATCTGTACAAAAGCCCCCTGGAGCAGTTACTTTACTGACGCCCGGAAAAGTGCATTCGAGATATGATTTACTTTATCTATCATGGAGTCGGGCCGATATTCCAGATTTCTCTGAATACAGGTTATTTAGATCAGAAAAAGCCGGTGTTGATGAACATGCATCCCTTGCGGCTGTCATAAGAAATATAGGGCAGACCGCTGTGCTGGATTCCGGATTAAAGGCAAATACCACCTACTTTTACCGTGTTTATGTTTATGATACCTATGGTTTCAGGTCGGCAAGCAATGAAGTTTCAGCGACGACGCCTGAGGACGCCCCTCCCAAAGCGACGGTTCTAAATGATCCTTCACAAGTAGAAGAGAATCCGGGAGCCGTCTTTCTTTCTTGGAGTCGGAGTACAGATTTTGATTTTGCTGGTTACAGACTCTACACCTCAGAGCAACAGAGTGTGGATACCCTTTCCAATCTGCTCGCCTCGATCGATGATCGCAATGTTACCGAACTTCTGGTGACTAACTTGAAGCGTGGCGCACGGTATTATTTTAGGGTTTATGTGTATGATCGGGCTGGCCAAGCGGCAGGAAGCAATATAGTTTTTGCAGATATCCCCGCCGATTCTGCACCATCGGCTGTTACACTTTTCAGTCCATCTCTGATTACAGAATCGGTGATTCAATTTTCATGGTCGATGAACCAGGACGAAGATTTTTTCCAGTATAGGGTCTTTCGGGATGTGAAACCCGGTGTTACGGAAGCGAGTACATTGCTGGCAACGATCGCCGACCGAACCACGACTGTTTTCCAGGATAACGATCTCAAACCGGGCACAGACTATTATTATAGAGTATTTGTTTTTGATAAAGCAGGCAATTCTTCAGCAAGCAATGAACTGCATGTAAGAACGGAAACCAATAAGCCTCCACGGCCTGTAATTCTTTCACAGCCTACGCTACTGGGTTCAAATACCGTCCGGATTACATGGTCGCAAAACCACGATACGGACTTTGATGCATATTTGCTTTTGCGATCCACAGAATCTCCTGTTGATACTACCCTAACTCCCGTTGTGGTCATCAATGATCCTACGGTCACTTCTTATATTGATCTCGCGTTAAAAGCTGGAGAAACATATTATTACATTCTTGTTGTTCGAGACCGTTACGGCTTGCAGGCTAAAAGCAATGAGGTAAGTATTCACATAGAGTAGGTGACGCTATGATTCACAAATTACGTTTGAAGCAGTTTTGGGCAATTTGGGTAGATTGTTTGAAAGCGTTAAAATATCCCAAGTTGCTAACACCTTTTTTGCTATTTGCTTTTTTGGAGTTTCTTATTCTGGGTATGCTCCTTAATTTCTATGAGGCACCATTTGCCGGCATTCTTGTACCGCTTATAAAAAGATTCTTTGGAGAGCAGTATTTACACTATCCCAATAATTTTGTGATCTTGCCTTTTCTTTTCCAAAATCTCAATCTGCTTTTGACCGGAGTTATCGGGGTGGTTATTGTAGGGATGGCTATATCTATGTTTGCCGAATTCTTCCGTAATCAGAAAGCTGCTTTCTTTGCATCTTTGAATCTGGCTTTATCGAAATACTGGAGGTTAATTTTCATTTGGTTTATTGAAACCGTTGCTGTTCTCCTAATAACGGTTGGCGGGCCCATTTGTTACATTCAATTTTTGGGGAAAGGTGGTGGCTTTCGAGCTGTTGAAGTTCTGAGTTTCTTTGTCGGACTGTGGATATTTGCTGTATTTGCCTATGCGACAATTGGCGTTATTTGGGATGGGTTGAAGATAAGAGAAGCGCTCAAGATGAGCCTTCGCATTTTTGTGAAGAATTGGTTTTTTACATACGTATTCATATTTATACCCAACATAATCATCTGGCCTTTCAATTATCTTGCCAGTCAGACGGGATTTGTATTATCGAAATTTAATCCACAAATGGTCGTCTATCTTCTAATGACCGTCATATTATTGTCTATCTTCACAAATTATTTTCTCGTTACAACATTAACTCGCTGTTATCTGTTTGCAAAAGGGGAATAAAGAAAAAGGGGAATAAAGAAAGAGTCCGCTATGCGTTTTCGATATTTTGTATTATCCGGTTTTATTTTTTTGGGAATCGCGTGCCACACCGACAGGTGGCTTTCTTTGGAATATGAAGCAGAGCGGAATTTTTTTGCTGCGGGCAAATCTTTTGAAAGGTTGCTAATTCACCCAAAAGCGGCCTCCGAGGAAGATTTTGTTCGCTGCAGAACGCTGTTTCGGAATTTTATTGATCGATATATCGCCTATTCAGATTCATCAAAACGGGTTTCCCAATTGGTAAAGCAGGCGTTTTTAAATCTGGCTAGTCTATATGCCTTAGAGGAAAAATTCCGTGAGATTATTTCCATTTATAATGAAATGATTGAGAGATTTGCCTCAGATACGGTTTTTCTTACGATGTCTTATGCTGCAAAAGCCTCCGTCTATGAACAATTGGCTGAGTATGATTCTGCGATTGCCGTCTATGAGAGCTTATTTGACCGTTTTAAGGGAGAATTGAAAGAAAATCCTACTCGATTCCCCCCTTTTCTGCTGGAGGTGCCCATTCGGATTGCGAGAGTGGCCAGATCGGGGAATTTGTCTGGATATCGGGAACGGTATGCTCGCGCACGCAGTTTTTATCTTCAAATAATTCAGAAAAGGAGTCGACAGGAAGATCTTGTGGGGCTCTATCAGCTTGTTGCACAGTCCTATGCCGAGACGGGGAGTTGGGAAAAGGCCGTTCAAATTTTAAATAAGATTTCGAGTCAGTACGCTGATACATCTCAGGTACCCTATGTTTTGCTGGAGATTGGAAACATATATTTATCCAAAATGANAAATTTTCAAAAAGCCATAACTTATTACCGTAAGATAACCGACAGGTATCCGTATAGCCCACCTGCTGCTACAGCTCATCTTTACATCGGAGATATGTTATTTGTTCAAAATAGGGTTAAGGAAGCCAGAGAGGAATATCGCAAGGTTATCAAGAAATTTGAGAATCATGCGCAGTTTGCGGCTTCTGCCCAGTTCCGTATCGGCCTTACTTATGAAAAAGAAGAAGATCGCGCAAACGCAATCAATGAATATGAATGGTTATGGAGAAAGTATCCACTAACGTATGAGGCCATGATTGCCCCAAACTATGTGGGCAGCTATCTTAAGAAAAATGGATTAAATACGCTTGCACAGAAAGCATTTCTTCGTGCTGTTGATCGTTATAAAGAGTTTTTGGAGAAATACAAAAGAAGCGAATGGACTCCTTTGGCTATTTTGCAATTGGCTCGCGCATATAAAGAATTGGGAAAGTATCAAGATGCAGTGAGGGAAGCTCAAAAAATCTTGGCCGATTATAAGAATACGGATGCCGTGGTGGATGCCTACCGTTTTCTGGGGGATGTATATGCAGATGATCTCAAAGATATAAACTCCGCAAAGTATTATTATGCATTGCTGTTGGAGAAATTTCCTGGCTACCCATTTGCCCAGGCGGTGCAAAGGAAGCTAATTCAATTGCAATGAAAACGAAAGGGGGTATCTTTTAGAGGGGGGGTATGTGTTTCTACAAGTTATAAATGAAATAAATCTTGTTTTGGTTGGGGTAATATTTTTATTCCTGCTTTTTTCGAGAAGGTATGAACCGGCTCTGCGTCTTTGGTTGCTTTGCACAGTCGGTTGTTGGCTGGTTTTATTTGCAGCTGTGGAACTTGTTCTCCACGTTGTCGCAATTCATTTTTCCTTGCGGCTTGTTCAAATTGCCACTCTAGCCGCCCTTGTGTTTATGATTTTCTCCACATCCAGATATCTTTTAGCAAATAGGCTGGATATACCTTCATGGATTTATCCAGTTCTGGCATTTTCTATCGTAATGGCTGCCCTTGCACTGGTTCGGCCATTGCCATTTTTTTCTGTAGATAGTTCCCTTAATCTGTATCTGGTGGATTCTGCGGGAAAGTATTTCGTTGCATATTTGCTTGTCCTAATGGCGATTTTGGCGGGCCATTTCAATACCATTTTAAGCCTTGTCCGTTTTCAGCGGAAGACTTTCTTGGAGTGGCTTTTCTATTACGCGCCTTTTTTTGTCCTCTTTGCGGGATTTTTTATAGGTGCTTTTCTTCTGGTTTATCATACTCTCCCTCATATTTACTTGGTCATTTTTGAGAATATTGTTTTAATTGCTTGCGTTCTATTTCTGTCTGTGGGTTTTCGGAATACTCTTTTAGGTGTAACGATTGGCAGACCTAAGGATGTAACGTATTCCATTAGAACGTTTTTTTACATCGGGCTTTACTTTCTGGGCTTGGCTGTTTTAAGTCAGATTTTGGCACTCTGGGGGAGTGATCTGGGCATTTTCCTGGGATATGCTGCGATTGGCGCACTCATTATAGGTTGCTTATTTGTTATTTTTTCTCGACGTGTCAGACAAAGCATTCGAAGATTTGTTAAGGCAGCGGTTTTCCGCGAACATATCGATTATCCAGCGATTTGGGAAGAATTTACAGAAAGGGTTAGCTTTTCAACCGATCTGAGCAATCTTCTTTCTTCTATTGCAACATTTATTCGAGAAAGATTGAAGGCGGGCAGGGTATCTTTTTTATTGGCCAGCAAAAACAATCCAGAACTTCTGGTGCGGTATGAAAACCCTGCTGAACTAAAAGGTTCTTCGGTTTTTTATTTGAAGCGGGAGATCTTGGAACGCTTAAAAAAAGACACCCGCCCATTTTATCCCTCCGATGCGGATTCAAACAGGCTGTGGAACAATACTTGGGAGGAATTTTGTGCGGGGAGGAATTCTCTCCTTTGTCCACTGGTTTACCGGGAATGTTTTTTGGGCATTATGATCTGTGAGTTTGGAAATAACGAATACAGACCGAGCACGCAAGAATTGAATCTGCTCTATCAATTATCCAAGGTTACCGGTACGGTCATTAAGAATTACCAGTATCATATGGAGCTTTTGTATTCAAGGGAAATCCGTTCTTTTAGCAAGATTTTCGCTTTTTTGGTGCACGATATAAAAGGCATTTTATCCCGGCTGACTTTGCTGGCTGAAAATGTAAAAACCAGAATTCAGGATCCGGAATTCCAGAAAGATCTCAAAAAGATTCTTGATGATTCCATTTCCCGGATGAGAAATTTGACCGATCAAATTCAAAATAGCAAAACGGGAGTTCATCTTGAGCTGTCTAAAGTACTAATAGAAGATGTTCTGCTTGAGGCTGTTCAGCTGGTTTGTCGAACGAGTAACCGGGAGATTGAGTTGAAAAAGGTTTTTCAGGAAGAATCCCGGCCCATCTCTGTAGATCGTGAAAAAATAAAGGCTGTTTTCATGAATTTGCTGATGAATGCTGTCGAAGCGATGCAAGAAGGTGGGGAGCTTACCATTGGCACTGAATATGGCGATCATATTTGTAGAGTTGTTATTCGCGATGAAGGGCATGGCATTTCGCGGGAATTTCTTGAGAACCGCCTGTTCCAGCCCTTTGCAACGACAAAGTCACGCGGATTGGGAATTGGATTGTATGAATGTAAAGAGATTGTTGAAGCGCATGGAGGGATAATTCAGGTTCACAGTGAAGAGGGGAAAGGAACTCTTGTGGAATGTATTCTGCCAGCTGCCACTTAAACCGGGTGTGCACAGGATGAACAGCATGCAAATGGAGAAAAAGACGGCGTTGCTCATTGTGGAGGATGATTTGGAGTTGAGAAGGCAGCTTCGCTGGGCGTTAGAGGATGATTTTAATGTGTTTGAGGCTTCCTCGGCAGAAGAGGCGTTATCCGTATTGATGTCCGAGTTCATAGATATTGTAACGCTGGATATTTCTCTAGGAACATCCCAGGATGATAGATCTGGAATGGAACTCCTTAGGCATATTCAGGAGACCTATCCAGAAGTAAAAGTGATTATGGTTACAGGGCATTCGGAGCGGGAGCTTGCTATTGAGGCAATCGGTTGCGGAGCCATTGACTATTATGAAAAACCAATTGATCTTCCTGAATTTAGAATTGTTTTGCAACGTGCTGCCTATGTGCAAAGCCTGGAGAAAGAGAATCGGCGACTGGCCCGTTTGCTTGCGGAGCAAAGTCAGCTCGAAAGGATCATAGGCAACTCACCACAGATGCTGGAAGTTTTTGATGTGATTAAAAAGGTGGCTCCGACGGATGCCACTGTTCTTATCACAGGTGAAAGTGGAACAGGAAAGGAGCTGGTTGCACGGGCGCTTCACAGTTTAAGTCCAAGGCAGCAAGGGCCTTTTGTGGCAATTAATTGTGGAGCGATACCGGATACTCTTTTGGAAAGTGAACTTTTCGGGCATGAAAAGGGCGCTTTTACAGGGGCTCATGCCAGAAAGCTTGGCAAGTTTGAAATCGCAAATGGAGGTACCATTTTTTTGGATGAGATTGCAGAATTGAGCCCAAGCCTCCAGGTGAAGATCCTCAGGTTTCTCGAGTCCCGTTCATTTGAAAGGGTGGGGGGCAATGAAACGATTAGAGTGAATGTCCGCTTTATTGCTGCCACAAATAGAAAACTGGAAGAGAACATCCATGATGGTTCGTTTCGTGAAGATTTGTATTACAGATTGAGCGTTATCCAAATTCATTTGCCTCCTCTGCGGGACCGTGGAGATGATATTGTTCTTCTGGCAAATCACTTTTTGCGGTTATATAATCAGCAGTTTAAGAAACGCATATGGGGGTTTAGTGACAGCTGTGTGCAAATCATGAAGCGATATCGTTGGCCTGGAAATGTGCGTGAACTGGAGAATCGGGTAAAGCGGGCTGTCATCCTTTCGTCCAATAAATATTTGTCGCCTGAGGATATGGGTTTTGGTAGTGCTCAGGGAACCCCCAAATATGATGGGGGGCTTCGGGCCGCGCTGGACGAAGTCGAAAAGAGGATGGTGGAACACGCTTTGTCTTTGTATGACGGAAATATTTCGAAAGCCTCGGCATTTCTCAAAGTAAGCCGGGCGCATCTGTATGATTTACTGAAAAAACATGGACTTGAACGGCAAAATTTCCGAAAGGGAAAATTCTGTGAAACGAATTAGAAAAAAAAAGCGCTTATTTTTCATAGGATCGATTGCCGCGATCATTTGGAGCACTGCGGGAGGCCTTTGGGCACAAGAATATCGTATAGGAAAGGAAGATGTTTTGACCATTACGTTCTGGCAAGCGCCTGAATTGAATACCCGGGTACAGGTAGACCGCAGGGGATATATTACGGTGCCAGTCATCGGCTCCATTAAGGTCGAAGGAATGACCACCACAGAATTGAGCAAGCGGATCGTGGATGAAATTTCGATTTTTAACAAAGATATTACTCAGGCAACCGTTACAGTTGAAGTACCTGAAAGCAGGAAGATTTATGTGCTTGGGAGCGTTTTGTCACCCGGCAAGCATACGTTTCAATTTATTCCAGACATCTGGCAGGCGATTCTAGAAGCCGGGGGTATTTCTCCGGAAGCCGATCTAACGAATGTACAGATTATCCGGGGAGAGATGGCGCGCAAGAAAGGGATCTCGAATGAAGTAGTTGACTTGAGGCAGGCTCTTAATTTAGGCCGGATAGAATCTCTTCCGCGTTTGTATCCTGGTGATACCATATTTATTCCTTCAGTTCGAGAGACAGCAGCGCGAGGAGAGACACAAATGCCAGCGGCTGTTTCTGAGCGTTTTATCTATGTGTTCGGCGCGGTTGTATCTCCTGGTCCTGTAAAAGTTGAGGGAAGAGTTGATCTCCTGCGTGCACTGGTTATGGCCGGTGGACCTACTCCGGATGCGGACCTTGAGCACTTAAGAATTATTTCCCGTTCGGAAGGGAAATATCCTCTTGTTGTTACGATGAATTTAAGAAAATTTACATCGAAAGCGGAAATTCAATCCATTGCTATAGAGCCAGGAACAGCAATCTACCTGCCAAGGACGCGAGCCTCGATGATAAGCAGTCCTATTGTAGGATATGCATTCAGGGAGGCCCTTCGCGTTATATTCACGTCTCTGGCTTCCATTCTCATACTGAGTGCCCTTTAACATATCTCTTCAACTTAAGCTGATGTTTCGCCCCAAGCATTTCCGGCTGAAAAATTCTGGAAGTCAAAATTTTTTTGTGATTGCAGAAGATGGATTCTACCGTCCTAAAATCAATTGATCCGAAATATATCTGGCAAATCATCTGGAAGCGAAAGTGGTTTTTGATCATTCCGCCCTTCATTTCACTTTCGGCCGCATTTGTTTACGCGTTTTTCATTGCGAAGCCAGTATATGAAAGCAAGGCGGTCATTCGGATCGGCGATAGCCGGCGTATCGCTTCCAATTATGTGGAACGACTTGTGCCAGGAGCGCGCGGTATAGATCCGGCGAATATTTTAAGGCGGGAGATTTTGAGTTATGCCAACATAAAATTGCTCATTGATGCTTTGAATCTAAAAGAAGATCCGGATATATCAAAGCTGAAGGAAGAGGCCCAGAAAGTTAAGATGGAATACCCAAATCTGAGCATGGATGAAATTTTGGAAGTCCTACTTGTGGATAAATTAAAAGAAGATTTCCGTGTTTCAGTGCGTAGCGGGCGTTTTTTGGAGATTTCTGGAATTGCCCATTCTCCAACAAAGGCATATCTACTGGTCAAAACGCTCACTGACATTTTTATAGAGGGTCTTCTGCGGGAAGAATTGGATTTAATTCGCAGTTCCGGCGAATTCGGGAGTGATCAACTCGAGATCTACCGGAAAAGATTGGAAGAGGCTGAAAGAGAATTGGAGCGTTACCGACAAAAATTGGCCATCGCTCAGGTGGAGAATCCGGTGGAGATTCAGAGGAAGATTGACCTTGCCGATTCGTTGCTGGCAGCCTACAAGGTAAACGCTTCCGAAAAGGAAGAACAAATTAGAAAAATTGACCGTTTACTGGGACCCTTCTTGAGGGGGTTTTCTGTTCATCAAACCGATTCGATGCGTGTTATTAAACGGAAGTTGCTCGATAACATAGCCGAATTAAGCCGTTTGTCTATGCGGTTGAGCTGGAAAGCTGGGGAAATCATCCGTTTGAACCATGAAGTGCGACGGCTAAATGAACAAATGAAAAGATTGATAGAAAAGAAAATAAACGAGGAATTGCAGGATGTTGATGAGCGAAGGAAAAATCTTTTGCTAAAGAAGCAGATCATGTTGCTGGATTTGGATGTTCTGTACATCCGGCAGCGGGAAGTGGGGAAAATTATGGAAGAGTATCAGAAAAAACTTGAGCAAGTACCAACCATAAGTTTAAATCTAAAAAGACTAGAAGAAGAGGTAAAATCCTACCGGCAGGTTTACAATTTATTTTTACAACAATCCAGAGGAGCAGAGATTGAACAGGCCATCCAGCGTGCTGAGTCACAGTTTAAAATCAAGATCATTGAAC
>Ga0180853_1452_pt1 | contig 16724 bp, 12 predicted proteins | sample Deesub1362B_J571_FD_124307 | JGI IMG/M metagenome (GOLD analysis project Ga0180853, IMG submission 124307) | Deferribacteres bacterium JdFR-76 | reverse complement strand
GGTAACCCATCGATTGACGATGCCGTTTTTCTCTGCCCGCCGGACGTTGGATTGGTAGGCCTCCAGTGCCTTTTGCTGAAACGGCAGGGCGAGTTCCTTAAGCTGATCTTCGTAAGCGCGAATTTCTTCGTCGGAAAGGCCGCCCGGAATGGGTGAGGTAAGAATGGCGTTGGCAAATTCTTCGAATATGATGCCGATCTTGTAAGAAGCCGCTGTTGTCCATTCTGCTACCCGGTATTTTGCTGCGGCGGTATATGCCTTTAATGTCGTTTTGAGTGCATCGGATTTGCGCTTCAAATTGGTTTTGAACGGCGGATCCAGTTGAATGGCAGAAAAGGCCAGATATGCAATTTCACCCAGCATGAACTGAGCTTGAGCAACGTAATAGGAATTTAATTTGGAGCGGTCCGGCGCTTGCTGGTAGATATCGACNGCCCTGCGAAAAGCGTTTTTTGCTTTTTCCACCTCGTCCTGTTCGTACCAAGCCAGGCCGATCTTGGTCTGAGCTTCCAGGGCCCGGTTCAGGTTGTCCGCTTCCACGAGATAAGCCTGGAAAGCCTCGATGGCTTCGTTCCATTTCTTAGCTTTGAAGTAGTTCTGTCCTGCCAAAAACAGGGCCAGAACCCGGTTTTTTGCCTTTTTATTTCGCAGCAGGGCGTAGTTGGTGGCAGCCTTTTCCCACTGTTCGATGGCTTCGCGGTACCGGGCAGCGCGCAGGGCACAGAGCTCAAACAGGCGGTTTTCCGGATACCGCCTCAGGAATTCCTCAAAAACGGCTGCCGCTTTGGCTTTGTTCCCCAGCAGCTCGTAGGTTTTTGCTGCCTCGATGAGGGCGCTCTCGGCCACTTCTGAATCCGGATACTTCAAAGCCGTGGCGGCAAACTCTTCCGCCGCTCTCTCCAGCTTTCCGGAGCGGCGGTACTTTTCTGCCAGTTTAAAATGGGAGGAAGCCATCATCAGGCGGGCTTTACCCACTACGGGCAGGCTGTCTGGCAGGGTTTTGGTGATGGTGGCGTACCAGGCTTCGGCCTGTGAATAGTCCTCTTCGTTGAAGTAAGCCTGGGCAATCATCGTTACCGCAGTGGCAAAGAATGGGCTATTCGGGTAGTTCCGGACTACCATCAAATAAACCCGGCGTGAAAGATCATAACGGCCGAGGTCGTTCAACACCTCCGCTTTCTTCATCAAAACTTCCACCACATGCGGGTTGTCCGGAAAACGTTCCACAAATTCGTTGGATGCAAGGATGAAATGCTGGAGGGACGAGTCCGGAACTTCCAGTGAAACATCCCCAATCAGGCCGTAAAAGTTGTGGATGGTAAATCGCACAGCGCCAGATGAGGCATTCTGCTGAGAAGCCTGGTAATAGCTCAGAATGGCATTGTAAGCAGCCTGNTCGGCGTAATCCGTATCCCCATATTTGCGGAANACCTGCGTGTAGTACGTTGCGGCTTCCTTATATCGGCCCAGTTCGTAAAGGCATTCGCCCAGATAAAAAGTAACCTTGTAAGCCAGAGAGTCATCCGGAAACAGGGCAAGGAATTTCCGGTATTGCTGAACTGCTTTCTCGTACTGCACATTGTTTTTCTGTTCCCGCCCCTGAAGCTGATGGTAGACTCCTTTCTTGTAAAGGGCTTCTTTCACCACCCTGAGGGTATTCACTTTCAGAAGGGAATCTTTCTGAGCGGCATACCAGCGGCTATTCGGTCCAAACGATGCAATGAGCTGGCCGCGGGCCTCGTTGGCCCCAGCAATGTCCCATTTCTTTTCATGCGCCAGGACAATGCGCTGCGCGTAGGTGGGAGCTTCCGGATCCAGTGGAAAGTGATTCAGGAGGTACCGGAAGGTGGCGATCGCTTCATCGTACCGGTCCTGGCGGAGGTAAATCTCCCCCAGCTGGGCAAGAATATCTTTTTTATATTTCTGGTACACCGGATCTGAGAACGTTTCGAGAAATTCAAATGCTTCTTCCGGATTCCCGTATTCGGCAAAGCTGATGGCGACGTATGTGGAGGCCTCCTTCCGTAGATCCGCTGCCGTCCGGTCAATCTGCTGTGTCTGCACGCGTTCCAGTGCGTCAATGTCTTTCAAAAGGTACATAAAAGTACTGATAGCTTCCGGATAGCGATTCAGGCGGTAGTAGGCCCAGCCCATTTTGTAAAGGGACATGTCGAAAAAGGGATTGCTCCACATTTCCGGTGTGACCAGCTTTTCGTAGTAGCGCAGCGCCTGTTCGTTGTCCCCCTTGTCAAAGTAATGTTCACCCAGGCGGAAATAGGCTTCTGGAACCAGATTGCTGTGCGGAACCTCCCGGATCAGGCGTTCAAAATAACGGATGCTTTCTTCGGTATTTCCTTCTTCCTGATAACAGAGGGCCAGCCGGTACAGAACTTTATCTTTGAACCCCACATCTGGGTAGTCGTCCAGAATTTCCTGGAGAAAGATTTTGGCCTCACGGAAATCCACCCGCGGGAGTACCGGCTCCTCGGCCAGTTCCTTTTGGAGGTAACGGTCGTAGGCCTTTTCGTATTCTTCCATCTGTTTTTCGAAGGCTTTCCGCGCTTTCTGGATGTACAGTTCAGAAAGCTGGTAAAGCACGGTTGGCGTGAACTCATTGCCTGCGTATTTGGCCAGCATCTGCTCGTGCTTCTGGATGGCCAGGTCCAGCTCCGCATCGGTCATGTCGCGGACCCGCAGGTCCATTTTCTTAATGGTGCTCTGCAAACGTTTCAGGCGGTCTTTCGGCCTGGCTTCCTGCTTCTTCTGAGCTGAAGCCTGAGCCGTCAGACCTGCCAGCAAAATGGTGGCCAACAGTGCTGCAAGGACCTTTTTCATTGCGTCCGCTCTTTCAGGTAAAGGGCACGTGAGATGCCGTATTCCGCAAAGCTGCGCCAGTCTTTGGTCCGGATCTCCATCCGCAAGCGGATTGCTTTAATGGTCTCGCTGAGCTGGTCTATCAGCTCCCTTTCCTTCTCGATTTCTTCCAGCAGACGCTGGCGCCTCTGGTTGAGCTTCCGGATCTCTTCCAGCATAAAGGGCGGAATCCAGTTCTTCTTTTCCGGCAGCCGGATGGTCTGGTAAAGTTTTGTCTCCAGCAAGATGAGATTCAATTTTTGCTCTTCAATAGATTTTTCAAAAATTCCCAGCTGTTTTTCGAGGCTGGAGTAGATACTGTCGTTTACGCTGGAAATGGGGAACAGGTTCAAGATTTTGCTGAAATAGAAGATGGATTTGTCATACAGGCGAACTTTCAAGTGCGCCTGTCCTAGCAGAAGGTACACTTCGGGAAGCGCGTAGAAATCGGGAAATTTGTTAACAATCGTTTCCAGCGGTCCGATCATCTCATGAAATTGCCGCAGTTTCAGGTAACACCAGGCCAGGGCCAGCAGAGCTTTCGGGTAATTTTCGTCGGTTTCCGAAACGGCGCTCAGGTATTCGATGGCTTTTTCGAAGTTGCCCGTTTCGTAGTACGTTAAACCAAGAACCAGTTTGGTCCGTTCCTGTAAAAGAACCCAGCGTTTGTACAATCTGGGTAACTGAAGGATGCGCTTGAAGTCCCGGATGGCTTCATCAATGTTTTTTTTTTGAGGTAAGCCTGTGCCCGGGAATAGAGGGCGTACCCCCAGTATTCGCTGTCTTCGCGGATAGCATTGAACGCCGAGATCGCTTCGTCGAATCGGTTTAAGTAGAGAAAACTCTGCCCCCCGTAATAGTAGATTTCGTCATCGTAAAATTCTGGGAATTTTTCCCGCAAAAGTGCCAGGTAATCGATGGCGAGATCGTAGTTTCCTTCCAGATAGCTAACCCGTTCCAGCCCCGCCAGGGCGTATGGGATTACCGGCGACTTCGGGTAGGTACGGATCAGGTATGTGTAAATTTTTTTGGCGGCATCGTACAGGCGGATGGAGGTCAGGCATTGACCGATCCGCAAAAAGGCCACATCCAGCCGGCTGAATTGTGGGTAGTAGTCAACCAGATCGATCAGCTCCCGCAAAGCCCGGGTGTATTGCTCTTCTGCGATAAGGTTTTCACTCTTTTGCAGGATTTTGGTNGCAGAGTACTCCATCCGGAGAGAATCCAGCTCGGAACGCTGCTGCGCGAAAAGGGCCGCGGGTAATCCCGCCAATAGGAGAATGTAAATCGAAAATCGCCAGGTCACGGTGTCTGTTCTTTTTTCTTTTTCTTCTTTTTCAGTTTTTCCTGCATTTTTTTCATTTCCTCCTGGGCCCGCACACGCTGGTCTTTGATGAGCTGCTGTTTTTTCAGCTCCTCCAGACGCTTTCGTTCTTGCCGCCGGCGCTCTGCTGTTTCCGATAAGTACTTGCCGACCGAAACGTACTTGGTGATGCCGACCCAGATTTTCCATTTGGCAATATCTTTGGGACGGAAGAAACTCTCTGGGACAACTTTCATGGTGTTGAATTCGCCGGCAATCGTCAGGATCAGATTGTAGGGCCCCAAAAAGGTTAGCCCTGTTGTGGCCACCTGGTAGTTTTGCTCGAAGGTTAATTCGGTTTTCCGGTTGAGGAACTGTTCCGTGTAATATTCGCCGTACAGAACCACATTTCCCAGGGAGAATTTTATCCCAGCCGCGAGGTAGTACTGGTCATCGCGGGCGGCAAAAAGGTTTTTGAGGGTCAAATGGCGGTCTATCAGTCCAGCATTGGCGTAAATTTTGAAAGGAACGGCAGAAACGTTCAGAAAATCAAGAGAAGTGTTGAGCCCGGGTTTCCAGGTTACGTATTCGCTGGTATACGGTTCGTACTGAACGTTGTGATTGGGTGCTGTGGGCAAAATAACAGTGTTCTGGAACGAGAGGGCCCAGAATTGCTGTAACCCCGTGGGGATGCGGATCTTAATCCCGATTTCCGTATCGCCTATAGGTCCCCAGATGTGGGCCTGATCGTCCTGATAAAGAACCAGCCGGGAGACGAGTTCTGTAAAATAGGAGAGGCCGTAGGTAGCTACCAGGGAAAAATGATAATCTTTGGCGAGACCGTTCACCTTTTTGAAGTAAGCTGAGCCGTAGGCGGAAACGTAAAGATCTCCTTTTCCAACCACCTGGCCATCCTGAACCCGAAGGAGCCCTCTTCCTCCGTGCAGGGATATCTGCGCCTGGGCCAGTTCAGGAACCAGAAACAGAAAAACAAGAGCGGAAGTGAAAAATCCTTTGAATTTCATGCCTCTTCTTCGCTTTTTCAGTTGCCTGTGAAGTCGACCTTCAATATATGGCTTTCCTTTTCTCTTATCAAGCGAAAGTGATCGGGTTCCAGCCTATTTCTCTGCCCTGCGGACCTTGTCTTCATACACTTGGTAGATCTCATCGAGCAACTTTTCTGTCCATTGTTTTTCGACAAGGAAATCGCGTCCGTCCGTTTCTACGATTTTTACCGGATGAACTTCCTGCCACCGCCGGATCCACTTTTCGTATGCCAGATTGAGCTGAAAAAGATACTCACGGTCGATGTTGCGTTCAATTTCGCGCCAGCGCTTGCGGATGCGGCTGAGCAAAGTCCAGGGAGACGCTCTCAGATAGAGCGTCAGGTCGGGAGAGCGCAGTGTTTTGATCACCGTCTCGTACAGTTCGCGGTAAGTCGCGTAATCCTCTTCGCTCATATAGCCCTGATCGTACAAGCTCTGGGCGAACACTTCCGCATCTTCATAAATGCTCCGGTCTTGGATAACCGGTACATCCATCTGGTGAATATGTTGATGAGCCTTAAACCGCTCTGTGAGGAAAAAGATTTGGGAATGAAAACTCCAGCGGTGCATGTCCTGGTAAAACCGTGGCAGGTAAGGATTTTCCCTGACCTTTTCAAAGTAGGCTTTCCAGCCAAAACGGTCGCTCAGAATTTTCGTCAGCGTCGTTTTGCCCACACCAATGTTACCGGCAATAACCAGGAAAAACGGTGGTTTTTCTACCATGTCGGTTCCAGTTTTTCCGCCCCGTTAACTTGCTGCAGCCATTTCTGCCCGGATGACTTATTTGCATTCCAACTCAGTTTGCAGAGATGCTCCAGGCGGAATAAAGTTAAAAAATCCGTGTCAAAACTCCAAATCAAAAATCTGCGCCGGAGCAGCGGCAGTTTGGGCTTCTCTTTTCCCCCTGATCCCTAAAAGGGTTTTTTGGCCGGAAGTTGTTCCTGCCGTAGAAAATCAGATGCCGGCTTTTTTTCAGGCTCCGATCTCTTCTTCTGCTTCCCGCAGCGCACTGAGAAATTCGCCGGGTGTACTGGCTCGGCGCATGGCCTCCCGCAGGCTTTTTGTTTTAATGAGCCGCGAGATGCTGGCCAGCGTGGCCAGGTAAGTGCGCAGCTCTTTCAGCGGAATGGCCATCAGAAACAGGTAGCTCACCGGTTTTCCATCCAGCGACTCGAAATCCACGGGCTGTTTTGTGCGAGCAAAAGCAATGAGAATACGGTCCACCAGATCCGTCCGCGCGTGTGGAATCGCTACCTCGTCACCGATGCCGGTGCTGCCAAGACGCTCGCGGTCCAGAACCTGATTTGTGAAGCGTTCCACATTGCGGATTTCTCCCGTGGCCTCCTGCAATTTTCCGATTACTGCCGTGATGGCCTCTTTTTTATTATGGGCCGGGATGTCCAGAAATACCAGGTTTTCGGTAAGCAAGCTGGAAATGCGCACGGTCTTTTCCTCCTTCCGTCTGCCGGTTGACTCCAGTACGACCGGTCATTCGCTGCAACTCGTGGCCTGTCTGGAATAGTATAAATTTTCCCGTCACAATTCAATGTGAATTGGCTGAGATTTCTTCCGATACCAAAATCGCCGGATTCCCTTCCGGGCGGCCAGTTCCCGTTTCAGCACGGGAAGCGCCTTCTCGGCCGTCTGTTCCCCGAGGCGTACACACTGATCGTAACAGTGAAAATCGGACCAGTGGAAGTCGCCAACAGGCGGCCGCAAAACAATGTCCGCCTCCTGCAGCAAATATTGCTTGTAGCGGTGGCTGGTAATGGACGTGGACCGGAAGATGACGTCCACAATGTTATTCAGAGGAGGATCACTGCGCAGGTCCTGGCTCACATTGACGGCTATGACAAAGGTGGCGCCCAGCCGTTTTGCGGCCAGGGTGGGCACTACCTGCAGCACGGCGCCATCCACCAGGAGCTGCCCGTTTTTTTCGAAGGGCTGGAAATAGCCAGGCAGAGCGGAGCTGGCCTCCACGGCTTCCCGAAGGTTCCCGCTGGCGAGATATACTTCCTGGCCGGTGATGAGATCCACTGCCACAGCCGCGAAAGGAATGGGAAGATCCTCGATTTCCTGATCGTCGATCAGAAAGTCGATCACTTCGCGCATCCGCTTGCGCTGAAAAATGCCACGGCGCGAGTAGGCCAGATTGATCACGATCTGCTCGCGGATGCGGTTGGCCACCTGAGCGAAGAAATTTTCTGCCTCCACTTTTTTTCGGAAGCGGTGCAGGGCACTTTCCTGGTAGACGGGGCTTTTCAGGAACTGCCGGAAGCGGCGTTCCACGGCCTCGGCGGAACCGAGCTGGGCATACATTGCACCGATCAGGGCACCAGCGCTGGTTCCCACTATCAGGTCCACAGGGATTTGCTCCCGGTCAAAAGCCTTCAGAACGCCGATGTGAGCCATCCCGCGGGCACCTCCACCTCCCAGTGCCACACCAATCCGCAGTTTTTTGAACCGGTCCGTCACGCTTTTCCTCCTATCGCACAATCAGGGTCTTTGCTGTTATCTGCTGGTCTCCCGCGGTGAAGCGCACAAAGTACACACCCGAAGCCAAATTTGCCGGCCATTTCCAGAGGAAGGGCCGTGATTTGCCGGTGAGCGGCTGCTCCCTGAACTGGACAACCCTTCGCCCCAGAGCGTCGAATATCTGAACCTTCATCGGTTTGGGTTCCGGAACATCCAGAAAAAAAATGGTTGTCCTGTTCTGCAGGTTGAGCTGCGTTCTCACCAGGGCAAACTTTTCGGGCCGTTCTCCGGGGAAAAGGTACTGAGAAGCGGAGAACGCGTCCACAATGCCGTAGCCGTAAAAATTGTCCGGATTGTCGGCCCGCGAGGCCGTTTGTGTGAGCGCTTCCCACACCTGAGCCGGCGTCCAGTTCGGGTGAATTTCCAGCAGCAGGGCGCACACGCCGGCAATCAGCGGTGCGGAAAAAGAGGTGCCATTGCCGAATTTTATTCCAAGGCTATCATCGGATTGCGCAAAGGCGTTTCCTACGCCCATGGCCATCAGGTCCGGTTTGATGCGGCCGTCAAACGTGGGCCCGATGGAACTGAAGGAAGCCCTCCGGCCCAGAGCATCCACCGCACCGGCTGCAATGACGCCGATGCCATCGGCCGGGCTGGTAATGTACGGCCATTCAGGGTTGTTGCCCTCATTGCCGGCAGAGGCTACTACCACAATCCCTTTTTCCACAGCCATGGTTGCTGCTTTTGACGTAACCATGGTGCGCCCGTCGAGATCAGAATACTGGTAGGCGAACCCATCATCAAAATCGCGATAGCCCAGCGAAGTGGAGATAACATCGGTGCCCAGACTATCTGCCCATTCCACAGCGGCGACCCAATTGTCCTCTTCAATGCGCGTCTCTGTGGGCACGTATTCGGTTTTTGCGAGGGCATAATCTGCGGCGTAGGCAGGCCCGATGATTTTACCCGGCCAGAACCCTCCGATGATGGAGAGCACCGCCGTTCCGTGAAAATCCTGATAGGGTGCGTCCTGTCCCTGTTCATTGCGGGTGACGGCGTCGTTATTGATGAAATCCCATTCCGCCACAACATTCAGGCTCTGGAAGGCACGGTGTTTCTGGTAGTGAAATCCGGTGTCGATGAGGGTGATAAGGATTCCTTTTCCGGAATACCCGAGATCGTGCAGTTTGGGTATGTTGATGAGGCCCACCTGGTCGTAGGAGAGGCCATAGTCGAATGTGTGAGGCGCAGCGGGAAGCCGTTTGCGGAAAGGGGGCCGAGGGGAATCTGGGACTGGCCGGTGCCGGTACACGGCTACAGGTTGTACTTTTTTTACAAACGGTAGCTGGCGGACCCGTTCCAGCTGATGGATTCCGGCCACCACAGAAGCAGCGTTCAGCCAGCGGGAAACCCGGTAAATCCGGATGCCCATGGCACGGAGTGCTTCCAGGTAAGGAGCGTAAACGGGTGCATCGGAGACGTCCACAATGGGCCGCTGGGTAGCCCGCAGCTGGCGGCGTTGCAGGGATCGCCAGCTCAGCACCGCGGCCGCTGCCTTCTGAAGGCTCGCGGGCCAAGAGGAACCCTTGTCCGTGAAGAAGACCCAGTAGCGTGGCCAGGTTCTGCCCGCAGGGGGATCCTGAGAGCGGACAGGAACGACGTGCAAAAGTAAGGCAAAAAATCCGATCAGGCAGATTTTCAAAAGGCGGCTCATGGCTGTGTCTCCATCTGGTTCGGTTTATGGGGTGCAGGAACAGTTAGAGGGCCGTAGGGAAGGACGGCCACGGCTTCACCGGGAGGCAGTTTGGACAGGATGCGGCGAACATCCTCCTCGAGGTTCTGTAGGGGCTGCAGCTTGCACAGGCGCACCTGCTGAGGATCAAGGGAGGAGAAAAGGAACACGCGCGCTTTTTTAAGGATCTGAGCCAGAATCTGTGCCTCCCATTGGTCCAGCACCGGGGCTGGAAATTGTCGGATTGCAGCAAGAATGTCGTCGGGGGTCTGCCCCGTTTTCATCAGGTCGAAAAATTTGCCGTGGGCAGGGACGCCATCGGCGCATTCGCTTACAGCGAGAATCGTACCACCCGGCTGGACAATCCGTGCGGCCGCGGACAGGCCCTTGACGGTCTGGTACAGGTTTTGGTCCAGTGGGTAGCCGCTGTTGGTGGTGATCACCACAGGGTACAGGCGGGANACCGGCAGCGTGTTCTGCGCTGCCACGCGCCGGACGCCCTCGCGGTGGGCCTGGCGGTAGTCTCCTGCAAAAACGCCGGTGATCTCTTTTTGCATGTTCAGGGTTACATTGACCAGAAAGTGTGGGGGGCACTCCGCCACCCACCGCTGGATTTCCTGCTGGATGGGGTTGGTGTCCAGCACACACCAGGTGCTGTCTGGATGGGCGATCAAATCGTATCGGTGGATATGGAGAATCGCGCCGATGCTGGCAATACCGGGCAGAATTCCTTTAGCGCCTCCGGAAAAACCCGCAAAGAAGTGAGGTTCAATAAAGCCGAGAACAATCCGTAGGTCGGCTTCCACGTAGTGGCGGTTGAAAGCGATGGTGGTTCCGTTTTCCGTTTTGCCGATAGTCACATTCTCCCGGCTGTCATATGCATCATGGTTGAGGATGGTCAGCTGGCGAGTGAGCCGGCTGCCAAACATCTGGCGGATTTCTCTTTCTGTGTTGGGGCGATGAGAACCTGTTCCCAGCAGCACAATGACTTTCGAAAGCGGCGTATCCATTTCCTCGAGAATTGCCGGAAGGAGCAAACGGTTTGGGACGGGCCTCGTTCCATCCGATGTGACAATGGCTATTTTTCCAGCTGCTTTTGCCAGTTCCCTCAGCGGCGGCGATCCGATCGGGTGCCGCAGGGCCCGGCGTATGGCTTTTTCCGGTTCTGGAAGAGCGGCCTCCGATTTGGGGAGGAAAACATCGGTACGCAGGTCATCGCGGTGCAGCCGCAGCGCCCGAAAGGTTGTTCCATATGGGAGCTGGATCTCTTTCATTGATCTCCTTGCCATCTTGAACTTCCGGCGTTTCAATATAGGTTGTGCAGAGGTGAAAATCAATCGCAAGGGGGAAATGGCGCTCGCAGACACGGAGCCGGCAAGGGACTGAGGGAAAGGAGGCTGTCACCAGAAATCGTCTCCGGTTTCTGCTGGACAAGGTTGTGGGGTGATTTCCGGATGGTCGATGGTCTGCGAGGGAACGGAATCGGTTGAAATGGCGCAGGTACTTACATATATTGATGCAACAACCAAAATGGAGAGAATCCATGCGGCTGGAAGATGAAATTAAACAAAAACGCTTTAAGTCTCCCTACCACAAACTTCTGGTGAATATTCTTTTCACCGGCAGCTGGCTGAATGCACAGGATGTACGGCGTCTGAAACCGTTTGGTCTTTCGCCTCAGCAGTACAACATTCTCCGGATATTGAGGGGGCAGTACCCTCAGCCTGCCCGTTTACACACCATTACGGAGCGGATGCTGGACCGCATGTCCAATACCTCCCGGCTGGTGGAAAAACTGCGGCGCAAGGGACTCGTGGAACGGCAGACCTGCGAATACGACCGCCGGGCCATCGAAATCCGTATCACCGAAAAAGGGCTGGCTCTCCTTGAAAAAGTGGAGAAGGAAGAGGAGAAGTGGATCCAGCAGTTCAAAAAACTTTCGGAAGAAGAAGTGAATATGCTCAATGAACTGCTGGACAAGCTGCGCAGTTAGCCTCGATAGCTTTAGCCAATCCTCCGCCAGGTTATTCCCCCGGATGGGCTGAGTGCCCTGGGCGGGCAAGGGTCCAGCAGACGGTGTTCTGGCGGAAATGGGCCCGGTGCAATCACCGTTTCTGGCGCACGGAGCTGGGTTTTTTACGGGGCCCATTCCGGTTCCCGGATTAAAATTTTCGGCTTTCCTACACGGCGATGAATGATCCCTATTTGCCGGTTTTGCCAAAAAAAAGGTGCTCCTTTACGGAGCACCTGTGTTTTGTCAGAAGTTTTCCGGCATTCAAGGGCAGCCGCGCTATGGGGCACTGGGCCCAAGAAGTACTGCATTCAGGAACAGGCGGTTCAGACCGCGGTGGTAAGCCCGGAAGTTGGGATCTTCCACGAAGCAGATGACCCGGCCTCGGTTTACGCGCTGTTCATAGACACAGAGTGTGCCCGGAAGACGCTGCAGGCTCTCTTCCCAGATGTGTCCAGAGATGCGTAGTTTTTTTGCCGGGGCGTATACGCCGACATACCGGCGGCGCGGTGAGGGCGGTTTTTCCGAAGGCAGGTAAATTCTGTCGGATGTGACCAGGAACGGGATGTCTGCCACATCATAGCCGGCCGCCAGCCAGTATTCGGGATCCAGCTGCACAGCCAGAATACTTCCGGGGACGCGGAAATGAGGCTGGTTCTTTCCCTCTTTCGTTTCGTACCAGTTGCGGATATCCACCAGTTTCAGTTCTTTCCGGGCGAATTCCACGGCGTTTCCGATTGTCACAAGAGTTCCTCCGGAGCGCACCCATGCAGAGAGCCTGTTTTTGCCTGCCTCACCCAGCAAGCGGGCAAATTCTTCGGGGGAGCAATCGGGAAGCACGATGACATTAAAGCGAGAAAGACGGGTTCTGGAAAGGGAACTGGCCCGGAGCACAGTTACGGGAATACCATACTGGCGGTCCAGCGTGTACCAGGCCCAACCGAATGAATAACCGCGCACCGGGTTTTCGGCAACGAGGGCGATCTCTGGCATTTTCACCGTAATGGCATCGCTGGAACCGAGGGCCGGGTAACCCTCTTCGGAAAGACCGGTATTAAGGGGCAGTACCTCCACCTTCCATTTTCTGGCCACTCGCCGTAGTGCATTATGCAAAGATGGAGGGTTCTGGCCTACCCGGAAGATAACCGTTCCCGAGCCCAGTTTATGGCCTGCAATCCGCGTAGGTTTCAGCAGGACGGAGGCCCGATAGCCCGCGGCTTTCAGGTCATATAGAACCGAGAGGGCATACACCTGATGTCCGTCCACAGCGTAGGCATAGGTAGCCTGTTCCGGGGCCCGGAGTGTTTGTTCTGGCGCTTTGATTTTCTGTTTGGGCAGCTCGGGCAGTGTCCGGGTGGCGTAGCATTTCAGATTGAACAGCAGCGGCAGGGACCATGCGGTGATGTCGTAAAACCGCGGGTTTTCGCCGCGTTCAACCCGCTTCCGTGCCTCTTTGAGGAAAGCGTCCGGCAGGGGCACTTCTGGCTCCAGCAGTACCCGAACCAGCCGGCTCAAAGGCTGGTAGGCGTCAATCAGGTAACTTCCGGCGGGAATGGAAATGTTGTTCACCATTTTCCCGCGTTCATTGCGGGCTGTCTTCAAGCGAAGTGGCCGCACAGTCTGATATACTTCAATCCCATCACGAAGGAGTGTTTCGATAAGAACCCGGAGCAGGTCCGCATGCTCCTGTTTGGGCAGGAAGTAGTAACGGTAGCCCTTTTGGGCCAGATTGAGATCTTCCCGTTTGGCATTGTAAAAGTCTCTCAGGAGCGATTCCCGGTTCCGGGCCGCGGTAACCAGGGCGGTCCAGGCGGCTGTGTAATGCTGCGTCAGGGCGTCTTGCAGGGTGCGCACCGTGCCGTCGGGCCGTTCGATGGCGAGGCCGCGGGTTGAACCCTGCTCATATAGCATGCCCACGGCGCCCAGATAGCTGTTGAACGACGTTGTGTACCCGGGATAGAAGAAATTGTAACGTTCCCGCGTCATGTATTCAAAACCGGCCGTATCAAACGAAGCAGCGTAGGCCTCTCCGAACCGTTCGAACCATTTGCGGGCAAACGGCGGGAAATAAGGGCCGTACGGTTCAGTAGCCGGATCGAAATAAAATTCCACATCCGACCCCATCTCATGCAGGTCAATGGAAACCTGAGGGTGCCAGCGCAAAAATGTGGGAACGCGGTTCCGGGTTTCTTCCTGCGTCTGTGCAAACCAGTCGCGGTTTGTATCGAAATAGTAGTGACCCGTGCGAAATTTGAGGGCCTCCCAGAAGGTGAAGTCGTTATTCCAGTCTTCACGGTATGGGTTTGGACGATGGCCGCTGTTTTGGATGTTGGTAAGGGCGAATGCATCCCGGCCATCCGGGTTCAGCATGGGGTCAATAAGAATGACAAGATTTTTCAGAACCGCCCGGGTGAGGCTATCGTCCCGGGTTGAGAGGTGTTCGAGAAGCTTGAGCAGGGCTTCGGCGCCAGAAAGTTCGAATCCGTGTATGGAACCGCCCAACCAGACGACCGCTGGTTGTTGCCGGATGATCTCTTCGGCAGCGGNGGGGGGAAGTGTTCGGGGATCCGCGAGTTTGGCAGCGTTTTTCTGAATGGAATTCAGCCGGGCCAGATTCGATGGGTCCGATACAACCGCCAGGAGGAGTTCCCGTCCTTCCCAGGAACGGCCCTGTGGTACCACCTGAACGCGGTCCGATTGGGATGCCAGCGTTGTCAGGTAATGAACCATATCCCGGTGCAGGGTGATGCGCTCGCCAGGGTCGTGACCAACAATCTGCTGAAAACGGAGTGGCTGTGCCAGAACGGCGCCCGCCAGCAGGACGACCAGAAAGAGGAATCCAGTTCTCCACCACGGGTTGATCTGACATCCGCGTCGGGCAAAAATTTGCATGGCTCCCTCCTTACCTCGTTTGGTTGGCTTTCAGTACATGGCGACCGGAACCTCCGGGTTAAACCACAACCTCGCAGGAAGAGGATGTTTTCGGACGGTTTTTNGTGCTGTGATCCGTGATTTCCCGTTCAAATTACAGTTTTCCCTGCTGCTCCGGTTCGGGAACGACCAGCGGTTTGCCTGTTTCTTTCCATTTCCGTATGCCGCCCAGCATATTGTAGACCGTTTTGAATCCCAGCTCCTTCATAATTTCCATTGCCTTGCGGCTTCGGTTGCCCGAGCGGCAGTACACCAGGTATTCCTTGTTTTTGTCCAGCTTTTGCAGTTCATCGCGAAAATTTTCGGAACGGTAATCCATCAGAAGGGCACCGGCAATGTGGCCGCTCTCATATTCGGCAGGGGTACGGACATCCAGTATAACGAAAGCGGGGTTATCCGCTTTTTCCTGTATCATCGCCGCCGCTTCTTCCACGGTGATGTCTTTGTATGTGCCTGCCGGCTGGGCCGCATTGCGGGTCTTCTGGCAGCCCGGTGCAGAGATGAAAAGTAGCAAAAAAACCAAGAAAAGGGAAGAAGAGTATCGTTTCATGCTAACCTCCTGCCGGTTTGGTTTAAACAGCACAGACGCGCTGATTTTTTGCCGGTGGCGGTTCATCGGCCCTTGCCGAAACCTTTTTTCGCCAACCGGACTTGCCTGTCCGATTTTTTTCCGCGGAAAAGTGTTTCCAAAAATTTTTGGTAAGATACAAAAATTTCCCTCTTATTCCCAGCGGAAAATTCGCACGGCAAGGAGAATGCTGAGGGCAGAGAGGATAGCCAGGTATCCGGCGTTTACGGGCCAGGAGGATGGAGGGGCGCCGATCCACAGGCCACGCAACAGATTGACGACGTGGGTGAGCGGGAGAAACTGGGCCACGCTGCGGATGGCCTCTGGCAAAAATTCCCGGGGGATGGTGGCGCCGGAGAAGAAAATCATGGGGAAGAAAAAGACCATACCAACGATCTGTGCCGTACGGGCGGAACGGACCACACTCCCCAGCAGAAACCCAATGGCCAGGAACGCCAGGCTGCAGTAGAAATAGGCGGCCACCACAAGTATCATATTTCCGGCAAAGCGGAGGTGATACACCAGCTTGCCTGCAGCGGCGAGCAGAATCAATCCCAGAAAATTGACTGTGACAAGGACGGTGATATGGGCCAGAAAGATGCTGATGGGGTGGATGGGCGTTGCCTGAAAGCGGGCAAAAATACGCAGTTCCCGATAGGTAGCCAGCAAAATTGGCAGCGAGATCAGGCCGCTGGTAGCAATGATCATTGCGCCGTAGGCGGGTACGGAAATGTCCACATTGCCGAAGCCACCAAAAATGGGAGTGGGTTTGTTGCCGTAGATGCTTCCAAAGATGAAAAGCATCATCAGGGGAAAAATCAGGGTGAAGAAAGCGGCTACCTGCTCCCTGAGGAACAGTTTGAGTTCGGTAAGTGTGAGTTTCCAAAGGCCGCGCATCCGATTTCTCCTGAGTCAGTCGCGCATCTGGTGGCCGGTCAGGGCCAAAAAGACATCTTCAAGATTGGGGTATTCGACTTTCAAATTCTGGAAAACGATGTTATTCTCTACGAGGAAACGGACCACATCGACAACAAACCGGTTGCCTTCGCCCAGCACAATGACCCTATCGTCTGTGTGCTCGATATGCAGCGAGGAAAAGGCCTTCTTGAAATGGTTCAGCGGGAAATTTTCTGCCGGCTGAAACACCACCCTGGTGCGGGCCTTCAGCTGCTGAATGAGGTGTTCTGGCGTGTCCAGGGCAACAATTCGGCCTCGATCGATGATTGCTACCCGATCGCAGAGCTGCTGGGCTTCTTCCATATAGTGGGTGGTGAGAAAAACGGTCTTGCCGTCCTGCTTCATCTGGCGTACCAGGTTCCACATGGCCCGGCGGGCTTGCGGATCCAGCCCGGTGGTAAGTTCGTCCAGAAAAACAATTTCGGGATCGTTAATCAACGCGAGGGCGATAAAGAGGCGCTGTTTTTGTCCGCCGGAAAGCTGGCCGAATTTCCGGTGCCGGCTATCCCTTAAACCAAGGGTTTCCAGCAAATGCCGTGGATCGGCTTGCTTCCGGTAAAAAGAACGGAAAAGATCCAGGGCTTCCAGGACTTTTAGATGATGGGGCAGGGCAGACTGCTGTAGTTGGACGCCGATCCGCTGCATCAGCTCCGTCCGCTGGCGGGCAGGGTTCAGACCAAGGACCGAAATTTCACCTTCGTCTGGCTGGCGGAGCCCTTCCAGGCATTCGATGGTTGTGGTTTTCCCGGCACCGTTGGGGCCCACCATCCCAAAAATCTCGCCTCGGAACACTTCAAATGAAATGCCGTCCACCGCACGCACGGGGCCGTACGATTTACGGAGGGCAT
>Ga0180853_1280_pt1 | contig 18183 bp, 14 predicted proteins | sample Deesub1362B_J571_FD_124307 | JGI IMG/M metagenome (GOLD analysis project Ga0180853, IMG submission 124307) | Deferribacteres bacterium JdFR-76 | reverse complement strand
TTCTGACAACGGANATGGATCTGCGCCGCATGGTTCCGTGTATCCGCACCTCCTTAAATATCAGTACGAAACAGGAGACAACATCAAGGAGTCCTATCAGAACTATCGGCTCTGTTATGAATGTCACAGCCGGGATCAGATACTGAATGGAATGGGACGGTTTTATAAGCGCGTACACCGGAAGCACGTGCTTGGCGAGGATACATCCTGCAATACCTGCCACGATCCACATGGTATCAGTGCCACGCAGGGGAATAGCACCAACAATTCTCACCTGATCAATTTCAATACCAGTATTGTTCAACCGGATCCGAAGACAGGCCGGCTGGAATATATCGATGAAGGCAACTTCACGGGCCGGTGCTATCTTCGGTGCCACGGAGAAAACCACAGTCCCAAATCCTACTGAGCGATTTCGCGCACTTTTGGAACAAACGGGATGGGCCATCGAAAAATTGCCTGACGGAGGGAAAACAAGGGGAAAGAACTGCTCTGAATTGCGAAAGGCAAAATTTTCCTATGTTTAATAATACATCACATGTGATGATTTATAAAACACAACAAGGGAATACACAACATGTCAAAATCTTTCGTGCCCTTGCAGTTGAGGTTAAATGGCTGGTCTTTGCCGAAGATTGGGGATTTTATTCCGCAAATAAGCGTCCAAAAAGTGTATTATGATGAGTCAATGATTCAGACATGAGACAGTGGCCGTTGGGTGGAGTCGTTTTTGATACGGACGTTTCCTATTTGAAAAAGGAAATTGGAGCGGGCCGTGTCTGGAATCGGGGTCAGGAGCAGTTTGCGTCTAATTTTGCAGCTCGTACTTTTGAATTTTGTATCTCAGCGCGTGGCGGCTGATGCCCAGCAACCGCGCAGCTTTTGCTTTGTTCCAGTTTGCGTAATGCAGGGCCTTTTTGATCAGGGTTCGTTCTACTTCTTCCAAAGACAGACCGCCGGCAGGGAAAGGAAGATCCTGATATCCGCCCGCAAAGTCCGCTGGATTGCGGATTTCGTGAGGGATGTGGTCCTCTGTAATCATGTCGCCGCTCTCGAGGATCATAATCCGCTCGATCACGTTTTTTAGCTCGCGGACATTCCCGGGCCAGTGGTAATTCAGCAGTATTTTCATTGCTTCGTCGGTAATTCCTTTGACCTGTTTGTTGAATTCTCGGTTGAAATGATTGATGTAGTATTTGACCAGTAGTTCGATGTCCTCGGGCCGTTCACGCAGCGGGGGAATGGTAATAGGAATGACGTTCAGACGATAGAAAAGATCTTCGCGAAATTTTCCTTCCCGCACCAGTGCCTTGAGATTCCGGTTGGTGGCGGCTATAACCCGGATGTCAACCTCGATGTCTCGGGTTCCGCCGATGCGTTTAAATTTTTTCTCCTCCAGAAACCGCAGCAGTTTTACCTGCAGGTTGAGGGACGCATCACCGATTTCGTCCAGCAAAACGGTGCCGTGATTGGCCAGTTCGAACAGGCCCTTTTTTGCTTCTTTAGCATCGGTAAAGGCGCCTTTTTCGTGGCCAAATAGCTCGCTCTCCAGCAGGGGGTCTGGCAGTGTTCCACAGTTAATGGCCATGAAAGGATACTGGGCCCGGTTACTTTCGTAGTGGATCGCTTTGGCCACCAGATCTTTGCCCGTACCGCTCTCGCCGGTGATCAGTACCGTGGTGGCATTGCTTTTGGAAATTTTCTGGATCAGTTCGAAGATACGCTTCATGGCATAGGACTGTCCCACGAGATTGCGGATCCCGAACTTTTCTCTTAACTGCTCCCGCAGTTCCGTTACTTCTCTGCTTAACTGGTTGTTTTTTAATGCCTTTTCAATGAGAGCTTTAATCTCTTCATAGTCGAAGGGCTTTTTGATGAAATTTTCAGCGCCCAGTTTCACGGCTTCTACGGCCGTCTGGACTGTGCCATAGGCTGTCATCAGGATAACAATGGCATCCGGGTGCTCTGCTTTAATTTCTTTCAGAAGATCCAGACCGGAAATGTCCGGTAAACGCAGATCGAGAAGCACAAGCTGAGGTTTTTCCGCTTTAACATATTTCAGGCCGCTTTTTCCATCGGCCGCGAGGATGACTTCGTTACCTTCTCTCTGGAAATCGCGGCTTAGTGCCCAGCTGGTCAACTTATCATCATCAATAATTAGAATCTTAATTCCTGTCATCCGCACCTCGGGTCATTTCTTTTTTGGTCAGTCTGCGGAACCTTTGCACCGGTAGTTCGATGCGGAATACAGTTCCTTTGCCTGGTTCACTTTCAAACGAGATGGAGCCACCATGCCGGAGGATAATCTCCTGACAGGTGCTGAGTCCAAGCCCCGTACCGGATTTTTTTGTGGTAAAGAAAGGCCGGAAGATTTTGTCGTGGTATTCTTCCGGGATACCCGGACCATTATCCGCGATCGTCAAAACCACGTTTCCCTTTTCTTTATCGAAAAGCGTTTGTATTTCAATGCGCCCCTGTTTCCGGCCGTCCTCTTCGATGGCCTGCATGGCGTTCATCAGTAGGTTAAACAGGGTCTGTTCAATCTGTGATGGGTCTGCCAGAATGCGCGGAAGAGATGGGTCAAGATGCCGCTCCACCTCGATTTTCATTTCCTCCAGTTTGTCCTTTAGGAGCAAGAGGATGCGTTCGATGAGGTCATTTAGCTGAACCGGATGGAAATCGAGGCGGGTTTCGTCCGTAAAGCCCAGAAGTTCTTCCAGGTTTCGTTCTACATTGTGAGCCTGGCGGACGATTTCAGCCAGAATTTCTTTGCGTTCATCGTGGTTTTGAAAGTCTTTTAACAGAGAATTGGCCGCGNAAATGATGCCCGAGATCGGGTGCTTGATTTCATGGGCGACACTGGCGGCTCGATCGCCGATGCGGGCGCGGGCCTGCGCTTCCCGGATCTCCCGGTCATGGACCTCCAGAAGCCGGCTTTTGGCTGCCTGTAAACGGTGGGCCAGGGCATTGATCCCATCGGCCAGCTGGTCGAATTCATTGTGAAATACACGGGTGATCCGGGCGGAATAGTCCCCTTCACTCATCCGCCGTACTGCCTGGACGATTTCCTGAATGGGGCGGTCCACAGCGCGGACAAAAAGGGAAATAGTTACCAGGGATAAAAGAATGATAATACCCAGTCCAATTCCCAGGATCAGTGTCGAGCTGGCCTGAGACCACCCAGAGGACAAATGTTCGGACGTTTCCATCCACAAAATTCCCAGATACGGCTGGCGCGCATCATGGCAGCTCTGGCAGGGTTTTCGGTTTGCGATCCTCGAGTATTCTGTGAAAACGGTGAATTCTCCGTTAATACGGGAGAATTTTTCCACCGTTTTTGTCGAATGGAGGAAACGGACAAAGACAGAATCCCGGATTGTCTTGCCAAGTTCATCCGGACGGCTGGAGGCCTTGATATTTCCCTTAAAGTCGAGGATCCGTACCCGGCGGATGTGGTGGACATATTCGAAATCGGGCAGGATAGAATTGATGGATTCCAGCCCCTGTTTATGAAGCATTGCATTCATCAAGGTTTTTTTGATTACGCCGGAAAAGGCTTCCACGTCATCTTCGAGGTGTTGCTGGAGCGAACGCTGCTGGATGATAATGGAGATAAGAAGGGTGATGAATGTGACGGTTGTCACAATCCATACGATGTGAGCTATCATGCGTGTGCGCAACCGGCTGAAGATCATCGGCTTCAATTTCCAGGGTCTTTTCTATTTTTTCGTCCTTACCGGGCTGAAATATTAACGCATCCTTGCGGGAAATTCATCCCGAACCTGGGGTGCTGAGATGGCGGCTGCCTTTTGAACTGCCATTTAAACCGTTACGGAGCTCGATACTGTTGAAAAAGTGTACAATTTTATGGGCCTTTCAGAAGATGTGGAGCATAAAATTTTTTAAGGATGTAACGTTTTTTCTGTTTTTATTCCATAATATAAAAAATTTGTAATATTTTCAATACAAAGAAGAGCGGCGAGAGAAAAAGTGAGCGATTTCACAATGTGGGTGCGCGAAATCGCGCGCTTTTTTGAAAAGTTGGACGGTGTAAAAAGGCATAAAGTAAAGGGTTAAGAGAGGAAAAAATAGATTATATTGAGTGTCAAGGTGGTAAAAAAATTTTAATAATGCTAATTTAGGGCGGATATGGCTGATAAATGGCATGTATGTTGCTATTAACATGGGCAGAGCGTCGAAAAAAGAAGGGTGATCACCCATGAAAATTTGGAAATGGAGAAAGGGGGTTAGCAGGTAAAAAGGGAGAAGGGAAGCTTGGGAGAGTTTCCTGGAAATGTGATGGTTGGGGTTTAAAACCAAAAAGGAGGTAAGAGTTATGTTAAAGAAAATCGCAGCGTTGGGTATTGCCGTGTTGTTCCTGGCCGGAGCCGGATATGCACAGACCATTGAGGGGTCTGCACATGATTTTAGTGGGGAAAGTTGGAATAACACTGGTGAGATCTGTGTGGTTTGTCATACCCCGCACCATGCGAATGCGACCGTTACCGATTCTCCTTTATGGAATCATGAAGTTACAACTGCCAATTTTACGCCATACACTTCTGCAAGCTTGGATGCTCAGGTTGGTCAGCCTGATGGCGTTTCTAAGCTTTGTCTCAGCTGCCATGATGGGACGGTAGCGCTTGATAATTTTGGTGGCAGAACCAATGGTACTGTATATGTGACGGGCGACGAGCTAATTGGTACCGATCTTAGCAACGATCACCCCGTTTCATTTACGTATGATGACAACCTGGCTGCAGCAGATGGTGGACTTAATCCGCCCAGTACGACGGATTCCGGCCTTGGCAGTACAATTCAAAATGATATGCTTTTTGGTGATAAGTTGGAGTGCGCTTCTTGCCATGATGTTCACAATGGTTCGGGCCAGAGCAAACTGTTGGTTAAGAGCAACTCTGGAAGTGCACTTTGCTTAACCTGCCATGCCAAATAATTTTGAATGAACGCTGTACATGGCATATCCTTTCAGGAAAGGGGCGGCGCAGTTCGCCCCTTTTTTTTGCAATTTGGGTTGGGACTCCGGCCTAAGCGGCCGATAGTGGATAATGGGGCAGTCTTTTGAGAGGGAAAAGATGATGAGAGTTAGAATGAAGGGATGGCGGTTGGCTTGGGCGGCGCTATTGCTGCTGACGCAATCCTTGTTGGCTCAGGGAAAGAAGGACCAGCAAGAGGTAATCATTTATCCGCCACCGCCGGATACAGCCCGGATTCAGTACCTCACCAGTATCAGCACTTCTGTGGATATCACCGGCAGGCGGTCCGGATTCTGGCGGTTTATTCTGGGAGAAGACAAGGGAAAGCCGATTGTCAAACCATATGGAATCGCTATCCGGGACGGTGTTTTGTATATAGGCGATACAATTGCTGGTGCCGTGGAGATTATCGATCTGAAGAAAAAAACCTTCGAATATTTCCGTCCCGGTGGGTTTGGAACGGTAAAAAAACCCGTGAACGTGTTTGTGGATGAGCGGAATTACCTTTATGTGGCCGATGCAGACCGCCGGCAAATTGTGGTGTTTGATGCCAACCGCGCGTTTTTGCGCGCCATCGGCGATCCCAAAACCATGAAACCCACCGATGTGTTTGTTCGGAACGACACCGTGTGGGTGTGTGATTTAAAGGGACAGAAAATCCGTTTTTACGACCTGGAAGGGAATGAATTTTTCTCGTTTCCACCGGACGAATCTCAGAAAGGTGACCCGGATTTCCTGTATTCACCCACGAATCTCACCGTGCGTGGGAAAAAGATATATGTGAGCGACTTTGGTGATTTTCGTATCAAGGTATACGATCTCCATGGAAAACACCTGCTGAGCATCGGAAGCTACGGCCGGGGGTTGGGGCAGTTTGTTCGTCCGAAGGGTGTGGCGGTGGACAGGGAAGGTAACATCTATGTGGTGGATGCAGCATTCGAGAATGTTCAGATTTTTGATCCGGATGGCAAACTGCTGATGTTCTTTGGTGGACCTTACAAAAAAAAGGGAGATATGTGGTTGCCGGCCAAGGTGATCATTGATTATGACAATCTGGAATATTTCGAGAAATATGTTTACAAAGATTTCCGCCTGAAATATCTGATTTTTGTGACCAATCAGTACGGGCCGGATAAGATCAATGTGTACGGGTTTGTCGAATATAAATAAGAATCAGCAGATCGGACGGAAAAAAAAGAAGATAAGCGGGCAATTTGCCTTGTTGCTGTTTGTTTTTTTCTTTTTTCTTTCCTGTTCGCCGGTTACCCGCTACCGTGTTCTTTCTTTCTTTTTTGATGGGGTACCGGACCCGCGAAAAAAGGAGGAGCAGCAACCGACCCGGGCAGTCAATGCCGATTCGGTCTTGGCAAAACTGCGTCAGCGTGTTCTGGCAAAGGAAAAGTGGTTTTTTCACCCGCCCTATAGAGAAAGGCAGTGCGATGCCTGCCATAGCGTGCAATCTTCGCAGCGGCTCGTGGAGGACCAGAAATCTCTTTGCTTTCAGTGCCATGATGATTTCAGCGAGACATACCCGATCCTGCACGGTCCGATAGCCGGCGGATTCTGCACGGCCTGTCATAATCCGCACCGGACGAAATTCGAACGCCTTTTGATAAGGAAGGGGCAGGAGATCTGCACATATTGCCACGAATGGGGGGATATCCGGGAAAATGAAGTTCATCAGGAAATCGGCGAAACGGTTTGTACGGAATGCCACAATCCTCATGGCGGAGAAGACCGGTTTCTGTTGAATTAGAGAAGAGCGGCTGTATAGAGGTGATGGGACGCTTCGCAAGATCGGCGGTTTTGTGGTGGTGGATCATCGGAATCATCATGAATCCTGAACAGGCAATCAGTCAGCAATATCCAGTGCAGATCTGGGGCTGGATGAGCCTGAAAGGGGGCATTGCGCTTGAAGGCCTTTACCGCCACCAGAAAACAGAGCTCCGCCGGGGATTTCGCGAGGTACTGGAATATTCCTCTCTCCAGGCGCTGTTAAAGTTTGCGTCACAGAGCTATATTTTGCATCCCAATTTTTTTAAACTGGACACGCAAATCCAGTTCCGGCCAGGCACACAGGATTATAATTACCTTGTCATTCCCGATCGTACCGAAACCCGCACGTTTGGTCGCTATCGACTTGCAGGAACGTTTTTTCAGAAAAAACCCGTTTCGCTGCAATTATTCCGTTTTTATGACCGGGGCTTGATTCACCGTGAAAATCTCAGCAGTTTGAGCAGCCGACGGTCCAGCTGGGGAATGGTCTTCCGCTTCAGAAATCGCTTTGCTCCTTTTCAGATAACTTACTCAAAAAACGAGACATACCAGAAAGAAATCGCCACACAGCGTGTTTTTTTTGATGCCCGGAGAAATTTTCAGGCCCTGCTGAATGCTTCTTTTTCAGAAAAAGATTCCCATACTCTTTCCTATTCTATCCTTCGTTTCCGCCGGCGTTATTTTGTTCCGAAAATTTATGTGAGCGAAATCCGTTCTCTTTTGATGCGCAATCGTTTCATTTTTGGGAAAGACAACGCGCATTCACTTTTTTTGAATTGGGGGTGGGATAACCAGTATGGTCGCCTCCCTTATGACCGACGCCGGGCTGGGGCCAATCTTTCTTTGAGCTTACCTCTGGGGGTTAATTTGGGTAGTGCTGCCCAGTTTTTTTCTTATGAGCAAAATAATTTTCGGACCACTTTGCATCTAATCAACAGCTATTTGCGATATCAGATTTATGAAAGTCTTTTCCTCCAGGGCGGTTATGAATATTCGAGAATCCGCCAATCTTCGTTTACGGAATTGAACTATTCTAGGAGTTTTAGCGCGGATTACCGCAAAAAAATTCCAACGGGGCTGTTTCGTCTGAATTATCGGATTGAGGTCCGCAGAAGGGAAAAAAATGCTGCATCCTCTTTGCTGGAAATCCGCAATCTGGAACTGCGTTTTGATGAATGGGATCAGATTCAGCTGACCGAACCCTATATTGATGTTAATTCCATTCGTGTGAGAGATGCCGAAGGCAATGAATATCAATGGAATGTGGATTATTTCATCGTTTTGCGGGGTCAAATTACCGAAATACACCGGATTCCTGGCGGATTGATCCCTCCCAAAGGCACCGTTTACATCGATTATAACGCGATTCAGGAACCTTCCTATAAGTATATTGCCCGAACGCAAGCACGTGGTGGGAACCTCTCTTTATTCCGGAATTTCCTGTATGTTTTCTATAACCGGATTACCAATAATTTTGAACCTGTATCCGGTTTTCAACCGATCCTCCGTACCGTGGACCGCAGGCTGTATGGAGCTCAGTTGACGTTTAAGGGGCTCTCCCTGGGATACAAAGTGGACGATTATGCATCAAATCTTCTTCCTTATTTTCAAGAAAGCTGGGAGGTGAATCTGTCTCTCCGACCGCGGTGGAGCACGTTGCTGGCTTTCAATGGGGCCAAACGGGACTATTATCTGATCGATCAGGACCAGCATCAGAAATTCATAGATTTTTCAGGGATGTTTTCGCATCAGATTAGCCGTAACTGGTCAATGGAAATAAACGCGAGTTCGCGCGTTCAGAAGGGATGGGGGATTGATCTCGATTTAAACATGCTCCGCGGAGCGATCAGGGGCCGTATCCGGCAACTGCATTTGACCTTTAGTGTGGAAATGTATCGGAGAAATTTTCTGGGCGACAAGATCGATTACCGCTCTTATANACTGGAAATAGAACGAAAACTGTAGGTTNGGGCCAATGCGCAAAACCTCCTTTGCGAGCATATTTTTGTTTCTGTCGGCTTNATTTCTTNTGCCGACTTCANAGGCACAGGAAAAGAGTTGTATAGCGCAGGGATGCCATGCCAGTCTCTTAAAAAAATTTCAGGTTCATCCTCCAGCGGAAGAGGATTGCAGTACCTGCCATGAAAGCAGCAGTCAGCTCCATCCAGAGCAAGAAGGGGAGGAATTCCAGATAACCGCCGAGGTTCCAGAGCTATGTTTTAGCTGCCATGATCCGTTTGAAGATGGATCGCTTCATGCTCCGGTTGAGGGCGGAGAGTGCCTATCCTGTCATGATCCTCATGCGGCTGATACCGAACCGCTTATCCGTGCCGAGAGCATCGGGCAAGCCTGCCTGGAATGCCATGATTTGCCATTAAAGAATGCCAAAACCGTGCACGCACCCGTCGATGCCATGGAATGTACCGGCTGTCATTCGCCTCATTATGCCCGCCTTTTGCAGGATTCACCTTTCCTTTGCCTACAGTGCCACGGCGATGTGGTGGAGAACAAACTGGTGGAGGACCGACATCCGCCGACGGAAGATTGTCTGAACTGCCACCAGCCGCATGCCTCTCAAGTACCGGGCTTGCTCACACAAACACCACCGGACCTGTGTGTGGATTGTCACGCGGATCAGCTGCCCGATTCTTCCGAAGTGACCTCACTTCATGGTGCGCTGAAGGAGGGGAAAGCCTGTGTGGCCTGCCACCGACCTCACGTTTCCGATTTTGATCACTTTCTGCGAACCGAAGGGACGGAGCTGTGCCTTTCTTGCCATGATCGGAAGATCGAGGCAGGCAAGCGTACCATACCCAATATCGCCGCAAAAATTCGTGGAAGGAATATTGTGCATGCCCCTGTTGAGGCAGAGGGGTGTCTGGTGTGCCACCGCCCTCATTTTTCGGACCAGGCCAATTTACTCAATGATGCTTTTCCCGGTAAAAGGTATCCGGTTGGAGAGGAGGCGACCTACCAGCTCTGTTTTAACTGCCACGATTCGCAACTGATGACGAAAGAGCAAGTAGTGGATGAAACCAATTTTCGAGATGGAATGCGAAATTTGCATTATGTGCATGTAAACCGGGAGAAAAGCCGGCGATGCACTTTTTGTCATGATGTTCACGGGTCACCGAATGAACACCTGTTACAAAGTGAGACACTTTTTGGTCAGTGGGAGCTCCCGATCCGGTACCAGCCTATGGAAGGTGGAGGCGCGTGCTCTCCCGGATGTCATGAGAGAAAAGAGTACAAAATCTACAAATAGTGCTGAAAAATTTTCGCATGTTCTTCATTTACGAAAAATTCGTTTGCTAAAAATATTGTGATTTTTAATTATTTATATGTGCCAGTTATATGGGCCAGGACAGGGGCAGGCTGAGTATTTGTTTCACGGAAGAGGCCCAATGTGAAAGTAGATGGAAGAAAAGTTCTCCGAATGAGGAGAAAGTCACAATTATTGAAGCCTCTGGAACGGAAATTGCTATTTAGGCTCAAAGACTAAGCCCGAACAGGGCTCCAAGAGATTGAAAGACAGGGAGGGTCCTATGAGAAAGAAGGCATTGGTAGCAGGGCTTTTTCTGGGAATTTTTGCTGCCGGGTTGACGGGGTATGCAGATATCAAGAACAGCCATCATGATTTTAGTAGCGCAAGCTGGAGCGGCGGCGAAATCTGCCGTCCCTGTCATACGCCACACAATGCCAACACTACCGTCCAGGGAGCACCTCTCTGGAACCATGAAGTTACAACGGCCACCTTTCAGGTCTATTCCAGTGCAACATTGGATGCTACACCCGGGCAACCCACAGGGGTATCCAAACTGTGTCTCTCCTGCCATGATGGCACGGTTGCCATTGAGAATCACGGAGGATACTCGGGCGGAACCCGGTATATTCTTGAAAATTTTAAGATCGGAACGGATTTAAGCGATGATCATCCGATCTCCATTGAATATACTTCTCAGCTGGCCAATCAGGATGGGGGGCTTTATGATCCCACGACTCAACCATCCGGATTGGGCGGGACAATCGCTGAAGATCTCCTTTTTGAGGGCAAGGTAGAATGTGCGACCTGCCATGATGTTCATGTTTCACGAAATACTGAGGGCTGCAGCGGTTGTCATTTTGTACATGGCCAGATGACGACCCGGACACTTTCTTTAAGAATTGACAATGCCGGAAGCGCACTCTGCCTGACCTGCCATAAGAAGTAAACTTCTCCAATAAATTCCGCGGTTCTGCAAAGGGTGGTCAAAAGCCACCCTTTTTCTTTTTTCTTAACAGGCCCTCACATAAAGCCTTCAAATCCGCCTGCCGATATTTTATTGGGTTCCTTTGAAAGCATCCATTCCGGATTCTTTGTGAGAGAACCTTGGCAAATCAAATCAAACGGAAACGAACCGTGTCCGCTAATTTTGGTTTCAGATGTCCGTTCGTCTTTTTTCTGGGGGCTTTTTTTCTGGCAATGTTTCCTGCGCTTGCCCGAGAGCGCGGCCCGGGGGCATTTTCCAGAAATACTGCCCACAAAAATTGCTTCAACTGTCACCTCGATGATTCACTTTCCTTGCGTACGGAAGCATTGGGGAAAGAATCGGCGTCGCCGCAGCTGTTTGTTGTGTACAGCAGCTTTACGCTGGATGCGGAGGTGGGACAGCCCTCCGGCGTTTCCAAACTGTGTTTGAGCTGCCATGATGGAACGATCGGCCGCGATAGTTTCCGGACGACTCATGGAGGCGCAGGCTCACCCTCAAAACTGGGCTCGGATCTGAGCAATGATCATCCCATTTCGTTTCTCTATGATTCCGAATTAGCTTTTCGGGATGGACATCTGTTCGATCCTTCCATTACCGATTCTGGCTTGGGAGGTACCATTGAAGAAGATCTTCTGGTGAATGGCCGTGTGGAATGTACCTCCTGTCATGAAGTACACGGCACAACGGGATTGCCCTATCTTCTGGTTAAACCCACCGTAAAAGGTAGTCTTTGTTTAACCTGCCACCGGCGTTAGACCGTATTTCGGATTTCCTTTCTTCTTGCGACAGATCCACCAGTGGACCCGGAGACAAGGGATTCATGGATCTATCTTTGTCAAACAGGCTCGTTTGTATCGGGGAACGGATATCTGCGAGATAAAAAATTGTCCATAGATATGATCCAACCGCAGAATCGACCTTCCTTGCGGGCTCTCTGATTGGGTGGATTTTGTTGGATATTGCCATGGGACGGTTATTTTTCCCTTGCAGCTGTTAAAATTTCGAATTTATTTAATGAGTTCAAATTCACGGCGTTTATGGATGGATAAGGTTTGATCAGACGATGGCAAAGAAGCAGGAACACCAGGAAGTCGCAGAAACCATCGCCCGGATTGTTCTCAAGGCCGGACGAGAAAAGCCGATTTTGCAGGGGCATCCCTGGATTTATTCAGGTGCGATTGATAAAATGGAGAATTACACCCTGCCTGGCCAGCTTGCTGATGTGTTTAGCAGTGACGGACAATTTCTGGCCAGGGGCTATGTCAATGAATATTCACAAATTACCTGTCGCATCCTGACCCGAGAAAAGGAGGCAATTGATCGGGAATTTTTCCGTGAGCGCTTTCAGAAGGCGTTTCACTTGCGGCAACAGTGGATTTCCGCCTATACCAACGCCTACCGGCTGATCAATTCAGAGGGAGATTTTCTTCCGGGATTGATTGTGGATGTTTACCGGAACGGTTTGGTGTGCCAGTTCCTCACAGCCGGTATGGAACGCCAGAAAGAAGTTATTCTCCAGCTCCTTATCGAGATGTTCGAGCCGGAGTTCATATTTGAACGTTCGGATACGGGGCCGCGCCAGGAGGAGGGGCTACAGCAGGTAAAACGGCTTCTTTACGGCAAGCTTCCAAAGGAATTGATCATTACGGAATACGGTGTCCATTTTAAAGTGGATATTCTTCAGGGACAAAAAACCGGCTTTTACCTAGATCAGCGAGAGAACCGGCTGCTGGTTCGCGAATTTTCCCAGGGCAAAAAGGTGCTGGATTGTTTTTCGTATTCAGGTGGGTTTTCGCTGTTTGCCGCTAAAGGGGGGGCCGCTTCCATTACGGCGGTGGACAGCTCCCTGCGTGCCATAGAACTTCTGCAGGAGAACTTTGAGCTAAATGAATTTCCTCGGCTGCCAAAGCGTTTTGAGCGGGCGGATGTATTCGATTTTCTGCGCGAAGATACGGAAGAGTACGATCTGATTGTACTTGATCCACCCTCGTTTGCGCGTTCGCAAAAAGCGGTTAAAAAGGCGGCACGGGGGTACAAAGATATAAACATGCTGGCGTTCAGACGCCTGCGTCCTGGCGGCTTTCTATTTACCTTTTCGTGTTCCCACTTTATCGATCCAAAACTTTTTCAGCAGATTGTTTTTGCCGCTGCAGCGGATGTTGGACGCCCTGTTCAAATCCTCCGGCGTCTCGGGCACGGTATTGATCATCCCATCAGCATCTACCATCCGGAAGGGGAATACCTGAAAGGCCTGCTTATCCACGTAGTGGAATGATCCGGAGACCGGATTTTTCTTCTCAAACCATTTTCCAGGGTTGGTTTTCTTGAAGACCCGTAATCCCCAGCCTTTAGTAAGCTGAGATCGGAGCACGTATTCAGAAATATCGAACGATCTTTTCCAATTTAAGGAAACAGGGGAAAAGCAGTTCGTTTTCTCGCGACGCGGAGAGAGATTCTCCTGTAACTTAAGCAACCCTTTAAGGATCCAAAAATAAAGGGATTATATCAAAATTGAATCTCAAAAATATTTGAATTTTGTCCAAAAAAAGCCTAACATTTTGGACGCGAAGAAAACAGGTAGTATGAAAAAATGGAGAGTGGCCATGGCGGCACGCTTTGACCAGACGGAAACTTATGATATAGAGCTGCAGGAATGGCTGGAATCGCTGGATTATGTATTTCAAGCGGAAGGGCCGGAGCGCGTCAAGAAGCTTCTTCGAGAGCTTCAAGTCCGGGCGCAGCAGCTGGGCGTCCAGATTCCTTTTTCTGCCAACACACCTTATATCAACACCATACCGAAAGAGAAACAGCCGCCATATCCGGGAAGCCGGGAGATTGAGCGCCGTATTAAGAGCATCATCCGCTGGAATGCTATGGCTATGGTTGTCCGGGCTAACCGGGAAGAAAGCGGCATTGGCGGGCATATTTCCACCTATGCCTCGGCGGCTACCCTTTATGAAGTAGGATTCAACCATTTCTTCCGGGCGCGCACCAAAGACTTTGAGGGCGATCTGGTGTATTTCCAGGGGCATGCTTCTCCCGGGATTTATGCCCGTGCTTTTCTGGAAGGGCGACTTTCCGAAAAGGATCTTGAGAATTTCCGTCGGGAACTGAAACCAGAAGGCGGCCTTGCATCTTACCCGCATCCCTGGCTAATGCCCAATTTCTGGCAGTTTCCCACCGTTTCCATGGGATTGGGCCCCATTCTGGCCATCTACCAGGCCCGATTCAACCGGTATCTGGAGGACCGGGGCTTGAAGAAGCCGTCCGATTCGAAAGTGTGGGCTTTTCTGGGGGATGGAGAGCTGGACGAACCGGAGGCGCTGGGTGCTATCACCCTTGCCGCACGGGAAAAACTGGACAATCTGATCTTTGTGGTCAACTGCAACCTTCAGCGTCTGGATGGTCCTGTCCGCGGAAACGGCAAAATCATTCAGGAACTGGAGGCCATCTTCCGCGGCGCCGGCTGGAATGTTATTAAGGTCATCTGGGGAGATGATTGGGACGAACTTCTGGAAAAGGATAAGACCGGTTTGCTCATCAAGCGCATGGAAGAAGTGGTAGATGGCCAGTACCAGAAATACACCGTGGAAGGTGGGGAATACATCCGCAAGGATTTCTTTGGGAAATATCCTGAACTTCTCGAGCTTGTGAAGCATCTTTCCGACGAACAGCTCCGCAAATTGCGCCGCGGCGGTCATGATCCCGAAAAGGTATACGCTGCTTACAAAGCTGCAGTGGAGCACCAGGGCTCGCCCACCGTTATTTTGGCCAAAACCATTAAGGGGTACGGCCTCGGCGAAGCCGGTGAAGGTAAAAATATTACCCACCAGCAGAAAAAGCTAAACGAAGAGGAACTGAGGGAATTTCGCACCCGCTTTGGTATTCCCATTTCCGACGAAGATGTGGCCAAAGCGCCGTTTTACCGTCCACCAGAGGATAGTCCGGAGATGAAGTACCTGCACGAGCGCCGCCGGGCACTGGGCGGGTACCTGCCCAAGCGGACTGTTACAGTCGAGCCGTTAAAAACACCATCCGAAAAATTGTTCGAGGAATTTTACCAGGGTACCGGCACGCGTGAAGTCTCCACCACCATGGCTTTTGTGCGCATCCTCACCAAGCTGCTGCGGGATGAAGCGATTGGCAAGCTGATTGTTCCTATTGTGCCGGATGAAGCCCGGACGTTTGGAATGGAAGCTTTGTTCCGCCAGGTGGGTATCTACTCCCATGTCGGCCAGCTGTACGAACCGGTGGACCGCGAAAGCCTGCTGTATTACCGCGAAGCCAGAGATGGTCAGATTCTCGAAGAAGGAATTACGGAAGCCGGTTCGATGGCCTCTTTTATTGCTGCCGGAACCGCCTACGCCACCCACGGCCTCAACATCATCCCGTTTTTCATCTTTTACTCCATGTTTGGCCTGCAGCGCATCGGCGATCTGGTCTGGGCGGCAGGCGACATGCGCTGCAAAGGGTTCATGATGGGAGGAACTGCGGGGCGGACCACCCTGGCTGGTGAAGGGCTTCAGCACCAGGATGGTCACAGCCATCTGCTGGCTTACCCACACCCCAACCTGAAAGCATACGATCCGGCATTTGCCTACGAACTGGCGGTCATTATCCGCGACGGAATTTACCGCATGTACGAAAAACAGGAAGATGCCTTCTATTACATCACCATTATGAACGAAAATTACGTACAGCCACCGATGCCAAAAGGAGTGAAAGAGGGTATTCTTCGGGGCCTTTACCGTTTCAAGGAATCGGCGCGTAAAGGGGGCCGGCTGAAAGCTCATCTCCTGGCCAGCGGGGCTATTCTGAACGAAGCACTTAAAGCCCAGAAAATTCTCGAAGAACGCTACCACGTATCGGCAGATGTCTGGAGCGTTACCAGTTACAAAGAACTGCACCGCGACGCCCTTATGGCAGAGCGCTGGAATCTGCTGCATCCAAAAGAAGAGCCACGTGTCCCCTATGTAAAGCAGGTACTGGGACAGGAGAAGGGCGTATTTGTGGCTGCATCGGATTACGTAAAGGCCTTGCCGGCTTCGATCGCCAAATGGGTGCCGCAGCCGTTCATTTTGCTGGGGACCGATGGTTTTGGGCGGAGTGACAGCCGGGCGGCCCTGCGGGATTTNTTCGAGGTGGATGCCCGGTATATCGTTCTGGCGGCTCTGTATGGGCTGGCCTCCGAAGGAAAGATTTCCCGTCTTGTGGTCCACAAGGCAATGAAAGACATGGATATTGATCCAGAAAAAGCGAACCCGATGATCTCATAGGGGAGGAACGATGATTCACGAAATCCGGCTGCCTGAAGTAGGCGAAAATGTGGAATCGGGTGATGTGGCCCGGGTGCTTGTTTCGGTTGGCGAACGGGTCAAAAAAGAGCAGCCACTCATCGAACTGGAGACCGACAAGGCGGTTATCGAGGTGCCCTCGCCCGTGGAAGGCGTAATAAAAGAAATACTGGTAAAGGACGGGGAGACGATTAAGGTTGGACAGCTCATTGTGCTGATCGATTCGGAGGCGGAAGCCGCCGCTCCGGTTGCAGAAGAGAAGGTCCCTCCGCGCGAGGAGCCCGCGCAGGAAAGAAAAATCCCAGAAGAGGAATCAGTTCCAACTGAAATTGCTACTCGACCGGAGGAGATAGTTTCCGTTTCCGAACCGCAACCAGCACCAGCTGCATCCGTTTCTGCACCTCCACCGCCGTCTGAGAAGCCGGTTCCTGCCTCGCCATCTGTCCGCCGGTTTGCCCGTGAGCTGGGAGTGGACATCCGCCAGGTTCCAGGATCCGGACCCGGGGGACGGATTTCCGTTGAAGATGTTAAAGAATTTGTAAAGCGCCGAATGCAAGAAGGGGCGGTCACCGGGGTTTCTGCCAAGCCGCTGCCGGATTTTACCCGCTGGGGGGAGATCGAACGTCGACCTATGTCAAAGGTGCGGCAGACCACAGCAGAGCACCTCAGCTACGCCTGGGCCACCGTCCCCCATGTTACGCAGTTTGACCGGGCCGATGTGACGGAGCTGGAGAAGTGGCGGAAGCGGATGGCCAGCGGCGTAGAAGCTGAGGGCGGCAAACTCACCATTACGGCTATTTTGCTCAAAATCTGTGCCCTGGCGCTGCGCAAGTTTCCGCAGTTCAATGCCAGCGTGGATATGGAACGGAAAGAGATCATCTATAAGCGATATGTCCATATCGGCGTAGCAGTAGATACTGACCGGGGCTTGCTGGTCCCGGTTCTCCGCGATGTAGACCGAAAGGGACTAAAAGAAATTGCTGTGGAGCTCACGGAACTTTCCAGGAAAGCCCGCGATGGAAAACTGAGCCTGGAAGAAATGCAAGGTGGCAATTTTTCTATTTCCAACCTGGGTGGGCTCGGCGGGACCTATTTTACGCCGGTAGTCAACTGGCCGGAGGTGGCGATCCTCGGTGTTTCCCGCGCGGAATGGGTGCCCCGTTTTGAAAACGGCAACGTTGTACCCAGACTGATGCTTCCGCTTTCTCTTTCCTACGACCACCGCCTCATTGATGGGGCCGATGCCGTCCGCTTCTTGCGGTGGATTGTGGAAGCTCTGGAAAATCCACTACTGCTCCTGATGGAGGGCGCTTAAAGAAAAGAGAACCATGGCTGCGCACCAGCGATGAAACTCATCGGGCCAAGTTGCAGCAAATTGCTCCGTTTTGAAAACAGCCGGTTCAGAGAAGGGATGGGGCAGCGGCAGAACGCATTGGTACGGAAACAACGATCAATCCGGCAGACAGAAAATTCTTTTTAACGCGTCTGAGAAAAGAGGTGAGCGAGAGATGGAGAATGTGAAAACCCACCTGCTGGTCATTGGCGCCGGACCCGGCGGATACGCGGCGGCATTTCTGGCGGCAGACCTGGGGATGAACGTGACCCTGGTGGACCGGGAACCCAATCCCGGAGGAGTCTGTCTTTACCGGGGTTGCATTCCCAGTAAAGCGTTATTGCACGTATCTCACCTGCTGGACGAGGCGCAACGAGCCCGGGAATGGGGCATCCGGTTTGGAAAGCCGAAAATCGATCTGGCTCGGCTGCGTTCCTGGAAGCAGAGCGTGGTCAGCAAGTTAACGGGAGGACTGGGCCAGCTTTCCCGCCAGCGGAAAATCCGTTACATTCAGGGCGATGCCCGGCTGGTAGATG
>Ga0180853_1232_pt1 | contig 30655 bp, 17 predicted proteins | sample Deesub1362B_J571_FD_124307 | JGI IMG/M metagenome (GOLD analysis project Ga0180853, IMG submission 124307) | Deferribacteres bacterium JdFR-76 | reverse complement strand
CAACTATGGAAGAATTTCAAAATGAAATATTAAAAAATAAAAGACTGATAGAGAGGGCTTTGGAAGCTATGAAACAAGGAGAGCTTGTGGATCTTGGAGGCGGAGAATTGAAAATCCGGTGGCTGCTTTTTTTTGCTGAGCAGAGACCATAGTTTTTTCATGAAGAAAAAACGGGAAATGGGATGAAACGTATCCGGTTTATTCACCCTACAATATACGTTTTATTGTGTGTTCACGTATTTGCAACAGCCGTTTCATTGCGGGCTCAGAGTATAGCAGCATATCATAGATACTTTAAAAATGTGGAGCGATATTGGAATATTGTTGATAAATGGATTGTAATTCAAGAAGTTAAACGTTATTTGCAGTATTATTTTCTGAGTGATTCGTGCGGTTGGGTTCTTCATATCGGAGCTCGAGCGGCGCTGGATCTGTTGCAACAGCCCAAAATATTGAAGCGGCCAAATCCATGTCTGCCTGCTATATGGCTATGTAAAGCGAGGTATGTATACCAAATCCCGCTTTCAGAACAAATCAAGAGGGATTTCCAAAAAGCGTTGCACCAAAAAGCAGGTTTTTTGAATCTAAGAAGTGCCTTTTCGCGAGAACAAATAGCAAAACTCTCTCAACTCTTTTTGGACACTTTTCAGGATGGATCTGTAGCCGAACGGGCAAGAAGTTTTATCCATGAAGTTTTTCTCATTCGCGATAAAAATATAGCAAAGGTGCTTATCGACGAAATTGAGTGGTTTTTAGGGAGTTTTCCTGTCGCAAATTATAACATGCTAATGTCCTTATATGAAAAGACATGGAATCTTATCGATGCCAATTTGGGAAAGGGATTTCAAATAGCAAGGAAGATTTTGGCGGAAAAAGGCGGTTATGATTCCTTATCGAAAGAGGATGTTGCGGATAGTGTTTCAAAAGCGAAATTTGAACAGGAAAACAGGAAGAGAACCTCCGATCATAGAACAAATAAAGGGTTAAAGGGAATAAAACGAACCTCGTTCCCGGTAGAGCCGGAACGCCCATTGGGAATAGATACGAATTTGAGGCTGGGATTGAACAAAACAGATATCGGATACATTATTTTGAAAAAATCCGGTGAGATATTCTTTGATACAAGATTGTCCAATAGACTGACGAAAAGTGTCAACATAAGAAAAAAACTTCTCAGGCTTTTGGCTGAAAAAGCACAATATACTTTAGCGGGAGAGATATGCAGAGAAATTATTTTGAATGGTTACGAGGATCGGAGCGATGAGGAAATTGCGATCTTTGCGATAAATTATTTCAGGAAGAAAGTAGGGCTGCCAGCGATTCATTCCGAGGAATCTTTGGTAAGGGCAGCGGAAGCACATGCCAAGTATTGTGCAGAACAGAAGTTGATTTCCCATATTGAAGAAAAAAACAAAAAGGGTTTTGTTGGAGAATTTCCATGGGACCGAATAGAAAAGTTTGGGGGATGTTTTGGGCTGGGGAAGGGTGAGCTGATTGGTTCGTATGGAATTCCATGGCTCGATGTTGTTTCTTGGATATTTACCGTATATCATAGGGATGGATTGCTGGACCCCACTATTATAAAAGGAGGTTATGGGAGTGTTTTAACTCCTCGATATAGAATAGGGGTTTTTGACTATTGTTTTGATGTAGAAGATTCTTTGTCTGATACACTCAATCCGTTTGTTTCTTTTCCATATGATGGCCAAAAGAATGTTCCTCCCGGGTGGGAAGGTTTGGAAAATCCCGATCCTTTTCCGTCGATAAACGTCCCAATTGGGTTTCCAATAACCATTTATCCAATCAGATTGGGTGTTATAATTCATGAAGTTCTTCTTTTTGATGAACAGGGGAATAGGGTTCAGTTAATGGAACCAAAGGTTATTTCCCAGGAAGAAAATGTCTTTTGTAGAGTACCGAGGTATTTATTAAAGAACGGAACAGAGTATAAAGTGAAGGTTTTCTTTACGGCTAACGGAAAAAAGAGCAGCAAGATTTTTGGGTTCACAACTGTAGAATATCCTATTAAATGATCTCTTCAGATATGGGGAGAGGTGTGAAATTTACCAGAATTGCTCCGACATCATGAAACGAATAAAACTGCGAAATATCTCGTTATTTATTTTTTTGATACGCTTTATCATTGTTCCGACGTCGACGGGACAGGATTCTCAAACCTTTTTAAATTATTTGAGGCGGCTTGAAGTTTTGCGTATGCCATTCGGCGCGGAGATACTGGTTAGAGAATGTAAAAGATTCTTAACAACTTATCCACTTAGCGATTCGTGTGCTTCTGTGCTGGTTATGCTCTCAAATGCCTGTTTAAGAAATGGGGAAAAAAATATTGGGGAAGCCGCTTTAGCTGCTGTTAAAGCAGCAGTTGTTTATGATGGGAATAAATCAAGGAGCTTGATGATATTGAAAAGATGTGAACAACCTCCTTTTCAGATGTTCTACCAGACTTCTTTTACGGAACTCCAACGTAGATATTTTCAGGGTATGGTGCTGAAATATGTGGAAGGAACAAGGGCAGAAAAAGGCTTCTTCTATATTAAAGAACTATATTCCATACGGAGCAAACATCTCATCCCCTATTTGATAAAAGAAATCAATTGGTTCCTTAGTGTTTTTCCCAATTACGAAAAAGGAGACAGACTTCGTTTCTGGTTGGCCAGTCTGTATCATGAGAGCGGCCGGCATCGGAAATCCGCGAGCTGTTTTTTGGCAATCCCACAATTTTATCCTAGAAGTCCTTTGGCTTGGAATGCGGTACTTAGGGCATCGGATGAATTAAGTGAGCGACCAATTTGGGATTATCATGCGGCCATTGGGTTGCTGGAAGCATATTTGGGGATTTATTCTAAGCCTTTTGTCCAGGAAGCTTTACTGCGCCTGATGGTTTTCCATTTAAAAGTTAAGAAAACAAAAAATGCGGCCAAATATTTTAGGGAGTTGTTCGAAAAGTATCCCGAATATGTCAAAAAGATCAGGGAAAAGGATTTCCGCCGGATACTCAAAGTTGGACTGACTTCATGGCCGGATTCTGTTTTTGCGGCTGCTCAAAAAAGATATTTGGAATTATATCCCAAAAAAAGTATTCTGGGGAAAATAGAAAGAAAAGTAAATAAATAGAATTGCCTTTTAACTATTGGATTTATGAGAATTTAAAAAAATGAATTCAAAAAATTTATGAAAATGTTGAATGAATATGTAAAAAGAATGTTAATATTTTTTAAAATTTTTTTCATTATTGACTTGACAAAGTTAATAGCGAAATTTATATTTTTGCTGCATCGTATTTCCCTTCGAGGTAGGCTGCATTTATAGATATTAACCATTGTTGCTGAAAGGACTAATAGCTTTCCGGATCAGGGAGCATTTTGGGAGGGGGGAAACGTAATGGGAGAGATAAGCCATGAAGAGAGTATCCATGATATGTATTGCCGTTATCGTTTTTCTTTTGTTGCCCCTGGTCCGGCCCCATATGTCTTTTGGCGATGAAAATGGGAAAGTTTTTAAAGCGGATTTGGGTCTGAAAGGCCCTGTTTTGTATATCGATTATGCGGATACGGTAAAACAGCTCCGAATTGATTTTGTATTCTTGAGAGGTGTTGCTGATGTTCTTACGCTGCGGGGGTTCTGGTTTCGTGANAGGGAAAAAGAATTGATTACAACGGAAAGGGATTCATTTCTTTTCTGGGAGGTTGCTTGGAGAAATAGAAGAACAAACNAAGATACGATTTACAATAAATTGTATGTTGTTCCTGCCAATTTGCCTTATTCTGGAGGGGGTAAATTTCGGGTTGTTTTTGAAGTTTCAGCGGAGAAGGATGGCCATATTTACCGGGAAACATTTTCTTTCGATATAGTGTGTACACCTGCCATTCTATCGGATCATAAAACCGCTGGGGGAAGCAAAAATACGATCCGCTGGATGCCATCCAAAAATGCCAAATTTCACAGTATTTATGCTCTTGATCTTGATGAAATGAAGGTAATCCAAATCGGTTCTGCTGCAAATCAACCCAATTTGTCCAAAAGAAATGAGGTTGTTATCTATACCACTCATTTTGACGGTCTTGTCCCCGGGCACAGATATAAATATGTTTTAAAAGCATTCCGTAAATCTGATAATCAAGAGATACAATCTGCCCCCGTCATTATTGAACAAGATGGAACCCCGCCACAGCCAGTTATGAACCTTACGGCGCATTTGGTTCCGGATGGGAAGGTGAAACTGCGCTGGGAATATAATATGGAGGCAAATCCCGACCTTCGCGGATTTTATATCTACCGCAGGGAGGGACAAAATGAACTGATTCTGGTTGATTCTCTTGTAGTTGGAGCAGAAGACCCTGTCACTTTCTATTTTACAGACACCCCAGAGGGCGGATTAGAAGAAGGAAAGTCGTATCAGTACAAAGTTTTTGCATACGATACGCTTTTTAATATATCGGCAAGCCCATTCACGGAATATGTTCAGCCGGATGCCACGCCACCTCCCGAACCACTTTTCCTTTGGGATTCCCTCTCTTACCGTTACTCGAAAAAGGCTTCTCAGTTCTATTCAGATCAGCGCTATGACACATTATATTATCAAATCGGAGTAAAAAATAAAATTAAGTTCTTAAATCCGAATATAAATCTTGACAAGAATTCACTGAATCGAGCCGATTCAGTATGTATTCAGTGGGTCAGGGATCATTCACACCTTTTTTATGATATTGATCCCCTCAAGTACGGGAAGCATAATGTGTTCTCAACGGGATGGATATCTTTCGATGATTCTAAGCTAATACAAACCAACGATGGGAAAGCATTTATTTATGAACTTGATTTTTCCTTGGGGGGAATAGTTTCCATTGATACAATCCACGGTCATCTTTATAAATACCGCATTGCTTTTAAGGATCGTGCCGGGAATGTTAGCGGATGGTCAAGAGATGGGGTTTCAAGCGAACGTAAACTAAAGTTTTACGTTGGAGCAATACAAGATTGCTATCCACCACCCGATGTGAGTTATCTAAAGGCCATACCGGAGGTCTATGAGAATAATACGCGCGCCACTATTCAAATCCAATGGCAGAGTGAAGACGAATATGTCAGTGGAATTGAGTATTTTGAAGTTTACCGCATTGGCCAACTGGGCGATTTGAAAAAAGTTGTTCGTTTGGATACAGTGCGATTCGAGAATGGAAAGATGCGGTATGTGATTCATGACACCTTGCCTGGGGGTTCCTATGGAGAGGGTTTTCTGGCTCGCTATGCGGTAATTCCTGTAGACCGGGTTGGCAATAAAAAATCTATTGGGCCCGGGGAAGAAAAGCTGGAAATCCCAGTAGTCGAAGCCAAATTCAAACTGGGCCCCAGGATAACATACATTGATGAGGATCCCAGGTATGCAGTTTATGCCGATTCGTTGCGATTTCAGGTCCGATATTTGACCAACAATCTCTCCCTGGATTCTGCAAAGCCTTTTTCCGTTTACGTGGATGGGATCAGCGTCCCATGCAAGGTTTATCCGCTTCAGGAAAGTCTGTGGAAGGTAATTGCATACTCTGATTACCTCCTTACCGTAGATTCCCTGAGAGTCTTCATTGTTGCTAGATATGCAGATGGGGACTCCAGCCTGAATTCCAATATGTTATCATTTCGCAGAGACCATGATCGGCCCGATTTCACGTTGGCAGCCAGAAACAATCCTGATTCGAGCTATAGTCCATGCGATAAGGGAAGTGACTATCCCGCATTGACTGTGAATTTTCTCGATCAGGATATCGACTCTATTGCGATTTTGCGGGAAAGAAGCGGAAAGGACATAGTGCTTTATCATCGGAAGTATCCCGAAAGAGTAGTGAAATTCATCGACTCTTTGGCAGCTCCTCTGGTCGAATATATTTATAAAGTGAGAGTCTGGGATTATGCTGGAAATCTGACAGAAAAACAAATAGAAGCCTTTGGAACTGCAGCTCCTCGATTCCGGATTCTAAGTTATTCCACGAAATCTGAAACGCTGAAATATGAAATTCTTATTCCGAAAGTCATTTTTGAAAATAGCAAAAGCGCTGTCTATGCAATTTTTATTCACGAAAAACCAATGTCCTATTCGGAGTTGTGTGACACGATTCCCGTTCAAATTGGCCCACGCCCTGACGGGTACGGAGTTACGAAAGACACGGTAATTTTTAACACTCAATACGTAAAAATTACGGATTCTTATTATCCTCTGCCCCCCAATAATGAGGTTGAATATTACTACGTTTATGCGCGTGGTCAATGGATTGAAAAAAACCGCTTTACCGCATTTGCTGGGGATAGCTGCAATAGTTCCAGCGAAATTGATCTGTGTGATCTGAAAATCAATGGAGCGGATCTCCCGGGTTTTGGTCAGATTTTGCTTTTTTGGGAAATTAAAGATCATAACCATTCCGGTTGTGTTCAGCCCGATACATTCAGGATTGTAAGAGCACTGGCAGGGCGGCATGATACAATATATGTAGGTGATTCCTTTTTCTTGGCAGATACAAGTTTACACGGGTCTGAAAAGCGTTCGATTACGTACGAACTTGTGCCAGGGAAGCGTTTATCGTCACGAAATGTCGAGCGAGTTTTTTGGAGCAGAAATGCATACGGATACAGTATTGTGGACACAGAGAGGGGAGTTCTCCCCAGGATTACATTTTGGACGGATGCTCATCACGCAAGGATGCGGAGCAGTAGCGACAGCATTTATTTCAATGTACCCAATGTGATGGCGATTATTTCCAATGTGCCAGAGGCTGATTCAGTCTGCATAAACAAATTGAACAAGCTGGATCTGCACCTCTATTCATCAAAGAATAAAACCGGATATCATTCCATCGAAAGCCTGGGATTCGGGCCTGATTCGGTCAAATTTAGCAAACTGTGGACGGATCCTCGCCTCGGATTCATGGGGCATGGGGATACTTTATATGTCAGATATGCTTTCAATGATTCCATTCTGGCGAGATATGGGTTTTCTCAAGTGTGGATGGGACCGCTGATTGCTGTACTGGATAAAAAAGGTCCCGAGATCCCCGCGTATGATGTCGGCATCACCGCTGCCAGCTCGGCTGACAGTGCCAGTGTGGATGTTTTCGTGTTCTTTAAAGGAAAGTTTTTTGATAGACTTTCCGGTATGGTTGATTCTTTACGCCTGCAGTTCAAGATTCAAAACAGGACAAGCGTGGATACAACGATTTCCTATTCGCGAAATTCAGAATCGGAAAGCTATTTTTGGACCCCTCCAGACACGTTACGGATCCGGAATGTTCCTATTCATTCCGTCGGTGCGCTAAGGATAGAAACAATGGTTTGGGACCGATTGCGCAATATCTCCCGTCTGGATATTCGCGATATTCCGATACCGATGTATTTTGATTTTGATTTGAAACTTGAAGTACTTGCGGAGCAGAAGGTTAAACTCACCTGGAGAAAGATAGACAAGGCACAATACTATGTTGTAAATCATTTTGACAACCTTGATTTGCTGGGAAATCCCCGAATGAGTGACTTTATAAATGTAAGAGATACAACTTTGGAGAAAATCNTTTTTTCAGAAACGCGGTTTTTCCATGTTATGGCTGTTTTGGAAAATGGAAAGTGTACAAATTGGTCTGAGGTGGTAAAATATCCACCGGAAGAGAAGAGAGAGGGGGCACCGATTATTAGCGGTATGGAAGAAGCAGGAGAAGAGATTCCAGACAAGTTTGAACTGTATCCGCTTTATCCGAATCCGTTTAACTCTTCAACAACGGTTCGTTATGACTTGCCTCTTCCGGCCAGGGTCCGAATCCGTGTATTTAATATTCGCGGTCAGGTTGTTCGAAGCCTGTTTGATGGGAACCAAAAACCAGGGGTTCACCGCATAATCTGGGATGGAAGAGACCATTATAATCGGCTTGTTCCTTCTGGGGTCTATTTTGTACTGATAGAGACGGAAAAATTCAGAAGATTGCGAAAATGCGTCTTGCTGCGTTAGCAGAAGTACTTCCGACACGATCGAAACCGATGATATGAATCTGCACAATGGGGTGCGATCAAGATGGGCAGAAAGATAGCGAAAAGGTGCCTGCTTTTATTCTGCGCAGCAATATTCTATGCAACGGTGGATTCCTTAAGTTCTCAAGAAGCCTCTAAATGCAATGATACAGGCGTAAAGAGATTTTGTGGCTCAAGCGGGATATTTCGTGAAGCTGCTTTTACAAAGGGTACAAAAAATACTGTCAAAGTAGATGCCAGTAAGTTGGGACCAAATTATCGAGCGTTTTATGGGTATCGTCCCGATCAGTTTGACAGTACAGACAATCAAGGTTCTCCAGTCTTTATCATTCCATATTTGAAAGCAAATTATTTATACTATTTCTATGTAAAAGGTAAAGATCAAAATTTGAATGAATATGTGTCATCCTGTACAACAGCTTCATTTCAGGATACATCAGCACCGAAGATTTCCCCTTCTCTTGTTAGCGGGCCGAAGGTAAATCGAAATGATGTGCTAAAGACCAATAGAATTCTGAATTTTTCAGTCGATGTGTCGGATCTTGATTGGTATTATTATTATTGCCTGGGAAATACCAGTCTCGATTCCGTTGAACTCGGAGCTGGAATATGGAGTTTTGAAGCGGTTGTATTGAAAGATAGCCAGAAAGTCAGAACTCTATTTTCGGAGGATTCTATTGGTAGTATTAAAGATACATCGGACTTTTCCTTGCCATGTTTTTCTCAGGCAAACTTTTGCACCCCATTTTCCATTTCCGGATGTCCTGTTGACACAACTTTTCAGTTCGGGTTTGATCCTTCTGAGGGCAAATGGAAGATTATGATCCAGGCCAAGGATGCTGCTTTTGATCCGGATCAAGACAAGGGTATCGTTGGAAATATTTCCTATTTTGCCTTTTATGTTCTCAAGGACACCACTCCTCCAAGAGTATCAATCCATATAAATAGAGTCAAACATGGGCCGGATGCTTTTGTCCGCCTTAAAGTTGCCGTTTCCGACACTTCACACGCGGCGGATCGCTCAAAGGCAGGGACGGATTCTGTCAAGTTGTGGAGGCATGATGTCTCATTTGGTGATTCTGTAGAAATTCTTCGATGGAAAGGAAAAATTAACATCGAAATCACGGATTCTATTTCAGTTGCTGGAAGCTATTATTATAAAATTGTTGCTTTTGATTCCGCTGGAAATAAAAAATGGGAAAAGACCAGAGCCATTTATGTCCATGCAGACACTTTACCAGAACCGGTTATTCGTGGGCCCGATTACGTGAGAAATGCCGTTTTCTTCGACATCCGCTGCAATCCTATTCCCGTGCCTTCGGACTCTCTTTTGCCGGATTCTGTCCGCATTCAGATGGATAATGATCCGGATTTTTCTTCACCTGAGCTTGACACCATATTCTCCAATTGCAGGCCGGGTACGCTTCGTTTGCCGGAAATATATACGGATGGGGATACGGTCTATGCGAGAGGACGTTCGATCTGGAACGATCATGGAAAATCTCCGTGGGGAGGCCGTAAAGAGATTATTGTTGATAAAAGCCCGCCGATTATTTCGCTCATCTCGGAAAACATCAGGAATGACAGCCTGCGTATCAAATACACATTGGATGATGATTTGTGTGGGGCAATCCGTTTCATCAAATATCAATTGAGATGTCGAAACGACTCATTGATTTATGAGAAGAGTGATTCTGCAGTTCATGAAGTACCATATGACTTTGAGCATCTTATCCGTCACAATTTAATCAGAAGTTGCGAGTGGTTCACTGCGAAACTTACCGTCACAGATAGTGTTGGGAATACGGCAGTCAGAATAGACACACTCAAGAAAAAACCCTTTATCGATTCGTTGTATGTAATGGGGACTGGGGGAATCAAGAATTGGGTCAGGTCCAATATTGTTACGATTCATGTAAAGCTTTCGTCTGGGACTTCTGCGGACTCTATGGAGTGGGAATGGGTGTGGGACGATGGGAAAATCAAGAAAAAGGGGCCATATAGTTTTCGGGAAACTGTCCAAGACACGTTGCCAGAAGCAAATGAGAATCGTGAATATGTCCTTAAAATGAAAGTATGGACGCGGTCTCCTCTTGGCGACGTCCTGGAAAATGTGAAAGATGGCATTGTCTATTTTGTCGGAAGTTTTAGGGCATGGGTATATGTTCCGCATATCATCTTTTCAGATACCTTTACTGTGTTTTGGAAACAGAAACCTGTGTGGAATAAACTTCTATCGATCAAGGTCTATGAAATTGTTGGAAATGATACGGCTATTGTGGATCTGGGAGTTAGCCAAAGTGATTCCTTTCGGTACAAAGTTTTACATAAAATCACCGAAAGCCAGGATATCCATTTGCGATTTGAGCTGTCGGATTATGCAGGAAATTCTTTCGCAACGAAGGAATTCACCATCTTTTTTTGCAAACTAAAATGGCATTGGCCAAACCCCGTGGGTAATCGTTGCGTGCTTCTCGGGAAAAGAGAGAATGGAAAATTGCTAATGGATACAATCTGCGTTTCCTTTGAGAAAAGTGTCTCACAATTGGGTTTTCAATTGGAAAATGTAAAAATCAATATTCAGGACGTTTACCTTAATGAGAGCCGTGCTCCAGCTAACACATTTTGGTCAGCTGGATTAGATACTCTGAACATAGTTGGTCTTTTTCCTTTTGCAAATCCTCAAAAAGTTTCGATTACAGTTCCGATTAGCTACCAAGACACGAATATCGTAAGAGTTGAAACGCTTTCGGACCATAGATATGCACTTATTTGGAAGGATTATGATCAGGAAACGAGAAGGAAATTTTCCATAGAGGGGCAAAATTATTTCGTTACATCTGTTTATGTTCCCAGGCAAGCATTTTCCGAAAACTTGCGTATCGCCATTGAGGATACGGTCCTTTCCGTTTTGCCCGCTTCCGAGCCTTCTTTTGGTGAACAATCTGAACCCGAGAATTTGTTTCCGAATGAATCTTCCATTGAGGTCCGTTTTCACCATGGATGTACTGAGGACCTTGCTGGAAAGGATTTTGCTGTGGACTCTCTTCTTTTTTCATTTGAGCTGGACGGTTTTTGGGAAGCCAAGTTGGACAATCTCGCTATTTTTCTGAAGGATGGTCCAAACACCTATCGGGTCCCGCTTCTTCCCTATCGCGGAATGCGTTCTGTCCGGTTTAGATACAAACCCTCGGGGAGCAGAATCTTAATTGGCATTTTTAAAATAATAAGGGCCCGGTACTTTTATGCGTATCCAAACCCATGGATTCCCGAAAAGAATCCGGAGGGGATACGGATTGAATTCTTCGTTCCGGAAGATCGCATAGACAAAGTAAAAAATGTTTTCATCTATGACCTTTTTGGCCATCTTGTCGCTAAGTTACCGGTGAACGATGCAGGAAGAGCGGGGATTAAATATGCCTTTTGGAACGGAAAAAACCAGGCAGGGATTCCGGTAGACTCTGGAGGGTATATCTGCTATATCCCGGGTCTTTACGATACAGAGCGCAAAAACCGGTTTAAAATTGCTATCATGAGATGAAAATGCAGGCATACTGGAAAAACTGGCGAGGATTGGTTTTCGGGCCTATTCTTATTTTCCTAACGTGGCAGACATTGTTTGCGCAAAGAGGGGATGTTGGTGCAGGCCTAGCTGGACAACTTAGTCAGCTGGGTTTGCATCCTCGAACACTGGCTCTGGGAAAATCTTATACTACACTCTCCTTTGGTCCTGCTGCAGTTAACACAAATCCCGCCGGGTTATTGCGCGGGGAACAACATGAGCTTCTTTTGTTTCACGGCAATCCGGTAAATACGGGAGATGTGGTTCTGGAGTATATGGCCTCTTCTTTCCATCCTTTTTGGATCCCTGTGCCTGAAGGATGGATGACCAACTTCGGCTTCTCCGCTATTCGATTGTTTTCGGGCCAATATGTGCAAATGGATGAGCTTGGAAGGGAAGTAGGGACTTTTGGCATTGATAATTGGCTGTTATCGACAGGATCTGGTTTGAGCTGGGCCGGCGCGTTTGGCCAATTGGATATTGGGATTACGCTGCGTTATGAGCATCGAGGATTTTCGGGGTTACAGCTTAAAGGGGTAAAGGAAAAAGATAATGTGTGGGGAACGGATTTCGGAATTCTCTTCCAGCCATTGAGTTTCCCGGTGCTATCATGCATTATGGATAAGATTGATGATCGCTACTCGATCCGGCCTTTTATCCGAATGAAAGTTGGATTGGTCCTCAGTGATTTTCCCTGGCGCACCCATCACTTCAGTTTTTTTCAGAATGAGAAAAAGAACGACAATCTTGGAAAAAGAGGGCGCCGTGTCCGTGCAGGGATTTCTTATGAGTTTGGGCCATTTAATAACAGGTGGAGTGGACGAATTGCTACGGATCTGGCATGGATTGAATTAAATGATAAATACATCCCTCTGGAACAGGGCATAGGGGGCGAATTATCTCTGAAATTGAATGATATAAGTATTTCTGGACGAATAGGATGGAATCGCTGGTACGGCTCTGAAGGTAGTGCTTCCTTTGGATTTGGAATCAGTGGTGGGCAGGTTAAAAGCTTGACATACGGGATTGACGCCGGACTTCATTTCTTTACTGGTCTTCCCTCTCATTTTGCATGGGGAGGGGGATGGGTTTTTTTAAGACTTGGATATCGGATGGCAAGGGATGGTGGTTATTTTGCGGCTGTTGCAAGAACAAAGGGCACAAACGGAGAACGCTTGAGGAAATCGGCTGCTATCCGTGCTCTTTTGCAGTATCCAATGGGACTCAGCGAATCAGAGAGGGATTCGGTAGCATTGTTGTTGGTAGATTTGGATAGCAAACGGGCGACCCGCTACATAGCTATGGTAGGGGGGCTGGTCGGGGCAAGATTTTGGGNAAAAAGAGCGGTCCGCGAACAGTATTCGGAAGATGTGGATGACGCCAAATCCATGGCCAGGAAGGCCATCCACTACTTTGCTGATGCACAAAAAAAGAACGAACAGTTTTCTTATGAGGATACGGTGAGATATGTGGAAAGCCTTGCAATTACTGATGATTGGAAAACCATAAATGAGTGGATAGGTTCAGATCCTTTTATTCGGTATTCTGACAAGCTCTTTTATCTATTGGGAATTGCGAAATTGCATATTGCAAAGAATAGCATTCAGCTGGCTGAGGCGGACAGTTTGCTGGAAAAGGTAAAGAAAAATACGAAAGAGTACATGTATGAAGCCCTTGCGGAACTGGCCCTGTTGAAGTCACTGATCCTCCTATCGAGGCAAGAAAGATTGAAGTTGGATACTCAAAAAATAGAGGGCTATTTCGAGAACATTCTTAAAAGACATCAATTTTATGCGCGTTTCAACAGAGAAAAATTCCCAAATTACGCACAGATTCCTATTGAACTGGATAGACCTGGGAGAAAACTACTTTCGGCCGATCTGAGGCCGGAATTTATACTTTTGGGTTTGAAGTTTGCCAAGGAGTTTGAATTAAGAGAATGGGCAAAGATTTTTGAAGGGAACTACAGAAGATTTTTTCATTCTACAAAGGTAGATCTAAATTGATTCGAAACTAAGGGGCTTATTAAAAAAAGAGGCAAGTGAAATGTTCCAAATTGGACTTAAACGCTGAGGGAGGATTTTAGAGAGGGAATTTAAAATCAGTTTATCATTCAGGTATATTGTTTATTAAGAGATTCAAAATGATTGGATAAATAGATTCCTATTCATGCCTTTTCAGAATAAATAATTGGCAAAGCGTTGCTTTCCACTTGATATTTGAAAGGTATATTCGAATGCAGGCTGTGTTACTCATATAGATATAAATAAAAATAGAAATAGAAGAGTGATGTATTCTTTCAAGCTGAGACAGATGAGATAAAATTTACGACTGAAAATAAAGCAGAAAGGATTTTGCCGCCTTATCTGGAGAAAGCATCAAAAGTTTTTAGAGTTGTTCTCATAGGAATTTTATCTAGGACGTCTGAGTTCAAGGTTCAGTTCAAGTCTATGTATTTGAATTTTGGTCATATGAATAGATTGAATGCAATAAGTGGGCAAAAGCATAATTTTGGTGGCGTTCATGGCCAGATATCCTCGGCGTCGTTGAGGAAATTTTTCGTGTTTGATTCACTCTCTGTTCAGTTTGGAGTTGGAAAATGGTTTTTGGCGGATAGAGCGGTTCAGGGATATGGTTTCTTGAGTTTTAAAACCTCTTTCTGGCGAATCCGTCCCTATATAAAAGCAGGGTATGCGAAATATTCCGGCTTGAACATTCTGCCCTATCTTGAAGCTGAGGCAATTTATGGAGACGAAATCGTTCGAACGTTCATCGATCTGAACGCGGCGAATTATTATTTTGGTCTGGGGCAAATTCCAATAGAGCTTTTTACGGGAATTAGCCTCAATAATTTTTCATTTTGGGATCTAAGGATTTTGTGGGGAATTGGAATTTATGTTGAAACGTTACCAAAATCTCAGCCAGTCGAAAATTTATACGGCAAAATAAAGAACATCTTTTACAAAATAATCGAACTTACAGGGCCAATATCTTTACGGGTCAAGTTTTATTCCAATATTTAGAACATTATTTAAAGGGAGGGAAAACGTGAAACGCAGGAAGTTTAAACCGGCGGTCCTACTGTTTGTTGGACTGGTTTCTTTTTTGTGGATCGATTTACTGCATGCCCAAATACAAATAACCGAACGCAAGGTGGACGTGGAGAAATTTCTTGGTCTGATCCCGCGAAAGGCAGCACTTACTGTTTCATGGACGTTTTCGGGGAAGCAGGATCAGCTTCCTTCAAAGTATCAGGTACTATATCGGATGGGCAAGGGGAGCCTTTATCTCAGTCATGAAGTCCTCCCTTCCAGTACAGGCGAGGCGACATGGACTTTTCCTCCCGTTCACATGGGAGACACGTTGTTTACGAAAATCCTGGCAGTGGGGGATCGGTCGGATACGTTGGATAGTTTGCAATTTATATACGCTCCTGGAAAAGTGTATGCCAAAGGGCCATCTTCTTCCGGTTTCTCCTTTTCAAGTTTATTCACAGGACGGTTGTTGCTGATGTTAGTTGGCCGCAGCGAAATTTATGACGATTCTACGGGGTTGGGAAAGGCTGCATTTGCTCTTGAATATTACCTTCTTGTGATGGGGCTGTTTCTATTCTTCTTTCAGACAATACCTACATTGCGCTATTTTGATGTGAGAGGTGTCGTTTATGGTAAGGTTTTGACTGTCCTGGACAATTGGGAAAAGATAATTCGTTCAATTCATCAATGCATTTCCGGAAGAGAAAATACAAATCACGGCGATAGTAAGTCCAGTTTTTTGGAATGGTGGAACAATATGGGATACAATGACCTGGAAAAAGTAAGAGATTCACTGATTGATATTAATCGTGAATATGCGAAGAAGTCTGAGCCAGGCTTTTTGGGTTATATTCGCAGTAAACTGGAGCCAGTGAAAAAGACCATTGGTTTGCCTATCGTAAACGTGCTGTATGCCGGACTTCAAAATCATCTTGCCAACGGCCACCTTGGCGTTCAGGCGTCCGAAGAGATTGACCGTGCCATGGAAAACCGCGCCGAGAGTGAATTGTCTCAAGTTGAGGATCTGTCCAAGGTCGAATGGTTGTGGACCATTGCTTCGCTTGCACCACTGGTCGGTCTGTTCGGGACGGTAACTGGCCTGTCCCAGTCTTTTGAAAGACTCGCCTCATTTGCACAAGAAGGGTCGGGTATGATTCAGCAGCTTTCGAAAGGAATTTTTGAAGCGCTGTGGACCACGATTTTCGGGTTAGGGATTGGGATTTTGTTTTCGTTTTGTTATTATTGGGCCAGGAATCGTATTGACCATGCTTATTCAAAATTGCAGGATATTTATGTTAGTATTTCGGAAAAACTGTAAACGGAGTAGATTCTGATTTGGTGAAGAAATGAGTGGGAAACAGCGAAAAAAGTGGCTTTCGGAGCGCGAAGGCGAAATAATCAGTCTTGTTGATGTTGCCTTTTTGCTCCTGATTTTTTTTCTGGTCATTGCGTCTATGGGGCGTATGTTTGGTGGAAAAGAGGCTGATCAGATTTCTCCCTCCTCCATTATTGAATTCCCTCGCGTTGACGAGATTGTTTCACCGCTTGCACAAGAGAGAATCTATGGACCGGTTATTGAGGGCGTTCGCCTATCCAAGATAGGGAGGCCCCCGTATTCCAGTATGAAAGATGCGGGCTGGCTCTTTTTGTTGGTTGATGCGGAAAAATACAAAAATCAACTTTTATCTGAAGTAAATGAAAGGATCTTAAATTTCCCCTATTCTGCAATGACGAGAGATACCCCGGATTGGCTGCATATGAACCCAGATTTGGCTTTTATTGCCGACAGTGATCTGAAATTATCCTATCGGAGATTTTTAGGAAGGCCAGGTGTGAGACGTATCGAGGCCTTCTTGTACAAATGCCGCCAAAACCTGTCGCGGGCCGGCTCATCAGCCGAAGGGGAATTGGTTCTGCGGTTCGATCGGAAAATCCCGATGCGCATTGTTCGAGCTATCTATCAATTTGCCGCCAAAGATACCACAGACGCAATGGGGAGAGCCTTACCATCTTTCTCCTTTGTGTCATTTGCGGTGGAGAAGCGTTCAGCAGATGACTGAAAAAGAAATGGCAGGAAAGAAGAATGAGGAAAAAACGCCACAAGAAAATTACTCTGATTCCTCTTATGGATATTGCTTTGATTTTACTCATATTCTTCCTTTTGAACGTCTTTACCCTGGCCGGCCGAAGGGAGGAAACGCAGATCAAAATGCTTGTTCCGGGGACAGGAGGTGAGCCGCAACCTGCACAAGTGGTGATTCAATTATTGGATGCAACGTCGCTCATTTGGTGGGATGAAAATGTTGTTAAGCAGGTCCCAAGGGAGGCCAAAAAGTCCTTTTACCTCAAGGCTCTACAAAATCCTCGTTTTCGGCTTTCGGTAGCTCATGGAAAGGCCAAACTCAAGAAACTGGTTCAGGAGGCGAACCGTTCTCCAGCAAAAAAATATGTAGTATACGTTCGCGTTCCAGATCTCTTGCCGATTGAATTGGGATTGCAATTTTTGGAGCTTGTTCAGAAAAACCGATTCCGCAATATCACGATGCATCTTCTTCCGGGCGCCATGGCTGATATTCAAAAGGCAAAATTAAATATTGTTACTTTTCCAGATGGGCGAAAAGGATTGCGGGTTAAATTTTAAAAATAAAGGGTGCATTTTCGGCTGATGACAATGAAAAAGATAAAATGGATTCTTTTTGCGCTACTGATTCTGTCTGCGGGACTTTATCTATATGCGTGGGTGAGTTTGCCAACGGAATATTTTGAAGCCTCTATGAGCGCGGAATTGCCTGAGGAAGAAAATCGTGCAAGTATGGGCGGATTTATCTTATTGGGGCCGCCCATCCAAAGGCTGATCTTTGATGTGGATAAAACTGCGCCGGGAGTTAAGCCGCTGGATTGGAAATATATGCGTGATATTGGCCCGGGTGGCTACGTGGAAGCTCACTTCAGGATAGATCAGAATGGAGAGGTTCAGGATCTGAAAGTATCGCACAGGGGAGCTGCAAAACTGGCTGAATATGTTCAATCTGTGTTAATTTCGTGGAAATATAAGCCCTACATGTTTGGAGATCTATATCTTATCTTGAATATTGCATCCCGAGGCCTAATCGTTGGAGGGGATCTTCAGGTGATTCCCGCGATTAAAGAAGACCCATACTCAATTGTGCTGCGGGGGCGCTGTTTTTATGGCATCAATATGAATAGGGTTGATGTGGCATATCAATTTTGATCAATTTGGCGGGTTGGGAAAAGATAGGAAGTTCACAATGAAAAGAAATTGCCGCTGTTTGGCGTTTGGTCTGCTGGTTATCATCGCTTTGGCAAGGTATGATCTTTTATATTCCCAGCAGTGGCTGGCTCTCTTCCGTTCGGGCGAATACGGAAAGGCCATTGAGGCAATTCGGAACTGGGTGCAGGAGCGTCCGGATTCTTCGGAGATTGGCAGGTTTTTCATTGCTCAAAGTGCATACGAATTAGGGTTAAAGGAATTGAATAGCCGGAACTGGCGGCGTGCGGCAATATGGTTCAATGAAACGTTGCAGAATGTGGAAGGCCTGAGTTCCTCACGTTTTTTGCGGGATGGCTACCCAGGTTATGATATCGAAGCTTACTGGCGTTTCCTCTGGAGTGTTTACCGATTAGGGCAAGTCAGTTCGACAGCGGAGCGTTGTTTGCGTCTCTGGCAGAGGTTGGCGCCATTGCCATCATCGCTATGGGAAAGATCCAATGACAGATGGAAGGCCCGCCTTTCTGTTTTTGAGGCCGTAGTGGCCGCTCAGCGGCTGTCGCTGAGCCTCGGAAAAGCGGTTTCACAGATGAAATCCCCTCCCGATCTTTTTACAAGTGATCTCCAATTTCTTCTCGATGCCATCCGCCGGCTTGAGAAGATATCCTCGGGTGAGTACGAAAAAGAACGGAAGATCGCCCTTCTTGTTTGTTACGGTGTTCTTGCAGATATGCTCTGGCGGGTGGCAGAATGGCCGAAAGCATCTTTGGAACAGGTGGCGGGCACACTGGGTGCCGGGACGAGGGACGAGATTCTTTCACGATGCTTAAAAAAATTGCGCCGAATGCATGCCGAATTACCGCTCTCCATACGGAAGGAATGGGACGCCGAACCTTGGCTGGAATTGTTTGATCCAAGGGGAACGGAGGCGAAAAAACCGCATCTTATAGGCTCTCTCTCCCTTGCTGCAAAGGGACGATTTGCTGATGCTATTCAGTTATTGGGCAACCGTCAGACTGCAGAGAGCCGTGGATGGGCCGTTGTTTTCAATCAGGTATTGGGAACAGCTGCTGAACTTCCGCCATTTCCGTTGCAGACCTTTCCGGATGCCGATTTTCGAAGCTGGTCTTTAAAGATTCTGTTTTCCGTAAACCACGCCTGGATGAATTTAATGCTGGCCCTTCAAGAGGAAAGATTCTCAATCCTGCGTGATGAGCTAGCCCAGCTCGACAGACTGGAGAATTATCGGAACCACCGCCTGGCCGGCGATCTCCGGTTTTTGAGAACGCTGATCCGGATCTTTTTAAACGAAAATCCACAGCAGGTAATCCGGGATGAGTACGGGGAGGGACTTCCTGCAGGAGATGTTCTGAATATTTTGAGGTTTGTGTTTAGTGAAATCGCGAAAATGGTCGGTTATGTTCGCGGTTCCACCCTCGAATCCCTCCTGAATGGGCCTGTATCGCAACTTCTCTCCTTGCCTGAATTGCAGGCGTCTTCTCCAGCTGCTGTGGCCTTTTACGGTTTTGCCAAAGAATATCTTCTCGGCATGCTAAAGTTTCGTAGAGCGCGCGTTAATCATTTCGAAAATCTGGCAGGGAATATCACAGCTTCTCCCCAGAGCCCCTTTTTCTGGGAATTAAGATATCTGAAAGGCAGAGCTCTCCTCGAAGCGGAAAGGTATGAGGATGCGGAAAAAGAATTTGAGGAAATATACAACCAAACGAGGAGTCTTAGGGCTCTTTATTATTTGGGGATCTCTCATTTGTTGATGTGGAAGAAAAACAATATTGTTCAGAATGCGGCCAATGCTGTCAGCTGTTTTGAAGCGATTGTTACCCGATTTCGTCAACGTGGCAGCTGGCAGGTCCAATATTTTGTGCGGAATGCAGAAGCTGCAAGGAATGAGTTACCGTCAGATATCAGCACAGAGCCCTCAGTTGCAATTGGCGACATTGTTTATCCCGACATGCTCGTATCTGCAAATGCGCCCGGGGGAATTGTTCGCTTCGAAGAACTGGGTGATCAGGAATTTATCAGGGAGAGTTTTCGAGAAAAGGCGAAACAGTGGATTCGTTGGTATGCTCCTCATTTTCCCGTGGTACAAATAACAGAATTGCGTCGGTTCGAATGGACGTTAAACCAGACGCCCGGTATTGTTTTGGATGTCGGAGAACATTTCCTCTTGGGGAAACCCACTCTTTATGTTTATTTACCCGGCGTTCATACTCCCGACCAAGTCCGACTGCGTGCGAACATTGATAACCCCTCGCGGGTGTATTTTAGTTTAACCGACACGGCATGGGTTGTTCCCGATATCACGGTGAGTAAACTTTCCCTCTCTCTCCTTTCGGATGTCTTTGTTCCCTTTTTTGAAACATTCCCGGTAAACTGGGTCGGATCTGCCCGGCTAACCGTTCCGGTTGTCCCCAGATATGAGGTGAAAAGAAAAGAAAGGATTTCTTTAAAAGATGTTTCCATTCCAGGATGGGAAATCCTTGCTGTACCTGACCGGAGTAAGCCTCTAAAGGCCATTTTTGTCAAGAAGGCGTGGATGCGCTGGTTAGGTGGTTCTGTTCTGGAGAATGATTTTAGATCAGATCAGTACCTGCGAGATATTGTTTATCATCCCGATCTTCGGGGTTTCATGGTCACCGATGCCCGGGAAAACTGTGTCTGGTTTTACCCAGTATCGGGCGATTCCTTAGCAAATCGGCAGGTTTGGCAGATTCATTTTGGCGAAGGCGATCCTGGGCTCTGGGGACCAGAGGGCATTACTGTAGGACCAGATGGCCTGGTTTATATTGCGGATTTCAACAACCACCGAATTCTGGTGGTAGATCCCTATAGCAAAGAAGTTGTAAAAATGCTGGGTACGTTTGCCCTTTGCGATTCCAATAATGAAAAAGATACGGTTGGTGGTCCCATTGGTTTATCCATTCCCTCCGAATTGTATGTTCAAAATACCGGCCAGGTGGTTCGATTCCGGCATTGGGATCGGCAACAAACATTCTTCTGGATAGCCGACGATTGCGGACTCAGGGTGTGTGACGATAGGGGATTGTTTCTCTATACGGTCTACGAACGGAAGCCAGATGATCCGCTTTTTCTTTCATTTATTCTGGAGTGGCAGCCGTCCAGACCTGTTCTGTATGTTCTCGATAAAGACCGGGCCGGAGTCTGGAGAATTCAGTTGCAGGCAAAAACTCTTGAGTAACAGGGCCGATCAACTGGCCTCATATTCCACATCTTCGTGAGTGGTTATTTTGCAGAGCCTGTGAGTTCTCGGTGGGGGGCCGGCATCCTTTCTCATAATTCAAACAAAGCGGCTTAAGTGAGCCATTCAGGAGGGGGAAAGAAGGGTGAGAACGCAACTCCAGAATTTTGTTTTTATTCAAATTATTCGATACCTCAAAGCCGGTACGCGGAAGAAGCTAATAAAGGGCTTGTCTGTTTTAAATTTCAGCATTATTTCTTTCTGTCTCTTGTCTATATGCATATTTTGGGGGGCTCCTCTCCTTTCCCAGAATTTGCCGTATCCGGCGTTTCATCCTGGAGCTGTTTCATCTGGTAATGCTTATACCGCACAGGTAAATGATGGTTCCGGCCTCTTTTGGAATCCTGCTGGGCTGGGAGCGGTCTATCGGAAAGAATTTTCCTTATCGGTGGTTTACGGTCAGATGATTCAGTGGCAGGGGCAGAATATTCTGCCACCGTCGTTCTGGATGGTTGTTCCTTCCCGCAACAGAGGAAGCTTCGCATTGTCTGCGCTGAGTGCCTACCGATTGGGTGGGCTTTATTCTATTCTTGGTGCCGGCATCGGCAGGAGATTGTCGAAATTTTTTAGGTTGGGAGGATCTTTATTTTACACATCCAGATGGCTCAACCAGCATCCATCGGTAACGGCCTGTTTTGGGTTTGTTTTTGTGGCCAATCCACGATTGAGGCTGGCAGCCAAAATTCGGCATATTTTGCCTATTTCACCAGAAGATACCCTGGCGTCACAGTATGCGGCATGGTTCTACAGGAACACGGCCGGCTTAGCGCTGAACGTTAAGTCGTTTCTCTTTAGTGCAGATTATGATTGGTCCTACCGCTGGATACATATGGGTCTCACTGCAAAAAACCGCTTTTTTGCTCTTGGAGCGGGAAGCTCCTTTCATCTACCATTTGCAAAAAGAGAAACGGGAACCGAGGCTTCGCCATTGTATCATGTGGGTGCTGAGATCCGGAGATTTTTGCCGATTCGTTTTGCTGCCGTATTCAATAAAAAAGGAGAACAGAAAGCCGTTTTCTTTGGGGTGCGGCTGCAATTTGGCAAAATTACGCCTCATGTGTCTTTGACAAAGAGAATGGTGCGACTCGAACCGTTCCGGTTTTCTGGACTCGACTTGAATCTAATTCCCAAAGAGATTCCGGAGATAACGGAACAAATTACAATTTATCCTGAATCCATTGCACGGCTTCGGGCGTTTCTGCAGCGCTTTTCAGCCATTATTCCAGCGGAGTACCAATCGCTGGATAATGTGCTTTTCAAAAATGGTTTTTCCAGTCCGGAGGACTTCCGTCCCGGTTGTGCCATCCAATTGCCTCTTCGTTTTAATTCTGTAACAGGTCAGCCNGGAAACGAAGACGACNGTTCGCTAAAAGGTTTATTTTACCGGGCCTATGCNCTGAAACCGGATTATGGAACGGTTTCGTGGAATATGTATTCGATACTTCTTGCAAGTGGAGTGGAGAAAGAAGAGGAAAAATGGCGGGAACGGATGCTTGAATCCAACTCTGCACGTCCAGAATTGTATAACGCCCTGGCCATAAGTTACGTTCTCCGAGGGGAAATCGATTTTGCCATTTCTCTGGCTCAAAATGTGCTGCGTATGGATAGCCTAAATGCTACCGCCCGTACGATTCTTGCCTATGCTCTTACCAAAAAAGGAAAGTTTAGAGAAGCTTTGCAGCATCTGGAAAGAACCAAAACTCTTGGTGATTCTTCCCTGTTTGCCCAGTATCTGATTTATCTTTGCTGTCGCAATTTACCCGGCGTAAGAGAAAAACATCCGGAGATTCTTACGGGAAATCCATTCACCGAAATTGGATTTCCTCCTGAGAAAATCTCATCAGGGGCCGATGTGAGGTTGGATCTTGAAAGAACATTTTTATGTACCTTTGTCGAACCAAAGACAATGCGCCACGCACCGCCTGCAAATCAATTTCCTCACAATGTTGGCCGTGTCTACTGTTTTGTTACGTTGAAGGGCGAGATAAAACAGCCTTCCCGGATTTTGCCACGGTGGTATTTTGAGGATCAGCTTATTTTCGAAAGCAAAAAGGGTTGGCGAATCAGCCCGCGAAAGAGAACATATGGATGGAAGACCATACTTCCAAACCAGATTGGACCCTGGAAAGTTGAACTCTATTTAAACGATTTCAATACCTATCTTGGTACGCTGCATTTCCAGATTGTGGAACGATGAAAGGGGCAGAGTGCCATGCGCTTCTTTTGTATGAAATCTTTTCGCCTCTTTCCATTCGGTTTTATTTTTGTCTATTCATTCTTTATGGGCTGCGCTTTCTTTACCGGAGATAGCTTAAGATTTCACAAAATAGCGGACAACTTATTTGAGAAAGGAAATTATCAGGGCGCCATTGAAGCTTATAAAAAAACACTGGTCCAGGACCCCGCATATCCCGTGCTTTACAACAACTTGGGCTGTGCTTATTATTATGCAGGTGATTACGAAAATGCCCTCAAATATTTTAATCGCGCATTGGAATTGGGTTCCGATGACCCCGTTTTTGAGGCAAATAGATTAAGTCTTCAATTCCTGTTAAATAAAAAACCAAAAAAGATAGCAACGCGCCAGCTTTTGCTGGATCCTGACCGATTTTCCGAAGAACTGTTTATGGCGCTGCGTCAATATCCGGTGGATCTGGCACTGGGTATTTCCATTCTGGAACATACAGGCCCTTTTGATGAAACTTCCGAAAAAATCTGCGACAGCTGTTCGGGTTTTTTCCCATTGTCCGTGGAGTCCGCCCAAAAATTTGGTTTGTTTGTGGCCGACGAAGATTCTCTGGAATCAACTGCACATGATCCTTTCAGGGATGAGAGGTATCATCCCATTCTTGGGACGGGTGCAAGTATGGCTTTTCTGAATGAACTGATTGAGAACAATGACGGAAACATTGACAGAGCGCTAAAAGAATTCTTGAAAGGATGCTGCCCTGATTCTTTGCTCGAAAAGCGTGTGAAAGAGATTATCAGCACAGCCCGAACCTATCGGAATTACAGGTATTATAGCTTAAGGCAATATAGAAAGTTCTGGGAATTATGTGAAGAGATCTTTGATTGGTGGGTAAATGCTCTTTCCGATCGCTATGGATNAAACCTGGCTTTGGATCACCATTCAGGATATAATGATTCTTTNATTGTACGGATTGAAAGGAAATTNTCGNATCTGGAAGTTTCTTTGCCAGAGCAGACGGTGCTATGGAACAACAGTGCTGTGATAGCCCAGTATCTTGGGGATAAAGAAAAAGCTTTTTCGATGATGGATTCTGTTCTTCATTTGGATCGGAAGAATCCGGAATTTCTCCGCAATGCAGGACTTATTCAGTATTATTTTGGTAATCTGGAACTGGCTTCGCAATACTTACTCAGGGCACTGGAATTTGATAGCAGCGATGTAACTATCTGGACGGCAATGGCAGAGCTTGCAATTCTCGAAAAAAGGTATGCCTTTGCAAAGAAGATCCTTGAGGAAGCCATAGCTATTGAACCATCTTCCGCTCAGGCCCAAAATGATATGGGCGTTTTGCTGGTCTTAGAGGGAAATGCCTCGCAGGCAGTTGAGTGTTTCAAAAAAGCACTGGAGGTACAGCCGCAATCGTACTGGATTCTCAATAACCTTGGCGTTGCACTTTTTCTGAGTCATCAAAGGGAAAAATTGGCGTCTCTGTTCGATGTTGGAGTTTCAGCCGTTGACACATTGCAGTATCTTTCCGGAATCATTGCCGAACAGGACACGTCTGATTTTCCAGATTTCCACCGGCCGTGCGATGCCCCTTTGAATTCTCCTTACGGCTGGCGTCCGCGTTTTGGCAGTTTTACTCGGTGGAGCTTTCATCGGGGCATCGATCTTGATGGCGAAACAGGAGATCCCGTCTATGCAATCGCTGATGGAAGGGTAAAAGTGGCAGGGTCCTATTTGAGTGGGTATGGCAAAACAATCCTCCTTGAGCATTACAATGTTGGAGGGAAGCTATACCGCTCTTTGTATGCCCATTTAAGCAGAATTCTGGTAAAGAAAGGAGAGTTTGTCAAAAAAGGTCAGATCATAGGTGAAATAGGTGCAACCGGCAGGGTGACTGGTTCCCATCTCCATTTTGAGCTGTTTCGGTACGAAAACGGCCAGGAGATAAGATTGGACCCTGAACCATATGTTCTACCTTTTAGGAAAGAAAAGGCATATGTCGAAGCCAGTGAAAAATAGGCCTTGTGCGCTTGAAGGTTTTTTGCCTATTGTTTTTTAAATTGTGTGAAAGTTGCCGATTTGGAGTATTGGAATCAAAAGGCAGGAAAATCAAAATCCGGAGAAGAATTGCTGGAAAATCCTGGCAAAACCGCATGAAAATGGAGTCCGTTTCGGCCCACAAATCCTGATTGCCATCTGCTTTGCTCCGGAAGGGATGGTGCAGATCTTTATCCCGTCCCATGGGAGGATTAAGTAGCCGTTTTCGGATTCACAATTCACCTTCCTGAAAAATTTTTCTTAGCTGGAATTCTCCACTTGACTTTTTCTGGCATGTTATGTAGAATGCTGTTACGAACCTGAATCGAATGGAGGAGGAAAAAATGCTGATCAAAACATGGAAAGCAGCAGCCGTTTTGTTTATTCTGTTTTTTGTCCCATTGCAGGCCCCTGCACAAACAGAAGACATGATTGCCCTGGGCGATTCGGCCTACAAAAAGTTCGACCATCAAACGGCGCTGAATTATTACATGAAAGCCCTAGCAGAAGATCCGCGGAATTTTGAGGCTTTGTGGCGCATCAGCCGTGCCTATATCGATCTCGGAGATAAGCAGCCCAAAGAAAAGCAGCTGGATTTTTACGAGAAGGCAAAATTGTACGCCGACAGCGCCGTGGCCGTAAACCCGGACCACCCGGAAGGGTATGTACGACGAGCAATCGCTACAGGGAAAATTTCCCTTTTTAAGGGTGTCTGGAAAAGCATCGGGCTGGTTAAAAAAGTGCGAGATGATTGCGAAAAGGCTCTGAAACTGGATCCCAACCATGATCTGGCCTACTACGTTTTTGCCAGGGCCCATCAAAAGGTGGCTGAGAAACCCAAGCTATTTCGCCGGCCTCTGGGACTTGCCTGGGCCAGCCGCAAAAAGGCGCGGAAATTGTACGAGAAAGCCATTGCCCTTCGACCGAATTTCATCATGTACCATCTGGATTATGCGAAGCTGCTCATCGAAATGGATGAATACGAAAAGGCAAAAGCGGAGCTCCGCAAAATTGAAACCCTGCCTCTGGAAGATGAGGACGATCCTAAATTCAAGGAGGAGGCAAAGAAACTTCTGGCAGAGCTAGAGTCGAAGTAGGTCTATGAGGTTCTTTCCGTCCCGGTTCGGACGGAAAGAACCCCATTCTTTTCCAGAAGCAAAATGATTTGTGGGATCAGTTCGTCGCTAAGCCAGAAGCCTTCTTTGGTGAATGCCAGTCGGTCCGCATCTGTGCGAAAATAAATGTTGAATGCACTGCCAAAGTGATTTTCAAGGAGCTTTCTGACCTGATCGGTGGAGATTTCACCCCATTGTGCCAGCTCAGAATAGGCCATTCCTCTCTGCTGGCGCAGCTGCAAGTAGATCCGTTCCACCATCTGCTGACCGGCTGAGGGAGTTTCTACTTCCTCCCGAGGTAGAAAACCTGCCTTCAATCGCTGAATATAGGTCTCCAAACTGGCTGTGTTCCACCAGCGAGAATTCCCATCGTAAGAATGGGCCGAGGGCCCCAACCCAAGGTAAGGACGCCCATTCCAATAGCCCAGATTGTGCATGCATTCAAAACCGGGCAAAGCGTAGTTGGAGATTTCATACCGCCGGTGTGGCAGTATTTCCTCCGCAAGAGCGAATAACTGCTTTTCCAATTCTTCGGGGACCGGCGAAATTTGCCGTTGCCGGAGTTGCCTGTAATAGGGTGTTCCCTCGTGGTATGTTAGATTGTACAGGGAAAGATGCGGGATACGGTCTTTTACATACCGCAGGCTCTCCTCCCAATCGGATTCCGCCTGCCCTGGAATACCAAATAAAAGGTCCACGTTGATATTTTCAAAACCAGCTGTCAACGACCGGTCGATGGTTTCTTTCGCCTCTCTGGCGGTGTGAATCCTGCCAAGGGTTCGGAGCAAACGGTCCTGGAGCGCCTGAACACCAATGCTCAGCCGGTTGACTCCCAGTTGGCGGAATGCCTTTAGTTTCGGACCGTCAACAGTTCCAGGGTTGACCTCCAGCGTCCACTCTTTCAGGCCGGAAACATCAAAATGATGCTTTAGATGGCGGTAAATCTTTCGGATCTGATCTGGAGAGAGAAGGGATGGCGTTCCGCCGCCGAAATAGAGTGTGTCAATTCTGCGGGATCCTTGCCAGTCACCGGCTGCGAGCCTAATTTCTGTGACCAACGCCGCCAGAAATTCATCGAAAAGATTTTCCGGGGCCTTTTCGACGGAATAAAAATCGCAATAGGGGCATTTTGAGATGCAAAACGGGATGTGAACGTAGATCCCAATGGTATCATTTGGGTTCGNCNCCATCCTTTGTGCCTGGCAAGAATCTTTTCACCGGATGATATCGCCGATCCGCGACCAGCGGATCTTTTTGTAAAATTTGTAAAAGGGCACCCGGCTGTCCCAGGAGAAATAGATGATCATTGCTTCGCCCACAATGTTTTCTTCGGGTAGAAATCCCCAGTAGCGGCTGTCCAGACTGTTGTCGCGGTTGTCGCCCAGCATAAAATAGTGGCCTTCCGGTACCACCACGGGACCGTAGTTATCCCGGTTTCCTGCACCAGGAGGGTAAATTCCGGGTTCATTCAGGCCCGGAGGCATGGTGTACGAGCTATACTTTACATGCGGCGGGTCCGGAAATGGCTGACCGTTGACGTACACTTTTTTATTGCGGATTTCGATGGTATCCCCTGGCAGCCCGACACACCGCTTGATGTAATCCTGGTCAGGATTTCGAGGATACTTGAATACTACAATATCCCCGCGCTCCGGTTTCTTGAATCCAGGGAGCCGTACCCAGGGAATGTGGATGTTGAGAATGGGAATTTTGTCCGGTGTACGCACCCCGTAAATGAATTTGTTTACAAGGAGAAAGTCTCCCACCAGGAGCGTGTCTTCCATTGAACCGGTAGGGATGCGGAAAGCCTGTACTACGAAGATCCGAAGAATAGACGCCACGACAATGGCAAAAATGATGGCTTCTGCATATTCCCGGAGAATTCCTTTCTTCTTCCGGCTCTCTTTTCTGGGTTCCGCTCCNGAAGTCTCTTTTTNCGTCCGTTTCTTTTTGCCCATTTTCTTTTCCTTTAGCTTGAACATTCCCCAAATTTANTCCACCTGCAGTACAGCCAGGAACGCTTCCTGCGGAATTTCAACGCGCCCGATTTGTTTCATACGCTTTTTACCCTCTTTTTGTTTCTCAAGCAATTTCCGCTTCCGTGTAATATCGCCCCCGTAGCATTTTGCTGTCACATTTTTTCGCAGAGGTTTGATGGTTTCCCGGGCGATCACTTTACTGCCAATCGCTGCCTGAATCACCACTTCAAAGAGCTGGCGTGGAATTAGCTCCCTCAGTTTCTGTGTGAGACGGCGGCCCCATTCATACGCTTTGTCCCGGTGCACAATGGTGGAAAGCGCATCAACGGGCGTGCCATTTACAAGAATGTCCAGCTTTACCAGATCTCCGGGACGGTAATCGAGAAATTCGTAATCGAACGAGGCGTAACCGCGCGAGATTGATTTTAGTTTGTCATAAAAGTCGAAAACGATCTCTGCCAGCGGAAAAAGGTAGCGCAGGTCGACACGCTGGCCATCCAGATAAGTGGTACTTTTGTAAATTCCCCGGCGGTCCATCGCCAGTTTCATGATCGCCCCAATGTACGCCGCAGGTGTGATAATCTGGGCGTCAATATAAGGCTCTTCGACGTGGTCAATATCTCCTACGTTAGGGAAAAGAGCCGGGTTGTCAACGATNAGAACATCGCCCCGTTTGGTATAGACTTTGTACTCCACGTTCGGAACGGTGGTAACGATATTCAACCCGTATTCGCGTTCCAGCCGTTCTTGAACAATTTCCATGTGGAGCATACCCAGAAAACCGCAGCGAAAACCAAATCCCAGCGCTGCGGACGTCTCCGGCTCAAATGTGATGGCAGCGTCGTTCAGTTTCAGTTTTTCCAGTGCGGATTTTAATTCTTCATAGTCGTCACTATCCGCCGGGAACAGCCCACTGAACACCATCGGTTTGGGTTCACGGTACCCGGGAAGCGGTTCTTTGGCTGGCCGGTCTGCCAGCGTAATTGTATCCCCCACTTTGGTATCCCGTACTTCTTTTACGCCGGCGATGATGTATCCCACCTGGCCGGCGCTCAGAATGGGCTGAGGGATTTTTTCGAGGCGAAGGAGTCCGACTTCCTGAACTTCNAAAGATTTTCCGGTAGAAAAGAACAGGATGNGGTCTCCCGGCTTCACTTTTCCATCCACAATCCGCACCAGCGCCACCGCTCCCCGGTAGCTGTCAAAGTAGGAATCAAAAATGAGCGCTCTCAGCGGGTTGTCAGGATGGCCATGAGGTGAAGGAATACGCCGGATAATGGCCTGAAGAATTTCCGAAACGCCCTGTCCCGTCTTTGCACTGGCCAGAAGGATCTCCTCCTCATCGCATCCCAGAAGGTCCACAATCTGGTGCATTACAGTGTCAATTTGCGCGTTGGGTAAATCAATTTTGTTAATGACCGGGATGATCACCAGATTGTGTTCCAGCGCCTGGTACACGTTGCTGACCGTTTGCGCTTCTACACCCTGGGCTGCATCCACCACCAGAATAGCCCCCTCACATGCAGCCAGGCTCCGGGATACTTCGTAGGAAAAATCAACGTGTCCAGGTGTGTCAATCAGGTTCAGGGTGTATGTTTCCCCCTCCAGCGTATATTCCATGGTGACCGCGTGGCTCTTGATAGTGATGCCCTTTTCCCGTTCCAGGTCCATATTATCCAGAACCTGCGAAACCATATCCCGTTCGGGAATAGCACGGGTGATTTCCAGGAACCGGTCCGCAAGGGTGGACTTTCCGTGATCGATATGGGCGATGATCGAGAAGTTCCGGATATGTTCTCTGCTGTATCTCATGTCTTTTGCCAGACCGATTCGGTTTAGACTGAAATCAAAATATACGAATCCCTCTCGCAATTGGCAACTGCGATTGGTTTTTAGAAAAGATCGGATGTTCAGCCGGGATGAAAAACCCCTAACTTTAAGATTTGAAGCCTGTCTATGAAAAGTGGTGGTTGCCTAAATTGCTCTTCATGCAAACATCTTAAAACCAACCAGCCAGAGAAGAACCCCGCCCACAATTTCCGACCGGAAAGTGAGGAACCGGTGCAGGAGGTTGCCAAGAAGCATCCCAGTAAACGTCATCACGGCCGCCGTAACACCGATGATGATGCATATGTAAAGCAGGTCTGAGACCAGCAGGCCCAGCCCGATCCCTGTTCCGAAAGCGTCCATGCTTGTGGCGAG